>ERZ1023877.1-NODE-1-length-175373-cov-19.838927_pt1 | contig 175373 bp, 290 predicted proteins | sample MGYA00380392_ERZ1023877 | MGnify/ENA primary metagenome ERZ1023877 (study PRJEB33179, sample SAMN07449003) | human gut metagenome | biome: Human-gut; feature: Human associated habitat; material: Faeces | host: Homo sapiens | place: India: Bhopal | collected...
AGTTCGGTCTGTGATAGATAGAGCTCTAAGTGTAAACCTACATCCTGCATATCCAAAGTAGCAGACTCTTATGAGAAAGGTGATGGCACATTATTAATAATTAAATAGTTAAAAAATGGAAACAAAAGACATTATTAAGATTACTGCATTAGTCTTTTCTAAAAAGAAAACTATTGCACAAGTGAGTAAGGAGTACAAAGCTATTCATGGTAAAGAACTCCCAATTAAAAGTGACTTAGAAACATTACAAGCACAATTATCTTTGGGAGGAATTTACCAATGGTGACAATGAATCATAACACTTTGGGAGAGTTAGTAATAATGCTCTCAGCACAAATTGATGCAAAGTATAGTGTTTCTAAAACTACACATTCCAACTATGTTAATGCTTTCAATAAGAAATATCAATATCTTAATAATACATTAAGAATTATTTCTGGAGAAAGTATAAAAGGAGGAACGTTTGCAGCATATGTTAGAAATCCTTTACTAGTGTTATCAGGACTAATTATGGATAAATACAAGAAAATATTATTTACAGATATAAAAGGTAATACTTTTATTGTAAATAATGTTAAATGGCTTTATCAATATATTAGTTCTAAAAATATTAATACAGAACCAAGAGTATATGGATAAAAGTTTGTTACTAGGAATTGTTATACTTGCTTTTATTTTATGTATGATTTGGGTTATTACAGATCATAATAAACTAGTAAAACAAGTAAAACTTGATCAACTTAGAGACTTAAAAAGTAAAATAAATAATGCTTTAAGTCTTTATGATTGTTTGTATATACATATTGATATGTATAAGAAAGGATTTACTAAAAATAAATCTTTAACATCTAAAGGAATAGTATTCCTATTAGGTAGCCTGTCATCTAAAACTGTAATGTTCAAAGAGGGAACTTTAGAATATATCGAAGGTCATTATGAAACTGATTCTGAGTCTTATAAATCAGCATTAGCTACATATAAATCTAGATTAATTTCTGAAGTTAATCTTGAGCTAAGTAGATATAACTATTAATTTTAAAATTATGGAATTATTATTCAATGTAAAACAAAAAAATGTAGTAGCTAAGATTAAAGAAGACTACTTCTTTCTTAGCAAGAAGCCAAAAAAGCTAGAGTTTGCTGATGAAAAACATAAAGCTTTAGTTTTAAAACATTTTAAGGCTCTGAAACCAACTATTGAAGAGCATTCAGTTATTGATGAATCATTAACTGTAGATGAGTGGAAAGATTTTCCAGTATGGTTAGAGAATGAATCTAATGGTGCTGAAGGGAATCTTGAGATTACTAAGTTTTCATATGGCAATATTAAGTTGTATGTAAATGGTGGATGTCTTTGTGGCAATGTTCCAGAATATGCTTTAAAGGGCATCATTGAATTGTTCAAACAATCTAAAACAAAAGAAGAAAATGCAGACAATTAAGAAAGTAAAGTATAATCTCGAGAGAGTTGGTGACAGTACATTTTGTACTATGTCTTGTGATTTAGAGTACATAATGAATCACTTAGAAGGAGCTAATGTGAAAGTTTCAGGAGCTGATACTTCCGTACTTCTTAAAATTGCGAGTTCTAAAGAGAGAAAGATTTTCATTAAGAATCTTATTCCTTGGGGACTTACTGTTGATAACTCTACTATCACAGTCGTTTCTAAAATTACTTTAAGTAAAAATGACAAAGACGACCAGGTAGTAGCTAATCGTATTGCAAGAGATAAAGCTATGCATACTATGTGTAAAGTTATTGCAAATGCTCTACATCAGGCTTTAGAGTCTACTTATAATAGAATAGCTAAAGTAAGCAATATTATTGATAAGTTAGATCATATTGCTTATTCATCGAAATATGGCGATGATACTACAGAGTGTGCTCCTGAGAATTGTACAAACCCAAAGGAAGGCTCTATAGATATGGTTGCTATACTATAAGATTGTCTTTGTATATTGTATTAAGTCTAAAATTTGCAAAATATGATGATTTAAACTATAAAATTTGAAATTAACAAATTTTTACTTTTACAATAAATGTTTGAGACTATGATAGAGTGTCGTTGAGAAACGGCGCTCTATTTGTTATTAACCTTATAAAAATTATAATTATGAAAGTTTTAAGAAAGATATATAATGTTATTAACAATAGCATTCAGTCTCGTATAGTCAATTCTAAAGAAGAGGCTAACAAATACATTATTTCACTCAATAGAACTTTAGAAAATAAAGTATCTCTTGAGACAGTAAATAATAAACAGATAGAAGCCATTAAAATCAATGGTAAATGGTGTATATCTGAAACTGAAATAATAGAGTAATTCTGTAAAGTTCATATATATTGTTGGCAACTAGCAGACAATTAGTTGCACTTGGTCCTGTAGCTCAGTGTATAGAGCAGGAATCTTCTAAATTCCGGGTCGTGAGTTAGATTCTCACCAGGACCACATATGCGGAGTTAGCTTAATGGCTAGAGCACCTCACTTCCACAATTCATAGAGAGGTTGTATTGGTTCGAATCCTTTACTCCGTACTAATATTAAAAAGATTAATAATATGAAAAAGATTATTTTATTAATGAGTTTTATTGTATTAACTACAATAGCTCATGCATTTAATTATTGCTCTATCACTGTTTATCAAAATGGTGAATGGAGTGACCCATTTTACATTAAAACCTCAGTAGTTTATAATGAGTCTAGAAAAACTATTACTTTTAGTAATAGTAAGTGGGGTAAGATGGTATTAAAGATTACTTCTTCTAAAAGACAAGGAGATATGGAGTATCATATGTGTAGAGATATTAATACTAATAAATATTATATCATTACAATTACTGAAGAAAATAATATTCCATATATAAGTCTTAGTCCATCTAAAGATGTAATATATTTATTTGGCTTTTAAGTTTTCCATAATAATGTGTAAACGTTTTACTAGTTTCCGATATAAACTAGTACTTACGGTAGTAGCTCAGTGGTTAGAGCATCTCTTTATAGGTTCATTTTCGAGAAGGTCATTGGTTCGAATCCTTTCTACCGTACAAATTCAACTTGATAGAGATGGAGGTGAGATCTTCAATTATTAGATAGATTGGCTAACTATCAATAGTTTCGTTTAAAATGCTCATTTATGTAGAAATTCTACAATCACCAGCCATGATTTGAGAAGACACTATCATTTTAATTTGGATTTGTTGTAATTAATCATATATTGTTAATGTGTATAAATCCTAACTAATAAACCTATTAGTATAGGTAGGTGTTACCACTATTCTCCTTACAGAAATGTGGGCTATGGAGATATAGCTTAGAAGGTCAGAGCGCGGGACTGAAAATCCCGAGATTGTGGTTCGATTCCACGTATCTCCACTATATACGGATGCCTGAGTGGTCGAAAGGATAGGTCTCCAAAACCTATAGAGACGAAAGTTAAACAACGTGGGTTCGAATCCTACTCCGTATGCAAAATTAGTTCCCTTAGCTCAGTTGGCAGAGCAACAGATTTTTAATCTGTGGGTCACGAGTTCAAATCTCGTAGGGAACACCATTAATTTTTAATTTATTAAAGTATTCATTTGTAATACACGAGATTCTCAGTCTGTGAAGATAGAGAATCTACTTGGCACTATCGTCTACCTGGTTAGGACGCCATTCTTTCAAGATGGAAAAGCGATTTCGAGCATCGCTAGTGCTACTCCATGTATGTAAATAATTTAATTGATTTTACGATTATTCATAATCAGCGGATTATGTAAAACGTTAAAGAGTTGGAAAAGCTTCTTGTCTGTGAAGATAGGAAGCTCTATTGGAGAAATGACTGAGTGGTCGAAAGTGGCACCCTGCTAAGGCGCTAGTCATGTTATATGACTCGAAGGTTCGAATCCTTCTTTCTCCGCTATATTGGGCTATGGTGTAATGGCAGTCACTAGAGTTTTTGGAACTCTCAGTCCCAGTCCGAATCTGGGTAGCCCAACAACTAAGATAGGTACTAAACAACTCTCAGTGACTCTATTAAATAGCGTAATTACCTTAAAATTAATCATTTGGGTTAAAAAGAGAAAGAACGTTAGATAGCTGAGGACAATGGAATAGTTTAAATATAACCAGTGAAAATTGCCTATTATTTAAATAGATTATTAACACATTAACAGATAGTTTATATGACAAAAAAAGATTATTTAATTAGAAAAACTAATTTATTAGCACAAATAAATAGTGCTGAGAAATTAGGTTGTAAGAATGTACTTAGATGTTCTAAGTTAGAATTATCTAAGTTAGAGAAGAAATATAAGAAGGAGCATCTTTCTAATCCTTTATTCAGTTATATGGTAACTGATGAAGAAATGGATGAACTCATTAGAGACGGAGTAGACCCTACATTTAAAATCAAAGTAACTTTTAAAAGTGGGGAAGCTTATGATTTAATGTTTTACCATGAACTTAAAAGTGGAGTTAAACATTCTGATATTGAGAAGTGGGCGATGAGAGGACTAATTAAGACTATCTTTCACCCTGAAAATATTGTAAGTGCTAGTTTTATTATGGGTTAAAAAGATATGGAAATAAAAACAATACAAATTGATTCTGATACGTTTCTCGTATTTAAAGGGCGAGAGTACAAACAAATAAATCTAAAAGACATTGTATGTTTAAAAACATCTGGTAAGTATAGTACTATAATAGATGTTAGAGGTTATAAGACTAATGTATGTTGTTCTTTAAAAGATATTACACGTGTTTTATGTATTAAGTTCATACTTGTAACACAAGGATTTTTAGTAAATCAGAAATATATATCCGAAATAACTAGAAAGAATGATGAAAATAATACATATATCTTGAAGTTAAATGATGATATTCATACAACTGTGGATATTTCATCACATATAACCACAAATATGTTAAAACAATTGTGATATAAAGCTACATGTTGGTTTTTACCAAAATATTGTTGGCAACTAGCAGATAATTAGTTGCTATTTGGCTCAGTGGTGGAATTGGTAGACACGAGGGACTTAGAAATAATTTTATTCATAATTTTGAGTGCTCTGATACGAAAGTTCAGAAGTAGAATCTCCCTAATTAAACAACTTATACAAGTTGCGACGGAAGCCTCGTTTGTGGTGACACAGACTTTGGTGACGACGAGCTAAATTGTGATAGAACGCTAATCTATCTTAAATGTGAATTGGAGTGTTACAGCATAAATGTGTAGAGACTATAGAGGAGATACCTAAGTTAGAAATTGTATATTTAAAATTAAACTGGCAAGATTCGCAGAAATAAGGAAGAGCAGACTGCTATTAGAGGTTAGATTAAACCTTATATACTTACTTGCAAGATTTCTAATATGGTAGTAAAATAGTCCAGACCACAATAACTTAAATATGGCGGAATTGGTATACGGCGGTAGATTGACGAAAGCGCCTCTAAAGTCGTCATTAAATATTTCTTGAGGATTAAAGGTTCGAGTCCTTTTATTTAAGTTAGCTTGTGTAAAAGCAAGTGTGGTAGGAAAATCCCTTGACCAGGAATGGTCGTGCAAGTTCGATTCTTGTCTGAGCTACTACATTATGACAAAAATGGTTATTTAATGAGTATTTTCAAACTCATATTAATTTATTAATTTGTGAAAATTGATGAATTTCTTGTAATTATCTTATTAAGTCAAAAATGACTTAAAACTAACTCACACTGCTTGTGAAAGTAATGTGAGTTTCAAGTAAGGCTATAGCAATACTAGTATAAAAGCAGGTCCAGATGCTTAATCCCTGGAATAGGCTGTCTGATTCAATATGGCAGTATGTGGTGGCACATAGTCAACTAACTAGGTAAAACATTTAATAAAGACAAGTGCTTTTACTGAATTGTAACGAAATGTGTAGCTCAGTGGTTAGAGCGTCTACCGTAGAGTAGAAGGTCGGCAGTTCGAGCCTGTCCACATTTCCTTCTATCAAAATTTTAATTTTTAAGTTATTAAAAATAAAAGAGCTTTGCTTGTGAAAGTAGAACTCTTATCAAAATTGTGCGAAAACTTTAATAAGTCGGAGGACTTACAAAACTCAAAAAACAGTGTGTCTTAGTGGCAAGTGCACATCCTGCTAACAAGTAGGGAGGAGAGGAAGTAGCGACCCTCAGACACTTTTTATAAATTGCTCGGGTATCCGCTCTGTCTTATACACAGTAGAAACGGTAATGGTCACATGTGGGTTCAAGCCCCACTCTGAGCACCATTTCTTTTATCATATTATTACATTTTAGAGAGTCTAATTAGTTAATCTAGTTAGGCTCTTTTATTGTTTAATTAAATAACACATTAACATATGAAAAAAATAAACAAAATTATTGATTCATTAAGTTCAGTAGAACAAAATGTAATGTGTAATGCATTACAAAGAAGGCTTAATAAAAGTCCAGAATATTCTGTTGATAAGGATAGATATGGTTATTATATTAGTTCTGACAATGGATTATTTAGAGCTTGTCGATTCGAAAAGAAAGAGTATGCTGAATTAGCTTATCAGATTTATAAAAATATGCATCCTAGTGAACATCTTGCGTATACTATTAAAAGTGTGTTTAGACTTCTTGATATTGATTCGGAATGGACAAAGTAGTATTACAGGTAAATAACATCTTTTCCCAAGCGTGGAAGGGATGTCAGAAACCTATGTGGTTTAGAATTCTTAATATAGATAGAATTACTAACAGCATAGAAGTAGAGTGTCACTCATTCGATGGTCTTAATGTATTTCCTGAAGTTTGGTCTTTAGATTCTACAGAAGCAGGATTTGAAATTGGTGATTATAAGTTAATTAAATAATATGGACAAAATAAAGCTAAAAGTGGGTGATATATTTACCTACACTAGACAATATCCTGCATATTATAGAATTTTAGAGTTAGATAAATCATCTAATTATGCTAAAATTGAATTAATATGCCCTTATAATGTAGATAATCGGAATGAGAATTGGACTTTAGATTCTATTGAAGAAGGATTTAAAGAAGGAATTTATAAATTAATTAAATAATTATGTGTTGGTTAAATAATATGGCAACTCCAATTGTATTGAAGAAGCCTTTAAGAGTTTATAAAGTAGGTCCATTGGCGACTTCAAATAACTTTATAAGTTTATACCAAAACTGTACATACTATAAATCCAAGAATATGCCCACAGTAGAGATAAACCCAGAGTTTGGTAGGTATAATTTTAATGTAGGGTATTTGGGACCACTTTGGGAGTATGATCGTTTTTATATACATGAAGGTTACCATTCATATTTAACTGAAGAAACAGCTAAGTATGTAAGAGATATATGGAACACACCTGGGGAAATAGGAATATTTGAAGTTCCAATAGGTGCTACCATATATGTTAATTATAAACTAAGAGAAGTAGTTAGTACTGATATTAAATATTTAGGGGTACTAAAATTGTAGATATTCATAATAATAGGCAATATTCTAAGTAATAAAAACCTTAGTCTTTTATATCTTTTCTCTAAGGTTAGTTATTTTTATAATAACAAATGAAAAGATATTACGGAGTATGGTGGAATGGTAGACACGTATGCCTTAGGAGCATATGCAGTAATGCGTGTGGGTTCGAGTCCCACTACTCTGACTTGCGAAGTTTCAATCGTTGTATCTAATTAGGGATTTGTGTACCTAATTAGGGAAAAGAGAAGTTACCTATATAATCCGGAGTATATAGGACAGGTGATAAGGTGAAAAGGTAACGTCAGAATAATAATGATAGGTGAATTCTTTTTTGTTATTAGCTATGTAATGTTTTTAGCAAGTAAAATAGTAGCAATAAAAGTTTGTACATCAAGTAGCCAAAGTACGTTCGATTCGTATTACTTCTCCAAAGTTTTTGATGGACTGAAATGCCGGGTTTCATAGGAGTATATTAACTAATTAGTTAGTATGCTCCTTTTTTAGTTTAACACATTAACAAAATTAATTATGGATGAACAAGAAATTTTTAATCAGATTAAAGAATTGCAAAAGCAACGAACCTCATTAAAAGAGAAGGACATAACCTTAGTATGTAAGATTAATGAATTAAGGGATAAACTGGAATTAAAAAATATCAAGAAAGGATATTATACTGATAATAATGGTTTATTCTGTAGAGTTTGTAGTATTAATGATGACAGTATACTTGTATACGAGTTGGATACTATAGAACCTCCGTGTCTTTCAAAAAGAATTTATTATCTGAAAATTTTTAAAGAAACATATTGTATAGAATGTACTAAAAAAGAGTATGACAATGCTTTAGATGAAATAGTTAAACGTTTTAAAGATTAAGCTTATGTGTTTTTATATGACTAAAGAAAGTAAGGTACTAGTAGCTAAAAGAAACATTAAAGTATATAAGATAGGTACTTATGCTGATAATGATTCTTTTAATCCGTTCTTTCATAATAATTTTACATATTCTGTAAATCAGATAGTTTTTGAAAAAGTTAAATTTACAAATATGATAGCACAAGGTTTACATAGTTACCTTATGTGTGAATTAGTACCTTTTGCTCTTAATGTAAATTTATATTCTTGTAGAAATCTTATAAGTCATATATTTTTACAAATATATACAGTATATTTAGGGGAATTTATTATTCCTAAGGGAGCAACTTACTGCTTAAATAATAATGGGGAAGTAGTGTCGAATAACCTTATGTATACAGGTAATTATATAAAAATAGTTCCAGGTAAGGAATATGATACAAAAAAATTATGGAAAGAAAAGTAGGTGAAATATTTACTTATAATGGTAAAATCTATAAAGTAGTACCAGGTTATGGGTGCGAAAATTGTGATTTTAAAGACCTAAGATGCCTTATGCATACGTTCTCTGAAGTTAGAGGTGCTTGTGATAGTTCTATGAGAAAAGATAATAATAATGTAATATTTAAAGAAGTGAAAAAGCATATGGATATAAAGAATAATCAATTAACTATTGATATTCCTGAAGGAATGGAGATAGACTTAGAGAATAGTGATTTAGCTAAAGGTATAATTAGATTTAAGCAAATTACTATTACTTATGAAAATGTTGAAGATGCTTTAAAATTAGGCAAGAATTGTAAAAGTATCATTGTCAATGAAAGCAATGCCTCCAAGTTAATTGCTTTAAGCAAACTAATGAATATTGCTAGGTATTATAATAAAGATTGGAAACCAAATTGTGGTGAATATAAATACCACATTACATATAATAATGAAGATAATACTTATTTATTAGATTATAATAGTATTTATACTCTTGCTATTATTTATTTTAAAAATAGAAAAGATGTTCAAGCAGTTATAGATAATCCTAATTTTAGGGATATCCTTGATGCAGTTTATAAAAATTAATTATGGAGACATTACAGGAGTTAAGAAATAGATACAAAAAACTAAAAAAAGAAAGTGACGATATTTATAGTAAAATTAGAGAAATAGAAAAGAAATCTGAGTTTACTGTTGGTAATTGTTACTTAGATACAATATGGAATAATTTAATAAAAATTGTTTCAATAAAGGATAATTACGTATATTATATATGTTTAGGTGAAGCTTATATTACTAGAGATAATTCTGATATATCTGATATTGAAGGCTGGGAAAGAATTACATCTGAACAATTTAAAAATGCTTATCATGCTACAATGAAGGATATACAAGATCCAGACTTTGAAGAAGGGTCAAAATCTAATTGGAATAGAGCTTTAGACTCTATTGTAATTAGTGTTAATGGTTAATTATGGATACTAGGTTATCAGATTTAGAACAACTAGTTTCTGAAATAAAAGAATTTAGACCTGATTGTGTAGTAGCTATCGATTATTTAAATAAAGTAATAGATAAACTTAAATATGAAGATATAATATACAATATATTTTGTTAAAATTGAATAAATTATGGAACAGAAACTTAACATAGCAGAAATCCTTAGAAATAAACCTCATGGTATTAGACTATATTCACCAATATTTGGTGATTGCACATTTTGTTACATAAAAGATGAAACAAGTGATATATGTGTAAGAAGACCATATAATGAGATGAGTTATTTTAATTTTGAGGGACTATATAATACAGCTGGAGAATGTTTATTATTCCCATCAAGATTAATGCGTAACTGGTCTAAGTTTGCCTGGAAGAAAGGTGACGTACTGGTGAGTAATAATGGGAAAGTTGAAGTTATCTTTGAGAAGTTTGTAGATGATACTTATCAATCATTTATTGGTAAGCATCATTTAGATAACTTAGAAGATAATCTTTACTATCAAGATGAAGGGGAATATCTTACTAGTATATTCAATATTGAATCAGAAGATGCTGCTCAGACCTACATCAATACCATAGAGGAAAGATTTGATGGTACACTCAATCGTGAAACTTTGGAAATTGAGAAGACTCAGCCAGAGTTCAAGGATGGGGATATAGTAACTATGCATAAGAAAAACTGTGATATAGTTTTTATTTTTAATAGACTGAAAACAGAAGGTTCTTTCTATTATTACGCTTTCCATACACTCCAAACAAATAATACAGGTGTAATAGATTGTCATATTACATTGCCTTGTGCGTGGACATTTTTTGAGGGCAAAATGAATTTTGCCACAGACTCAGAGAAGCAGCAGCTTTTTGATGCTCTCGCAAAGGAAGGCAAGGCTTGGGATGCTAAAAAGAAAATGATTATTGATTTGAAGCAAAAGGTTGAGTTCAAGCCTTTCGATAAGATATTGGTTAGAGATTCTTATGATGATATGTGGAGAGCATGTTTCTTTAGTCATATTAGAAAAGATGGAAAATATGTAACTACAAGTTTTACTTGGAAATTCTGCATTCCTTATGAAGGCAATGAACGTCTTTTAGGTACGACAGATGAATGGAAAGGATGAAAAGAAATTTGTGGTTGTTACTACACGCAAAATGGGTCTTAGATTGGACGAGTAATTTAGGGGATTTCTGTAATAATCATCCGTCCAACCGTTATACTTATAATATTTATTTAATAATGTGTAAATTAATTGGCTGGTTATGATAGACGATAAAAAAATAGAAGAAGCTAAAGATAATATCTTTAACAAACACTTCTTAAAAAATAATGAGGGAATGATATGTGTAGACCATATATCAGAACCTGTATATTTAGATTATCAGATTAAACAAGCTATTGAATTAGGTGCTAAATGGGCTATCAATGAGTTCTTAAAAGACTTATGGCATCAAAATACAGAAGAACCAGATAAGAGCAAGAGCGATATTATTACACTTGGTTTTGATAATGACGATGCTTATTTACATTTTAAAGAATCTATTCTTTGGAATAAAGAATCTTGGAGACATTCGATTAGTAGATGCCAAATCACTGAGTGGGCTTATTTATCTGATATACTACCCAAGAAAGAAGACAAGCAATAAGTATAAATATCTTAATATATATAAAGATGAATAATGATATGAAAAAATTTAAGCTACTTCTTATAAGTATTACTTATTTACTTATAGGGATATTAGAAGCTTATAGTTATTTTATGCTCAGAGAAAACGTTATTGGCTTGTTTGCTATCCTTACCATTCATGGTTTTATAGTAACTCTTAGGTCAGAATTAAATAATAATTAAAAAGCAAAATATATGAAACATAGATTAAGAATGATATGGCGAATCCTCCGTGACAAACAGGTCGTAGTAATAACTGAAGACCACGGAAGAATGTACTATAATTGGGATACCTTAAGTATTTATGTAGTTAATAATAATGATACAACTTATGTAATTAAGAATCATAAAAGAAAGGATTAATTATGAGCAAAACAGATTTGCATTCATCATTACTTTTTCTAATGATTAAACTAGAAGAAGCAAAGAATAACTCAATGTCTGACAAAAACTTTGTTGCTGCATTGACCGATGTTCTCAAATATTTCCGTGATAATGGAGAGTTGAAGAAAGCTTATGAAATCCAAAAGGATTCATTAACAAATATGGCTAATAGTCCTTGGGCGAAATTAGTAATTGGTATGCTTACTTCAAAAGTACAAGAAGATAAAGTTGATGTAGAGTTACCTGACATTGATGCTCTAATAAAAGAAAATACTTCTGATGAGTTCATTGAAAAGAAAATCAATGATATTCTAGGTATTAAAGAAAAATGAGCATGAATAACAATGATAATGACTTAGAAATCTTAGAAGAGTTTACATGCTCAATCCTCAAAGACCTAAAAAATTTGGAACCAGATATATCTCAACTAGTAGATGGATATTTTTGGCATTTAGTAGTATAAAACTTAAAGAAAAATAAATGATATTTTATAGATTTGGTGATATTCCAGAAGATGAATGTTCATCTATATGGGATAATAACAATGAAGTAATAGGTAAAGAAAAAGGTGTGTCTGTTTATGAAGCTCATAAAAATATAAATGGAACATACTCTCCCGTTCTCCCATTTCCAACAAATGAGAAAGCATTTAATGATTTTATACATCATATAGAATATTTTACTGGCAATAAATATTTAGTAACAGGTGATTTATTAAATGAAACTGGTACTGATGGTGAGCCTTTAATTAAAAATGTAAAAATATTAAAAAAATTATAGCTTATGGATATAAAAGATATTAAATTTAAAGCTAAACTTCTTGATACTGGGGAATGGATAGAAGGGGATTTAATACGTAGTATGACTCCTATTCGTATGTGTACTCCACATAGTGTGTTTCCTAATATACCAATAGTACATAGAGTTGACCCAGATACTGTCTGTATGTTTACAGGATTAAAAGACAAGGAAGGTAATGAAATATACGAACATGACCTTATCTCTATACTTGAAGGTAGAGAACCTTGTGAAGTAATCTTTGAGAAAGGCTGCTTCTTAGCATTTAATCCTATAACTCTTATTCGTATGCCAATAATAACAGGTATTAGTTACTATGCCTGGGAATTACACGTAGTTGGAAACAAATTTGATAAAGAAAATAGAATATGAGAGAAGAAACAAGAAATGTAGTAGTTCTAGATTGGGAGGATAAAATTAAATTACAACCAATTATTAAGGATCTGGAAGAACTTGCTAGTTCTTACAGTAGTGGTCACAAGGATGCTATTACTGTTAGAAATACACTTCATTATCTTAAAATAATTGATGAGAAAATTAGTTAATTATAGAAAATATGAGTGATTATTCAAATATGTCAATAAAAGATTTAGAAGAACTTAAAGAGGATCTTTTAAATCGAAAAAGCAATTTAAATAATACTATAGAAGAAGTAGTAAATAACATAAGATATAAAAAAACACTAGCTAACAATAGTGATATTAGAATAAATCCTTATTATAAAAATAAGGTATCTTGTATAAAAGTAGTTATTAGTGACGGAGGTGGATATATTGTAACTAAAATTACTCCAAGTGGAAAATGCTTGGGAATATCCCAATATATTTCAAATACTACGGACTTCTTAAAGTATTATGAGATGTGCTCTAAATTTGATTGGGAGTGTGCATTAAATAGACTCAATTTGTGGTTTAAAGATGCTAATTTAAAAGTTAAAGATATATGATTAAAGCAACAGAAGCAAGAAATATAGCTAAGTCTTCAGGATTAGATATAAACGTACTAAACAAGATACAAAATGCTATAATTTCTGTAGCTAATAAAGGTGGCTATAATGTAGACATTACAAGTCTAATGGTAGGAGAACCTTTTGAAAGTGATTATATTGATTATCTCAAAGAACTGGGATATACAATAACTAATTATAAAAACAGAAGTATTGGAGTTTATGTAGAATGGACAAAAAAATAGAAATATGAATAAATGGCAATTAACAACATGCGCATTACTAGTATTTAGTATTAGTATGGTTATTGGTAGTAATAATCTTTCAAATCAAATTGAAGAGTTACAAACAACTGTAGATAGACAGGCAAATGCTATTCAACAGCTTGAAAAAGAGAAGAATAATATAGAGGTAACTATTCCTCAATATTTGGATAGTTTGCCTGGTGGTGGTAATTAATTAAATATTTAAAAATATGTATTTAGAAGATAATAGATGGAAAAATTGGCACACTAGATGTTCTGATGCTGCCATTAAAAACAACAAAAAAGAGGATACTAAAATATGTACTATATCAGTATCTAAGTTACTTGAGTATGCTTACACTGCTTTACGTAATTGTGAGAATAATAATTTAGATCCTGATAAAATTCCAGTATTTCTCGCATTAGGACATGACGAAAATCTATATTCTAATGTAAGTTTATCCATTTGTTGTTGCAGTCAATTAGGTACTTATGTAACTTTAGGCTCTTCAGACTATTATAGAATGTTCTATGTTGCTCCAGATTCTAAACCTGAAGTAGGTGAATATTGGAGAAGTAGAGGCATAGGTTATGATTTATCTGGTTTTGTAGTATCTAAACTAGCTGGAGAACGTTTAACTAGATTAGTTAAGTATGTGCTAAATACAGATGAACCTTTGTCTCACCTAGATTACAGAGATTTTGAACCTAATTGGATTCAATTCAAATTCCAAAAGGAAGAATTTAATCTAGAGTTGTTAGATAAATTCGCGAGAGAAAATGATAATGTAGTTAATGAAGCTATATTAAGACAATGTATGATTAATGATACCAAAGAAGAAACAGATTTATAATTTCTTTGATGACGGTAAATGTTCATCAAGTAGATTATATAAAGCTTATGTGAAGAAAGTAATTCCTTTCAACAAAGCTGATATACATCTAAAAATACATTTAGTTAATAGTACTCTTGATTGTAGTTGGATATGGAATGGAGATACTGATTATTTTATAGGTTGTTACATTCCTAAGTATGATAAACATCTTATTTGGTTTGCAAGAACTAGATATGGTACGTGGTTTAGTATGGATATTCAATCTAATTGGCAGGGAGGATTATTAGATGTCGAAAGAGATGTTCAATTTAGTTTTTAATATTGATTTATAAAAGAGTTTAATTTAAACTCTTAGGAGTATTTGCATAAGGGCAACAAACAGTGGAGTTCGATTCTCCAATACTCCACTAGTAGAATTGTTAAATATTTTAATTTTTAACTGTTAATTATGGGATTTTTTAGTAATTTTTTAAAAAGAAATGAAGAGGAACAAAACTCTTTACCAAAAAGTTCTCTAACTATGGATAAAGAACTATCTAAGTTAGCGATAGATTTAATAGGAGCTTCAGAAGACACAGCCTTAATTTCTTTAAAGTCGGATGATTTGTCTGGAGAATACTCCAGATTATGTAGATTAGGATTAGGTAATAGTGCAAATGCCAAATTCCTAGAAGAAAGAATACGTGATATTAACGCATATAATAGAAATATTCTAAGAGCTCGTGAATTACTAGATTATATAAAAACTATGAATGAGTTTTTAGGAGATTCTGTTATATTAGTTAGCAGAGATTCTTTTTATGAACTATGTCATAAATATAAATTATCTATTGGATTTCTTGATCAATTTACTGGAGTTATACCCGATGCTAATTTAAAAGAATTCTCAGACATAAAATATAAGATGGATTATTACTCTGGATATGTAAAATTATATACAAATCAACATATAGTAAAAATTCAGCATATATATAACCACAGTGGTAGGAGTGATTCTAGTATTCATAAATATTTTGATGATAATTTTAATATTATCTCTTATCCTGCTTATATATATGATATGGGTGATATTGAAGAGTTTGAAAATGAAGGATGGGCTAAAAAAGTTTCTCTAACTGTACAATATGTAGATAGAGAAGATATGTTTATAGCTTGTCCAAAATCAAATCTACAAGAGAAAGTAGTTATAGTTTCTCATGCTGTAGATCCAATAATATTTCAGTATTGTCCTTATGGAGTATTGATATATACTATGTGGGGAAAAGAATCTGAAGATAAAGTATTTGAAGAATATAAAAAGTTAAGAGCTATAAAATAAATATGGAAGAACATATTAATAACTCTATTAAAATAATTGATGATATGTTATATAACATAAACATTCTTATAAATTTATTAAAGTAATTATTAAACATTTATTAAAATGAGTAAACAAATTTGGTTGCAAGATGGCAACGTTTTTAGTCAAGGTAGTTCTACAACAGTATCTCATCCTGAAGGATTACCAAAAGGTATTTATGAAGTAAAACTCTCAATGGCTGGATTTTACTTGAGTAAAATTGCTGAGTCTTTTACATTTGATTACAAACTGTATGGTCTAAATCAAAAATTTATTGATTATGTCTTAAAGACGTATAAGAGCACTGCAGGAAATTTAGGTGTTCTGCTTGATGGAATTAAAGGAACTGGTAAAACAGTCACTGCGAAGGAACTTTGTAATCATTTACAACTTCCTGTAATTTTAGTACAATCAATGGGTGATTCTAATGATAAATTAATAAAATATTTATCTACAGCTATTAATTTTGATTGTATTTTCTTCTTTGATGAGTATGAGAAAGAATTTAAAAATTCTTCTGATGTTCTTTCTTTTATGGATGGTACTTATAACTCTATTTATCGTAAGGTATTTTTACTTACTACTAATGAGTTAAATGTGGACCCAAATCTTCTAGGTAGACCTTCTAGAATAAGATATAAAAAGTCTTTCAGTAATCTTCCTGAAGAGGTTACTAGGGAACTTCTTAATGATATCTTGGAAGATAAAACTGCTATAGAGAAGGTTATAGAATTAACTCATTGTATGAATATTATTACTATAGACTTAATTAAAGCTATAGCAACTGAAATTAATATTCATGGAACAGAATCTCTTCCTTATATTAAGGAGACCTTTAATATTGAGTTCTCTAAATTCACTTATTTATATAGAGAAATACAACTCAGGCATTGTGATTTGAAGTTTACTCCTGAAAATATAGATAATATATTAAAAACTTATCACAAGTATAAAGAACTTAAAAAGAAAGATTGGGAGAAATATTCTGATGAAGAAAGAATGTTTAGTGCTAAATGGTCTGCTATATTTAGTGATGATTATGGTTCTACCATTGAAGATAAAGAATTAAAATATCTGAAATCTGGAGACTATTTTGAGGATCAGCGAATATTAATGGTAAATACTAAAGAAAAGTATATAGTAACTATGACTGATTATGGATACATTATAATATATCTAATTAAGAGTTGTTATTCTGCAAGTAGAGCTACAGGTCTTGTAAATTACGAATTATAAAAAATAAACACCCCTTGGAATTAACATCAGTTAATTCTTAGATATTTAATTTTTATTATTTAAACATTTACAAATTTATGGAACATTTAGTTCTTATTGGTGTTATTGCAGTTTCTATTATTGTACTGCTTGTTATTATTGCTATAATGTATGTTAAGGCTCCTCCTTCGATGGCGTACATTCTTTCAGGTTTTCGTAAGGAGCCGCGAGTACTTATCGGTGGTGGTGGAGTAAAAATTCCTGTACTTGAGCGATTGGATAAAGTATATCTTGGTCAAGTAACAGTTGATGTTAAGACTTCACAACCAGTTCCTACTCATGATTTCTTGGATGTAATGGTAGATGCTGTATGTAAAATTAGGGTAAAACCTGATACAGATGGTACTAGACTTGCAGCTAAAAACTTCTTGAATATGAATCCTGCTCAAATTGCTGCTCAGGTGAAAGATTCTTTGGAAGGTAATATGCGTGAAGTAGTAGGCTCTCTTGATTTAATTAAAATTAACACTGATAGAGATGCATTCTCTGATGAAATTCAGAAGAAAGCAGCTCCTGATATGGCTAAATTAGGTCTTGAGATTTTGTCTTGCAATATTCAGAATATTACTGATGAGAAGGGCTTAATCCGCGATTTGGGTGCTGATAATACAGCAGCTATTCAGAAGAATGCTAAGATTACTCGTGCTAATGCTGATAGAGATGTAGCTAAGGCTCAGGCTGAAGCTGACAATGAGGCTAACGAAGCACGAGTAAAGGCTGATACCATTATTGCTGAACGTAATAATGAATTGGCTATTAAGAAGGCTGAACTGAAGAGATTGTCTGATATTAAGAAGGCTGAGTCTGATGCTGCATATAAAATTCAGCAGCAGGAGCAGCAAAAGACTATTAATGTCAAGACTGTAGATGCTGATATTGAAAAGACTCGTAAGGAACAGACCTTGTCTGAGGAGAAGATTAAGATTAAGCAGAATGAATATCTTGCAGATGTAAATGCTAAGGCTGATGCTGATAAGTATCAGACAGAAATTGATGCTCAGGCTGCTTTGGAGAAGCAGAAGCGTGAAGCAGAAGCTGAAGCTTATAAGGCAGAGCAGGTAGCTAAGGCTGTAAAGGCTAAGGCTGAAGCTAGTCGTTATTCTCAGGAGCAGGAGGCTGCAGGTATTCGTGCTAAAGGTGAAGCTGAAGCATATGCTACTCAGCAGACTTTGACTGCTGAAGCTGAGGGTACTAAGGCTAAACTTTTAGCAGAGGCTGAGGGTGTGAAGGCTAAGGGTCTTGCAGAAGCTGAAGCTATGCAGAAGAAGGCTGAGGCATACAGTAAGTATGGTTCTATTGCTGTAATTGATATGCTTTCTAAACTTAATGAGAAAGTTCTTCCTGATATGGCTAAGTATATTGCTGAGCCTATGAGTAAGATTGGCAATATGACAGTTTATGGCACTAATGGTTCTGAAGCTTCTGGTATTTCTGGTAATGTGCCTGCTATTATCAAGCAGACTCGTGACATTGTAAAAGATGCCACAGGTGTAGATATGGCAGATATTATGAAGGCTAACACCATTGATGCTAAGGTTAACAAGAATGTTAACGTTAATGGTGACGTAGAGAACACCAATGTAAATGTGTAAACATTAAGTATCACAGAGGGAGGGAATAATCTCTCCCTCTTTTCTAACTTTTAAAAATTTTATGGAATACTTAGATTTTAGAAATCTTGTTACAGAAGCTTGTAATAAGATGATTAAAGAGAACAAGCATCTCTTCATTCTTGATACTCAAAAAGAGTTTTTATGGATGGCTTATATGGAATCTTTCCCTGAAGGAGTCGTACGCCAAGAGTTTAACTGTGTAAATTGTAAACATTTCATTACTCGCTATGGAGCATTAGTCTCTGTAGATGAGAATTATAAAATACATTCTTATTGGGAGGATGTTCACGCTGAAGGAGTGTTTGCCAAAGTTGTAGACAATATGTTACAAGTGCTTAAAAATACTAAAATTAGAAATGCATTTGTTACAGAAGAAACTACAATGGGTTGTAAATGTAATCAGCAGATACTACCTTCTAGAGAAGTAATTACTTGGAATCATTTTTACGCTACTCCTACAAGTAATTTAATTATGGATAAGTCTCAGACTCCAACATTCCGTGCAGGGGCTAAATCTTCACATGATGTATGGTTGAGAACTTTATCTGAAATTAACTATAATTCTGTACAAGCAGTATTAGACTTAATTGCAGATGATAATCTCTATAGAGGTGATACTTATTTGCGCCAAGTAAGTGCCTTAAAAACTGCTTTTGATACACTAGAGAGCAAGCATTTGGAAGGTTTTGAAGTAGATAATTATGCTTGGATATCTTCTTGTATACTTCCTAATGCTATAACACATATACTTAATAGTGCTATAGGTCAGCTTCTTAAAGATATAACTGATACTAACAATGTTGAAAGTTCAGTTAAGAAGTTTGAAGCTATGGTTGCTCCTTATAACTATAAGAGACCTAAAGGTATTATTACCAAAACTCAGGTAGAAAATGCTTATAAAACTGTAGTAGAACTTGGCTATGAAGATTCTTTAGAGCGTCGTCATGCTAAAGTAGAAGATATATCTATTGAAGATGTTATCTTTGTAAATAGAGAAACTCGTAAGAGAATGTCAGGAGGATTTGATTCTCTTATGAATGAAACTACTAATACTAGTAAAGTTTCTACAGATTTTGAGAAGACTGCTATTCCAACAACTATGGAAGAGTTCCTTAATAATATTGTTTCTAAGGCTAGTAAGCTTGAATTATTCTTTGACAATAAGTTAAATAATAATTTAGTAACTCTTACTGCCCCAGTTAATAAGGAAGCTCCTTCTATGTTTAAGTGGACTAATGGTTTTGCTTGGGCATATAATGGTAATATCTCTGATGCTATTAAGCAGCGCGTTAAAGAAGTAGGAGGTAAAGTAGATGGCTACATGAGAATTTCTCTTCATTGGTATAATTACGATGATTTGGATTTGCATATGGAAAGTCCTTATGGACACATTCATTATGGTAATAAAGCAAACCTTCTTGATGTGGATATGAATGCTTGTGGAGGTAGTTCTTATGCAGAACGTGATGATCCTAAAAAGTTTTCTCGTGATGCCGTAGAAAATATTATTTTCTCGGGAATTCCTAAAGCGGGTAAATATAGAGTATTTGTTAATAACTTTGCTAAAGTTGAAAATATTGATTTAGGATTTGAAGTAGAAGTGGAACTCAATGGAGTTATTCATACTTATGTGTACGATAAAGATGTTCCTAATAGAGGCAATGTTACAGTATTAGACTTTACTTCTAATGGACGTGAGGTTGTCTTTACTAAGGAGCATTTAAGTAGTACTACAGCATCTAAGGAGATTTGGGGAGTAAAGACTCAAAACTTCGTTGAAGTATCTGCTATATGTTTATCTCCAAATTACTGGGGAAATAATAAAGTAGGCGCTAAGCACTATTTCTTTATGTTGAAGGATTGTAAGAATCCAGATGCTGTTCGTGGATATTTTAATGAGTATCTTAAAGATGAACTCACTAAGAATCATAAGAGAGTATTTGAAGTATTAGCATCTAAGGCTTTAACTCCTTATGATGATAATCAGATGAGTGGTTTAGGATTTATAGCTACATCTCGTAACCAAATTATGGTTAGAGTAGATTCAGGTAAAATTTATAAAGTAAACATTTAATAATTAACAACAATGTACAAAGAAGCATTACAGAAAAAATTACGTTTTAAGACAAACAAAGGTATGATTACTACAGAAGATTTGTTTGACTTATCTCTGCAGAATCTTAACACTTTAGCTATTATGCTGGATAAAAAGGTCAGTGAGGCTCCTAAGAAGTCTTTCATTGAAGAGCTTCCAGCTGAAGAGAATGATGACGAACTTCGTTTCAGTATCGTAAAAGATGTAATCAATATTAAGTTAAAGGCTCGTAAGGACAATATTGACAAGGCACAGGTCAATGCCCGTAACAAACGTATTGCTGAACTTATAGCAAAGAAGGAGGACGAGGCTCTTGAGAATAAATCTATTGAAGAACTTCGTGCTATGATTCAGAATTAAAATTTTTAAGATTTTATTTTTAGAAAAAAAATTCACAACTATAATAACCTCAGTAATAAGGAATACTTATTGAACGTTGTGAAACGTGAATTATAGTCGTGATAATTAAAAGGAAACTCAATCTTTGAGGGGACTCTACTGGGGAGTCCCCTCTTTTGTTTTATTATGACTAGCAAATTTAAATTGTATGAAAGTATTGTCTTAGACAATATTAAATTTACAGTTACTAATATTAGTGTAATTTCACAATGTGCTCAATATATAGATAAAAAATTTGTCTATTTATTTGATTTTAATTATTCTTTAAGTTATGGAGATTACAAGATAGAACTTACAGAGACAGAAATAAATAATTTAATTAAAAACAATAAAGTAAACAAAAATTAACTTTTATAATTTTATAATTAAATTATATTTATATCACAAACGGGTTAGGACTGTTATAGTTACGAATTTCAAGATTAACCTGATTCCCAGATGTATATATCTATAAATATACTGACTTTTTTGAAGATTTCAACATGAAATTGGAAGGGTCGTACTTACCTTAGTACACAGAACCGAGAATTGGGAAGTTCTCGGTTCATTTTTAAATTTTATTAAAATTATATTTTGAATAATAAAATTTAGATTTATAGTAGTCAATACAATAAAAAAATAAAAAAATGAAGAAATTACTTGTACTTAGTGTATTATTTACACTCTTGAGTTGTTCTACTGGTTCAAATAATTCAGTAAATTCAACTTCAAATGATTCTATTAATGTTGATACCACAGTAGTTGATACTACTGAAATTGATTCAACTGTGTGTCCTGATTAATCAGGACTTTCGCCTCGGTAGTTCAGTGGTTAGAACGCGAAACTGTTAATTTCGATGTCGGGAGTTCGATTCTCTCCCTTGGCGCAATAATATATGCCTCTTATTTCTAAGGTTAGCTACCTTCTCGAAAAGAAACGTGTACACAAGAGGCGCCTGGAGTATTAAGCCCTGTTGGTAAGGGAACTAGACTGTCACTCTAGTAAAACTAAGGGTTCGAATCCCTTATATTCCGCAAATAATGGAGAGCACCTAGCGTTTAACTGGGGGGCTGTTAGAGGTAGCGGGGGCAATCCACGGGTATGCCTGATAGCTCAATGTATTATTAGAATATGGTCATGATAGTTTGCCCGTCTAATGCCATATTCACCTTTATTTTAGCTTCAATAGCACAGTGGTAGTGCAGCTCACTTGTAATGAGCAGGTCGTGGGTTCAAATCCTACTTGAAGCTCTTTGTTTATATTTGGGGTGAGTGAAACGGCTTACACGTCTGTCTCATAAGCAGAAAATAGTGGGTTCAACTCCCACACCCCGAACAAAATTGTCTAGTATGTGAAGTGGTCAAACACGGCTGACTGTAAATCAGCTGCTATTTAGCTTCGGGAGTTCGAATCTCTCCTAGACAACTAATTAATAAAAATAAATAATATGAAAGAAGCTTTTAATTATCAATCAGATGCAAATTTTTATGATAAAAAGGATTTTATTATAGCAGTCTTAAAAAGAAAAATAAATAGTTTTAAAGAGTATGATGCTGAAAGAAAAAAGCATTATGCTGGACTAGAACAAAAAATCGGAGAATTAGAATCTTATATAGACGAATTAGAGAATGGACTTAGTATAGATTCTTTAAATAATAAGATTCAATCTTTAGAAGATAAGATTGAAAAACAAAAACTTAAAATTAAAGAATTGCAAGCTAAAGTTAATATATCTTTGTTTGATGATACTAAGTCTTTTAAAGAATTAGAGTCTATAGCAAATAATCTAAAGAACTTTAATAGTATGAAACTAACTAATAAAGGTCTTAGAAAACAGCTTAAAGATAATAAAAATACTATATCTGATTTAATCTATAAATTATCACAAGCAAAGCTTAAAATAAAACAATTAACTGGAGAGTAATCTCCAATTTGGGCTCGTAGTTCAGATGGCTAGAACGCTACTTCTGCAAGGTAGATGTCGTGGGTTCGAGTCCCACCGTGGTCCACTATTAAATTAAATATTTATGAAAATAACTATTGATACAGACAATTTAGAAACATTAAAGTATAAAACTGAAGATGTTCCTATTTTAATGAAGACTTTTCAACAATTAATAAATAAATTAATGTATGAAGTAATAGGAAATTATTATTCTGTAGACGATGTTCCTAAAGATGCTCCAAAATGGGTAAAAGAAGAACTACTTAATGTAGGAAAAACCTGTTATGTGGATGGACATATGGATAAAGAATATGTTTTTAAAGGCATTCAAGAAACATTTGAGGATTATTATTATATATTAGAAAATAATGATAAACAAATTTCTTATTCTTCATGCGTTGGAAAGATATCTTATAAATAATGCGGGATTAGTGTAGCTGAAGGCGCATATCTGGCTTCCAACCAGAAGGCTTGCGTGGGTTTGATTCCCACATTCCGCACAATAACAAAGCTCTAGAATACTAGTTACAGGAGCAACGTAACTTATAGGGTGCCTCTCAACGATGCATACTCGCCTATTAGGTGTCGTAGAACCTACGAACTGGAATGGTTCGACGTTTTTTGCATTCCTACAGAATCCTAAATAATAAAAATAGAGACCATAAGATTGTCTCTAACAGGCTGACTTAAATTGCCTCTAACAGGGGTGATTTACCTGGGATTCTTAATTTTTAAATTCTCCTCCTAGATACTTTATAAGTTAAACTTTAAATTTGATTTATTATGATGAAAATTTTAAAAAGAACTTTAAAAGCCATTAAGAAGGGTTGGATTTGGTATGCTAATCAGTATTGTAGATTATACATGCCTCCAATTATTTAATCTTATTATTTAATTTGTAAGTACCAAAGGGGTACTTACTGATGCTGAGTCGAGCAATAAGCTCGACTTTTTTCGTTTGTATACATTTTTAAAAATTTTATATATTATGGAAATAATTAACACAGTTAAAACAACATTAAATGATATTAATGGTGCTACTTGGATTAACAATGTTAAAATAGAAGGAGCACAAACTATTAGTATTAATAATGGTAAAATTTATGTAAATGGAAAATTAAGAGAAGATCTTAAAAGTCCATCTATAGAAGTAAAAATAGAAGGTAATGTAGCCAGTGTACGTACTGATAGTGGCGATGTTTCAATTACAGGAGATGTTGCAACTGTTAATACAGCTAGTGGTAATGTATCTTGTAAAGATGTTAAAGGTGGGGTATTAACAATGAGTGGTGATGTTACTTGTGGTAATGTTGGAGGAAATGTTAGTACTATGAGTGGTAATATATGCCATAATTAATAAAGATTATTTATAATGAGAAGATTTAAATTTATATTAATATTATTATGTTTATTATGCACTAAAAGTATTGCTCAAACAATAACTCATGTAACTCTTACTTGCTATCAGCCAGTAAAGAGTCAGTGTGATAAAGAACCTTTAGTTACATCTGACGGTTCTAAAATTAATTTACGTCATTTAAAGAGAGGTAGTATTAAATGGTGTGCTATCTCTCGTGATTTACTTTATTTATTTCCAAAGAATAAACCAAAAAGAGTATCTATAGAAGGGTTTGGAGTATATGAGGTTAGAGATGTTATGAATAAAAGACATAAACATCGTATTGATATATTAATACACCCCAAAAACTCTAAGAGAATTAGTATCAAGAACGTAAAAGTTAAAATTCTTAAATAATGTGTTTATATTTACGAGATAAAGTAGTACATATAGCTACTTCTAATATATATGTATGGAAAGCTTTAATAAATGGTATAGGTGGTTATTATTCACCTGTATTTAGTTATAGATATAATTTAGGAAAAACTTATGAATCAGAGTTAAATAGAAGTGGAAATGGTATATGTATATCTAAAGGACTCCATTCTTTTGGGTATAATATAAGAATATTAAACCCTTATGCTGGAAGATATGAATGTTATGGAAGTTCATATAATCGTTTTGATATTAAAGAACCTATTGATACTATAGGATTATTCATAATTCCTGAGGGTAGCTACTACTATACTGATGGATATTTTTATGCAAGTGATACTTTAAAATTATTAAGAACTCTCCCAGTAAATGAATTTTTTAATTATATGATGAACAAATGACATTAAAAGAAACTGTAGAAGCCTTTGATGGTAAAAAGAAGGGGACTAGTAAGATAATCTTATTAGTCCCTATTTTTGTATTAGTATTACTAATATTTATTAATTTAAATGGTTAAGTATAAAAAGTGTGGAGCACTACGAATTAGAGTGGATGGTAATAAATGTATTGTAGTAAATCTTAAATTACCTTCTATTACTAGTCGTAGTACTTCATATTTAGATTTTTTAAGAGAAACTATTTTAGATAGTAATAAGCAAGAGTTTAATAATGCTGTAGAAACAATCTGTACTAGGATTAAATCTTTATAGTATTATATTATTTTACTTATCATAACGCAGATGATTATTTAGTATAAAAATTATTAATATGATTAAACGTGTTTATTGATTTAACATTAGACAATGATAATATTAATAGAAGATATTTGATAGCCGTAGATGATATTTCCTTAATAGAAGAAGTTGGTGAAAGCTCTTACGTTATGCTAAAGAGTGGAAGCTGTTTATCTGTAAAGGAATCTATTGATTATATAAAATCTCTATTAGACAATGTCAAATGAAAAAGTAAAAATTGATTTTGGATGTGGAACTTCCCTTATTCCAGGTTCTTTCCTGATTTTATTGATAGCTAAAATTCTTCTACATTCAGATATTTCGTGTGGGTTGTTTTCAGTCCATTTTTAATAGGAATAGGACTTATAATTATACTCTGCATTATATGGATAATTTTATATTGTATGACTGATGGAAGATCTAACAGATATCATAAGTGACCTAGATGATTATTGGGAGGATCTAGAAGCAGATTATTGGAATTCTTTAGAAAAAGAAGGACTATGAATACAGATACTCTTGAAGTAAAAGTAAATGAAGCTTGGAAAACATTGATTGCAGAGTCTCCTATATATCTATTAATGTCTAATAGAGAGTTGGAAAAGTGTAAAAACTTTTTTATTCTAGGGTATTATATAGCAATTAGAGATTCTCACTTATGAATTATCAGAAAGCTAATCAAGTATCTCTATTAGTAGAATTAATTAAATCTTCTGAAATAGTGTCTAAAGAATACTCTGAAGCACGTATACCAGAAGATTTAATTTCTAATATAAAGATATTATGTATGAAAGATAGTAGTTTTAGAAGAAGTTTCTATAGTATAATGCAGAAACTTGGAAAAAAATATTCAGATATTTATATAAATAAATTATCAGGGTTATGAACTTAGTTTGGTTAAAGTTAATAAAGCGAATTTTAACTCATAAGTATTATGTTGCTAAATATTGTTTTCAAATAGGATTATATTGGCAAGGTATTACTCATGATTTATCTAAATTTAGTTTCACAGAATTTTCAAGAGCCATTAAGTATTGGGATGATAATATAAGTTCTTTAGCGAATGAGTGCCGAATATTAGGATATAGTCAAACATTCCTTCATCATAGAGGACGAAATCCTCATCATTATGAATATTGGATACATTCTTTAGATAATGGAGGAATCCCTGCTAAAATGCCTAAAAAATATGTTCTAGAACTTATATGTGACTATTTAGCAGCAGCTAAGACATATGGAGCTAATCCTAGAAAAGAATATATGTGGTGGATTAAACAACGTTCTCATATGAAAATTCATCAAGAAACTAAGACTTATATAACTGAAGTGTTTTATAAATATAATACAGGTTTAACATTAAAAGAATCAATTAATGAAAATTATTAATGCAACTGATGGCTATAAGCTTGGTCATCATCGTATGTACCCAGAGGGTACACAAATGGTCTATAGTAACTGGACCCCTAGAAGTAATCGTTACTTCCCAGAAGCTACAGAAGGTTCTGTAGTATTTGGCATTCAATACTTTGTTAAGAAGTATTTGATTGAGGAATTTAACAAATGGTTTGCTCTTCCTAAGGAAGAAGCTATTAAACAATTTGCTTATCGTGTAGGTAACTTTGTGGATCTTAATCAGGTTGGAACAAAGCATATTGAGGAACTTTATGATTTAGGATATCTTCCTATTGAAATTAAAGCTCTTCCTGAAGGTTCTATTTGTCCTATAAGAGTACCTATGATGACTATTAAGAATACTCTTCCTGATTTCTTCTGGTTGACTAATTATTTGGAGACTCTGATTAGTTGTACTCTATGGCTTCCTTGTACTTCTGCAACAAGTGCTCGTCTTTATAAGAAGAGACTCATGGAGCATGCTAAAAAGACTGGATTCCCAGAAGATATAAATCTAGGTTTCTCTTGTCACGATTTCTCAATGAGGGGTATGGCAGGACTTGATGCTGCTATTATCTCCGGTATGGCTCATATGACTTCATTCTGTGGTAGTGAAACAATCCCTGCTATTGAAGCAGTAGAGCATTATTACAATGCAGATGTTACTAAAGAACTCGTAGCTGCAACTGTTCCAGCAACTGAACACTCTGTAATGTGCGCAGGAGGTGAGGATGATGAGATTAAAACATATCGTCGTCTTATTAATGACCTATATCCAACGGGTATTATATCAATAGTATCTGATACTTGGGATTTTTGGCAGGTAGTTGAAAAGTTCTTGCCTAAGCTTAAGGCAGACATTATGAAGCGTGATGGTCGAGTAGTAATTCGTCCTGATAGTGGTGACCCAGTAGATATTATTTGTGGTCTCCGTACAAATCCTCACTATCATACTGCCATGAAAGAGGGTAAGTATTATTGTGATTTTGATCCATTTATGGATGATGATAAAAGTCATTATGTAGAAATATCTGAAGGTCAATATTATGGAGCATATTATATGCTAGGTAAAATCTTTGGATGGAATACTACTGTAAACGATTATCGTTACCCAAGTACTAAGGTAGGGTTGCTCTATGGAGATTCTATCACTTTGGAGCGTCAACGTGATATCTATGCTCGATTAGAAAATGCTCATATGGCAGCCTGTAATCTTGTTCTTGGTATTGGTTCTTATACTTATCAGTTTAAATCTCGTGATTCTTTGGGATTCGCAGTTAAAGCAACTGCTTGTATGATCAATGGTATACTTATAGAAATTTATAAGCATCCAAAGACTGATGATGGAACAAAGAACTCTCTTAAAGGTCTTATTAGAGTCGAAGAAGAGAATGGTAAGTATGTTGCTTATGATCAGCAAACTGAGGATGCAGAACTAGGAGGTTGTCTTAAAACAGTCTTTATAAATGGAGAATTAGTAAGAGAATATTCTCTTTCTGAGATTCGTGAACGTGTAAATTCAACATTAGGATGATAGAAATTGTTAATGGAGATTTACTCCAGTCAAATTTACCTCTTATAGCTCACCAAACTAATTGTTTGGGAGTAATGGGAGCAGGTATAGCTAAGTCTATTAAAAATAAATGGAATAGCGTATATATACAATATGATAATTTTTGTAAACTTCTTAAATATTCTAAAGAATTATTAGGAAAATGTCAAGTATGTATAACAGGAGACAAGCCTACTAATCTTGTGGCTAATTTATTTGGTGAATATTCTTTTACTGAATCAGTAGCTCCCTATGAAAATAGACATACTGATTATGATGCTCTTAAAAAAGCTTTGTTAAATTTAAAAGCTGTTTGTGGAAATACAGAGATTACAGAGATAGGTATTCCTTATAAATTAGGATGTGGATTAGCCGGAGGAGATTGGGATGGAGTAGTTTATCCTATGCTCCAAGAACTTTTTGCTAATGATTCAACAATAACTCTTTATATTTATAAATTATGCAACAATTAAATTTAGTACATTTAGGAGATAGTGATATTAAATATTCTATCTCTAGATTCCCTGATGGGGAAGTTCAAATTTCATTAGAAAAATTCAGTAATAAGGAGCAAGTGTTAGTAAAATGCAGAATTACTAATGCTGAGGACTTATTTATACTTATGCAAGTTTTAGATATTCTTGATAGACATGAAGTTCTATATAAGTTAAATATCTATTATTTAATGGGTATGAGAATGGACAGAGTAATGGATTTCAACAGACCTTTTACTTTAAAAATAGTCTTAAATTCATTAAAAAATTGTAATGCAGATGCTATCGCGATTTTAGAACCTCATTCTGATGTTTATTATGATTTTAGATTTGGGGGAAAATTTACTGAGTTATATGTAGAAAATAGTCCTTCAAATACTGTATGGAATGATTTTCAAATGGTTCTTCCAGATGCAGGAGCTAAAGAAAGATATGACTTTCAGTATCAATATAATAAAACTGCACTTACTTGTAGTAAAATCCGAGATTTAACTACAGGAAAGATTTTAGAAATTAAGGTAGATAATCCTAAAGTAATTAGTGATAAACCTCTATTAATTCTTGATGATTTATGTGATGGTGGTGGAACCTTCTGTGGTATTGCTAAAGCATTTAATGCTTTAGGTATTCCTAAAGAACGTTTAAATATTGCAGTTACTCATATGGTAAATCCTAAAGGTATAGAAAATCTATCTAATAATTTTAATAAAGTTTGGTTCACTAACTCTTATAAAGACTGGGACAATCTTCCTGAGAATGTTACAATGCTTAATGTTATCTAATGTATGTTTTAGGACTTATTATAACTATTATTTTGGTAATAATTATAATCGACCCAAAATTAGATATTACAGATAGCCAATGTATATTATGGTATTCAAACTCTGAAGGAGAACGTTGTTATTTAATACTTTGGAATAAAAATGATCATTATAAACAAAAATGAATTAGACTCTGATTTAGTTCATGATATTAATTTAGAGTTAGAAGCATTATTTACCAATAATAGAACTTGGGAAATAAGTTCTAGTACTGGAGATTTAGATAATGCTTCAGATGTACGAATTGTTATTAAAGGTGAAGGACATTGCTATATTTCCACAATAAGTGATACTGAAGAGTATGTTAGGGATTTATTAAATAGTTATAGAAAAGCTCATAATTTTGATACTTTTTGTATGTCTACAACGTATTTTGATCCTGAAAAGAATGGAATAGTATTTGAATATGCGGATTATATATCTTTATAATTATGTTACAGATTTATACTGATGGAGCTTATAAATCTTCTATTGACCAAGGAGGTATTGGAATAGTATGGATGAAGGATGGAGAAATATTTAAAAAGTACTCTAAAGGCTTTAAACATACTACTAATAATAAAATGGAATTAATTGCAATGTTATGTGCTTTTAAATCTATTAAAACTTCAATGGAAGAAGTAGAATTTATAAGTGATAGTCAATATGTACTAGGATGCCTTACTAAAGGTTGGAATAAAAAGAAAAATGTAGAACTCTGGAATATTTTAGATAAAGAATATGAAAGAGTTAAATCTCTAGTAAAAAATATTAAATTTACCCATGTTAGAGGACATCAAGATTGTTTTGGTAATAATTTAGCGGATGAATTAGCTAGTAATGCTAGCTTAGAATTATTAGAATAATGCAGATAATTTTATTAATGATTATTGTATTTATTTGGATATGTTCTATAGTTGCTATTATAGAGAAATATGCTAAAAATGACGTCCCTATGAATATGGTATCGATAGCAATATTAATATGTCCAATTATAAATACACTATTAGCAATATATTATACTAAATCTACTTATAAAGGAACTTTAAGTAAAATTTTTAAAAATAATTAATTATGGCTAAAGAAATTGTAAAAGTAACAGTAGACACTATCACTATTTATCGTACTACTGGTGGTAAAATTGCGGTAAAACGTAGTGATAGATTAAAACCAAGTAGATATTTCGATGATATTAAAGCTGCTCGTAAGTATGCTGACGAGCACTTTGAGGGTAATGTCTCAGAGTCCCTCTAAGACATTTTCATTTCTAGAGTGATAAATTATTCATGATTTTATATTTAGAAGTTTGTAGGCTATTCTAGACATGCCTATGACTAAATTATGGTATTTTACCTAGATAATTTTAATATTACGCAGATGATTAATTTTCTTTTAATTTTCAATTCTAGTTAAAATGAAGTATAAGGCAAAGCTTGAAAGACTTCGTCAGAAGCAGGTATGGTGGGATAAGCTCCCTCAGACAGTAAAGAATGCAACAACAAGACCTGGTGGTATTGGATCAAAATAATCTATGATAATTAAAGAGTCTGATTTTGAATTAAAATCTTCAACAAGTGATGAAAGTTGTCCTCATTGGGATTTATATACTATAAAGACCATTAATGCTAAATCTAAAACTAGAGAAGCTAGAGAAGAACTTACCTTAGTAGGATATGGGTTAACTTTATCTGGAGCTATGGCATCAATTGCTAGATATAGAGTAGCTAAGGCTAACCCTGAGAAGGCTTTAACTATGCAGCAATATTTAGATTCATACACAAAAGAACTTCATAGATTATATGATATTGTAGGAGAAACTCCTAACAATACTACTTTGATGGAGGAATGATTAAATCCATTCCTATAACTACTTGGAGAGACGAACATCATAGAGACATTACAGTTTCTAAGATGTTCGTCTATGAACTTACGGCATATGCCCACTATAAAGACAGAGAGGAGTTGTTGGGCAGTAAGTTTATATCTTCAAGTAAACCCCTTAAAGAGAGAGTACAAGTTACTAAAAAGATTGGATATAGAATTATAAAATCCATTGATTTAGTATCAGCTCCTCTAGATTATATTATTAATATTTCTAAATTTAAAAAATTATGACAAACGCTAAGCAGAAATTCGTAGATTACAGAGAAGGTAGTTTTATAGACTTTGAAGGAAAAGATCATTACTTTGTAGTATGTGCTGTTCTTAAAGAGAGTACTATACTTGGTAATCTTACCAGAATTCTTAGTTTTGGAGTATCTTTTTGTAATCCGGTAGATAAGCATAACAATGAACTTGGTAAGAAAATTGCCTATGGTAAGAGTGTTAATGTAAAAAATACTAATGTATTAATGGGCAGAGCAGGACTTCTAAATATTGAGACTGTAAAATACATACTCGATAATGAAGTAGCCCATGTAAAATTATGCCCTGATCAGTATAGTGTGGCATATGCTAAAGCTAAAGAGAAATATGAAAAAACTAAAGCTTTAGCCCAAAAAACAGCTTTATATAATAAGGTAGTAGCAGATTAATGAGACTTTTAGATAGAATAATTTTAATATTAATTTTAATTACTATTATAGGGGCTACTATCTTTTTATATAGAGGATTTAAACCTACTACTGTAATGCCTACAGATACGTTAGAAAGAAAAATAGACTCATTAAATAGTAAGAGAGATTCTATTAAAGTTGATATCAATAAGTGTGATACTGCTATTTACTATAATAAAACTATCTATGTTAAAGAAAAGGACAATATTATTAAGCAGTCTCCTGATAGCGACATGCAGTTTTTCACAAACTACATTCGAGAAGTCGGGAGAAAACTTCTTATTGACACCGTATCAATTAAAAATAACTAATCTTATTTTTAATGAGCATAAATATTTACTAGCAAATGATAGTCTACAAAAAATTCAAATAAATAACTACAAATCTTTAGTAAATACTTTAGATAGTACACTGACATATAAAGATTATCAAATAAAAATTCAATCTGATAAAAATAAAGAATTGCATAGACAAAATAAAAAATTATCAAAATTGAATTATTTATTTGGAGGTATAAGTATATTATCTATAATATGTGCTCTAATACATTAGATACTTACATAAAGGATACTGACGGTAAAAAATTTAAATTTCCAGATAGAGATTGTAAGAATTGTAGAAGATATAAATGCTTAGTGAATATGGATATGCTTAAATGTAATTTTGCTAAGTATGGATGCAGAAATTATAATCCTAGATAACTAGAATTACTAAAAATTGATAAATAATATTTACGCCTTGAAAAAGGATTACCATATTATTGCGGAAAATTTATTTATCAATTAATGGTTGTTTATAGTAAATTACTTGAGAAATTTAATGATAGCTTAGGCTATGTGATATATGTATTCGAATTGTTAGATAATGAGGATAAGCTTAGAGAAAAAACTAAATATCTTATGTGTACTCAGCCTCCTAATTGGAATGCTGCTACTATAAATTATGGGGATATTGGTTATCTCGAAGTGAAGCCTGTAATAGCAGGGATAGATGAATGGTATGATGGAGACACACAACAGAAATACAGATATAATAATATCTGGTTTATTAAGTTTGTCCCTCAAAGACCTAAAAACGTAGATGATATAATAATACAATAAATAATCTTTAAGATTTATGACAACAGTTTTAGGTGATAAACTCAATCAAGCTTTTGAAGCTAAGAATAATGATGTAGAAACATTTCTCTGGAAAGGTTCCAGAAAAATTGTAGATGGTGAACGTATTCAGTCTTCCATGAAAATGGTAGATATGACTGAAGAAGAGTTACGTAAGGCATATAAACATTGTGAGTCAATGCTCTATAGTGATAACTATGAAAATCCTGGACGACGAGTTTTATTGGAACAGATTGAAGACCAAAGAACTCGCTGCAACGCTGAGTTGTTCTTAATTTGGCTATTATATCCAGGTGAAGGTAGTACTAGACAAGGTATTGTAAGAACTAGTTTCTTTAATATGCTCAATCAGCAGATTACTGCTCAAGCAGAACAGTTTGCTAAAGAGAATGCAGAAAGCGGTGAAGGCGAGACAAATGTTAGTGCTATTGCAGAAACTCTCTTTAAAGAATGGACTCTTAATGATATTATGAATAGTGATGAAGATTCATTTACTATGTTTGCTTCACTGCCTTTATATATCGTTAGAGAGGCTTGTTTATCTGCTTTAGGTAAATGCGTTCGTAAACATATCACTCTTACATTCATTACTGAGCTTGGATTGTGGTTTACACGTTCTGAATTATTAGAATTAAATAAAAAAGATGAGAATGGTCGTTTAGTAGATAGAATTAAGCAAGTTGCTGAACTTCTAAATATTAAATTGAAAGACCCTAAGAATCCTGAAGATAGAAAGGGGCTTGTTCTAAAAATTGATGATAGAAAAGGCTTAACTCTAAAAGAGTTTAGCGCAATGCTTACATTCCGTAAGGATAAATATGATAAACGTTATAATGATCTAACTAAAGTACAATTAGAAACCTTAAGAGATAAAGTTTTATTGCATCTTGAAAATAAGGTTAGATGGCAAGCTTCAGAGTGGGAGAAGCGTATTAAGCAAATCAAAGCAGTAGCTAAATATAATGGCTACAAACTCTCAGATTGAGGGAGAATTATTTCATAAAATCACTAGGGATGAACGGCAAGAAGAGTGTCGTAGAAAATGGATAAAAAATCGTTGCGTGGGAACAATAGTTGCATCCACTGGATTTGGTAAGACGAGAGTAGGACTAAACTGTATTAAAACAGTGCTAAAACACTTTCCTCAGTATCGGGTACTAATAATTGTGCCAACAGAAACTTTACAAAAACAATGGTATGGTTATATAGATTCTAATGGATTAGGATTAAGTTGTGATGTACAAATAATAAACACTGCAATAAAACATCCTGCCAAATATGATCTTTTAGTACTGGATGAGGCACATAGATATGCAGCTGAGACTTTTGTAAAGTTATTTGAAATAGTAAAATATCAATTTATCTTAGGTCTTACAGCTACTTTTGAGCGTCTTGATGGTAGAGATAAAATATTAGCACAATATTGTCCAGTAATTGATACTATTGATATTAATACTTGTCTTACAAATGGTTGGGTTAGCCCATATAAAGAATATCTAGTTTTAATAAATGTAGATGATTTAGAAGAATATGAAAAAATAAATAAAGAATTCATTTCTCATTTTGAATTCTTCGGGTTCTCTTGGGAGTTAGTTAATAAGTTAGCTGGTCCTATGGGTTGGCGAAATAAACTACTCCTAAGAGATTCTATGTGTAGTGACCCTAACAAAAAATCTGAAGTATTACAGAGTATAAATTATCATGCTATCAGATTTTGGTCTACTATGCATGAGAAAAAAGCTTTTATAAATAATCATCCAAAGAAAATTGAAATAGTAAAGAAAATTATAGAAGCTAGAAAGGATAAAAAAATAATAACTTTTGCTAACAATATTAAAATGGCAGAAAAAATTCCTAATGCTACTGTATATTCTAGTAGAACTTCTAAAAAGAGGAGTGCTACAGCTATTGAAGATTTTAACTCTGGAAAGATAACTTTATTATCTACAGTAAAGAAAGCTGATGAGGGACTTGATGTAAAAGGTCTTTCTGTAGCTATTATATTTGGATTAGATAGTTCAACTACTAGAGCTTGTCAACGAAGAGGAAGATCAATTCGTTTTGAACAAGGTAAGACAGCAGAAATATTCAATATAGTATTAAATAGGACTCAAGAAACTAAGTGGTTTTATGATTCTCACAAAGGAGATTCTTTTATAACTATAGACGAATCAGAATTGGATAAAGTATTACAAGGTAAAGACTTTACCCCAGGTGAAAAGATAGTTCCTAAATTTGATTTTAGATTCTAAATCTATGTATTAATATCGCTCTGAAAAGAGATTAACTTAATTACAGTATGGAAGACTTTTAATTATCCGAATTACTGTATGTTTGATTTAAACATTGATGAAGAAATAACAATTTTAGAAAAATATAATATTACTCCTACTGAGTTATTTGTTGTTAAAGCTATAAATGCTTATATAGAAGACTATTCAGAAGATTATCTTCGTAGGTATTTAGCTATTGATAAAAAATACGTAGGAAGTTTTATAGATGTACTTAAATCTTTACAAGATAAAGGTCTTATCCTTAAAAGTTATAAAATTATTCCAGGAATGAAATTAATTCCTGAAGAAATACCATTTAATAAAAACTTCCTAAAATGTTTAGCTAAGAGTTCCTTTGAAATGGGAAAAGAACTTAGAGAACATTATCCTAGATTTAGAAATATTAATGGATGCTTAACTAGTATGCTAGGTGTTTCTAAAAAGTTTAATAGTCTTGAAGATGCTTATAGAACTTATGGAAAGAAAATTCATTGGAACGAAGAACTTCATAAAAAGATTATTGACTTACTAGATTGGGAAGCTAATACTGATAATGGTATTATTAATTATAGCTTAGCTACATTTATTGTGGATGAAAAATGGGAAGACCTTGAAGCTTTAAAGAATGGAGACACTGGAATGGATTGTAATACTGTTGCAACTCTGTGAGTTTAGAGAGTTTTAAGAAAGAAGTAGAAAACGGTAGATTAGGAAGAAATCATGGATTAAGTATAGGATTACCTAAACTAGAAGAAATAACAGGTGGACTTACTAAAAGTACCTTCACATTGTTGTTTGCTAGTTCAGGTATTGGTAAGAGTTCTGCGGCATTATATTCATATGTTTATATCCCATTAAAAGAGCATCTAGAAGATGATAAAATTAAGATTGTCTTCTTTGCTCTTGAGATGAAAGAATCCTTTATTATAGCTAAACTATTAAGTACGTATTTGTATGATACTTATCATATTAGAATATCTGCTAAACAGATACTTTCTATAGGTAAAGATTATACCTTACCAGATGATATATATGAATATGTAAAATTAGGATATGAATGGTTAGAAAAAGTATATAAAAAATTAATTATATTTGATGGTGCTCACACTTCTGATAAGGTAATATCCGAAATTATGCAAGTTCTTAAAGAAGAGGGTACTTTTGAAGATGGTCATTATACTCCTAATAATCCTGAACAAACTGTTTTAGCTGTAATTGATCATGCGGGACTTTTAATACCTGCTAATGGACGTACTAAGAAAGGAGAGATTGACGAATGTGCTAATAAACTTGTAGTTGTTAGAAACAAAACTGATTTATCTGTTCTTTTCATTATGCAGTCTAATAGAAGTGTGGCTAACATGGAAAGAAAGAAAAATGAAGCTTTCATGGAACCAATGGTTGAGGATATCAAGGAAACTGGTACTCCAAGTGAAGCAGCAGAATTGATTCTAGCTGTCTATAATCCTCAAGTTGATAAACGTTCTTCTTATAGAGGATATCAAGTAAAAGAAATGGGTTATAGATTTCGAAGTATTCTTGTATTAAAATCAAGATATGGAGAAAATCAAGTAGCTGATTGTTGTTTCTTTGATGGCATGGTGAATAAATGGGTAGAATTACCTCCTCCTTCCGAAATTTATGATTATTCTAAATACCGAGCTACAGATAATAATAATAATTTAACAGATAATATTGAAGATGAAAAAGTGAAAAGTAAATTAGACTATAGTTTATGATTATTGGTTTAGCAGGTTTGAGTGGTACCGGAAAAAGCACTTCTTTACGTTATTTGGATTATAAAACAACATTTATTATTAGTTGTACTAACAAGCAGCTTCAAATTCCTGGATTTAGACGTAAGTACAAGAAAGCTGAAGTTGTAGATAAAAAGCCAGTTGGAAATTGGCTTGTATCTAATGATTATACTACTATTGGTAAGTGGTTGAAGATTATTGATAAATTACGTTCTGATATTAAGACAGTGGTTGTAGATGATGCTAACTATTGTCTTTCAAATAATATAATGGATTCTGCCCTTGAAAAAGGTTGGGATAAACACGTTGTGTTTGCTAAGAATTACTATGATTTAATCATGGAAGCTAGTGAACTGCGTGAAGATCTCAATGTAGTATTCATTAGTCATATTATTAATGCTGGTACTGACCTCGATGAACATTGGCAGTTATATTCTAGTGGTAAAATGTTGGATAGAACCGTAAATATTGATGGTTTATTTTCTTATATTTTATATACTGAACGCCAGGTTGACGACGATGGCAATATTAGTTATTTCTTTAGAACTAAAACTAATGGTAACGATACTTGTCGTAGTGTTGCCGGATGTTTTAAAGATAAACTGATTGAACCTAATATGCAAAAGGTTTTAGATACTATCCATAATTTTGAGTATGGTGAGGAAGAAGAAATCGCAGATGACAATAATGAAACCAATAATGATGACGATATTTTAAATGAAGCTAATTAAAATGACAATTAAGTCCGAGTGGCTTAATGAAGAAACTGGAGAAATTTTTACTGATACACGTGAATTGAAGGATGATTCTGTAAAGAAGCCGTCTACTCGTAAGTCTTCTTCTAAAAAGAAGGATTCAGAAGTAGATGATACAAATCCTAATCCACTATTAATTCTTGAGGAAAATAAGTATATTCTTAATAAGGCTGCTGTTGAAGCTCTTGGTGTAGAACCGGGAGATAAAGTAGACATTAAACAGCAGAAGCTTAATAAGAAGGAGTGCTTAGTTATCGGAGCTGCTGAAACATTTGGCACGCAGTCAGGTAATAAATTAACTCAGAAGAATGCAGTTTCATATAGAGGAAAGAATAACCAGAACCTTGCTGAGCATGGTAATGAGTTTACTTTCACTCCACATCCTAAGATTGATGGATTGTTTATATTAACAGGTAATCGAGAGCCTGAGATTAAAGAAGATGTGGTTCCTGAAGCAGAGGATATTGCATCAGAAGATGAATTAGATGACGAAATGGCTAGTCTTATTGACGGCAACGCAGATGATACAGAAATCTCAGATAATGATTTTAATTTCGATAATCTTTAATAATATAGCAATATGAATTTGAATTTTGGTGGTCTTGGTGATATTAATCCTACAAGTAAGAAAGGTCTTCGTCCTTATGGAATTTATCTCGTTCAGTTAAAAAGTGTAGAAGTTAAGGAGGGTAAGGGTAAGAAAGACCCTACTACAACTTGGAAATCTCTTGTACTTCATTTTGAAGGAGAAGATGGAACTTATCAAGAATCATTGTTTTATCCTAGTGAAAGTTCTACTAAGAGATATGAAGGTAAAGGCAAAGATTCCAAAGGTGTAGAATTTCCATATGTACTTCCTTCAGCATTTGAACAGCTTAAAGGTTTTATGCTGCATATTATAACAGTAGTAGGAGGTGATAAGGCTAAAGAATTGTTTGTAACTAAAGCTCCCGCTTGTAAGAGTACTGATCAATTCATGCAGCTTTTCCAGGCAGTATTGACTAAGTATTGTATGAAAAAAGATTTCTACTTGAAGCTTAGCGGTCGTAAGGAGAAGAAAAAGGATGAAAAGGGAATTTCAAAGGAAACTGGGGTTGTATTTGCTAAGATTCCTAATATTGGAGCTATAAATAGTGATGGTCAATTCTATATTCGTGATAATTTCGCTAGTTTAGAGAAAGATAAATTGTCATTCTCTAGTAATGAGATTAAAGATAAAGAGGATATGGAGAAGCGTAAACCTACTGCTCCTGTGCCAGCAGCTGATTCAGAAGAGGCTAAATCTATCGACTCTACTGAAGGCAAGGAGGCTCAAGATGAAGACTTCGAGGATATGTTGGCAGGTATGTAGTAATTATAAAGTAAGTAGTTTTTATGGAATTAGATTTTTCTTATAAACCAGATATTACTAAGGACTACTTACTTAAATATAACACAGAGGAAGCCTATATGGAGTATTATCTTGGCGTAAAAGTTTCAAAAAAATTAATTTGTAATCCTTTACGTAAAGATAAAAATCCTACGGCTTCCTTTTTTCGTAACTCTAAAGGAGAACTTATATTCCATGATTTTAATGGAAGTTTTTATGGTAACTTTATATCTGTAGTTATGACTAAATATGCTTGTAAATATCATCAAGCACTAGATATCATAGCTAAAGATTTTGGCTTATTAAAAGGACAAAATAATTATCATTCTGTAATACAATCAAGTACTTCGTTCGTTAAAACTAATGAGCCAGCAGATATACGAGTAGAAATAAAAGATTTCTCAGAAGACGAATTAAAGTGGTGGGGTAATCAAGGAGTTTCTTTAGAATTACTAAATAAATATAAAGTATATTCTTGTCGTACTGTGTTTTTAAATGGTAATATTCAAACTATAAAGACCAAAGATAACTTTATCTTCGGATATTATGGTGGGACAATGAAAGGTAAAGAATTATGGAGAATTTATTATCCTAAACGTAAGGAATATAGATTTCTAACAAATTGGCCCTCTAAAAAGGTTCAAGGTTATAATCAGTTACCTAAAAAAGGTAATTTATTAGTAATAACTAAAAGTATGAAGGATACTATGTGTTTAAGAGGTTTAGGTATAACAGCCTGTGCTCCAAATAGTGAAACACAATGGTTATCTGAAAATATGTTAAATGATTTAAAAGAAAGATTTACTTACATAGTAACTTTCTATGATAATGATAGACCTGGAATGTTTAATATGGCTAAGATAAGAAGAAATCATCCAGAATTACTTTATTTCTTTATACCTCATAAATTCAAAGTAAAAGATATAAGTGATTTTTATAAAAAGTATGGTCGACAGAATACTTTAAAATTTATAAAGTATTATATAAAAAAATTAAGTAATTATGTCAAGAAGTAATTAGAATTTGAATACCTCTATTAGAATAACATATAAGAATGGTGAGACTCATGATTATTCATCCATAGAAGAATGCTCAGAAAAGACTAAAATAAGTCAAGCAGCTCTTAAAATTAGATGTAATAAATCTGGAAAAATGGCTGATGGTACTTTATATGAATGGTTAGACGACCATACTAAGAAAAGTTATCAAGCTAAAAAATCTAGAAATAAAGGAAGTGCATGGGAAGCAGATATAATTCATCATCTTAGAGATATGGGGTATACTGAGTGTGTAAGTGCTAGAGGGGAGAGTAAATTTACAGATAATAATAAAGTTGATCTAATTGATAGGTCAGGAAAATTACCTGTAAATATTCAAGCAAAACATACTGCTAATACTCCAGCATATTTTAAGATAGAAGATGCTTGTCCATATAAAGATAAACCATTTGTACTATGTTGGAAGAAAGCTCCAACAGAAGGTAGTGTTAGTCCAGGAGCAATAGCAATGATTCCTATGGATTTCTTCTATACTTTATTAGAATGTTATTCTAGAAGTAATAATTTAATATGAGAGAACTATTAATCTTAGGAGTAATAGATTTTATAATAAGTATAATATTAATTATACTTAAGATTTTTGGAATATTGTTATGGAGTTGGGTAACATTAGCAGTGATAATATTTTTATCAATTCCAATTACTATGATGATATTATTTATTTTTATAATGATAATTATATATAACAATACCAAATGAATAATTATATTTTTGCAATTTGTCAGAGTAATAAAAATAAACTTCATAAGTTAACTGCCTCTTCATATGAAGAAGCTGTTGAAAAGGCTAAAGAAGAAATTGATAAGTATTTAAATTTAGACGATGATACATACGCTATTCTTGATAATAATGATAGCTGGATAAATATCAGAGCTGAATTAGCTAAGAAAGGTATTGGAGTAACATATATAAGAGACATTGAGGAATTATTTAATCTATGAAATTAAGAATTGGTCTAGATTTAGATGATACATTAAATGAGTTTATGAATCCATATTTAAAAAGATTTGGATACCCTAAGTCTGATGGAGAAATAACAAAAAATGTACAACGAGTTTTAATAAAAGACAGAGAATGGTGGATAAATCTTCCAATAAAAAATAAAATAAACTTTATACCTGAGTTATATTGTACTAAAAGAGTATGTAATAAAGACTATAGTAAAACATGGTTAAAAAATAATGGATATCCTAATAGACCTATTTATCAAGTCTTGTATCAACGTGCTAATAAAGCTCGGTATATAAAAGGTAGAGTTGATATTTTTATTGACGATTCTATTAGTAATTTTATTCAGATGAATCTAGCAGGATTACCTTGCTTATTAATAGCTTCTGAATCTAATGAAAAATGGGGTCCTTATGGTAAGATTTATAGTTTAGATAAAGAAGAGATAGAATATGGGTATGAATGTATAAAAGAGTCGGAAGACTTTAACAATTATTTACGTGAAATTAAGTCAAATTTCTATTAAACCTCTAATAGAGACTTTAAGAGTTGAAGATATTGATGATAATACTTATTTCTCAGAAAAGTATAATAATTATATCTCAAACTCTAGATTATCTAAAATAAATCCAGATCAAGACGGTTCTCCAACAGAATTTTTTGATAATTGGGGTAAGACTAAATTAAATACAACTAGCTTGGAATTTGGTAGTTGGTTACATACTTTAGTTTTACAACCTGACGACTTCTTTCTAACGGACGTTAACAGACCTACTGCTAAAATGGGATCAATGGCAGATTATATTTATAAAAAAACACAAGGTGTCAATGTTACTAATGATATTATATTAGAAGCATCTGATAAATGTGATTATTATAAAGATAAAATGTCAGATAAAAAGATAGAAAAAGTATTAGCAGACTGTGCTCAGTACTGGTGTGACAGAAAAACTTTTGAAAAAGAAAATAATGATACTAGAACACCGGTATTTACAGACCCTAAAAATCATGCTAAATTGAAAGTCTGTTTAGAATCTCTAGATAGTGATACACAAATTCAATCTTTACTAAACCCTGAAGGATTACTAGAACAGCCAATTATTGGTAATGAGATAGCTTTCCTTATAGATGTTTTAGTAGAGGCTCCAGAGCATAAACCTTTTATACTAAAGATTAAGTCTAAACTTGATAATTATAGTATAGATAAAGAAGAAGGAATAATCACTGTAAATGATTTAAAAACTACAGGAGATTTAATAAATAACTTTGCTAAAGGAGCTCTTATTAAATATCATTATTATAGAGAAATGGCTTTATATAGTTGGTTATTAACTATGGCTGCTAAGAAGAATTATAACATTGAGAATCCTAAAATTAAAAGTAATTTCTTAGTAGTAGAAACTATTCCAAATTTTAATACTAAAGTAGTTCCTATGACTAGAGAACTTTTTAATAAAGGATTTAAAGAGTTTACTTACCTTCTTAAATTAGTAGCATTCTATTGTATGCACGGTTATGAGGGATTCGGAATTACTCAAGAGACCTGATTATACTAAACTTTCCGATTTATATCGTAAATATTTTAGTTTAGGGTCTTTAGGGGAAAGTATAAATTTAAAATTTGCACTTATATCATTACTTGGATATATGGTAAATTCTATGAAGAAGAAAAAGCCTGGAACTACTTACTATGAAGTAACTGCTAAGTTAGCAGAAAAAACAGGTCTTGATGAGGATACAATACAAGCTATTGCTATCATCACTGAGGATTTTTCATATGGATGTACTGATTTTCCAACATTTGGTGTGCAACCAAAAGATATGCCAACAAAAATAAGAGAATTAATGGGAAAATTTCTTCCATTCTAAAAAAATTAATTTTTTTATAATTTTCTTTTTGGAGGCAAGAAATATAGATTATATTAGCATTACAAAGATTAAGAGAAATATCGCAGATGATTTTGATAATAAGAATTAATGTTAATATATTTTTTGAAAATGAGTGAAATTTTTAATTTTAAGAGTTTTGAAGTAAGTGCAGAGACAAAGGAAGCAGCAGTAGCACAGGTAGAGAAAGAGAATTTTCATATTAATGGTGATGCAACACAGGCATGGAAGAAGTTCCATGAGAAGAATGCTAAAGTAACTTCTAATGATGAGAAGGAATTTAAATTGGAGTATTTGAAGAAAAAGACTAAGAATGCTCCTGGTAGTGGTTTCATTGTAACTCTTTCTAGTGCTGTTGTAAGTACACGTGAGCGTCCTTGGAAGGTTGTTGATATTAAGACTGAGGGTAAGCGTGATACTCAGAAGAAGTTTGATTTGGTAGACCACGATACAAAGGAAGTACTGAAGACTTTGAAGTCTGAGCGTGTAAAGAACGAGAAGGCTGGTGAGGCAATTCTTGATAAGGATGGTAATGATACTGGTCGCGTTGAGCCAGATACAAAGGTTATTCGTCCTACTAAGACCGCAGCTAAGGAAATGGCTAAGGAACTTATTAAGAAGGGCTTCAAGGGTCAGATCGATATTGTTCAGGGTAAGGAGTCTATTGGTTCTGACCCAGTAGTAGCTACTGTAACTTATACTCCATCTAAGAGTACTAAGAATGGTCGCTATATGTTCTTTGGTTTGGAATTTTAATTTAACAATATAATTAGTAAGTAAGGCAGGTGCTCGTGAGAGTATCTGCCTTTTTAATTTAGATACCTTTTATTTTAATAGATACTTTTATTTATAAAGGCGTAACAGCTATCTAATTTTAAAAAAGTATGAAACAAGCAACAAAATCTTCTTATATCAAGTTCTTCAATGATGCAATTAATAATAATCGTTCTTTAAAAGCTCAGTGTACTGTAGCAGGAAAAAATATAAACACTGTATATATGACAATGAGAAATCTTAGAAAGAAAGAAAATAAGGATGAAGATGATAAGAAGATATTGGAATTATATGATAGACTAAAAAATACTAAGAAAAAAGAAATAAAGAAAGATACAGATGATACTTCTAATACTTGGGAAATAAGAGACGAAGAAACTGGTAAAATTACTGGATATAAGTTTGAAATTTTCAGAAGAAATAAGCCCGCAATCACAGGAGTCTTTACTAGAAACGAAATGAATAGTGTATATAGAATGTATACCTATTATGGTTCTGGTTTAACCCAGCAGATTGTCAGCAGATATTTCCCAGACTATTCTCTTATTGACTTTAAAAGAATTTTACGAGCTTTTAATATTACTAAAGCATCTTCTCCATTTGCACCTCATATGTATGAAGAATATACTGAGGATGAATTAAAAGAAATGCATCTCAGAGAAAAAGAAAATGATTTCTTAAAAAGAATAGAGAAAGATGAAGTAAAGGATTTAAGAGCTTTAGTTACTAAGTTAACTAAAGAAACCTCTAAGTCTTTAAATAAAGAACTTATAGAAACTACTATTAAAAATACAGTAAAAGATTATAAAGAGCTTCCAGTAAATATTAATAATAAAGAAGCGAAGTATCCCGACTTAATTATATGGTTATCTGATTTACATATTGGAGCCTATAATGCTAAATATAGTAGTTTTGTACAGTTACCTTCTTATGATGTTTCAGAAATTAAGTCTAGATTATCTAGAATTGTGGAATCTTTTGTGGAACAAGAATATCATTCTGTATATGTAGTTAATCTTGGAGATTCTATTGATGGATTTAATAAAGAAACTACTAGAGGAGGTCATGAGCTTCCTGAAATTCTTGATAATAAAGAAATTAGTGAAGCGTTTATAGAGTGTATGATGGAATTCTTTGCTACTCTTACAGTAAAAGTAAAGAGTAAAGATTTTAATTATCTCTCTATAGGAGAATCTAATCATGGTGGGGATTTTGAATGGTTAAACCAAAAACTCTTAGCTGCGTATTTAACTAAATATAATGTTAAGAGTTATATTAGTAACTATCCTATTGATAATTTTATCATTGGAGATCATCAGTTCTTGTATGCTCATGGTAAAGATAATAATTCTCAGACTAGACAATTTCCTCTTACTTTAAATTCTCAGACTGAATTATTCTTTGCTAATTATATAGCAGAAAAAGGTATATGTAGTCCTCATATTTATGTAGTAAAAGGTGATTTACATAATTATGCTTATACTACTGGTAAACAATTTGATTATATATCAGTAGGTAGTATGTATGGTAGTAGTAATTATATTACTGCTAACTTTGGACATACTAAATGGAGTATTAATTATACTATTGTAAAAGATAAAGATATTTTAATGGGAACTATTAAAGGAAATAATTAATGAGAGATATAAGGCTTCCAGAAACATCTGATAAATTTATAGACATTTCTGATATAAATGAGAATATTTCGGGTATTATTTTAGCATATAAATATAATAAACCAGTTGGATTCATTGCATATGACGATGAAAATAAAGAATGGGAATATTTTGATGATATTACTATAGATTGTAGTTATAAATGTAATGAAAATTTGTCAACATTACTAAAAACTATAATGTCTAGTAATTACGCTGATAGTTTTAAATTAATTGATTTTGGAAAATGAAACATATTACTATTCCTAAAAATAGTGATCTCACTATAGACTTAGCAGCTATTACTAATAATTATAAAGGTATAATTATTGCTTATAAAGAAGGTATGGCTGTAGGAAGAATTTCATATTGCTCAGATACCGAATTGTGGTATTTTTGTGACAATATAGATAATGAGCAATTTGAAATATGTAATGGTACATTATTAGAATTAATCAATGAATTAATAGATACTAAACATATAGCAGATAATTTTAAATTATTAGAATTTTATACTAACGATAATGATTAGTAGACAAGACATTTTACAAGAAGCTCTACATAAATGTTGTGTAGAAATGTATAAGTGGGCTCAACCTTCTATAGATTTAGATGAGCTTATAAAGAGTGGATTTAAAGACACTAAAGAAGACCCGTTATATGCTAGACATTATTTATCTCAAGATAATTTTAAATATATCAGAGATACTTATATGGACGCATATGGTATTAGGGATACTTGGGATGATACTTTTGAATTACTAATTAATCAACTTTTAGAAGGAGGTATAGAAGATGATTATAAGGAAGCTACTCCTGATAGACCCGCTTATAGAGATTATAAAAAAGTTCTTCCATTAAAAGAAGTTATCACTTGTCCTGGGGAAGTTAATACTATTATTGACTATATAAAGAAGTGTCAAAATTTTTATAAAGGACATTGTTATGAAACTAACCAGTTCTCTTGTAGTATGGCACTAGGTCCTAGTCCTAATTGTAATGCAAAACATGTTGAAGAATATTGGCATAACCATGATAAACCAGAATTTAAAATAATAGAATATAATATCTCAGATGTTATTTATGGAGATGGAGATTTTGAAGATGTGTCTGATGAAGAATTTATTGCTACATTAAAATGGTAACTAATGAAATTACTAAAGATAACAAAACACTGCTTATCTGCTATAAAAATTCATATCCCTGTGGACAAATATTATACAACGGGAGTAAGTGGATATATATTACTAGTGTAGATATAAATAAAATTAATTATGCGGAAGATACTCCGCATAATTTAGTACAAAAATTATTAGATAAAGAAATTATTGATAATATAATGTTTTTCACATATAATGGAGAGAATGCCAACTGAATTTACTTTAGAAGAAATATTAAAAGGAAAAGCTACTAGTATTAAAGGTAAAGATTATCTTCCTACTAGAGGATATATTGAACCTTTCTTAGAAAGAGTTCAAAAATTAACTTCTGATATTAGAGTACATGTAAAATTACCTGATCAAATCACTTATAATAAAAATGGTGATATAGATACTGCTGATTTAACTTTTAACAGAGTATGGTTAGAAGCAGTATTACCAAATGAATATCAATATGCTAATCATCAGCAAGTAATTGGTATGGTATATGGTCTAGATACTAGAAAAGCTGTTGTAAAAATGTATTCAGGTGCTTTAAATTCTGCGTGTACAAATCTTTGTGTATTTAATCCAGACAGTTTAGTAGTTAATGAGATAGAACCAGAAACTCCAATTAATTTTAAACCAATTACAAGACTTGTAGAGCAAACTACAGAGATAGGGGTTACTCTCAGACGTTTTGCTGATACAGATTTCGATTATACCAATAAGAGTTTTGTAAATGAGCATTTGGGTAGATGGGTTCGTAACTGTATGTCAGAATCTATTGATAATGGTTTTGGTAAAGTGAAATTAGCCACATCAACTCCTATTGATGCTTATAAATTATTATTTGATAAAAAAGATAGCCCATACCTTATATCAGATGATAACGCAAATATGTTTACTGTATATAATGCATTTACTCAAATTATAACTGATTCTATGAAAAAGGATATTATGAATCAAGTTGAGAAAACTTTATTAGTAAATAGCATTTTAACTTTGTAAATAATATTTTGAAATAACTATATAAGCACTATATTATTAGTTCAGTACTAGTATTATAGTGCTTATTTCGTAGATGATTTAAAATGTTAATTTATAAATGTTATTTATGGTAATAAAGAGAGACGGAATTAAAGAAGAGTTTAACAGAAACAAAATTAGAGATGCTGTACTAAAGGCTTTTGGAATTACCCAAAACTCTAGTAAGACAATGGATGAAGATATTTACAGAGCAGTTACTGAAATAACTAATTCTGTAGTAGAAACTGAAGATCAATCTATTGAGGATATTCAAGACCAAATTGAGGAACTCTTAATGGATTTAGGATATCACGACGTAGCTAAAAAATATATTCTATATCGTAAAGAACGTGAGGATATTAGAAATCATGCTACTAGGGATATTGAATTTATTCATAATTTTGTAAAGTCTGATAATACTGCTAATGCTACTATTGACGACAATAGTAATGTTGGAACTAAAGGTATTGGAGTATTAAACGCTGAAATACATAAAGTCGATAATAAACTTACTAATACAGAATGGTGGGAAAGTTTTGTAAAGAAGAGAGACCCTAATTTTAATATAAAAGTTATGAGGAATGATTTTAAAACTATTCTGTATCCTCATGACTCATCTTCTCAAGTAGGAGAACCATATTGTATGGCAGCTTCTATGTATCCTTTCTTGTTGTCTGGATTAGAGAAATTAGGAGGTAAATCAGCCGTTCCAAAGAATCTTGATTCATTCTGTGGTATTTATGTAAATCTAAATTTTGCATTAGCTTCTGAAATTAAAGGAGCAGTAGCTACTCCTGAGTTTCTAATGTATATGGATTATTTCTGTAGAAAAGAATGGGGAAATAATTATTACCTCAAACCAAGTGTAAAAATAACTACAGATTATTGCATAAAACAGAAAACTATTGGTAGCCAAATTGATCAGTACTTCCAACAAGTAACTTATTCTATTAATCAAATAGCAGGAGCTAGAGGAATGCAATCTCCATTTACAAATTTCTCATTCTTCGATAAATATTTCTTTGAAGGTATGTTTGGAGAATTTGTGTTTCCAGATGGAACAAAGCCAGAATGGAACTCTACTAATTGGCTACAAAAACGTTATTTACACTGGTTAAATCAAGAAAGACTAAAATGTATTTTAACATTTCCTGTATGTAGTTATGCTTGCTTAACAGATAAGGAAGGTAATTTTAAAGATTTAGATACTTTCCATTTTGTAAGTAGTGAATATGCTCAAGGGAACTCTTTCTTTATTTATCTATCCCATAGTGTGGATAGTTTAAGTTCATGTTGTCGTTTACAGAATGCAGTACAAGAAAATACGTTTAATACTACTAATGGTCAAATAGGAGTAATGACTGGTAGTAAGAATGTAGTTACTCTTGATTTAAATAGAATTATTCAGGATTGGCAGCATACTTGGTCTGATTATAAGGACCATATTGATGTCTACACTAATAGATGTTGTTTCCCAGTAGATTGGATTACACATAAAGATTTCCAAGAAGGAATTAAGAAATATATAGAAAATATTCTTGAAAGAGTTTATCTGTATCAATATGCTTACAATGACTTAATGCATTGGTGTAAAGACCATCATTTATATGCTGCTTATGATGCTGGTTTTATTAATCTTGATAAACAATATTTAACTATTGGAATTAATGGCTTAAATCAGGCTGCTGAATACTTAGGAATGGAATGTAATAATAATATTTATTATAAGACATTCTGTAAATTAATATTTAGTACTATAAAAGAGCAAAATAAGAAACATAAGACTAAAACAGCTCAATTTAATACTGAACAAGTGCCAGCAGAATCTGCTTCAGTAAAACTCTATAATAGAGATAGAGCTGATGGCTATTGGATTCCTACAGATACTAATCTGTATGCTAGTTATATATTTAAACCTAATGATACACATATAAGTATACTTGATAAAATTATACTTCATAGTTCTGAGTTCGCTGCTGATGAATTAGATGGAGGTTCTGCTTGCCATCTCAATCTATCTGAACATTTGAGTCAGAAACAATATGAATATTTACTTAAATTTATGGCTAAAGTAGGTTGTAAATATGCTACTTTTAATATTCCTAATTGTGAATGTGAAGAGTGTCATTTTATAGCAAAACAGCCATTTAGTAAATGTCCTAAATGTGGTAGTACTCATGTAAGTTTGTGGGATAGAATTATCGGCTATCTTACAAAAATTTCTAACTGGAGCGCTGCTAGACAATTAGAGGGTAGTACTAGAAGTAGGAAGAATGAATTAGAAATTAATATAGAATTAGCACAATGAAAAAAATATTAAAATTTGAAGCAGAATGGTGTGGGCAGTGTAAAGCTTTAGCACCTATTTTAAAAAGAGTATTAGAGAATCATACTGATATTACTTTAGCTACAGTAGACATAGAACTTGAAGAAGAAACTACTCTTAGATATAATATTAGAAATCTTCCAACTCTTGTATTTATAAAAGATAATATAGAAATAGGAAGAACTTCTGGAGTTTTAACTGCAGATATGCTTGAAAACAAAATTAAAGAGTTCTATGCTTAAATATGTTGATACCGCTGTTACTTTTGCAGAGTTTCCTAATGAAGTTTCTCTGTGTATTAACATCAGTAATTGCCCTTGTTGCTGCGATGGTTGCCATTCGCCTTATTTGTCAAAAGATATTGGAGAAACATTATCATTGGAACGACTCCAAGAATTAATTGAATCTAATGAGGGAATTACACTAGTAGGATTTATGGGAGGAGATTCTGATCCAGGAGAAATAAATAAATTAGCTAAATGGGTTAGAGAAAATTATCCTGAATTACATATTGGGTGGTATAGTGGCAAACAATTACTAGCTGATAATGATATAGATATTGATAATTTTGATTATATTAAGCTTGGTCCTTATATGAAACAATTTGGACCATTAAATAATCCGAATACTAATCAAAAATTTTATAAGATAGATAGAAATGCCCATATAATGATATGGTGTACTGATATGTTTTGGAAGGAGGCTGAATAAGCCTCCTTTTTTAGTTTTTATGGAGTGTGCAATTTTAAATTACGGTGTAGGAAGTGTTGATTTAGTAACAGTTCCAGATGATATTGATGATGTAGAAGTTTATTTATATGATGTTCTTGGATATAGAGAAGATGAAGTAGAATTTATGATTAAAGAAGGGAAAATTAATGTAATAGATGATAGATACTAAACGAATAAATAATTTAGAATTTAAGGTTGCTACTTATCTTTTAAAAAATCCTCCTGAAATTAAAGCCTATCATATAAATAGATATATGCCTAATTGTTATTATGGTCACGAGTCTGATTTTATAAAAATAGATAATGATTGGTATAGAGACCCTAACTTTTCTTGGCATAGAGTACATAAAAGCTGCTTTAAAAATTCTGAAACTTGTTATGCTATAGCAAAGTTTGAGTATAATGAACATGAAGGAATTTATGAATTTATGTGGATAGATGAAAGACCTCTAGATTTAACAGAACAAGAAGAAAAAGATTTTAAAGTATTAATTATTTATGGCTTTAATAAATTAAATCATGGAAATAACAAAAGTGAATCAGATTACTGATAGTCTTAAAAAATATACGTATAGTGGTAAAGATTCTGACTATATAACCCTTACAGAATGGGCTAATGGAGAAGGGTATGATATTGATATTAATGGTAAATTAATAACATTATCTGATAGTGAGTTAGAAGCTATCAACTATTTAACTTTAGCACTACGTTATAAAAATAATGGATGACATAATTGTGTTAGATTATTCCAATGGTGAAGTTTATATTTATACTTTACCTAGATTAAATATGTATGATAGTGAGATAGAGACTTGGCTAGGTTATATGGATTTTAATCTAGCCGACATAAATTGGATGGTAAATAAAAATATCACAATTAATGATGAAAGAAAATAAAACTGAATTAGAAAATAGGACTGAGTTAGAACAGAGTATTGATGAAATTATTAGAAATGCTAGAAAAATTTCTAATATTTTTATTTTAGAGACTGCTAAATTAATTAAAACTGCACTAATTAATAATAAGCATTCGGAAAAACCTATTTCTGAATTAGATGTTTTACAGAAAATGATAAAAGAACGAGAGAAGGCTATGGTTATTTATTAGAAAGCAGGTCGTAATGATTTAGCTCGTATAGAGTCTAAAGAACTTGATTGTATTAAAGAGATGATGCCTAAAGAACCTTCAGAGCAAGAGATTGAAAAATTTATTACAGAATTAATGGAAAACACAACTCTTACTATTAAAGATACTAAAGATGTTATTGCAGAGGTTCAGAATACATTCCCTACTGCTCAGAAGAGTACTATCGTAAGAATATTTAAATCTTTATTACAATGAATTTATACGGAAAATTTGATGGTGAAGCTATTACTGACATTTCTTATAATTTAAAAGCTTTTAAGGTATATGATGATATCTATTATACTACTAAAGAAGTTGTATCAATGTATGATATTTACATATCTTATGAAGAAAATCTAGATGCTGATTGGCTTCCTTATAATTGTACTATCGTAGAATATGATATATTTTTCAAAGATGGTAAATATTATTATGAAGGAGAGGAGCCTGATAATTCAGTAGTAGGTAAACGAATATTTAAATACAAAGAAGGTAAGTTAGTAAAACAACAGTTTAAACCATACTAATATGTATTTTGTATATAAGAAACAAATAAATGTAGCTAGTAAATATAGTTATAATGTGGAATCTATAATAGAATGGTTTCAAAATTATATAGATGGTGATTATATCAAAACAGTTTACGAAAAGGATGTTACTGCTAAAGATATAGTAAACGATATTTTTTGTGAACCAGACGAATGGTATGATGATTTTGTACAAAATTTTAATATAGAACAAGACATTATAGATAATCTGACACAAAATGATCTTTCCCAGCAAATAGAAGAGGTTGCAGAAGATAAATTATTAGATTATTATACTAAATATTTAGAAGAATTAAAATTTGAAGAATGGTAAATTTAATGTGGCGTGAAATTCGACAATTATTTGTTGAAGATTATAAACTATATGATGCATTATATTCTGTATACATATATTATATTGGAGATGCACATGATAGTATAGATAAAATTATCGAAGGCATTCAAGACAATATAGAAAATTATATAGAAGAGTTAATTAAATATGCTGCTCCATATGATTGTTCTGTAGGTGATATAGATGCTGAAGATATTACAGAGTTAGTTACCAAAGATGAGTTCTTAGAAAAATTTAAAAAATGGTACGAAAATGGATGATTTAATTGATTTAAATTGGACTTTATATGTGAGTTATTTTGTTAAAAAGTATGACGTCTTTAAAGCTCTAGTTGATTTATATACCACTTATTGTGAGGATACACCAGAGGAATCAGATGATTATGCTCAATTTGTAATTGATTGGTTAAAAGACAACTTAGAAGATTATATAGACGAATTCCTTTCTATATTAAGATATATAACAAGTACTGACTATAATACTGATGGTGGAATAGATAATGATAGTATTACTGAATTATTAGATGATAAAGAATTTATAAAAGAATTTAGACAATATTTGAATGACTAAAATATTAATAATTCCGGATGTACATGGTCGCGGTTTTTGGAAAGAGCCATGTAATAATTGGCAAGGTAAAATTATATTCCTAGGAGATTATCATGACCCTTATGGAGAATATGTAGTTGGAGAACCTAATAAAGCAGAATCTTTAGTTAATCTTAAAGAATTAGTTACTTTTGTAGAGAATAGACGTAAGATTTCTGATGTTATATGCTTATTAGGTAATCATGATCTTGCCTATTTCAATGGAATGGGAAAGTGTCGTTTTGATTCTTCTAAACAAATTGAAGTAAGATTTTTAATTAGAACTTTAAATCCTCAAGTATATTACATATATGAAGATTTAACTCCTGAAGTTCCTAATAAATATTTATTCTCTCATGCAGGTATTACTAAAGATTGGATGGATTATAATGATATGGAGTTAAAGGATTTAAATGATGTAAATTTAAATAATCTTAGTGCTCTTGATCATATTCCTTACTCTAGAGGAGGATATAATAAATACGGCTCTTGTATTTGGAATGATTTAGAGGATTTTCAATTACAAGCTCCATATAAAGATTATTATCAAATATTTGGACACTCTTGGGGAGGTAGAACTAAGCCTTTAATCACAGATAAGTATGCTATGCTAGATTGCTGTAAACCATTTGTGTTAAACACAGAAACTAAACAAATTGTACCATGGATATTATAAAACTTCCATATACTTCTTATCTTGAGGTTAATGTAAAGGATCTTTCAGAGTTTATACAAAATGATCTATTAAAGGAAAAGATTCCTAGAGATAGTTGGCATGATGACATAGGAGATAATATTTATTATTATCTAGAAGGATACTTTAGAAATAAAAATATAAAATATGATGAAGATACTAATGAAGAATTGCTAGATTTATTATGTGAAAGTATTTGGGAATATTTAAATTTACTCTAAAGAATGGAAATTATATTCATAGGAACTTTAAAGATAGATACCTCTGAATATTGGAATTGGATTAAAAGTTTATTTCCTCCAACATTATCCGATGTAGAAGTATTTAATAAATGGATGCCAGAGGCTCGTATTTATACTTATAGATTTTTAAAATTACAGGGTTATAAAAATAATACCCCCTCAGATTCTGGTCTAAGAGAAGCTATAAACGATGTTGCACAATATATAACTAAATTATCTTTAGAATCATGAAAATTTCATATCAATATCTCACAACAGATGAGTTAGATGTAAGTATTAAAGATATATTTGATTATATAAAATTCTTACATACTGATTCAGATATGTCTATTAAATCCCCTCTATCTTATGTGGAAGAATGGGAATTAAATAAAGAAGAAATTATTCAAGCTTTATATGGTACTCTAGTATATGAGGAAGTTTGTCCGCGTTTTTATAGAACAATAGAAGAAAAGTTATTACCTTATTTAAGACGTGCTGATGGAGAATCCTCTTAAAACATGGTGGAAGGTTAGGAAATGGTTTAGAATTCCTAAACCTTCCATTTATTTTGGTCCTATAATATCAGGGCTACCTTTTGGGCTTCCTAACAAATGGATTGAATTACATAGTTATGACGTTACTTGGAAAGATAAATATGATAGTCCTAGATTTGAATTTGTCCCTCAAATAAATTTAGAATTATTTAAGAAATATCAACTATTATTAACTTTTCAAACTAATAATAATGATGTATATTGGGAGACAATCTTAGATATAATTTATTATAATAAATCTCTTAAAGAGGCTATAAATAAAAATACTTGGGAGAATTGTAATAAAGAAAAGATAAACGCTTTTACTAAGGGGTTTCTTACTCCAAAAGGAGAAAAGTTATATTTATATGGATAGTAATTTCGTTTGTATAGATAATTTCGATGGGTTTCCAGAAAGACCTAATATGATAGATAATCCTTTTGTAAAAGGAAATAATTGGCTAAGATTTATCGAAGAAGAAAAACAAATAACATTAGGGGAGGAACAATTACAAGTACTCTATGATATAGTTAATATCATATTAGATAATTTTAAACAAAGAGACTTTTTAAATCCTATTAATTTAGGAGGAGCTGCTGGTTGTGGTAAATCACTTTGTACTAGCTTTCTTTTAGAGTGGATAAACACTAAAGGATTCCCTGTAAAATTATGTGCTCCTACTCATAAAGCAGCTTTAGTACTTAAAAAATATAATGATTATGATGCAACTACTCTTCATAGTATGTTAGCATTATCTCCTAAAGTAGATATTCTTAAACTGGACATCAGAGAATTAAGGTTCTTTGCTACTAATGATAAAAAAATGTCTATACCATATGATGGAATTGTCATCTGTGATGAAGCATCTATGGTAAGTAGTGACTTATATGATTTATTAGTAGAAAAATGTAGTTTAATGGGCACTATGATTATCTTCTGTGATGATTATGCTCAATTAAATCCAGTAAAAGAAGATGAGCAATCAAAAGTCTTTAGATGTAAACATCAATTTAGATTGACTAAAATATACAGGCAATCTGAAAAAAGTGGTCTTAAAGACATTTTACAGACGCTCAGAGAGTCTCCAATACATCAGTGGGATAACTGTGAAGGTGAGGATGGAAGTCTCTTTGTAGAGTCTAAATTAGAAAATTTTTGTAGAAAAGCAGTTTCGGAATTTAAATACGAGATAGAAGCTAAGGATATATTACATACTAAAATTTTAGCTTATACTAATGCTCGTGTAAGTAACTATAATAAAGCTATTCATAAACTCTTATGGAATGATGATAACTTTCTCCATAAAGGAGAAATTTTAATGGCTTATGAAAATTTCAAAAAAGATGGATATGAAGTAACTAATTCTATGGATTATATAGTGGAGGAATTTATTCCTACTGTTATTAAAGTTCCATATTATACTAGTTGTAAAGGATATTCAGTTAAATTGTACGATGAATATAACAATACATCTTTTGAAATTCCATTATTAGCTCCAGAAGAATGTAATGAAGATTTAGCTATAGTTATAGAAACCATAAGAACTGAAGCAATAAATTCCAAAGGATACGATAGAAAAAAGAAGTGGGGAATATATTATGATTTAATGGGAAGTTTTTGCACATCTAAAGATCTATTTACTGATGGTAGATGTATAAGAAAGGCTACTTTTAAATATGGATATGCTATTACTACTCATCGTTCCCAGGGGTCTTCTTATGATAATGTATTTATAGATATGAAAGATATCTTTAGAGCTAAAGATAAAGAGACCCTTAGACAATTACAATATGTAAGTATGTCTAGAACTAGAAGTGATATAACTATGCTATTATGATTGATGTATTATTAATTCATAATAATCCAGCATTAGTAGAATTGTTTAAAAACTCCTATAATGGAGAAGCTTTTTTACAATTCTTAGATAGGGGTTCTAAAGTAGAACGTAGTAAGGCTTATAAGATACAGCAAGAATGGGGTAGTAATCAAACCCCATTCGCATTAGTAAAAAAAGATGATAAGGTTATTAAAGCCTTTTATGCAGAAGATAAAGACAATGTAATTTCTAAATTAATATCTTATTTAAATGAGCACAACTATTAATATTCCAGTAATTAATAAATCTAGTAATGAACTTCCTGAATATGCACATAAAGGTGATGCAGGTTTTGACCTCAGAGCTAATGTAGAAGAAATTGAAAATGATAATTATTTATTTAATGCTATTAAATTTAGTGCTACTACAATAATTCTTAATCCTGGAGGTAGAGTGCTTATTCCAACAGGTTTATATATGGCAATCCCAGAAGGTTATGAACTTCAGATTCGTCCTCGTAGTGGTTTGGCTTTGAAGCATGGTATTACTGTAGTAAATACCCCAGGAACCATTGATGCAGTATATAGAGGTAATATTGGAGTTATTCTTAAAAATGATGGTACTGAGCCTTTTATAATTGAACAAGGTGATAGAATTGCACAGGGAGTGCTTAATAAAGTAGAAGAGGCTAATCTTATAGAAGCAGAATCTTTGGATGAAACAGATAGATCTGATAGTGGTTATGGTAAATCTGGAGTAAAGTGATAAGTAAAGAATCTTTTTTAAAGAAAGTAAGAGTATTAGGTAAACAATATGCTAGTAAAACAATACTAGATTCAGAAAATCATCAAGATGCTGTAAAATCTGTAATATCTGATTACTTACAAGGAGCAGAAGATTCTTATGATACTTTTAGAACTTATGATAAAGAAAGATTTTGTGATTCTCTAAGAGATATTTTACATTATCAAAGAGAACTAGATAAACTCGAAGATACTTTAGGTTGTGTAATATGTGAATCATCCATATGTGAGTCTGTAACTTTTATTATAACTAGTTTAATAAGAGCTTTAGCTAATGATGATTCTGAAACTAGGGATGATATTGAGTGGTGGCTATATGAAGATGTAGAAAAAGAATGGGTTATAGATGGAGAACTTGTAAAAGTAGAAACTCCTGAACAATTTTATGATGCTTTAAAGAAATTGAATCGTGTCTGACTTATTTGAAAAAGAATTTCAAACAAATGCTTATTTAGTATCTAAAGATGCTAAAGGTAAAGTTAGATGTGTAAGAATATGGTATGAGTGGAGTGATTCCGCTCATGCCTATCTTATTAAAAGACAGTCTTGGCAATTAAATGGTAAAAGACTAGACCATCCAGATATTCCTATAAAAAAAGGATTAGTCAGTAGAACTCTTAGGGAACAAACTCAGCTTCAGTTTAACTCTAAACTTAAAGAATATAAGGATAAAGGTTATAAAGAAGTTGAAGAAGACCCTGATACTAAAGATGAGAAAATAATTTTAAACTTTCTTCCTGAGTATAATACTGATGGTAATGGTTTTCCTAAACATATGTTAGCTAAACAAGCTAGTAAAGTAGCTAGGAAAACTATTGATAATACTCCTTATTATTATGCTAGTAGAAAAGTGGATGGACTTAGATGTTCTTTTTATTGGAACGGTAAAGAAATAAAATCTGCTTCTAGAGGGGGCGGAGATTATGATTTTGGTACTACTCACATAAGAAAACATCCATTACTAATTCAATTCTTTAAAGAACATCCATCAATTAAACTTGATGGAGAACTTTATAAACACGGTTGGAGTCTAGCTAAAATAAATAGTGCTGCTAGAATGGAAAAGAATGCTGTAGATTGTGATGAACTACAGTATTTTATATATGATATAATGGTTCCAAACATACCTTTTAAAACTAGATTAAAAATGTTAATTGGAATAGCTAAATATCTTAAACTCGGATTTAGCCCTAATAAAGATTTTAGTGATTCTGAATTACATTTACAAATACTACCTCAAGTAAAAGTTACTGGCTATGATAATATTATGAAATTACATGATAAATATGTATCTGAAGGCTGGGAAGGAGTTGTTTGTAGAGATCCAGAAGGTATGTATGAGTTCGGATCTAGAAAGAACGTAATGATTAAATTTAAGAATTATAAAGATGATTGCTTTAAGATTGTAGATTATGAGTTAGGACTAAGAGGTTCTGAAGATATGGTATTTATAATGGAGTTACCTGATGGTAGAACTTTTAAAGCTAAACCTTGGGGAGACAAAGCTTTAAAAGAATATTATGTAGAAAACTTTGATACCGAATATAAAGGACATTTTGGAGAATGTAAATTCTTTTATTATTCTGAAGATGGTATTCCATTGCAGCCTAGTTTCAAAGCTAGAAGAGATGATTTGGATGATTCTATTAAACAATTATATTAATAATGACAAAGATTTGTGCACTAAGTGATTTACACGGTCATCTACCAAAAATTGAGCCTTGTGAACTAGTATTAATAGCAGGGGATATTGTTCCTTTAAATATTCAATTTGATAGCCCCGAAGCTACTATATGGTTTTTAGATACATTTGTAAAATGGATTAATTCTTTACCTTGTAATGAAGTTATTATGGTTGCAGGTAATCATGACAAACTTCTAGAAAGATCCTCTTTTATAGCTCATGCAGTAGAGATTAAAACTGATTTTAAACTTACATATTTAATTGGAACTACTTATGAATATGTGGCTGAGAATCTTGAACATTATAAAATATATGGTTCTCCTTTCTGTCATAGATTTGGTAGTTGGGCATTTATGCAAAATGAGGAATGGTTAAAAGGTTATTATGATAATATTCCAGAAGATACTGATATAATTTTAACTCATGATACTCCAATGTTAGGGGATTTAGATTTACTACCTCCTAGTCAATGGAATCCAAAAGCTATTCATGCTGGAGGTAAAGCTTTAGCAGATGCTATTTGTAAAATAAAACCTAGATATGTATTTTGTGGGCACTTACATACTTGTAAAGATAAATATTTAAAATTAGATAATACTGAAATATATAACGTATCTATATTAGATAATGAATACAAAGAGATTTATAAACCATTATATTTAGACATCTAAAATGAAAGACGTAATAGCTAATGAAAAATTACCATACATTCCGGAGACCTTTACTCTCGGATGTCACACCTTCAAAGTACAATTATACAAAGAATTATACGACGATAACGACCCATTATATGGACAATTTGATTATGATGAACAAATCATTAGAATCAGAATATTTAAAGATAATGGTAAGCCTTTATCAAGGGAGTGTATTCTTAACACATATTATCATGAACTTTTCCACGCCTTTAACTATCTGTGGAATACTGGAGGTGATGAATCGCTTGCTAGTACTTTTGCAATGTTAATGTGTGAATATGAAACAACTAGAAAATATGCCAAAAAGTAAAATACAAGTTCCGAAAGTAGTAACAGAGAGAAAGCCCAAAACAAAATATGTCTCTCCTCTTAAAGATTATACAGTATCTTATGATGCAGTAATTAAGATTAAACAAACTAGTCTTCAGCCAATAATACCTTCTAAGGTTAGAGCAGATAAAAGAAAATTTGTAGGAAAACTTCCTGAAGAAGTTTCTAAGCAATTAGCAAAACTTATATCAGAAGCTATTAAATTTTCATGTTCTTTTTGTGCTGAAGTAATTTCTGTAGATAATATAAAATTTGACCAAACTTTAATAAAAGAAGACCAATGATTTATTTTATTATAGATGATTCTCATTTTGGCTCTCACGTAGAACAAATATCTACTGATTTTAATAAATTGAGGGAAAATTTTCCTGATGAAGTAATCTATACTACGGATTATATGAATGTAGATGATACTTTGTATAATATAATAGATTATTCTAATATGCCATATAAACCTTATGATGGTACTGAGATAACTAATTGTTACTTATATCGTGGTAAATTTTATGAATGCGCAGAAGATTTGCCAGAAGAATTAGATCCAGACGAGTATGAACGTACTCTTTATAGGACTTATATAAAAGGCACTTTGACAGAAATGTGGGATAGAAATGGCTGGGTATAATTTAATTACAGACGATAGTGAAGCATTACAAGCTTATTTAAATAACATTACTCATTCTACCCCATTATCTTTAGAAGAAGAGAAAAAATGTGCTGATACTGGAGATTGGGAGAAATTAGTAAATGCCAATTTAAAGTTTGTAGTAACTGTAGCTAAAAAGTTTCAGAATAAAGGACTACCTTTATCGGATTTAATAGCTGAAGGAAATGTAGGTCTTATTCATGCTAGTCATTTATATAAAAGTGAATATAATGTTAAATTTATAACTTATGCTGTATGGCATATAAGTGAAGCTATTCGTAGAGCTATTCATTATAAAGCAGATACTGTTAGAGTTCCTGTAAGTCAAAAACTTACTTATAACAAAGCTGCTAAAGTTATAAATAAATACTGGCAAACTGAAGATAGACCTCCATCAGATGAAGAGTTAGAAAAAGCTACTGGTAAAACTATGAAACAAATTAATGGAGCTATAAATGCTAAAAAAGTATGTATGTCTTTAGACACTCCATTAGGTAGTAGTGATGATGACGGAGACTCTACTTTAATAGATATTGTTAAAAATAATAATAGCCCTCTGGCAGATAATGACATAGAACAGTCTTATAAAACAAAAGTTATAAATAAAGTTTTAGATGGGTTATCCAATAAAGAACATGATATAATAATGCTATGTTATGGATTTACTGGTCAGGAGTACACTCCTGAGCTTATATCTCCTTTATTTGGATGTACTCCAGAACGTATAAGACAAATTAGGAAAGAAGCAATTAAAAAATTAAAAAAGAAAAAAATTCTTAAGAATATTTAAATGATTTATTTAGTTACCAAAACTAAAACTTTATTTAAATCCTCTAAATATGAATGTATTTCCATAGAAAGAAGTAAAGAAATTATTAATTCTATGGGGAAAATTAGAGGATTAGATACTGAAACTATGGGACTAAATCCTCATACCAAAGCATTATTAACCGTTCAGATAGGTACTAAAGAAAATCAAGTAGTAATTGATTGCACTACTATAAATATTTGGGAATATAAAGATATATTAGAAGATTCCAATATTTTATATATCTTAGCTAATGCTAAATTTGATATCCAATTCTTCTTTAAACATAATATTATATTATCTAGAGTTTGGGATGTAATGTTAGCTGAAAAGATTAGATATTTGGGATACCCTAAAGGTAGTTTCCATGCTGACTTAAAAACTCTTGAATATAAATATCTTAATAAATATATGGATAAGACTGTTCGAGGTAAAATTACTAAAGTTGGTCTAACTGAGGAAGTAATAGTTTATGCAGCTAATGATGTAGTAGATTTGGAAGATTTAATGAATGCCCAAATAAAAGCATTAGAAAAAGAAGATTTGGTAAAGGCAGTTCAGTTAGAGAATAGATTTGTTATCCCATTAGCTTATATGGAATGGTGCGGAGTAAAATTAGACGTAGAAAAATGGAAATTTAAAATGGTAAAGGATGATAAACGTTTAAAGGTCGCTCTAACTAAATTAAATAATTGGGTAGTAAAACACTATGGAAATGATTCTAGATTTACTAAAGTAGATTTACAAGGAGACTTATTTTCAGGATTTAATACTGACCCACAATGTACTATAAATTGGAATAGTGCAGCTCAAGTAATTCCATTGTTTAAAGTTATTGGAATAAATACTTCTACTGTAGACAGTAAGACAAAGAAATTAAAAGATTCTGTGGATGCTAAATTATTAGAGCCTCAAGCTAAGGATTTTGAAATTCTTCCTATTTATCTAGATTATAAGGAAGCTCAAAAAGTATGTTCTACTTATGGACAAAACTGGCTAGACCAGATAAATTCTGAAACTGGTAGAGTATATACTAAGTTTAATCAATTAGGTACTAATACCGCTAGAATATCTAGTGGTGGAAAAGATAAAAATGCTAAAATAGAATATGTAAATTTTCTTAATCTTCCAGCAGATCCAGAAACTAGAAGTTGTTTTATTGCAGAGAAAGGTAACTCTTGGATTTCAATAGATTATTCAGGACAGGAATCCTTTATTATGGCTTCCATTTCTAATGATAAAGCTTTAATACATGAATTAATGGAGGGAAGTGGAGATTTACATGCTCTAACTGCTTATATGAGTTATCCTGATCAAATACCAAGAGATACAAAAATAACAGAAATTAAAGAAAAGTATCACCATCTTAGACAGCTAGCTAAGAAGATTGAGTTTGGATTCAATTATGGTGGAGACTTTAATACTATACATAGAAATTTAGGTATCTCTATAGAAGAGGCTAAAAAAATATATGAAAATTATATGTCGGGTTTCTCAGGATTAGCTAAGTATCAAGAGTATTGTAGAAAAATAGTAATGGAAAAAGGCTATATACTTCTAAATCCTATAAGTAAATATAGAGCACATATATATGACTTTGAATCTTTACGTTCAATGCAGGAAAAAATGCAAGATAGGGAATTTTGGAAATATTATAGAGAAATGAAGCGAGAATCTCCTAACTGCGATACAGTACAAGAAGTGCGAAAATTCTTTAAGAAAAAAGGGGAGTGTGAAAGAAATAGTATAAATTATAGAATACAACATACTGGAGCTTTATGTTATAAAGTAAGTATGATTTATTTCTTTAAATGGATAGTAGAGAATAACCTCTTTAATAAGGTTTTAATTACTGTCACTCCTTATGATGAAATTAACTGTGAAGCACCTATAGAAATAGCTGAAAAAGTAGCTACTAGACTTCATGCTATTATGGTTAAAGCAGGAGAAATATTCTGTACTAGATGTAAGTTAGATGCTGATATCTCTAGATGTAAAGATGGAACATTACCTAATTACTGGATTCATTAAAATGGAAATAACTTACATTTGTAACGACTATTCACTATATATCGACGGCAAAGAATTCGTTGATATAGATTACGACAAACAAAAAGAAATTTGTCATAAATTAGTAGATAAAGTTTCAGAAGGAGTTTTACAAAGATTTGTAGAATTTGCTTGCACTGGAATGGGCGAGTATGAACAATTAGATTATTGTGAAACTCATGGAGAATTTGTTGATAAATATGTAATAAATATATGACATTTATTATAACTAATAAAGATGGTTCTAGAACTCAGTATTCTAACCATTATGAAGAAGATGACGAAATGGAGGTAGATGCTGCATGGGATGATGTATATGCACAATTCCCTGAAGCTGATTATATTGAGCAATTTTAATTATGACTAGTAATTCACCAACGTTAATGCAATCTGAAGAGAGATTTTTAGATAATCTTAACACAGATATTCCTTTGGAAGAAAAAGATTATACAATATGTTTTTGTATAAGTAAACAAATTTCTACAACTGATGTTGAAGATATTTGTAGATCTTTGCAAAATCGTTTTTTAGATGAAGGATGGAGCATTGATGATTTTGATTTAGAAAAAGAATGAATAAGTTAATTATATGTAGGGGTATACCTGCATCAGGTAAAACCTTTTGGGCTAAGAAATGGGTTCTTGAAGACCCAGAACATAGAGTTAGAATTAATCAAGATGATATTCGACTTATGCTTGGTAAATACTGGGTTCCTAGTAGAGAAAAATTAGTACAAGAGATACAATTTGATGCAATAGTTGAAGCATTAAGTAGAGGATTTAATGTAGTTATCGATAATACTAATTTAAATAAAAAGGTCTTAGATCAGTTTAACCGTTTAATTAGAACTTACGAAGATTACGAAATAGAGTATAAAGACTTCTTTGACACTCTTTTATCTGTATGTATTGAGCGTGATAAGAACAGAGATTTACAAGTTACAGAGAAAGTTATTAGAAGTTTTTATAATAATTATAAAGATATATATCCTTTAAATGGTAGATAATTTTAATATATTTACTCCTTGGTTTGATAATCTCTCAGACCAAGGAGATTTTTACTTTGTACAAGTAATACAAAGGAAAAAAGAATGTAGTATAGGTAGTAATAATAATGTAATTAAAGACTATCATTTCTTTGATAAAAAATCTTTTTTAAATAAGAAAGAAGAAATAGTTACATTATGTAAAACTTTTAATGCTAGAGCTTATTTCTGGGTAAACCCTAGAAATTGTAAACAAGTACAATACGAAATAATTAGAGAAGCCTTAGAAGCTATAGAATGTAATTCTAAAAAACTATTTAAATGTGTCTCTAAAGCAATAGGTCAAAGAAGAAATACTAATTATAAGTCTAAATGGATATTAGATTTTGATACTAAGGATTGGTATCTTATAAATAAATATTTAGATTTAATCAGAGAATGTAGACCTTACATAAATAAAATATTATATTATGTCCCTACAGTAAATGGTATTCATGTAATTACTCTAGGATTTGATTTAGAGCAATTTAAGCAAAAGATAGCTATAGCTAAATTAGATAATATAGACATACATAAAGATAATCCATCAGTACTTTATTATGATGACATTACAAGAGCTTCTAATAATTGATATAGTTATTGTAATTGTTTATGGTATAACTTTATTAATTATGTTAATTACAAAAGCTTCTTCAGATGAGATTATAACGGCTACTACAATATATTGTATAGCAACTACTATAGTAAATGGGATAGTATACCTATATCCTTAGATAAATTATTTTTATAATTTTAATAATATTTATTATGTTTTTTAATAAGACTTTTACTGATGAACTTTCTAGTATTAAATCTGCTTTTCAATCTACTCATGATAAAACAGCTTCACTTATAGAACGAATGAATACTGAGATTGCGGCTAAAGAAAGCTCTATCAAAGAATTGCAGGATGAAATTAAAGATATTGAGAGTATTAAAATCCAAGCAGATAATTTTGTAGCTAATCTTAAAAACATTCTTGCTTAATGTATAAAGTTAAAGAGACTTTTGAATATCTTGTAAATAATTCAAATAACTTCTGCTCAGTACATGATGCCTTAGAAATGAGTACAAATATGCCTTATCCTTGTTGGGAGGGAAGCAAAGTTCCTGTAAATGAAAAAGGAGAAGAAGAGTCTATTCCATGGGGTAATAGTAAGATATCTATTACTAATATAAATAATACTATAAAAATCGATAAGGATACTCTTTTAAAGTTAATTAGAAATTCTGAGAAATTATTAACATTAGAAGAATGGGGAGTAGATAATTGGATAAATTATGGTGAGGCTATGCAATATTTAGATAATTCACCTGATGAAGTATTACTTAAACAATATTGTGAATGATTGATTTTGAAACTAAAGAAGTACTGTTCATTGATTTGGACAGTACTTTAATTAAAACTATATCAGGTAAAATATTTCCTGAAGATATTACAGATTTTAGAATACAACTCCCAGTATTAGATAAAATTAAAGAGAAATTACCTAATCTTAGACATTTCTATATAGTATCTAATCAAGGTGGTATAGGTAAATTTATATCTGAGGCGGATTTTAAAACCAAAATAGAAGCCATTAGTGATTTATGTTTTTACTATTTAAATGAACGTAAATTACTTATGTATTATGATTACATATATTGTGCTTCTAAGGATAATAATAATCCTAATAGAAAGCCTAATACTGGAATGCTAGAAAAATTATGTCATGATCATCATCTTTGGTATGATAAAAAAGATATGATTATGATAGGAGATGCTTCTGGTAAACCAGGAGATTTTTCAGATTCAGATAAAAAGTGTGCCGAAAATTTTGGCATAGATTATATTGATGTTAGAGACTTTTTGGAATTATGAAATTAAGACTAGACGAATATTATTATATACTCCATATAAATTATGGATGGGAAGAGATAGAAGACTATATGCCTGACGATATCGCAGACAAATATCTAGAATTTTGTGAATCCCATAACTTAGATGAAATATATGATTATTTAAAAAGATTATATTCATATATACAGGTAATAAACCTCGAATATATTATTCTTGATATTGATTCAGAAAAAGGTTATGTTGAATACAGGGCAATTATAAAAGTTAATAATAAATATTATTCTTTTGATTATTATCAAAGTCCATATTGGGATTTTAAAGACACAGTAGATGAAGATGCAGATTTAACAGAAGTAATTCCAAAAGAGACAACTACAGTTATATATGTATAACTATATTAATATATGGATAAATCTCTAAAAAAAATATTCTAATATATCTGAACAAATAAAAGACTGTAAATATCCTGATATTACTATAGAAATTGAAGACTATCCAAGATATAATCCATTTAATATTCATATAATTATAAGAGCTAAGGGTAATCCTTGGTATAGTAAGTATGTAACCTCTTCCCAATATCCTTATTATGAAGCATTATGCGAAGAAGAATTACAAAGATATATAAAAAATGCTAGACAATTTTTTAAAACGATAAAAAATGAAGAAAATTTTTATTTTTCTAGTAGCTATGGCGTGCTTAACGTCTTGTAAAGAACAGTTTTCTAATGGAGAACGTGTTGGTACTGTAACTAAGTTTAGTAAAGCAGGAGTTTTCTGGGATTCATGGGATGGATTACTTAACGTTACTCAAACTGGTATGAATTCTAGTGGAGAACCATTTGCTTTTTCAATGGATAATGATCGTAACGACCAACAAAAACTTATTAATACATTAATTAAAGCTCAGGTAGAAGGTTGGAAAGTTAAGATTAAATATCACCAAGTTTGGGGATGTAAAAATGTATTTAAAAATAGAGGAGAAAGTGATTACTTCGTAGATGATGTAATTATCCTTGATAAGAATTTTTCAAAAATTGGAGATATTGTAAAGGGAACTAATAAAACAGCTCCTCATGATACATTGTATGTAAAAATAGTTAAGTAATATGAAATTAATTAAACAGTCATTTGAATTTATCAATCAAACAGATTTCTCTTTAGTAGGAATCAAAAAGCATATTGAAAGATGTGCGCGAGTTAGTTATAAGAGCGAAGATAAGATTACAGACACCTCTTATGAGAAGTTTGTAAATATGCTAGAATCTAGAGGACATGATAGACCTCTTGAGTTTGGCACTGTTTATTTAGATATTCCTACAAATAATCTAGAGCCAGGTGATGAATATATATATGCTGTCGGTAAATATTACTGCAATCCTTGGAGTATTAAGGAAGACTTTAATAATCACGCTTATATATCTACTAATTATAGAGTAATTAAAGAGAATCATTGGGAAGATGACTTACAATATCTTTGTGAGCCTACTGAGCATCATCATAAGAGATACACAGTTCACATGATTCTTGACCGTGGAGTTATGGATGAATTCCGAACTCATGTAGGATTGTCCCACTTAGCTGAAAGTACTCGTTATTGTAACTATTCTAAGGATAAGTTTGGTAATGAAATTACTTTTATTAAACCATGCTGGTGCAATATTCCTGAAGGAGACTATGGTACTCCAGATACTCTTCCTGACAAATTACCACGTATGGGAGCAACGGAAGCAGGGCTTATTCACGCTCTACAATATACAGAACGCTATTATTTCTTCCTTTTGTCTGAAGGATGGACTCCTCAGCAAGCTCGCTCTGTACTTCCTTTATGCATTAAATCGGAACTTATCTCTTGCGGATTTGAAGATGCTTGGGAAAACTTTATGAGAAGAAGAGATGCCCATGACGCACATCCAATGGCACAGGAAATAGCTAAGCCAATGCATGAAGAATTTTTTAAATTAACTAAAATATGATAGTTAACTTAATTATAATATACATAGCATCAATTATAGGAGCTATAATAAGTATTAGATATGATGATAGTGCTTTTGATAAAAAGCCTTGGACATTATGTTTAGTATTTTGTCCAATAGTTAATACAGGTCTATCTATACTAGAATTAATTATCAATCTATCATTATTAATTATACACCTGAATTTAGATGAGAAATTTTATAAATTAATTAGATTAGGACGAAAATAATGAATCAACTAATTCCTGTTAGTCTATCATATAAGAGAAGACCTTTTGATGCTATGGATGGGATGTCTTCAAGTGAATCCTATAATATTCTACCAGAATTTAATGGAGTTACTGCGGTATACTCTAATAGAAAAACTAATATAGATATTTTAGGAGCTAATAAAAATAGCTTTGATAAATCTTTAACAATATTTTATATTAATGTATAGTAATACAATACAAGCTAGAATAGAAGCAACATTAAAAGAATTATATAAAGTACATGATACTGTATTTAAACCGGCAGTGATGTATACTATGTATAGTAACATACGTTCTTATTTTATAATATTAGATAAGGACAATAAAGCACAACTTTTAAATGCTTTTAATCCTAGAATAATAGAAGTAGATGGAAAATTAGAATTAGATAGTGTAACTGATAGTCCTCGTATTTATCAAGAGTATTTCATAAAAGAATTTTCTGATAATATAGATTATGGTATTTATATTGATGAAGATGAGATAGGTCATTATTTTACAACATATGGAGAAGTTCAAATATTTAGCAATTATATCCAAGTAAATTATAATGATTATAAGCAAGCTGAGAAACTTTTAGAATTTGTAAAACCATTACCTGAGGATACTGATAAAATTGTAACTTATGATTTAGTAGTGTCTACTAATACAGGATTCAGTACTACAGAATGTACAAGTTCTAGAAATATTGATATTGATGTAAAAAAGAACTATAACGATGATTTACCTTATGATAGGTATAAAGAATTTTGTGAAAAGGATGGTTCGGGTTTAGCATTAATGTATGGAATCGCAGGAAGTGGAAAGACAAGTCTTATAAAGAAACTTATTTATGATTGTTCTGATACTAATTTTTATATAATGGATTTTTCTATGTTACAAAATATAGTTTCGGGACAATTTTTATCTTTCCTTCTAAAATTACAGAATGCTGTAATCATAATGGAAGATTGTGAATATATATTAAAACGTAGAGATACTCATGAAAATCCGTTGATTAATTCTCTTTTAAACATTACAGATGGATTAGTTGGAGATGCTTTAAATATACGGTTTTTATGTACTTTTAATGCAGCATTAACAGATATAGATGAAGCTTTATTAAGACCTGGAAGACTCAAAATAAAATATGAGTTTAAAGCTTTAAGTAAAGATAAAACTAAAGCCATATGTGGAGATGATAAAGCCGAAACTTTAGCAGAAATCTATAACAGAGATAAAATAGATTTTGGTAAAAAAGAACAAAGAAAGATTGGTTTTTAAATTATCAGATAAGGAGTGTCAAGCAGCTAAAGAGTTTATAAAAGAACATAATAAGCAGTGCGACACTCCTTATTCAGGAGTTAATGGTTGTCCAAAATTTAGTTACATATTCTCACCTTTTGGACTAGGTAATTTTATAGGAATAAGATGTAATATTTGTAAGAATGAAAAGGATATAACTGATATTGATACATGGTAATAATAGGAATTTCTGGTAAAGCTACTTCAGGTAAAGATACTGTAGCTAATTATTATAGTAGATTTAGTAAAGCACATTGTACTACTTTACATTTTGCAGATTCTTTAAAAGATTGCTGTCAAGGATTACTTATACCATTTGGTACTTATGATATGTCTTTACAAGAGACTAAAAAGCTAACTATTCCTTGGATGGGTAAGAATTATACTGTCAGAAATTTGCTCCAAGATGTTGGCAATGCTTTTAGACAAAGTATTACCGAAGATTTTTGGGTAAATATTATGATTGGTAAAATTGCAGCTATTAATAAGAATGGTTCTATAGATACTATTTTAATTCCAGATGTTCGCTATCCTAATGAATTTAAAATGATAAAAGATTTGGGAGGAGAAGTATGGAGAGTAGAAAGACCTAATATTACATTAATGGACCATATTAGTGAAACAGCATTAGATGATTATACTTTCGATAAGATTATTCAAAATAATGGAACTATAACTGATTTACAAAATAAAATTAAATGTCTAAGTATTTAGTAACTACTAGTAAAGATGTGATTAGGTATATATCTTATATTGTAGAGGCTAACTCCCAAGAAGAAGCTGAAGAAAATTGGTGGGAGGGAGAAATGGCAGATGAATGGTATGAATCATCAGGAGATACTTATGTTGATGAATCTGAAGAATTAACAGACTAATGTTTAAAATAAGTTTATTAGACGTAAATGTAATAGAAGCACAAAAGTGTTGTAATTATTTTGACCAAGGATATATTTACACAGAAGAAATATATCCAGAGTTGTTTAACAATCCACATGCTAAAATTACTATGGTTGGAAAAATAGATATTAGTATAATACAAGATTTAGTAGAAGAAAATAATTTAATTAATACCTTATATTGGTATTAAACATTTAAAGGGGCGTAGCTCAGGAGAAATCCTGGGTTACGCCCCTTATTTTTTTTTCAATTAAGTGTTACTATTAGTATTATTACTATTTATTTTTAAAGCCTAAGCAAATACACTAGTTGCTGGGATACTTGATAATGTAAATATAGAAAGCTACTTAACAGGATTATCTAAAAAATCTGGATTAGTAGCCATAGTAAACATATTCTTTAATTCTGTAACTGGATAAGTATATGCCGGCACACTTACTTTTCCTGAAGCTGATACTATTCCATAAGGACCACAGAAGTTATCAGGAGATTGTGAAGCTCCTTTAAATATTGCTTTACTAACACCTGCCACTACTACATTCTTCTTAGCTTCTTCTTTATACCAAGCATCAAAACCTGGAATTAATACTGATTTAAATAAAATTGTCATAAATAGGAAATAAAGTAAGTCTGACCATCCCTTGGTAAAATTTTTAAATTCCTAAGGATTAGCTTGTAAATATTTATGACATTCTGTTAAAGAACGTTTATCAATTAAAGTCTTAAGTAAAGTTCCATAAGTTCCTATAATACCTTGGACTACTATAGGAACATTCTTCATAGCCGGGATTGAATCTTCTGACTATTCAAAGGTTAAAGTACCATCAGATTTTATAAATAAAGGTCTACCATTTACAGTTTCCTACTCAAATTTATCAGATTCTACTAATCGTTTTTTAGCAAAGTAATTTCCAGCAGCAGCATTTAAATAAGTAGTAAAATGACCAAATCCCATACCTATAGCCATATTTTCCCACATAGCTCTACCATTTAAATCATAATTAGCATAGATGTGATTTGCAAAATCTTTGATTCTATCAATTTCAGTTAAAGAATAAGGCATCGGTAACTTGCTTCCCATATATTCAATAGGACTTTCTATATGGTCTTTATTATATCCTCGCACGGATGCATAGTATCTTGCCTTAGCCTATAAATATTTTTCAGAACCTTTAGTTCCTTTAAAATAATCTATAAATCTTTTATCTAAAGTGGCGTCATATGTAAGTTCACCATCTTTAGTTATATTTAACGCACTGTCTTTAGTTAGATTACCTGTACTGTCAATATCTATTGCCCCATCCTATAAAGCTCTTGCCACAAACAGAGTCATTCTATTTAAAAAGTCAGGGCGTTTCATTGTATTATACATAATATCTCCCATATGGCTAGCACCACTTCTATCAGTTCTTAATCCTGTTGCTATGTTAGCAAAGTCTAAATTAGATAAACCATACTAAATACATAACTAATTTAATAAAGTGACACTTCTAACATTAGTAAAACTTCCTTTAAATACATAACTATAAGCTTTAGTTAAATTAGCTGCTGTTAAATCTGTCTATTTAGTGGCAATCTTTATATAATTCTACTAAAATCCTTCTAAAGTATCACGTACCATAGACTTAAAATTAAATCCTAAAAATATTTTGGATATTAGAGATTTTAAAGGATTAACTACTGAAAATATCTTTTTAGAAGTATCTTCTAGAATTGATTCTCTAAAGATATTAACTTTTAAATATTTTCCGACTTCTTTTTCAAACCAATTTAAATATGCTTTATTGTTAGCATTTATAGATAAAGCCCTTGTATGAAATAATATAGACTGAATTAATACTAAGGCATTATTGAACTATTTAGTTCTTTCTTCCTGAGCAACATAACTATATAATAATGCTGGTATATTAACTTCCCAAAATGAAGAGTCATGAGTATCCAACATTTCCTATCGGAGAGTATCATCACTACTCATACTAGAAGAAAATGGGTTCTTTACTCCCTAAGATATAAGATAATCTAAAGTAGCATTCTATCCATGCTATTTATCCAAATCCATCTAATACTTTGTAAAAGTATCAAGAGGATTCTATACTAACTCTTTTAAATGATTCCATTTATCTTTTAAAGAACGTACTGATAAAGTTCCAGAACCTCTCATAAGAGGCGCTCTTAAATATACAGGATCTGTATCTAGTAATTTTTTAAAATTAGGATCTTCATAACTAGAATAAGTAAACTCCTTATTATGCATTTTATTAGTTATTTTAGCAAAATGGAATAGTGCCTTCTTTAAAAACAGTCTTTCATGTTCTTTTAACTCTACACTAGTAAAAGGGTTTTTAAATATCATAGTAGGATTACCATAAGAATCTTGTTCAAATAAAGGAAGAAAATATTTATTTTCATCACCTATTAAAGAGCCTTCTAATTCTGTATAACCACATGCTTTAAAATATTCTCTAACAAAATTCTAAATAGGTATACACTATTTCATTATTTCCTCATTAGCTAAATTAATAGTTTTATTAACGACTCTAGTAATTGCACGATAATTATTGTCAGAAATATCAGTAGGACTTATAAACCAAGATTCTAGAGAACTAAGAGGTTTAAATTGAGTTTCTGTATATACTCCATTTAAAGTATTATAAACATAGCAAGCCTAATTATATAATTCATATAAGAATTTCTAATTATAGTCTAAACTACTGAAATTATTAGTTTTAGCTATATTTTTTATTTGGTATTCATTCTATAAAAATTCTAGAAAAGATTTAAGAGCAGCACGTCTTGCAGCATCAGTATTTGCTTGAGAAAGATTTTCTAAAGCTTCTTTAGTCTTAATTTTGATGGCAGACTAATCAGCATAAGTAGATTCCTAAAGTAAGTCATTAGCATAATCTAAAATTAGCTAATAGTCGTCTACATACTAAAAATTACCAAAATTACTTTGCATATTTAGTCCTTCATTATTAGCATTAACTAAATCAACTATAGGATTATAGTACTTAGTAATTAAATTAGAAAAAGTAGAAGACATCTATTGACCTCCCCGGAAGGCTGAAATGACTTGTATGTTACCTAATTTATAATCTTCCCCTATTTGAGGTAACACTTGATTTAATATATTCAAAGCATTTATCTATTCAATATGTCCATAAGAACAATTATAATTAAATAATTCTCCAGACTAAGCATCAGATAAGTAACTATTCATTATATTAGTACTACCATTAACTTCATTTACTTTATATAAATCTGAAGTAGATAAAACTAAAGCATCTACTTGCCCGCTCTTACTTCTGAAGAGTAATATATGTTGATTAATTAAATCTTCATTTTCAACTATATCCCATTCATAATTCTAAGATTCTAGAAAGCCTTTAGGTAATAAATATTTAAATAATGCTTGCATTATTATAGGCTAAGCATTTTTAAAAGATGAAAAATCCATGGTATTAGTTTGTCTAGCTACCTTGATTTCTTTTATTAATGTTCTAAGTACCTAATCAGCTTGATATTCTTCTGAATTAAAGTAGTTAGTTAGATATTCATCTATTTCTTCGTTATGTCTAAGAGGAGAAGTAGATTCTTTAATATATTTTATAGCCTTACCATTTAATCTTATTTCATAAGAGTATTCTGAATCAGGAGGACATTTTTTTATTCTACCTTCCCCATTTTCTTTATACTAATATTTAATAAAACTATTAACAGTATCTTCAATTTTATGCTTGTATAAATGTTCTATATTGAACATTACATCTGTATGAGATTTTCCTTTGTCTACTTCATCGCTAACATCTCCTATAAACATATTTTTTATAGGAATTTCCTAGTTAATTATATCATCTTCTTGAGCTAAGTCATATTTACCAAACTTGACCATTACATCTATAGGCTATCTAAAGGTAGTATCTTTAAGATCCATATTAGCGTCATAATTCATAAATATAGGAACTAAATGCATATTAATATGAATATCACTAGTTTTCATACCTCTAGCTTGTAATTTAGAAATAAGCATTCTTCTTAAAAATGCCATTTCTAAATTAAATTTTTTCTACTTCATTTCTGCCCATACTTCATGCATATCAGCAGAAGGTTTATATTGATATATATCTATATTACCGTCTTTATCAATAATCACACTATCAATATGTCCAAGTAAAGTAATACCATTAGGTAATTTTTCAGATAATCCTATATTTTTAATTATTTTAGAAGTAACTTTATCAATTTTATTATTAAGAAAAGCCTAATGTCTAGATTCTCTAATCTATCTTGCAATCTATGCAGCAAAAGGTTTTAGTCTTTTATATGCCTATATAATATTCTATTTAAATTCTAAGTCAGATATAGACATAAATCTACCTGTACCAGTATTAGCTTCTTGTATTCTTTTATTAATAAAACTGACAGTAGCATATTGCCAAGCTTCTTCTGTATCACTATTCAGAATTAAATTATTAATAATGTCATGTATAGCATAAGCGTCAGCGCCAATAGTTTTTTCATTTTTAAACTGAAGTTCTATCTATTCTTCAGTCATACCTTTCTCTAAACATACTCTCTTATATTCTTCTCTATTTTTCTTTTTATAAAATTTCTATTCAGGTTCAAAATATTCACTATCTATATAGTGCTATATATCATATTTACCACTAATAGTAGAATCAGTAACAATTAATTCTCCATCATCTTGTGATAGATTAAAATCTAATTTAACTAACTCTATAGCTTCTTTAACATCTGACTATCTAGTATCAGCAGAAGCTAATAAACCAGTAGTCTTTTTATATTCCTAAGATTCTTCATTTAAAATAGCTGCTCGTAACCCCCAATAGCTATTATACTAAACACCTTTATAAGTATATTTACAATTCATTCACAATCCTCCATAATTTGTTTACCCATATTACGCTATATATAATTAGTTAAAAGTCTTTCTGTATTAGTTTTGTTAGCTTTTTCTATTTCATACTATTTTAATTTAGAATTTTCATCATACATATTAATAGAGTCCGAAAAATCTATAATGTTTTCAGATAGATCCTAATGAAAAGTATTTTTTTCTAGAAATGCTCTAAATGCTTCAAAAGCTTCATTATTTGGATATTTTTCAGGATTTACCAAATATTTACCCATTACATTAGCTGCAACTTCTTCCATAAGATCTACCTAAGCTAATCCTTTATATACAGATAATCCCTAATACTACTATAGCTGGTCCTATCCTTCTTTAGTACTTATTAAATCAGTTAATAACTAAGTATACTATTCCTACAAATTAGGATTTGCTCTAACAATTCCCATAAATATATGCATATATTCATGAGCAATATCAGACTATCTAGCATTATCACTATTAATAAGAATAATAGGATTTCCAAATTTATCATTAACAACAAAAGCTCTCTAAGAAGCCAATAAATTTACTTCTACATCTTTAGTATAAGAAGTGTTATTTCTAATAAAACTTTTTATAGCTTCAGTATTTAAAACTCTAGTATCAATATTAAATCTATCCTAAATTTTAGCAGCAAAATTCATTAATTCATTATGCACTGAAAGGTAGGAGCCTTCACCAGTCATATGGGTATTAGTACTTGACATTAACACTAAATTAGCAATCCCATTATCCTGCACATTAGTAACTTTATAATACCTATAAGTTCCATAAGAATTAATTAATTCTCGTAATTTACTCTTAACCTATTCCTATGTAGCTCCTTCTAAACTATTTAAAGTAGCTATTGTTAAAAATACTTTCTCATTATCATCTAATAAAGGAGACTATCTAATAGCAGTTCTACTTTGTGATTCAAACCAATCTAATAAATCTACCTATCTTAAATAAGATTCTATAGCATTTATAGTATCTCCTCTAACAGCATCTTTAAATCCCTACATAGATTTTTTAGGAAGTCTATAATCTAAAACTCTAATAATCTATCCAGGAACTAACTACCCCATATAAGTTTTTATCTATAAGGTAATTCCCTAATTTGGCTCATCAGAATATAAATCATTATAAATTCTACTATGTATTCTACTATTAGGAGAAAGCATACTATTTATTTTATCTTTTACTGTAGACAGTTCATTACCCCTACCAGGAGTTATTCTATAATCATAAGTTTGTGGAGTTAATAAGCCTCTAATAAAAGTATATTTAGTTTGATTATTATCATCTAAGTATTTATAAATTTTATATCCTTTATAGTCTTCCATTTCCTAAGCTAAGGCTGGAAGATGTTCAATATTTATTCTAGAATAATGATCTTCTAGAGTATCAAAACTTTTCTAAAAATATATATAATCGTTCTTTATAGTATTTACTTGATAACTCTTAGTATCAAAGTTAGTAGTCCCATCATCATTTTTATAAAATAAATCATTAAGCACTGTATTAATTGCTTGAGCATATTCAGTACTTCTCATATTAGCCCTAAAATAATCTCTATACTAATCTTTAGGTACTATTACCTCTACTAATTTTTTAAAATCCTTAATAGATATTTTAGCACCCTTAGAATCTCCATAAGTTAATTTTGAAAGTACAGCATTAGCTAGAGTAGAATTAGTAGTAACTATTTTATTATTAAAACCTCTAATAGAACTTATAGCATTTCTAATTAATTGTATTTTATGAATATTTTTACTCAATAAATTTTTTCCAGATTTTTTATCTGAAGTTCCATAAAAATACATTTTATCTGGATCTCTAAGATAACTAAGCATTAACTATTTAGCTATAGTCATTGGAGAATCTGTAACTACCATAGTACGGGTTTTATTACGCTAAAAGTTAGTAGTGTTATAGTCTGCAAATTTTCTTAAAAAACTACCCTCAAAAGCCTGCCAACTCTATATATTACTTAATAAAGTATTTAAAGCTTTTGGTATACCCTATTTTTCAGGATCATAATCAGTAACAGCCTTATATTTAGTAATAAATCTAGAAAAATCTAGCAATCCTTTAGACTAAACTATATAAATAGGATTACCTTTTAAATCTTTAGTTTGAAATACATAAGGAGCTGGAACTCCATTTATAACTAAATTTTTTACAAACAATATGTTCATATTAGCTTTTTCATCTGGAGTTAGTTCCGGAAGCCATCCATATTTTTTCCTTAATTTATCATAAGTAATATTTGGGGCAAAAAAGTTGTTAGCTTCTTTTAAACCTTCCATATCTTTACTAGTATATATACTACCTTTAGTACCTGTTATGGTAGAATAATCTAAAAATTCCTCTAACTTTCCCTAGGCTTTTACTAAAGCTAGTAGTTTACTATAATCATTTAAATAATCTTGGATGGAATCTTCTGAGACTCCATCCAAAATTATCTAATAAGGATTTTTATTCTAATCTAATTTATTAAAACGTAATGTTATACTACAATTCATTATTCACAATTTACTAAAATTTTCAATGCCCCTGTGTTAGTCATAGAATAAATGCCATTCTCAGCAGCAGAAGCATCATTAAACATAGCTTCGTAAGAAGCTCTTATTATAGAAGAATCTACTTGAGTAGGATAATATCTTATAAGATTACTTAAGAAACTCTACTATTCTTTAGAAGAAATATTAGTAGTATCTATACCTTCTAAATAATCTATTATTTGTCTAGTTCTTTTATCATAATAATAAGGAGTTAAAGAGTCGTAAGATATCATTTTTACTATAGGAGCCATAGAGTCTCTAGTATTCTACACAAAGGGGGCAGTAAATTTTAAAAATCCAGTAACAGATAATCCATATTTATCTAAAACTTGTTTTCTATAATTAGGATCTCCCTCTAATTTATGAGAACTTATAGTTTCCTAAATATTTTCACTATCCTATAAACCTATAAATTGATACCAATTACTTAAAGAACTCTATTGGTAATTTTCACTATCTAAATTATTTATATCCTATTTATAACGTTCCTAAAAGATAGATGTAATTCTATGTCTACCATATTTATTGTTATTAACTAATAAGTTATATAACATAAATATATCTTGTAAAGTACCATTATCGTATTTACAGTCACTTAATTCAGTAAATCCTTGAAGATACTCAGAGTATTTTTTCATAGTAGTAGTAGAGTTAGTTTTATTTAGCATATCAATATCTAATGCTAAATATGGTCTACCTTTAGTCATTAACATTCTTAGCCCTCTAGCAAATGAATTAGGACTAGTCAAAGTATGCTTAGTACCATCTACATCATAATAATAACCATTCTATAAATGTTTTACTAACTAATTCTCTACCCAATACTTAAAGGAAGCTATATTATCACTATTATGTAAATCTAAGGTTTTATTAGCTAATAATTTAGATAATCTTAACTTATCAAAAATATATCCATTATCATCATTTATAACCATAAACTAAGTATTTAAGCTATTTAAATATTTTTGAATATAAGCATCATCTATATAAGCCTATATCTATTTAATTAAGTTATCTGACATATAAACATCATTTTCACGAAGTTCATCAAAAAACTATCGTACTAATGTAGACTTTACACTAGCAGTATCAGACTATACTACAGCATCTCTTAATCTATTTAAATATTCAGAATACTATGGAGAATGCTACATCACATCAAAAATATTAAAAGAGTCTTTAAATAAGTTATAGTATTTAACTGCTAAATTTCTATAAGATATATTCTATTGTATCCCATTATGATCTATGTACGAAACTGTAGAATCCAATAAATAACTTTTATAATTAAAATTTTTATAAATTCCAGCCTGCATACAATCATATATATCATTAGCAATTTCTTCTACTGATAATTCTTGACGTAGATGAGCTACTTCCTATAAAGATTTCTAAAGTTCATTGCTCATAGTTCTAGTTTGAATGAATTCCTATAAACCATTTACTTCATCAGGAAGAACTTCCTACATAGAATTAATATATTGATATACTCTAGATTCAAAATACAGCTAATCTGCTTGGACAGACTTAATACCCTAATTTAGACTTAAAAATAACTAAGACAGTGCAGTCATTTCTTTAGTGCCTCGATAAACATTATCAAACTCTTTTATGTCATCGATAAAATTATCATAAGCTTTTTGAATTTGTTCAATTACAGTATCTATAAATTGTCTTTCTTGAGTACCTTCAGCTAAAGTTCCCTAAAGTTTTAATATACTTTGATATTTTTTACCTTTGTAAGTAACTTCTCCAGTAATATTATTTAAATGAAAATTTTCGTCATAATTATTATTAATAGATTTATATATATTTCTAATTAACTATCTAGCTACAACATCAGTTATATTATCACTAATTTCTGATATTAATGTTGGATTTAGCACCACTTTACTCCAATATTCTAAGTTGTTCTCTTTAAGTAAAATATCCTTTATTAAAGAATCTACTTTTCTACTTTTATAATAGGTCTTATTATAAATATCCTCTTTAGTTAAAATATTTATAACATTAGCAGCATCAGAAGTCATGAATTTAATAATATCTTTTAGATTAAATCCCATAGACATTAAATATCCATGCATTCCTGCTAAATTCATACCTGCATTTATTTTATTAAGAATCAACTCCTTAGCGTTATCAGCTGCAGCATTAAGTAATTCTGAAATATTTGATTCTGGATTTTCAGAATTATTTAACAACATGTAGGCATCACCATATTTAGTTATTGTTTCGGTACTTGGAGAATAAGTTGCTAAGATATCATTTACATCCTATAAAAATTTACTAAAAGTATCACTAATATTTCCATAACGATAAGCTTTAATGAAATCAAATTCAAAAGCTCCGTCGTTTATATAATATCTCTATTGATGTTCTTTTAAAGTAACCTTTATATTAGGATCTGTCATAAATAGTATCTTAGATAGATTTGTAAACTCTGGTATAGCTTCAAAGTTTAAGTTTCCTAAAGTACTTTTAGTAATAGCTCTCTTACCTATTTTACTAAACTATTTAATAAATTTATAATATTTAGAATTATAATCTTTTGGGTAAGTTATAACATCCTAAAAATAATTATATAAATTAAAATAGCTTTTCTGAACATTTGCTCCTACAGAAATTACATTTTTACCTGTTAAATTTTCTTCTATTAAAATATATTTATTAACAGGATTCATCATATTATATCTTTCACTATCTCCGGATAATTTTAATTCTTTAACAGCATCTTTCATATCATCTACAGATGTAGGAACATATGAATCTGCAACTTCTTTTATATCATTAATAATATGTTGGGCATTCCAAGATAATGCATTCTAGTAAGCTTTTATCTTTCTACCATCTACTAAGTCAGTACCTTCATGCTACATTATATTATTAATAAAGGCTTGCTATTTAACATTAGAAGTGTCATATTTTACTTTAATAGATTGGTAAGGGGTAATTCGCAATCTTCGTAAAAAAGCCCCTATTAAAGGATTCCTATCAATAGATTTAGATTCTCCTTTTTCATTATATACTTTTTCTATCCTATCTCTTAAGAAAGTTCCATCAGATAATTTCATATTCAGAATATCTACATCTTCGTCAGCATCTACTGTAATCCAAGTAGTATGTTTTGGTACTGGAAGATAGCAAGAATTTTCTAAAGATTCTTTAGTTCTATAATCAAATAAGTTACTCCATCCTATAAATATACCATTATTATCAAAATTATAACCAAGTGCATAACCTTTATCAATATCATAGTCAGATCCCTAAAGCCATGCTTGGAAATGAGAAACATAAATTCTGTTATCTGTCCCTCCTGTAAATCCTACTATATTCATTGACATAAATGACTATTTAGTAGCAGTAGGGATACGAGTAATCATATTTTCTAATGTTTTCTCAAAAGATGCTATAATTTGATATTGTTTGTCTTTATACCAATTCTATCGTAACTCAGGAAGTCCTTCATAATTAAATTGTTGATTTATAAAAGAATATACGTCATATCCTTTAAAAGCACTAGCTAACCAATTACTATGTTGTTTACTATGTTGTTGATAGTTATGTTCTTTAAACTATTTTATAATATATGGACTAACTTCTACTCCAATAAAATCATCAGTATTATAAATACCTCTTATTACATCAGGTATTATTTCATCTTTATTTAAATTTAATGCAGTTAATACGTTCTAATCAATATAGAAGTAATTATAAGATTCTAATTTACCGGAAGGTGACTCTTTTTCAAAACGATAAGGTTTTATAAAATACTAAGCATCTTCTCCCTAACGTACTCCTACTTTATATAATAACTACCTATCTCTATCAATTTTATAAATCCAATCAATTCCATTTTCCTATTTTATAATAGTATTTAATTCTGGATTAAATTCTTGAAAAGAAGCTTTATCAGTACTTCTAGGCTCTGAAAGAGATATTATAGTATGTTTATTATTAGCTAAAGTAAAAGTACATAAATAAGAAATATCAAAATTAGTTCTAATTTTATTAGAGTCACTTAATCTATCCTATAATATTTTTCTAGCTTCTAATATAGTCTTTCCCTCTACTCCAAATCTTTGAGCATAAGAATTAGGGGCTATTTCTTCTGCTGCCATCTTTTTTACATTGGCAATCTAATAAGTATTACCTCCAATAGTGGCAGAACCTTTATCTAGACTAATTAAAGCTTTTCTAAATTCTAATCCTCTTAATTTAGCATTATTAGCATTTTTTCTAATACCATCTAATAAATATATATTAGATTTTCTTAAAACACCTTCTTTATCAACGTAGTCAAAAACATAACGTAATGGAGCTAAATCTCTAGGAGAAATTATAGAATCATATAATCTAAAGTTAGTAGCATTAGCATCTACAGCTATTCCTTTAGAACGTAAATACTCTCCTAAAGTATTAGTATCATAAGCGTCTACAAAGTTATAATAATCCTCAATATTAAAATCAAATCTTATATCCTAAGCAATTTCTGTACCATTAGGTAAAGTATATTTTACTCTAACTACTTCGTTAGGTAAAAATTCTCCCGCCTATTTAGGAGGATTAGTTCTTTCATGTAAATCCTATAAATAATGCAAATATCCTCTACTTAACTATTTCTATCGAACACTATAATTATATAAATTTAAAGATTCTTTACCTAAAGCTAAGTATTCATCGATATAAGTTTTTACTTTCTAATTATTATTGTAAGCATCTTTAGCTTCATTATATACATCCTAAGACATTCTACTAATCTTAGTAGTATCGTCATAAATCCCATCCTAGTTAATACTTCCATAATTAAAATACTAAGCTATTTTATATCCAGGAGTTAAGACTAAAGCACTACCCGCTAATTTAGCTTTAATACTTACTTTATTTATAGCAGAAGTAATAACTGGCAATAATGAACTATATAGAGAAGAATCACTAAAAGGTATTTTAAATTTTTGTTTTAATTCAGGTTTTCCAGTTCTTAAAACCTTAGCCATACCTTCTAGAATAATATCTCCAAGTTCTGCATCATTCTATTTACTATAGTTTAATGCCAATAAATATCCAATAGTTTCATGGAATTGCTATACCTAATCGGCAGATAATTCTTTACCTTCATTATAGGATTTCATGAAGTCGTATACTAAATCAGCACTTACTTTACTAGTCTCTAAAGCGAGACTTCCCATTATATTATATACTTCTCTGGCATAAGCTTGGTTTACTCCTCCCTACACTAAGGCAGCCATAGCTTGTGTAGGTAAAGTAATTGAGGAGTCTTCAACTTCATGGTCAGCGTCCAACTAAGAACCAAATCTAGTCATTTGCATTGGGGAATATTTAAAAGGTTCATTATTAAACCATCTATCTACTCCATTTACATTACCCTAAATACGTTTACTTCCTGAACGGTTTGCTAAATAATGTATTTTATAAGTCTTATAAGGCTAGTATTCTTTAGCCCCATCAGAGTTAATAGCACTCTATTTAACTGTAGTACTATTATTTATAACTTTAGCTACAGCTACCTATGAACCTTCACTTCTAACTAGCTAGTTATTTCGTTTTTCAAAAGTATCTACGCCACCTAAAGCTTGCCATAATTCATAAATAGAATTAATAGTCTCGCCCTCACCACCTTCTCCAATAAGTTGCTAACTCTTAGGATCAAACTAATAATAATAACGTTTGCCAGTATTTACTTTATTATAGTGTTCATCTACTTCATATTCGATAGTGTAATAAGCCTATTCAGTCTTATCATAAGCTAACTAATATATTAATCTCCATTTACCATCACCTACCTGATGATATAAATTTTTAAAAATAGTAGAATGTAATGTAGTGGGTGCTAATTCTCCCCATTTCATTTCAGAAAACTTACTATCATTCATCCTTTTAAAAACATTCTCTAGATCAATTTCAGAATTTCTAGCCATTAACATACGTTCATTATTAATAGCATATTGAGCGTGTTTTAAAAGAATAGTACCTCCAGTTCTGTTATCATAACCATGTGCAATAGTCTTTTTATCCATACCAAGAGTCTAGCCTGGCATTGACCAGGACTCCCAGGTAGCCTAAATACCATCAGTAAAAGTAGAACCATCCATAGAATCTACATCTTTTCCTTTCTAGCCCATAAAGTCATATACAGGCGCAGGAATATCTTCGATGGTAGCTAAATTTACCATTTTAGAAACCCCCTATTTAGTACCAATAGCAAAAGGAGTCATAGTAGCTGTGGAAATATTAGCACGTTTGTTACTGGTATTCCAAAGATTAGATTCCATTAATTCAAACTAATATGGGTTTACATTTTCAATATTACTAATTAAAGTATTGAAAGGCTCAATATAATTATTGAATTTCAATGGATCACTAAATTCAGTACCTGTTATGGTAAAGCGCATATTATTAGATAGTAAGTTATCTACCTAAAAATAATGGTCAAGTAATGGATTAAGTATTAAAGTATCGTCTTCGTCTAACTATAATTCAGGCTAAAATATTAAGTCAGTAATAGAACCATCCTTGTGCTAGACTTTAGCTATAATCATATAATCTCCTTTAATCCAGTCTCCTGACTTCCAGGAAGAACCATCACTTTTTGTTCTCCAAGATTTTAATGGGTCATCATTAGGATCACTAGGATTAAAGAACTTATCTAATATATTATACACATCAGTATTTTTAGAAGTTTCCTAGCCATATTCATCACTATATGAACGATATGCTCTAAAAAATACCTAATGTTTTAATAAATCATCAACAAAATTAATTTTATCTCTATCCCATCTAGATTCCAAATTATTTCCCTAGAACTACATAGTTCCCATATAAACCATAGCAGGATTTAATCTAACTTTTCCTTTATACTTCATATAAGAAATATTCTAGTATAGATTAATTCCCTTAGCAAAAGCATAATTAGTTAACTATTGTTCTGTTAAACCAGTTCCTTCTTCAATAGCTAACTAATATAATTCCGCAGTAGTATATGGAACTTTAGTTATAGGATTAATAACTTCTGGAGTTACATTGGTTTCTCCCACTAAAGTTCTTTGATAATTTGCTGCTATATTATTAGAATACTACTAAAAAATAGATTGAGTAGACAGTTTTATAGAGATTTCTTCTCCCTAAGTATTTAGACTCTATACTGTTATAGTCTTACTAGTTGGAACTTTCTACATCCAATTATCAATTGCTTTTGCAGCTATTAATAATTCCTTTGTAGTAGAGGACTAATTAATATGTATAGGAGCAGCATCTCCAGGGTTAGTACTTACTGGATATGTAGGATAAGTATTTCTGTCAATAGAGTTAGATATATCTATTAAAGAATTTCTAAAAGATTTAGTATAAAATCCTCCAATAGTTTGTTTATATAACTATTGAATCTATAAAGGAGTTGCATGTCTTAAATCTACATTATCACCATTGTCATATACTATTTGAATAGTTCCTCTAGCAGTATATACTATCTATATACCTTTATCAGAATAATCCATTGGCTAAAAGGTTATATTACCGTTTTCCCAAAAATGATTATAGAAATTATCAAATATTGCATGATGCATCATTTCATTAGTATTCATAGATTTGATCTACTTAGTATTACCCTAAGTATCTGTAACCTCTAAATCTACATGAGCTGCAACATCAGCAAGTAAATCAGCATTTCCTGAACTAATATTATGAGCAAATAATAGTGAAGTAGTAGCATTAGTAGTATTTCTTGAAATACCTTCACCTTCAGCATTTAACTATTCCCTAATTCTTTCTCTAGGATTTAATCCATAAGCAAATGATCGAATAACTGGCTATTTTTTATTATCAGAACTTGTTACAGTTGAAGAAACATTAGTTCCTTCAAGTATCTATTTAGCAGAACCATAGGCACTTATCCATGGATCTCGCTATGCACCTACTATTTTATAATTTATACCATAAGCATCTCCAGAAATAATAGTTCTAGAAGGAAATATTGTCACATCTTTATATTCAGAAGGTAAATTAGTATTATCTCTAGAATAATATTTCTAAATACTTAAATTTGTATCAGCATGATTATAATGGTCTACAATATGTTTAACTATTTCAGAACGAATAGCTGACATTAACATGCCACTAAATCCAGCATATTTACCAGTAGAGAACTCCCCCTACATAGTATAAAGAAGTTCATTTAAAGATATATCTTGAGTAGTCTGTAATCCCAAAGTTTCTGTTATAAACTTTATTATATCTTTATACTCATCTTTTACCTAACTATCTTCTGTAATAGCATTATTATTAAAATCAGCAGGGTTATTACTATTGGTATCCTAATTTAGATATTTATTAGTAACATCTATTCCATCTCTTAATATGTGAATTTTTAACTTCTAATTTGCAGTAGTAGTATATCCATACGTAGAGCCTTTTTCAGGAGATATTAATATTTTAAAATGTGAACTATTTATAGGAGTTAGTTCCCACTAGTCTTCTCTAGCAATAATATGATTATTAGAATTAGAATGGGGACTCTGATTTATAACCTAAGCTAAATCTAAAGTTTCATTATCTGTAGATACACTTTCTCTAAGATACTAATTAGCTGATATCTCTTCACCATCTTCTTTTAAATCTACTGATTGGTAAGACATCATGTCTACCTAAGTAATAGCGTGAATAAAAGTATCTAATATAGTAGCTTTACTATTATCTCTATTTGTAGATAACTCTTGGTTATATAATCCTTTTTCTCCATATAATTCTTTAAAAAAAGAGTTAATGATTACCTATTCTTTAGGGCTCATCTCTCTTACAACCGCAGATACTACTGAATTGTACCTACCATTTACTCCAAACATATCATTAAAAAGTTCTTTAGCATTACCGCTAATTCTAAGAACTCTTATACTATTCTTTAAATATGTAGGTATATTGCTACTTTTTAGACATTTAAGAAAGAGTTTTTTTACTGAAGCAATAGTATGCAAATCATCAAGATATAATCCTGTATATCTCCCATCTTTATATTCTGGAATAGTATTAAATAATAATTTAGTCATATGTGGAATGTTTTTCATTCCGTCAGACAATTCATCATTAGACCATCCTGAACGTAAAGAATTATGAGAGCTTATACCATAAGGTAAATTAGATTCTGAAAAGTTAGAGCTAGTATTTCTATTTACAGAAATATCTTTACCCATATAATCTTTAATTTCATCATCAAAACTTATTAAATTTACAAAGGCATTAACAGCTTCCTTAAAATCTTCACTAGTTTTAATAGATAGCTAAGAATTAAGCGCTAAGATTTTAAATCTATTTAGTACTCCAGTAGCAAATTTATTATATATATATTTATTACGATTTGGGTCCCTAGTAAATAATTCAGTCTATGATTCCCCCAAATAATCACATATTTGATTGAACCATTTATTCTTTAACTTAACTATAGATGTGTTTAGTCTCCAAGGATCATCATTAATATATATACCGTTTCTTATTACATTAGTAGCAATTTGCTGTTTTAAATTAGCTTTTCTAAAAGAATCTTCTTCAGTAGCTCCTGTATAAATTATCTTTTTAAAATCCGAAGGGAACATACCAAGCTAGTCTAATACTAGCTTGGTTGTTTCATCTAATTCATCTGTCTATTCAATATCAGCATCTTCCTAAATTACATTGTCAGTATTTTCTTGTTCTATATTTTCATTCTATGAATCTCCTACTGTTAATACTTGCCATAAAGCCTTTAAAGCTTCTTCATTTTTAAAAATTTGCATTTTATCAGAGTTATTAGCAAGTATTATTCGCATAGCTTCTTTTAAATTAACTAATTCAGTCTTTTCTTCAATAGATAAATTTTCTTTGGAATTATCAGGAATAGGATGACCTAATATTTTTTCAAAACGTTCTCTAATAAAAGAAGGAAAATCCTTAATTCTCTTAATTAATAAAGGTTTTATAATTCCAAAACCATTTTTCCCATCCACAATAAGCTGCTATGCTTCAGTAACTATTTGTAATGGAGCACTACTAATTCCAGTAGTAAAATTCTATGGATTTAAATTAATTCCTGCACAATTCATCATTTTAACACTGTTATTATATTACATACATTTCGTAAATTACCATCTGAATCATAAGTATCATATATATCATCTAAATACTTCGCTAAATCAGTATCACTTATATCTGTGAATGCTCCTCCTAAAAGATTATCTCTGAAGTCATTTAAAGCAGCAATAAAATCTGATTCATTATCTGCTTTTAACACAGCACTAAACATTTTTTCGGCGTCTAAATATTCTTCAGGTGAATATTCTTCAGGATATTTTTCAGGATCTATTCCTAAACCTTCTTTAATAAAATTTTTACTATTATTTTGTATTTTAGCCTTCATTATCTAAAATTCTTCAGAACTCAAAGAATGATTTTCAGTATTCTCAGAAGATTCTTCTACTTTTTTAAGCTAGCCATCATTATCTATATACATCATAATTTCAACATCCTAAGTATCTAAAGGTTCTTCAAATAAAGTTTCATAATCATCTGGAGTTATTTTTATTAATTTACTATTTGCAGTAGTTTGTGTATTATATATTCCAAAACGTCCTTCATCATCTTCTAATGGTATAGCTTGACAAGATTTACACTTTCCATTTATATATGTAAATATTGGAAGATTTCCTAAAGATATTTCTTGCTATATAGTTGAGTTAGTCATATAATTTTTGATATTCTACTCAATATCTCCTGTATCTTCAATCTAATAATTCCTAAGAGCAGTAGTAAGTTCATAAGGTGTAACTTGTTTTTTAGGAATATTAGTAGAAACAGGTTCACTAGATACTTTATTTTCTATATCAAAATCAGCTATAGGAATAGGTATAACATTAGTCTAATAAAATGCAGATATATTATTTATATCTCCACGAACTTTTCTAAAGTAAAATTGACCTGAATTACCATATTCATAGTTTGTTCCATCTGCATAATCTGTATATGGGTAATAATATATACCATTTTTAAAATATGCGGAAGATTCAGTAAAATTATGTTTCCCTGAAATATTTCCAGTAGGATCTGAAGTTCCATGAAATATAAGGTTGAATATGTTAGAAAACTCAGTATTATTATTTATAGCTTTAGCTTCTTCAATAAGTTTCTATTCACTAAATGTTTTATATACTTTACTACTACCTACTTTAATTTTATTACCCTACTAATCTATTCTAGTACCATATAGTTTATATTTGATATAGTAATTAGTACCTATTAACTTCTTACCATTTTTAGGATTAGGTTTCTCAGATTCAGGACCTAATAAAGCAAATTTGTAACCTTTAGTAAAGAATAATGGTATTACTTTAAAAAAGTTAGTAGTCTATAAAGTTTCCTTTTCAGCAGCTAACTAGGATTCATACTAAACATTATCATAATCAAAAGTTATTATAACATTACCCCCATCTTCTGTTGGGAAGTAAGCTTTTCCCTCTGATATATTACCATTCTAACAATTCTTATAAAGAGATTTAATATCTAGTAGCTATTTTTTGACATTTAATGTCTAATTAGTATTTTCCTCTATTTTTACAAAATCTTTAAATGGGTCTAATAAAGCATCAGTAACATTATATAAATGCTTTAAATATTCAGGAGTTATATAAATATAATTTTTTAATTTATCCTTATCACCGTATCGTAGACTTTTTTGCCAATCTTCAAAATCTTTTTGATTCTAAGGTTTTTCACCTTCGTAATCATGAATCCACTATTCTGCAGGTTTTCCTTTGGATTTTAACCATTTTTCATAAGTAGGTTGTACTTCATTAAAATCCCAACTAATTTTATAAAAAGTTTCTTTAGCTTCATAAGTATCATTTCCTCTAGTCGTGTAGCTAGATGGTAATAATCTAAACTATTGAACTCCTCCTAAATTTTTATTAGTCTCCTCAACATCATGATCCTATTCTAACTAATCTAATACCATTAAAGCGTTAGCCCTGGTATTCCAAGCCTATGCAAATAGTTTCATTCCTAATATACCAGCATTAGCAGGAAAACTTGATGCAGTTTGATGAGTTTTATCAGCAGGTAAAGAGAATCTATCCCTCCATATTGCATTAGCCATACCAGTAAAAGATATACCTCTTTCGGTAGGAACTATCATTCTTACATCTAATTTATTCATTACTTCCTCACCTCTGTCTACAGCAAACTTTTGAGCATAGTAAGCATCAACTAATTCTTTATCACTTAATCCTGGTTTAGAAGATACTAAATATATAGTTCTACCTGCTATTGTAGAACTAACTCCAGGTAATTCTGCATTTCCAAAATATGTTAATGGACTAGATATTGAGGCATATGGAAGTCTTAATAATTCAGGAATAGGATCCCCAAAAGCTGGATCATAGTCACCTTCTTTGGATCGAAATTTAGGCTTACCATTCTCATCATATATAACTTTTGGAACTACAGCAAAAGGAATAGGATCTCCTATATCTTTCAATTCAGTTATAACATTATTAGGAGCTTTAATTTCTCTAACTCCATGTTCCTTATAAAGAATATCATGCAAAGCTTGGTTATATCTAATATAATTTTTCTTTAAGGTTTCTCCATAAGTAGTATTACCCGCGCTTATTACAGCTTTCTCATAAGTTTCTAAAGCTGGAATAGCTCCTAAAGTTATAGTATTAGTAACTCCATTATTAACCCAAGTCGCTTCTACAGTAGCTAAATAATCTTTCTCATCAATTTTAATTGTCATTCTATTATCATTTAGTTTACTGTATCCTACTAATTTATCAGCAGCCTATTTACGACGTATATGAACTTGGTACTTTAAAGTTTTATAAGCTTCTTCAGAGAATAAATAACTCCCATCTTCTACCATTAAATCACTTATAAACTCTTTATAATTTTTAATATATCCTTCCGGAAGTTTTATTCTCATAAGAGCATCCTTTAATAGTAATAGCTATTTTACTAAATCGTTTTTATCTTTACCAGAAGTTATTATTTTAGGAGCAGATCCTTTTGTCATCGCCCATAAATTAGTAATTACTCCCACATCCTCATATTTATCTACATTCTAAGGTACTATCCAATTTTTATTAGAATCTCTAGTCAGTCCTAACATTGAGAAATTACCATAAATTCTATCCTAATTTTCTATATTTGGCTCTACTTTATCCTATTTTGTAGTTTTAGAATCTTCTGCTACAGTATGTTCAGGGTCTAAACTTGCACTTAATAAAACTCCTGAAGCAGCATTTACTACAGCTGCAGGAGTTACTGCATTAGAAGGCGTCGCACTAGCTGTATTAGGTGTAGTTGGATTTAAAGTTAAACCATTTAAATATTCTAAGAATTTTTTCTACTCTTCAGAAGCTTTAGCTTTCAAATCTGTAGTAGTTGCAGTACTGGTATCTTGTCTACTATTAAAAGAAGAATTATCACTTAATATAATAGCCCCCTTTTTACCTCTACTAATTACAGTATATAAATCTCTAGCAAATATAAGAGCATTACCCATAGCATTATTAGGATCAGGATTTATAGAAGGGATTTTAGCTATATCTCCTTCATAAATAATATAGTTAAATTCACTACCCTAAACCTCTTTTATATTAGAGAATCTTTTTATAATGCCAGCAGGAGCACCAAGTTTATTATAAGCAGCGTCACTGCCTATAAATGCTATAGAATTTTTAGAAGCTCCATTAAATATTTTAGTCCATTCTTTAAAATCCTTTCCTATATAAGTACCATTAAAAGTATCTTGATTATAATATCTAGGCTACCATGATCTTAAAGTGTCATAAGCAGTACGAACAGTTTCAGGAGTAATATTATAAGAATATCCATAAATCTACTAAGTAATATTATCTAACTACTAGGTAGAAGATACCTACTATATATTACCATTACGTAAAGATACTCCCAATCTAGAAGATCTTAACATAAATACTGTATCTGAATCATTACTACAAATTACTTGATTAGGATTTATATACCCTTTCTAAGAATTATCTCCAAATCCAATAATTACTATACCATTTTTCTTAGCCCATTTATCTAAGACTAACTCTGATAAAGTATCAAAGTGAGTGTACTCGTCTATAATTAAAACTCCAGACTCTGCATCTTTTAAAGGAATTTTATCAGCAATTTTATCTAAGTTTTTAAACTCAGACATATTTTTTATACCATCTACACTATTTTTTATAGATGTGTCAGCAGTTACTAAAGCCATTAACTAAGATTCAGTTAATGCCCCAGTTTGTCCTAAAGATAACTCTAGATTTTTTGCCTAAGATTCTTCAGGAGCTGCCATATATAATTTCTTATCTTTAGCATATTCAGCTATCATTTTAGCTACCACTGAAGTCTTACCTGAACCTCCAATACCAGGAATAAAAATAGTACTAGATAAAGTTGGTAGTTCAATACCTGCTTTTGATGATAGATTAGAAATAGCTTCCTATATTAACTTAGGATTGTTCACCATAGCCATTCCTAATTTAGCTATTTGGAACTAAGCATCTAAAGGTACAATATCAGGGTGATTTTGAACAAAAGATTTAGTAAATGCTAGAGCATCATCTTGTTTAATACCAGCAGCAGCTATTAAATACATAGCTTTATCAAAATTAGAAAATCCTGCTTCAGTTAATTTAGGATTGACATTAGCAGTCTCTTGTTTATTTAAGTTAGTAGTAAACTACTCTAATATTTGATTTAAATACTCAGGATGCTCCTATATAGCATCATAAAATATATTACTAGCAGCTCTAACATCTTCTTCATCATCCCCAGTAGGAACATATTTATCTAAAATATTTTTACCATCAATAACAAAAGCATTTCTAACACTATCCCAAAATGCTTTGTGAACTTTATTTAAGGCTTTTTTAGACTAATCAAACTATAATAAACTATTTCCTAGATTCTTTTTAGAAATATGTGGCAATGACCATTTATCATCATTTAAAGCATCCTAGTATTTTTGAAGTTCTATTTGATAAATATTAGCATAGTTTTCATCTATCTCTGCTAAAGGATCTACTTTTATACCATGCTACTAATTAAATCGATTTATAGTTTTATTATGCCCGTATATATTACTTAAATCCTAATCTGAAGAAGCTGCTTTTATATAAGCACTAGTAATGGCTAATAATTGCTAAGCTTGTGGAATATAAGATTCGTCTTCTGGATCAATAACAAACTCTGTAGGATCTAAACCCTAATCAAACTAATCCTATAATTTATTTAATAATTTCTCTACATTAGAATCATATAAAGGTAATTTTTTCATTAATTGGGTTACAGGATTTGGTCTCATCTAATCAGATATGTTAGTTAATACCTAATACGGCTAATCATTATTCAAATCCTACTCTGCCTATGAAACTATATTATCGATAATACTATTAGAATTATTTATAAAATTTTTAGTAATAGTATCATAATCTCCATTTTGAGGAACTTTAGCTAATAATTCTTTTAAATAATTAGTAGCTGCATTATTAGTGGATAAAGATTCTAAAGTATTAAGTGCATCAGGTCCTAACCATTTAATAGGGTCTATTTTATCAATAGTATAATTTAAATCATCCCCTTCTTCATCTGTATAGGAATACTAAGTAGATTTTATACTGTTCTATAGTCTAGTTAATTCATCTTCTCCAAATACATCTTTAAATATTTGGGCATAGGTTTTACCAGTAGAACTTTCAGTTAAATATAATCCTCCGTCTGCCTTATTAAATAAATTATTAAAAGCAGTAAGAGTGTCTACATTATTACCTTCTGAATCTTTAGTATATTTTTCAGGAAGTTTTGTCGCATCCCCCTTAGATATTAAATAATCTTTAACCACCTATCCAAATTTGGTGTCATCATCACCAAATAGTGAAGTAATTTCAGTACCATCCCAATAATGAGCTGCATTAAACATTAGTTTATCCCCACCGTGAATATAAGCACTGACATTATTATTTAAATCATCTCTCAACTATTTGGTATCACCACCTTCGTAGTTATCTACAGTCTTTTTTATAATATCCCATAGATAAGAATAATTAGCTCGTGTACTTTGCGATGTAGATGATTTTACTAATTCAGATTTAATAGATTTAGCACTTTGTGCAAAAGATATTTTTAACTATCTAGCAGTTAAGCTATCTAAAGGAGTAGTTCTTACAAAATCTAATACTTCGTTTAATTTTTTATTTTGTTCGGTTTTTATTTTAACTTCTCTTTCATTTAATCGTGCCGCAAACTCAGCGTCAGATTCATTTTCTTTTTTAGTAGTATTATCTTTAAACTATTCTTCAGATTCCCAATCTTGACGTAATTTAGGGTTAGATAACTTTAGCCACCAAGTAGGAGTCTTCATTAAATCGGCTACTTTCTATTGATAACTTTCGAAATTCTAAGCTTCTTGAGCCATCATTTGTAACTCAGGATCTACTAATTTTTGAAAATGTTTATATCCTTCAAATGATTTCTATAAATCTAAAGGTTTTTTAGTTCTTAAATAAGATTCATAGTCTAACTTATACTATGCTAACTACTCCTTAGTAAGCTAATATTCAGTTAAACCTCCATGATTATAATATAGCCAATTAGTAAAGTTATATACTCCAAAAGTTGATGAAAGATTATCATCTAATCCAAACATTAACATTTCGGTATAGTAAGCAGAGTTTTCAGGAGATTCAAATTGTTTTAAAGCGTCTTTCTTATCTTGTAAATATTTCTACCAAGACTATACCATTACGTTACGCTTAGATTCTTCAGAAGGATTATGTCTAGCTTCTGAATCAGGCAGTCTAGCTTCACCTAATTCATCAATTAACTATTTAGAACTTTTTGAAGAACCTAACTACTCTAAAATTTCTTTAGGTATTTCACCATTACGAGCAGCAGCTGCTACTTCTAATCCCTTCTATGCAATTAATACATCATTAGCTAATCCTAACCAAGATTGCTAATATCTAGTTACATAAGAATCTTTTTGTAAATATGAAGATAAATTTCTAAATACTTTATCCTACATTATCATGTGGTCAAATAATTCATCTTCAGATTTATTTAAATTATTATCATCAATAATAGTCTAATAAGAACGAACCTAATTAGTTAACTATTTAGCTATATAATCATTAACGGATAAATCGCCATCAATAGTAATATTAACATTATCTCCCTAAGAATCTTGCACACTTTTACTAGCTGAAATAGTGGTACTTCCAAAAGCTCCTCTTTTACGATATTGTTCTATTCTATCAACAATGTCTTTACCTTTGCCTTGATTTACTAAATATAGCATATCCTAAGAGTTTTTAGGAGCATGTACAGTTCCTGACTTAATAGCATTCACTCCATAAAATAACCCTCCACCAAGAGTACCTCCAGTAAAGGACATTCCATATTTAGCTAATAATCTAGCAATATCATAACCTCCCTTTCCATCATTGAGTTCTTTATCATATCCAAAACCCATTATATCATTAGACTAGGTAATACCTAGTTCATGTAGCATTGCATAAGTGGAATTAGCCAAATCAGTCACTACATCTTCAGAAACTTCTTCGAGACCTTCGCCTACAGCTTTACCTATAGCGCCTGTAGTATGATATTTTATATCGTCTTTATAGTCTCCTAAAAGCTTAGCTACTTTATTTCTACTATCAATTATTAATTGTTTGAATTTATTGGCATCTCCTATAGATTCTCTAGCCTATTTTAAAAAGGTACGTATCCATTCATCTTTATTAGCCATTATAGCAGTGTTTATTTCTCTAGCTGACTGTTTAGCTAATTCATCAAAGAACATTTCTCCAATACCTAATCTATCTACTGTATACATACCTAAAGTCGCTCCTGCTGCTAAAGACGCTGCTTCTCTAGCAGAAGCTCCGTTATCTAAAGCAGACTAATATACGTCAGTATTAGAAACTAATGCCATATAAGCTAATGAAGCATTAGCACCTAATCTATTTAATTTGTCTATTTTAGGCTATAATTTAGTAGAGGCTTTCTTTAATGCAGCTCGACCTATTGAAGTCATTTTCCAAGCATCAGTAGCATCTTTTCCTGAATTTTTCAATAAATTAGCAATTTGTGCCTCATCAAATCCGAAATTTAATAAAGCTTCCTATTTTTTAGCATCAGTAGAAGCACTTTCAAATATTGAAGCTATCTTTTTATCATATAAAACTTTGGCTTCATCATCAATAACTTTACTTAAATCCTTTTTTCCTCCTAATAATCTTCTAGTCCAACCTGCAACCTGCTATTGCTACCCCCATTGTAGGGCTACATCTCCCATTAAATTTAATACAGTTTCAGTAGTGAATCCCATATTAGCATTAGCATGGTCGGAAGAACTTCCAGTAGCCTACATCATTTTAGCTTCTAATCCATTTAGAATAGAATTTTGTGGGAGCTGATTAGACCATAAAGAATTAACCATTCCCCAAACCATAGGGGCGGTTTTTAATAATTCTCTAGCCACTAATGCTCCTGAATATATGGCTGCTACTTCAGGTCCCATTAGCATAGGAGCTACTCCCATTAAGTTTTTAGCAAGAGACCCAGAAATACTCTTTTCTAAGTCATCAGAATCAAAAAAGTCATATTTATTAATAGGAGAAGATTCTGATGTTAAATTATCAAAAGTAGATAATACCTATTTAGAATAAGGATTTCTACCAGCTAAAGTCTCATAGTAAGGCTTACCATTAGAATTTAATTTTAAGTCTCCTTTTTTATGGGTAACCATTTCTCCAGTAAACTTATCTAATTCTTTAGTATCCTCATCATAAGTAGCCAATACTAATGGGTCGCTAAATATGGACTTAATGAATCTAAATGGGTTGGAAAATAAAGACTAACTATCAGGAGTAATGTCAAGTGTTTTTTTATCTGAGAAATCAAATATATTTTGTTCCTAAGCTTCTTCTCTAGCACTTTTGGTGGGAGCTTCTATAGCATTAAATCCTCCTACACCAATAGTACCTATTTTATCACTATAAGGAACTATTTTTAGAAAATCCCCAAAAGGTTTACTAGCTGATGTCTACAAATCTTTAGTATCTCCTGTTAAAGGATTTATTTTTTTAGCCCCTTCAGGAGCTTCTGGATCAAAGAAATCATAGACATGTTCTAAATTCTTTTTAGTCTATATCTACTTCCATCCAGTTGCAGCATCCTTGTAAAAATCATGGAATTTATCTTTATCAAAATTGCCATTCTTATCAGCAAAATATGGATTCTTAATAATAAAATTAGATTTTAAATAAGAATCTTCAGATAACATCTAAGTATTTTCAGTATCTAATCCAGCTGTTGAAAACATTCCAGTAGTGTACTCTGGATTTTGTATATTGGCTACTATCCAATCGTTATTTAACATATAAATTAATTCTATAATAAGTTAGAAGAACTGTCCTAGTATGGTGCAGATTTAGTAGCTACTAAATCATTAATCTACTAAGTGTCCTCTTTATTAAATTTACTACTAAGAATAAGAGTATCTCCAGGGTTCTAAGAAACGACTGGTATAAATACTGGAGCCTCATATAAATTATCATTCCATAAAGTTCCATAGCCTGGAGCATCCATTTGATGCCCACCTTTACCATCAGGGAATAATATATTAGATAATTGGTCATAGCCAGCATTATCTGACTCTAATTCTTTAGCATATTTAACATCTCCTCCCACTACTTTTTCAGAAGTCTCTCCATTTACAACTATAAAAGATGACCATTTACTAGGGTTAGGTTTACCATCTATTAATAAACTCCTAAGATTTGGATATTTAGATAATATAGCTGCCTATTTTTTCATATACATAGGATCTTTAGGGTCTAAATTATTTTCAATTTCTTTCTTAGCTTTTTGATAATCTTCTAATACTGCAAAATTTGGCATTACATTTCCTGAACCATCCTTTATAGCAGGAAGTATTACTTGCATACCGCCGTCATTTAAATAAGCTACAGAATTTAAATCATCTATTTTCTAATCTCCAAAGTATATAGATCTAGGATTTGTAAGAGCCTATATTCCAGTAGTCTAAAGTAATTTAGACAAGGAAGATTCCCCTACCATTTCTCCTTTAGGAGTCTGCAAACCTCCATAGAATCTTCCATATAATGTCATAGATGCTCCACCATTTGTAGGCTAGAAAGTATAGGCTTGAGGAGTTCCTCCTCTACCAGTCTACATCATATAAGCCTAATTAGCTACAGCATTTTTTCCATAATCATCTCCTTCATCATCTTTAGAAGATTTAGAAGAAGGAGTTTCCTTTTTAGTACCATCAGGATTTAGCTAATCCTAGTATTCCATATCGGTATTAAATGAAGTATTACCAGTAGCTAGTAATTTTAGTAAATAATCTACTCCTTTTTTATTTTTTCCTGCTCTAGCTGTTAATAAGGTCTACTCTTTAGTGGATAAAGATGCCCAAGCATATTGTAATAAGTTAGCTACCTAATCAGCATTTTCTTTAGTAGTATATTTATATACTCCTGGCATAGTTAATGTAGTTGGGTCTAGTCCTCTCTATAACAATCCTTTAAGTACTGTTAATCCAGATTTAGTATTAAAACCATCAGTACTAATATACGAAGAAACACCACTAGATTGGGCATTACTTAATATTTTCTATAATTTATTAGTAATAGCTTCTACACTAGTACTACCATTTACTATATTAAGAATAGAGTTATCTCCAGGTAATTTCTAAGCTCTTAATTCCATTATATCTGCATTAGTAAGAGTTTTATAAGCATAAGGATTTTGCTTCCATTTTTCTACATTTATAGTATCTATACCTCCATCACTAGTTTGTATTACAACTCCTCCCTAGTCAGTAATAGCCATCTCATTTTCTGAATGGTTGGTAAACATAGTATCTCTAGACTTATCCCAAACTTCTTTATTAAATTTAGCTATCTTAGCCTATAAAGATATTCTAGTTAACATCTAAGCAAAGTTTGAATAATTAGTATCTCCTGTATTTGTTGGGTCAGCCCAAAAGTTCTGAGCTTGTGTATATAGTTTTAAGATATCACTAGGAAGACCATTTACTTCTTTTAGCAATCCTAGGAAATCCTTATCTGTTATCTTCCCTTTATCCTCATCATTAGATGATTTTTTATTAGCAGCAGTCATAGCTTTTATCAACTTAGCAGTGTCTGATTCAGCTTCTACTCCAGTTGTAGCCATAGCTAAAGGCTAATAAAAAAATGCAGAGGAGGATGTTCCCCCTTCTGCAAATTTTTGTATTTTTAAATTCATTTCTTATTACTCTTTTTAAATAAAGTATTAATGAGTTTGCTTAAATCTCCGCTCTATTTAGTAGCAGTATTAATACTATGTCTTACAGTATTATAAAATTCTTTGGTATTAAACTTTGATATATCTTCAAATTTTCCTCCTTTTTTGTACTTAAATCCAGGATTGCTAATACCATATACCTGATACATATTGTTATAGTATCTTGCTCCAGCTTCTTTCTATGCATTAATTAACTTTTTATATTCATCAGTATCATATGCATTAAAGTTTAAGTCATTCTAATGTTGGCGTAATAACTACTAATATTTTTGTTGAGCTAATAAAACTTTAGCGTCATTCTGGTAATCCCACTAAGCTTTAGCTAAACCATATTGCTACTAAGCATTCTTTCGTTCAACATATGGATCAATAACATTAAACTTCTCTAAGGCATTAATCCAATTTTGTCTATTAGTAGCAAGTGCTCTAGCCCTATCTCTAGGATCTTGATACTCATTAATTAGTCTAGTTTTATATGCCTACTAAGCATTAGCATTAGCAGTATCAACAGCACTCTCCATATTATAAAGTCCTGCTTTATAAGACTATTCTTTCTATCCTTCTAACCAAGTATTTCTCTCGGCGTTACCTTGTAAATATAACTTATTAGCATTATTCATACTTTCTTGCTAAGCAGCAGTCTACAACTAACCACTAGAAGTAAGTGGTCTAGAAGTCTAATTCATTGTCTCAGCAGCTTTACTATGGTAAGCATTCTACTAAGCTAAATTATCCATTACTTGATAACTAGTATGCTTAGGAGAGATAACATAATTTGGAGCTTTTATTTTGAATATATCATTAGTAGCTTTATTAGCTAATAAATATTTACCAGTTTCAACTGCATTATAAAGATTGCCTGGATTACTTGTTAATTTAGATAAGTATTCTTTACCTTTATCAAATATAGATTTCTTACCAATACCAGGAGTAGTTACTGATCCATCTTTTTTAGGAGTTTCTTGTGGAGCAGCTTCAAAATCTTGATAACCATTTAAAGTTTTGTCCTTTGTAGGAATCCATTGACCTTTACCAGAAGTATCACCTGGTGCTATATAATAGTAAGCTCCGGTATTACCTTGTTCTTTCCAATATTTTCCCCAATCTCCAAAACCTCCGGCTTTTATACCTGGATCAGTTAAAGACGCTACACGAGAATAAGTCTACAGACCTAAAGCATTATCTATATAAGCTTTACTTGGATTAGCGTTATAACTATCGCCTGTAGCTAAAGCTTTAGCAGGTCTAGTAAAATTAATTAAACCATAAGCAACTCCTTTTTTATCAGTATAATCTTTAGTATTATTTCCAAATAAAGTATAATTTAAAGTGTTACCTGCATTCTAATAACCAGTATTGAAAGTATTAATACCTTTATTAGCAACATATGTAGAATCATTATTGTAATTATTTACACCATAAGTATTACGATCATTAACATTTTTCATCACATAATCGGCATACTATTTAGTGGCATCATCTCCTACATAATGAGTTCTCATCCAAGATAAAACATCCTAATTGCCAAAAATTCTATTTAGATAAGTATTATAACCATAATCCTAATTTTTACCTGCCCATATATTATTTAATTTTACACCTCCTTGGGCTTTAATAATACCACCTTGTTTAAAAGCGTGAACAGATTTTAAGAATTCATAATCATATAATACTCCTCCATCCTGGCGTCTCTTAATATTATTATCTCTACTAGTTTTCTTCTTTTTATTAGACTATTTATGTGGAAGATTAGTATTTTTATTATGTCCTTTAGTATTATTACTTTTAGTATTACCAAAAGCTTCCATAACTTCTGAAGCCTTCTACTATCTACTCTATTTCTACTACTATTTATATTCAGAGGATTTAGTAGATTTAACATCTGCTTTAGAAGGTTTAGCTCTTAATCCCATAGCCCTAGCCTAACTATCTAAGTTAGTTAATACTGGAGAGAACATTTGCTAGTACATTCCCTACCTACTTTCAGTAGGAGATAATATAATAGCATTCTATCTTCTCTGTCTTTCTAAGAACTCCTACTATACAGCATTCTGCATTTTTCGTCTTCTTTCCAAAGATTTTCTAGTAGTATGTTGTACAGCACTTCCAGTACCTTGTCTTTCGGCTAATGGCATCTAAAATATACGTTCATACATAGCCTGCTTAGAAGATCTGGCTGCCCCCTTTAATTCAGGTTTAGCAGGTTTCCAATTTAAAGCATATTCTCTATTTATCTAAGTTCTTACAGATTCAGGTGTTACTATAACTCTAGCAGAGGGAATAGGTAAATCTTTTGCTCTAGCATTACCCTCGGCAAGATTAATTTTAACTTGAGTATTAGCTTTAGCCTATTTAATTTCTTGCTATGCATCTGCAAGGTCTTTAGCTAATGATTTACGTTCAAATAAATCTTTCTATAAAGCATTCCTACGCTCAGCATAAATCTAATCTTGAGGCTTCTATTGCTTATACTAACCTCGCATAAACCTTTTCTTTTGCTACTCTATTTCTAAATCTCTAATCTCCTAATCAGTCATAGGTCTCTTTCTATAATGCTCATAAGCTTTTCTAGTCGCATTATCAATAGGAAGAAGTTCATTAGATGTGAATCTTTTTCTTAGTAATTCAATATCCTTTTTCTGCTATTCAGGAGTTATAGTATGTGTCTATAAAGGTCTTTCAGGATTATTAGTAATTGTTGACTATTTCTAAGAAGTTGCATTTGGTTTAGGGGATTGTTTAGCTCTTTTAATTACTTCTTTAGTACTATTTTTACCAAGACCTATAGATATACTAGGTAAAGACCAATTATGTTCAGAAGTCATAGATAAATAGTCCTATCTGCCAGGATTCCACATACTAGATTTCTATGACTATATCTATAAATCATCTAGTAATTTCTATATTTCTTCTTTAGGTTTGTACTAATATTCAATAGGTCTACTAGTCCAAGTAATACCAAATTTTTCCTTAGAGGGTTTTATAATTAATCCATTAAGCAACTATCTTGTTTCATCAGAAACTCCTGCAGAACCTTTTTCCTAAAGTTCTTTTACTTGAGCTTGTGTTAATCTTTGAGTTTCTTTTCCATTACTTTTAAAAGTATATCTAGCTTCTCCTGCATTAAATTTATCAGGTAATTCTTTTATTACCTTAGCTGCTCCTCTACGCTTTGCTGTATTTATTACTGAACTACTAACCCCTTTAGCTCCCTATAATCCATAAATAAGATTTTTATAATCTTGAACTGAAGCAGAACCATCTAATACTTTACCTAAAGATTTAACTCCCTCATTAAAATTATTAGCAATAAAATAAGCCTAAACTGCTCCTGAAGAAATCTATAATATTTTCTTTAATTTTTTAGCTTTAGTGGCAGTTCCTAATCCGGGAATAAATCCTATTAAGCCCATTCCTAAATTCATAGCAGCGTTCCCAGCAGCTTGTCCAAGAGATGCCCCATGACTAATATCACTAGCTAAATCAGCTCCTGTAGTTAAGATAGTTCCAGCACCATTTGCTATAGGGTTAGCTGTAAATGATGCTAAAAAATCTGTAGCAGCTGCTCCAATAGCTATTTTATCAGCAGTAGTAAGAGTATTAGTATTTTTACCCATACTTTTTACTGAAGACCTACCGAAAGGAACTTGTTGTGGCTAAGATTGAATTTGCTATTCCTTAGCTTTCTAGATTTGCTACTATCTCTATTTTAATTTAGCATTATATGCAGCTGCACCTCCTTGCTAAAATTTAGTAATAACACCTCCTAATTTATGCTTTCTAGCTAAATGTTCCTTATATAGGATATCCATAGGTTTAGAACGATAAAATTCATAGTTATTACCATTCTTTCTTACATAAACATAAGACCCATCTGTTCCTTTAAGGGCATTTATTCTATATATAGAACCTGCTGATTTACCTGTAGCACTTGATACGTCTGTAAAATAACGTTTAAAATTAGGATTATTTTTAGCATTAAACTATAACATATAAGCTAATACATCTAATTTGTTATTTAATGTTATAGTCTAATTTCCAAGATTAGTTTTAACAGTACGTATTTCAGGTTTTTTAAATTTAGTAGAAGTAGCTATTGCAGAAATAGTTCTAGGGCTATTTAATTCAAAGTCTTTATCACTAAAATTTAAGCTATCTAAATAAGTACTAACAGCTCCTCCACCCGGAGTTCCAACATAAGAACTTCCTAATTGTGCAGTATATTCAGGTCTAAATGTCTATGAATTATACCAGTTGAGCATTTCCTAATTATACTACTATTGTTTCTATGCTGCTATTTTATCTTGATAAGCTCTAGTATTTCTTTGAGCTTCCTATTCACCTAAGGTAATTTGATCAGCTAATCGTTCTCTAGCTTGTGCTATATATTCAGCTCTTTTAGCTGGGTTAGCCTAGGCTAGGTCTGCTAAGTCTTTATTACTTTCTAAAGATAGTAATTGTTCATCAGTTATTCCTTCAGAATTTGAATTCTAACTAGCAGAAGCTTGCTCATTCTCAGAAGATTGTTCCTAAGTAGTACTTAAATCTTTAGTAGCTAAAGCATTACTAATATAATCAGAAGTAATACCTAATGGAGCATAAGTAGCTACATTAGAAGAAGCTATAGCAGCATCGAGATTTTTATAAAGAGCATCTTTATCAATTCCATCCCAATTATACTAAGCACCATTAGTAGTTAATTCATTTTTATACTTAGTTAATCCTTCTTTTATTTTAGCACTTCTGTTGGCGATACCGTATACCCCATTTGTCAAAGTATCATTTTTCTAAAATAATTCCCAATCAGGATTACTACTACCAAACCACTATTGATTTAAATATGAAGTAACACTAGGTATACTCTTTAAGGACTTGTCAACAGGTTTAGTAGCAGTCTACATACCTTTAGCTATCTAATTCATAAAAGCAGCAGTTGCTCCATTAGCATCAAACTTACTTCCTATCCAATTATATTTTTCTTGTTTGTTAGTTCTAGCACCAGTATCATCAACTATCTAGTGCATATCATTTATCTCATTTATTTCACCATTCTATACTCCTTGAGCATAGTTATGTAAAGAATTCCAAGCTAGCTAACGACGTTTATTACCCCATCCCTACTAGTCAGCAAATTCTTTAAATTTATCTGGGTCAGTAATTGCTCTAACAAAATCTGCACGAGTTACATCACCTATTCCCGAAATTTTTATATTCTTTTCTGCCATAAATTAAAAAAGGGGAACACCAAAAGATGCTCCCCTATTAATTTTTTACATTAAATTATTTCTTAATTCTGCGTACAAGTCTTCCTCCCTTACGGTATACTGGCTGACCTGCTTCTTCTGGAGCACCACCTTGACCTTGTTGAGCCATCTGTACCAAAGCCTGACACACTTGCATAGCCATATTACAATCTTGATTCTACAAAGCCTAAGCTGCTGCTTGCAACAACATAGCCATTGGATCTTGTTCTGCACCAGCACCCTATTCCTCTGGAGCACCTTGTTCTGCACCCTGAGGTGCACCTTGTGGAGGCATTGCTCCACCTTCCTAAAACTTTTTAATAAACTTATATTCCATAATTAGTTATTGATTAAACTTCATTTTTATAATTATATACACAGTTTTATTCGTACAAAATAATAATAACTAAAACTATTATTATATAATTATAACGTTAAATTATTCATCAGTGTTATCTTTATCTTTTGGGCTATCCACATATTCAGGTTCTCTAGAATCTTGACGTTTTAAAACTTTAAAGATGTATCGACCAAGTGCTCGATAGGCTCCATCAGTCTTAGATGCTTCTGCTTTTTTAGCCTTCTTTATAAGAATCTTAGTTTCTCTTCTACTTACAATACGTTCTCCTCCTTTTAAATTCATTTGAGTGGATCCGTCAGGGAAAAGAACATGCATAGAATATTCACTATCATCAGAATCTTCTATTACTAGCTAATCTCCTTCTTCAATACCTGAATTACTATTTACTTCAAGAACATACTGGACGTCATTTTCAGTAATAGGCTCTTCGGACATTGGCTGCCCCTATTTAACTGATACTACTTCCATATCATCATCTATAAAAATTATATCTAATGAAATAAGAGTATCCTTCATCCAATAAGATAAGTCTTGAGGTTCATCATATATAAATAACATTCCCTAATCTTTAGGTAAAGATTCTCGACCCATTAAACCTTTTTCCTATTTCTCAGGAGTATCAGCAATTTCTACTTTATATTTTTTATCTCCTATAGTAATATCTACTAAGTTAGATTCTTTATCATTTATTTCTGCCATTATTCTACCTCCTTTATTAGTCCAGTGTTATCTATAGTGTTATGAAGAATTTCTTCAGCTAATAATTTACCTGCTTCTAATGCAGCTTTTGCAGAACCATCTTTCATTAGTTCTTCTAGTTTATTAGTCACTGATAAATTAAAAATTATCTCGTTTCTTTCTATCTCTGCGGTCTATTCTAGTTTATCACCATCTTTAGCAACAACTGGAATACCCTTTTTAGTAAAATCTTCATTATCCATATGGTTTAATCTAGCATGTAAAGCTCCCTCAGGAATAACATTCATATCTCTAGAATTAACTTTTCCTCCTTCTTTAAAAGCTCTTACCTCATCAGTAATATTTAAAGAAGCTTCTGGGAATTCTTTAGATAATGCTTCAGCAATCTATTCCTGTGTGAAATTAAATAAAGAAAATTCAGAAGGAGTAAATGTTTTACCATCTTTAGACCAACTTCCTCCCTAATGAAAATCATCATTATATTTAGATTTGGTAGAGAATAATGGGTCGTCATAATACCTTTCTAATTCTTTATCTATAATAGGCTCTTCTACTTTAGGTTCTTCTTTTACTAATTTAGAACCTTGTTTTGCTGACTTTATTCTTTTAGTGTATTCTTTTATAGATTTATAAGAATCAAATAATTTAGCTCCTTCTTTAGCAACCAACATTCTGCCTGAGTTAGATAAATCATAACCTCCACTTATATCAGTCTAGTACTAATTATTATTAATAGAATTCATTTGATTACTTCTAATATCATTTAAATCATTCCTTTGAGCCCAGTCCCACATGGTATCTTTCCAATCATTAGTTTTTGCAATAAGTCTATTAGCTCTTCTTCTAGCACCTGAGTTCCATCCACTGTAAGAACCTTCTCTAGATTCAGCGTCTGCAATATCTTCCATTGCTCCACCATAACCTCCTGCTACAGAACTTTGAGCTTGTCTAGATTGCCAATCTTTACCAGTAGCAGCTATAGTTTTCTTTCCTGTAAGACCTCCGATAAGATTAAAGGCAGCTAAACCTGCACCTAATCCCCATCCTACTCCAGGAATCATAGAAGCTATACTTCCTACCGTATTTACTGTATTTTCCCAACCTGCTTTTCTCTAATTACCAAATGCAACCTAAATACCAGCATTAGCTAATCCTGCAATACCAGAAGCACTTCCCATAGAAGATAAAGCTCCTTTAGCTCCAGCTTTTAACCCTGAGCCTATAGCTGCCGTAGTTAAAGATTTACCAGCAGCTTTTGCAGCACCTGCAATTGCTCCTACAGCAACATTTTTTAAAGCAGAATTAGCTGCACCACCAATCATTCTAGTAGCAACTCCATTAGAATTAGTAAGTCCACTAGTTAGTCCATTAATAGGACTTTCTAAGCCAATAGAATTTCCTAATCTATTAATAGCATAAGAAGTTGCATAATTCTATATATTAGCTCCTAATTGCTATCCAAATGATGGAGTTGTATAAGCTTCCATCTATTGAAGATTCATATTTTTCATATCAGGTCTAGTAAATCCAGACTCTGATGTTATTGTCTAAGGGACATTACTATAACCAGTAATATTAGAAGAAAAATTAGAAAACTAATTACTAGCCATTGAACCTATATCAGGAGTACTAAACTATAAATTCTGCTAAGCTGTAATAGATGCAAGATTAGGACTAAAAGAAGAAGTAGGATTAGGGAGAGACTATCCAGTGCCTCCCCCTAATTCAAATTTTTTAATTTTTTTATACATAACTTAGTCTATATGTTGTTAATATTCCAGTAATGATAGCTAAGTCATTTCCTGTATATCTTATCTTTATTTTTATATATTTATCTTTCATAGGAATCTACTAACGATAAGTCCATCCTGTAGTATCTACATTTCCTAAGTTATAAGTATTAGGCAAATCTTCATCACTAATTTCAGTTTTATCTAAATCATTAGGAATCCAATTTAATACAATGGGTGGTTTACCATCTTTCCAAATAGCCTCATTCTTTTGGGCAATATTAATAGAAGGTATCTAAATATACCACTCATCCTCCTAATAATAAGAATTACCTTTTATTATTCCATGTTTAGGAATAGGTAAGTTTTTAATATGAGTAGAAATATTATACTAATTTAAATCCTCATATCTAACTATTTCAGAACCTGAAAGTCTAGAGTAATCTCTATCTGAAGGAGAACGCATAGAATGATAATAATCTTCTATCTCATTAACAGAATCTAATCTATTATAATATAATGGGAATATAGTAGATTTAGGATACTGCTAAGGAGTTACTCCTCTTTTAGAATCATTATATAAATGATCATAAGTAACATCTGAACCTAGTTTTTGATAGGTATTTTTAGTTAATTCCTATCTATACCACATATTAGGTTTATCTTTACTAAATTCATAGCTATCTCCATTAATTTCAAAATGAAAAGATTCAGGCTCAGCTTTATTAGATATAATTTGTAAGTTATCCCAAATTTTCTATTTTATAGAATTATCTTTTACAACAAATTCAAATTCAAATGGGTGTTGTTTATTATACCAATAACAAGGTTTAATATGTTCTTGAGTATCAATTATACCAGCCTATCCATGTTTCCAAAAATTAGTTAAAAATGCTGGAAGTTTTTTAGTAACTTCTGTTTCCTATTTATTATAGAAAAATTCTGAGAATGTAAAATACAAAGTAAAATCATAATAACCACTATTAATTAGAGTAGTTTTATTAAAAGTACTTGCAGAACCTGAATCTTCAGTACCTAAAGTAGCTCTTATATTAATAGCTAATAATTTATCATTTAAGATTTTATATATTTTATAATAACTACTTAATCCAGCCTAAGAAATATCCTAAGGAACTAAATATTCTCGTTTATCTGTCGCTACGTTATTTTTCTCTTCCTCTGACTATCGTTTATCCCATTCTTCTATTATACTAGCTATTTTAACTTCTATATAAGCTTTTCCATCCTCAATATTACCATTAGAATCAATATTTACATTTGGTAATATCATAGATGATTTACTTACTGTGGAGCCTCCTTCTTGAGTAAAATACTAAAACTGCACATACTTTTCAGAATGATTTAAACCAGGTAAAATTTCTAAAGTAACTTTTGTCTATCCTATATTTTCTGGTATGTATCTATCATATATACCTTTTATAGGCATTATTACATTCATATTTTTTCCTAAAGAATTAACTGGTAAGATGTTAGCACTAACAATTAAACCACTCTTGCTATTACTCATCATATCATTTAATCCTAATTTTGCTATATATTTAGATACACTTCTATCAAAGGTAAAGAAAATATTATCTATATTGGCAGAGTAGGACGGTAGCCATGAATAAAATGTTACAAATGATTTTGTAATTTCATTATAACATAAATTCCAAGCTTTATCTTCAAATCCATATTTCTAATCATAGAATGTAAACATTACATCATTCTTATTAGCATTATAATGAGTTTTTACATTTCTAATTCCTATAATAGGAGTTGTCTCTCGTTCAGATAATGACAAATTATCTACTAAAAATTTATTTACTTTAAAATCAGAAATTGTTTCTAAATTCTTTCCGTCAGTCCTCCAAATTTTCTTAGCTACAGTATCTACCCCATATACTGCATATGGAGTCTTCACGACGCTCTCAGCCCACTAAGAACCTATCATATCTGAAAGTACTACCTACGGATTTTCAGGAAGAACATTTTTAGTATTAATAAAAATTGCCCCGCCATTTCCTTCTCCGGTTTGTATTCGCTCATTTACTGGTAAAAGTACTACACCATGTTCAAATACACATATAAGACTAGACCCCATAGGTACTAATTTTATAATAGAACCATATTCTTTAGTGTAGTCTACATAATTAGTAGATTTAAATACTCTATAACCATTTCTATAGGCATCATTTATAGATATATCAGAATATATAATACGATTCTAATATATATTCTTTATATAAGGTACTTCAGGAACATTAAAATAATATTTCTCATTTAAAGTACTTCTTAAACCATCATTATATAAGTATGATTCTGGTATTTTATTATTACCTGAAATTAAATCCTACTAGTATGGGTACCAAGCTCTAGGTCTACCAAATATACCTTTCTCATTAATATTACTCTCATCAATAGAACGTATTGATAAGTTAGTAGAACTTCTTAATTTAAAGGTAATCCAACTACCTAACTGTACAGCATTTACATCTCCTCTATTTATTTTCTATAACTTTTCAGAATTATTAGCATCATAATTATTTCTCCAAGTATCTTCATCTAATATCTCATCATTATAAGGATTAGAAGAATCTGCAAAATTACGATTTAGTCTATGAGTAAAAGTACATAAATAGCAATCTCCTCTAGCCAAAGTAGTGTACTAATAAGACTTATTACTATCTGAGTATTTCCAATCATGTATAGCAGTATTTATATCAATTCTATCTCCTATAGAATAATATGCAGTATTATCATCATAACGTATAGCAAAATAATTAGTCATCTAAGATTCTGAATATCCAGGAATATAAATATTTATTATTGAATTATACAAAATATTTCCATTAGATTTTATTCCTATATATGGAGAATAAATTCCTCTTACTAGATTTGTAGCATTACTATCAGATCTTTTATTAGATTCAATATATCTAAACTAATATGCTTCTTCAGCATCTCCTAATTTACTTCTAAAAATAGTTTCATCTATAGCTACTGAAGGTACATCATCAGTTACAGATATAATTTTAGCAGAAATTTTTAAGGACTTTTGCTTATTAGATACAATATCAGGATAATATAATCTATGATTAGTAGTCTTCCACTATAAATCTTCATAAGAGTGATTATCACCTTTTATTATATAATTAGTTCCAGTAAATAATGAGTTAAATCTAGACTAATTTAACATAAATTCTGGACATATAGCAGTCAATATATTAGAAGATTGATTATAATTATTAATTAAGCATAAATGTTTATCGTATTCATTAGATAATTTTCGAGAATAATTATTATCTATAGTTCTCTTTAAAAATTTTATTAAATTTGAAGGTTTAGAAAGTTGAGGTGTTTGCTAATTTAGAAAAGATTCTATATAAACATTTTCAGATTTAATAGCAGGACATTGAGCTTCCTAATCATAAGGCATAGTAAAAGCCTAAGCTAATAATGTTGGATTTCTTTTCTATCTTACAAAAAATAACCCCTTAATATCATAAGTATCTTTTAAATATTTAAGTACTACTGTAGGCACCAAAATTTTTATAAAATATAAATATTCATCAGTATTATTTTCATTTGTAGATTTGAATTTTACGACTCCTTTAGCATTTTCTAAGTCCTTTCCTCCATGTATACAATTCGTATCTTCATCAATAGTTATATACTATCTTTGTCCAGTATCGTCATATAAATTTTCGGGATTTATTTCTGGGTTACTTTCAGTAGTATAACTATTAATATCATAAATATTATTACCTCCTCTAACGTTAAATACTTCTGATAAAGAATTATCTGACATTATATACACTACTCCAAGTCTATATATTTCACTATCCCAATACCCAACATTATAATATATATTTTTAGTATTATAATATTCGTAACTATTTGTGATGCTACTATCGTCCTAATAATTATAATCTACCTACCCTATTATATTTTTAGAGTCTTGTTTCTCTAAAGTAGGAAGCATTCGTAGACTTAAATCTGTCAAATCTTTATACGGAATATCAGGCTTAGATATATTACCTAAAAATAATCTATTTTGACATTGAGCACTAGTTTTAGCTTTATTAGCCTAGAAAAACTAATTATTAATTTCTGAAATAGATATTTCAGTAGAATCTTCTAAACCAGTTACATTAATAGTACAAATCTAATGTTTAACTATATACTTATCATTTATTTTATAAGCTTTAGTGCTTCTAGTTTGATAACTATCACCAGTATTTCTAGTATAATAAACTGTTATATAGTTATAACTATAATCTATATTATTTAACTAAAATGATACTGCTTTAAAAGCATTTTCATCACTAATTCCTCCATCAATAGAGAATGGGTCACAATCATTACCTTTAAATATTGCCACTACCCCGGAATCAGCAACAAAGTCTGTCTCATTACCATCCGCATCAGAATATTTAAAATAAAAATTATAATTCCCTACTTTTAACTACCCGGAAGAATTTACTCCTATAAACTTAACTGTAGGAATGCTATTTATTCGTTTATATAAAGAAGAGTCTAAATCAAAGGAATCCTAATCATAAATATTAGTATCATTATCTCCAATTCTATCAACTAATTCATAGGTATTTAATTCTGTAGTAGAAAATCTAGAATTAATTAACCTTGGAACATTTTTATTATCATTAAAAATGATGTTAACAGTGCCATCATAAGATGGCTATATATCCATAGTGACTGGATGTTCTAAGTCAAAATTTAATAAAGAGGTATCTAAATCTACAATACTTCCAGCTTCTATATTATTAGATTCCTCAGAATCTATCTAAGTATATAAAATACTAGAATCTACTTTATGTTGTTTATTTATATTAAACTTACAATTATATAAATCACTTATAGAATTAACATCAGTAGGTAATATCTAAGAAGCATCTGATTGTATATAAGAATCAGAATTAAAAATATATCTATTAGGAAATGAATACTAGCAAGTATCTATATTAAAAAATACTTCTTCAGTAATATATATCTATTCATTTATATTTCCTGTATTATCTAAATAACAATAGGTATATTTCATACATGGGACAGATTCTATCGTATGCATTAAGGAAGTATCTGACATACTCTAACATTTTAAATCTTCCTTAGTATGAAAATTTAAATCATAAACTATTTGACTACTAGCTCTTACTAATTTAAATTTTAATGTATTAATACTAACGTTAAATTGGTTTTTTATATTATATATTAATACTTTATTATTAGTAGAAGTTTTAGTATCAGTGATCCTAAAGTTATGAAATGGGTTATATTCCCATGCCATATAACCTTTGTTACTTAATTGATATAAAAAAGGTTTAATAGTAATATCCATTATACTAATTTTTGAGAATTATCTGGAGTATTAATAAGATTAATATATGGAATTCCCTCAAATGTAAAAGTTGCAGTCTCATTATCATTTATACGAGAACAATATCCATATATAGATTTAGGTAAATTATTAGAAATACCATTAGCATAAATCTAATCATCTTTCATAACAAAATTAGAGTCTTGATAAATTTTACCCGCATCTAATCTGTAAACCTTTCCAGATATAAGAGATTGTCCTGAAGATGTCTGAGTATATATCTAGTCTCCATTTATTATACATACTGAAACATTCTCTTGTAAATCTAAAATATCCTATTTTATGTCAGGTATTTCTATAATAGGTATTTCCATAATACTATTATCTTTTACAAAAATATTTGTTTTAATTAGAGCTGACAATTTATCATCTTTAAATGTATCCTATATATATTTATTAAAATTGGCATCAATAGAATTTTCATTAAATTTTAAAGATAAATTTACAGTGATAGAAGCTGTTATTGCTCCACTACTTTTAATATCTTTGTTAGGAATAAATATTGTAGATTCGTCATCTAAAGATGTGAAATAATTATTTAAAGCTGTAAAAATTATTTTCAGATTATTATTAGTACAATCTTTATAACTCTATTTATTAGAAGATACATCACCACTTGAATCAGTATAAGATCCAACAGTTCCAAATAAATTAATTAAAGCATATCCCTATGTAATATCTTTTACAAGAAGTACTGGACTATATGGATAAACTCCTGGTGATTTAGTTTCAGGTATGTAGTATCCATCTTTAGATTTTAATTTTTTTAAATACTAACCATTAGATCCCTACCATTTAGAATTATATTTATAATCTAAACCACATATAGCTATAACATTTCTATTACTATAATCTAAAGTATTTATAATAGTATCAGGCAATTTTGCTCCACCAGTGTTTTTAGTTTTTCCAAACCATTTATACTATAACCAATTGCAAATAGTTGAAATATCACTATCGTCGTGTTTACCCTATCCCCAAACTAATTCTGTAGGTTCTCCAACTGATTCTGAAGTATTAATAGAATCATATGTTTTAATCTATCTAATTATTACGGCAGAATTATCATAACCTGTAGTCTCAGATTCGCCATATATAGAATAAGAATTTGATATATGATATTGATCATCTGGAATTAATAAATCCTAAAAATTTTTATGCTGACTCAATGGGGATAACTTAGTTATTTTAGATTTTCCTAGTTTAGCTTTATAAGTTGTCTCAGCTTTTCCAGTAAATGAAGAAGTAATTATATTAGAATTTATAGATGATTTAGTTTCACTATAATCAATGGTTATAGTATCTGATTTTATATTAACCTATGTTGAATTTGTATCTAACATACTAGATTCTACAATTATATTAATAGGATAATTCTAATTTGTTAGATAGTCAATATTAGCTTTTACCGAAGTTTTATCAAAATTATAACCCTAAGTTAGCTAATGGACCTTATCATCAGTTTCAGTATATATTCTAGTACCTGTCTAAACTAGTTCTGGAATATTACTTATTTGAGTGTTACTAAAACTATAAGATATATTATAATTAAAATAATCACTAGGTATTCTTAATTTGTCTTTTATATCATCCTCTTTTTTAGCTTCTGTCCAGCCTTTATAATCCTTTTTATCAGATATCAATTCAGCAGTAATAGGAATATTTTGTTCGTTAACTACACTAGTATTAGTTTCAGTACACACTTGTAAATATTTAGGCTAAACTTTAGTACTATATATGTAATTTTCATTATTTAATATATAATAGCAGTCTAAGAAGGAGTTATAATCTTTAATTGTTGGATATTCAGAATTTCCATAATATGATGGATTATATAATCCAGTTATAAGCATCCATCTATAAGCATGCCTTTCTTGAGAGTTATATTTCCAAGAAATATCTACATAAAATAATTTATTAGGTATAACAGAATTATTATAATTAGAACTATTACTAATAAAATTAGAAATATCAAAATTCTCATTAAATTCTCCGTTATAACTTATTCTTTCTTTAGTAAAGAATTTCCATTTTAAAGTGTTATAAGCTACATCATAAAAAGAAAATGAAACTTCAGAAATAGTATCATTTTCTCTAGGATAGGATTCAAATCCCCAAGTTAATAATACTCTATCATTATTTATATAATATCTCCAGGCATTTAATTCCATTTTTCCTGAATTTATGTTATCTGGATTTAATTCTCCAGAAGTATTTTCATCAGGGATTTCTCCAGATTTTCGACCATTATCATAAAAATAAGTTATTGGGTAAGCTTCCCAAGAAACTTTATCAGTAGTATTTAATGGCAAAGCATATACTTGTGAAAATGAATAAATATCAGTAATTTTATCATATAAAGGATACCCATATCCTAAGTTATAATTTTTATTATAGTCACTAGGAATTGCAAATGGTAAATTATAAATTGAATTTTTATTTATAATAAACTAAATGCCTCTAATAATACTTTGATCATTTTTATCAAAATAATATTCATAACCTTCTAAAGGTTCTACTAAATTTTTAGAATTTAAAGCTTTAGATCCATCAGGACAGTTATATTTATAATTTACATAGATTAATAATAATATCTTAGAATCTATCTATAAATATTTCTAATTCTATATTAAAGGTAATTTAATGTCAGAATAATCACTATCTGTATATCCTGTGTATATGGGATTATTGATAGTGTTGTTATCATCTAATTTTTTATAACCAACTACACTAACTTCAATACTCTATACTGTATTATACTTAGCATACAAAAATAGTCTACCAAATAATTTACTATTATAAGTATTTAATTTACTCTAAATACTTGTCTAATCCATTAATTCAGAAGATATTAATCCATCTTTATCATTTGTAGACATTTCATTCTGCCAATATCCGCAATTAAATTTATATAAATCAGAATCAATATTAGAAAACTAAATCTATTGTCCTCCTTTATAACGTTTTAATTGATTAGTAATATCACGTAATTGCCCATTATTATCTAGAGTAGCCACTCCAAAAGTATACATTCTATTCATTGGAGTTTTTACTAGTCCATTTTCTACATTATTATAGTTAGATATATAATTTTCTCCAGTATAGTCAATATTGTCTGTACCAAACATATTAGATATAGGTAGCCCTACAGAGAACTTGTCTCCTGATCTAATAATAGTTCCTTTAGGAAATATTTCACATTTAGTTAAAAGACTATTAATTTTATACCATTCTTCACCATTCTCTTCTTTTATATAAGTAACATCCGGAAACTTAAAAGTTGGAGTTACTTCTGATACTTGTGTGGCAGTTTTCTATCTCTAAGGAGATGGAAAGCAACCTATCTAACCTTTATTTGTTAAAGGATTATAACAAGCTATATAAATAATTCCTCCATATTCTTTCATTCCAATAGGAATATATCCTGGAGGTAATTTAGCATTTTCTACTTTAGCATTACCCATATCATTTTGTAACACCATTTCATTACCATTCATAGTAACTAAAGTAGCATTTAAAGCATCTGTTAACACCGTATTAGGAGTCATTAATGGATGATTATCTAATACCATCCCTTCGTTGAATGTATTTTGTGCTTGCATTTATAAATTCATATTTAGTATTAGTAACTGATAAATCTTCAAATTTTAAAGGATTTCTTTGATATATCAGTGTAGCATCTTTACTTATAAAGTTAGCTCTGTATCTAGTACTACCAACATCTAAAGGGTAAGGAATTTTATAAAAATAGGATTTAGAAGGTTGTGCTACTTTGCATTCCTCAAAATATTTATAAAGTATTACATTGCCATAATTAAATTTAGTCTTAGGTCTTCCTCTAGAGTTTTTAGACTATTCTATTTTCTCATACTACTATTTGGTTATACCGAAATAATAATAACCATCATATTTCTTCTTATTCCAGATACTTAACATTCTTATCTTAAATGCTAATTTCTTATAATATTTATAAAAATGTTGCAGAGGATTGGAGCTTATTTTACCCATATAAAACCAAAAATCATGACGATTAATTAATATATCTCCTCCTCTACTATTAATTATATAAATATATCTCCATCCATATTTCAATATCCTCTATATATCAGAATGAGGAATGAAAGGAAATTTAGCATAAACCTATTCATAATAATCATCTAAAGTCTTTACTTGCATTAACAGTATTTTACACCATTATTTATGTTATTTATAAATTCATTTCTTAAAGAAGTTCCTATATAACAAGGTTTAGATCTCATTAAATATTTTCCCATCCATCTAAAAGATAATTTATAAGTAGTAAAATTAGTTTCTAAGAAATCAATATCCTAATCTCCACCTTTCTATCTTCTACATTTAAATTCTTCTTGAGAAGTCCTTCTTACATATATTTCAGCATACTTTTTTCCAGTAGGTAGCACAAATGTAGTGTTGTTTCTTATAATATCAGTTATTACTAACTATACACAATAACATAATATTCTAGAACATATAATACACATGTCAGCTGTTTTAAATATATTTTCAAAAGAACATCCATTAAATTTTAATTTCTAAAACGGAAATTTAGTATATAAATCTCTTAAAGTAAAAGCATAACCTAGAGCATAATTCATTGTCTTTTAGTTGATTTGTTATAACTATGTCGATGCCAACTAGTTTTCGCATCTAATATCTCATTCATTTCATTTTGATTAATATGACTAGGAACTCTTGCAGCATCTAGATGTTTATTTAATTTAAGTTCTATCTACTAAGCCATTTGCATTATACTAGGATTATTAGTACTTATAGAACGCTTAAATAATGTCCAATATGCACAATAGTCAGCTATTGCTATTGCTTCATCATTAGTTAATTCAGGAAGTCCATTATCATCCAATATTTCTCCATGGTATATTACTAACACAGGCATTCCTGCGGCATCTTCAAAATGTAAGGCATGATCCCAATACTAAAATTTAGCAAAATGTCCATGCCCATATAATATATTAGTATTATGTTTAAAAGCTTCAATATATTCTTCAGTCCAATGAGAATTTAAATCCCCAAAAGAATGTTTATTAGTAGTTCTATTCCAATCTTCTCCTGGGAATAATACTGCCTCAATATCATCTTCATAACAATTACAAGGAAGAGGTAAAGTGTTATTACAATCTATATTTCCTATATATTTATAAACTCTAGTTCTTTTATTTCCAATAGTTTCAAAACATACTAAAGCTAACTCTTCGTAGTCTTCTTCAGTTAACTCTATGCCATACATCTATTGTAAAAGAACTAATGGATAATGAAAATCAACCAGCTGCATATTCTTGATTATTTGGTAAATTTGGTGGGGCAACTTGTCTATAATAGTATAATTTTAATTTTGTTAATCTCTATTTAATTTCATTATTAATAAAATTAAAATTATCATCTTCTAATGTTTCAGAAGAGCAGCAACTATATCTTTCAAGTTGTCTAGGATCTTTAAATATAGCTATAACAGAAACTTCTTTTAATAATGGCGCATTAAATACCCAACAATCATACATACCATTCTCATTTGGAGTAGTGTCTATAAAAACCATAGGTTTAGTAACTTTACGTCTTTTATATTTACTGTAAGTAAATGAAGGTAGAGAAGTATACCACAGAAATGGTAACTATTTATCTGTGGAACCTATATACTATATAGACTATTCTCCGTAATCATTTAATAACTAAGGTATTTCAAAATGCATAGTAGGAGTCCCAAATTCCTTTTTACATCTACAATTCTCTATATTTTTACAATCTACAGGAATGCAATTTATTTCAGTAAGTAAATCTTTATAAGGTAATATTCCTTTTAAACTATATTCTTTTATTACCTAAAGTCTCATATCTATTATGTCATCTTTAATTTGTTCTAAAGACATTGACATATTAGTATGATATCCTCTAAGACCACCTACAACATCATTCCTAATAGCTGAGGCTAGTTTGTCTAGTATCATATATAATAAAAAAGGCGGAGGCAATACTGCCTTCGCCTCTTATTTAATTAGTTAAAATCACTTTTCATTCTTTTTAGCATAAGTTTTTTCTACTCCTGCCTTAAATGCTGCTAAATCAGCTGCTACTTGATTAGCCTTTACTTCAGCATCTGTTTCAGCAGCCTAAGTTTTAGGAGTCAGGGTCTTAATATCAGCTGCTGTAAGAGCTGCTTCAAACTGGTTTTTAACAGTTTGGTTTACGAAGAATACATGAGTAGTAACACTCTTAGTTTCCTCACCAACAGCGTCTCCACCGAGAATACCTCTATTCTCACAATACTCTAATGTATATTGAGTATAGGTGGCACCTACCATAGGTCTATCATCCTGATAAAGAGCATTCCATCTGGTTTGTTCAGCAGTTGGAAGTCTGAGATTACGCATAATCCACTCGAATGTTCCAAAGCCTTCATTACCAGGAGTAATAGTAGTTACACCAGTTACTCCATAGTTTTCAACTGGAGCATACTCACCTCTAGGGGTGCAGCATCCTGTAGTAGTACCAATATTAGGATCAAAATACTGGAGCTCTACTTTAGAGAAAATCTGATAAGGATCCTGAGCTGTTAACACTAACTTATTAGTATCTTTAGTATCTTTAGTAGCTTTAAGTTGCTCAGTGTCCATTGTGAACAGCTTAAACTTATTAATCATTTTGATTACCTTATCTACAATGTCTCCAGCTTTTTCAGTAGAGGTTGCTGAGAACTCGAAAGTCCAAGGACGACCTTTAACAACCCAAGTATTAGAATACAATGGGTTATTATTACTTTGTGCTAAGTGTACATAAATTTCTACTCTAAAAGTACCTTTTGTAGCTTTACTAGTAGTAAGTACAGTACTTATTTTAGACATATCAATAGTAGCTTTAGCATTAGACTAAGCTACTGGATCTTGTCTATAGACAGAACGAATATTCTTTACCTTAAATCTATTTACTCTCTTTACATCAAAGTATTTAGAGTCTCCTTTAAAAAGGTCCACACTTGGATTTGTATAATCCTTAGTACTATTAATTACAGTAGTTGTTGTAAACTAAAACATAATTTAATTAATTTAATTATTGTCTACGAGCCTATTGAGGCTATTCCTATTGTTGAGCTGGCTAAGCAATAGATTGTGACATAGGTATATTTGATTGTAATCTAGGATCACCATCGTGTTCCATAACTAAATGTACCAGCTCGTTTACTATCTCTTGACATACATAATCTGGAAACTCCATAATCTGTGAAGTATCCTCTGTTAAATCCATTTGTTCTTGTGTTAATCTAATAAACTATGGAGCTTTAATATAATCAACCGCTACTTTTGTTAATGCAAACACTGAAGTATCATGACCATATCTAATTTCGCATCTAACAGTAGAACTATTGCCATATCTAAATGGTGCATTTTTCTCTACTACTGACTAATCAGCAGTTCCAATTTTAATAGTTCTAGCAAAGTTAGCTACTCCCTCAGTTGAATCCTATTTCTTAGAACCGTCTGTTCCAGTACCTAGTCCTTTATCTTCAGAAGCTGTATAAGGATTCGTAGGAAGTTTATCAGAAGTATTTACATTATGAATGTAATAATAAGGTCTCCAAGGAAGGGGTCTATTATAAAAATCATTCATAATTGTAGACCAACTATCAGAAGTAAGTCTTTTAGCAGCAAAAGCTACATCAGAATTAGCATCCCAGCACTTGTGCTACTTCTTTAAAGTATATATACAAATGCAATTAAGCATATGAAGATAATCATCAGGAAGATTTATTTCAAATACTGCCCCATAAGGATTTTTAGCATTTGAATATAAAGCATCACTTTGAACTTCAGTAATACCTGCTGTAGTATATATATCAGAAGCTTTAGGGGTAAGAACTGCCGTAGCTTTTAACACTCTTAGATCATCAGTAGTTTGCTAATTGATATCATAAATATTATAACGTTTATTTATGTATTGATTAACAGCTTTATTTATATAATAATTGAACTCATCTAAACGCATACTAGGAGCATGCTATTTAGATAATTCAATTAAACAAGATTCAAGTATTTGTCTTGCAGTCATAACTAAATTTTTTATTTAGTTTTCTTAGTATCTTCTGTATTTTTAGGAGTTATAGTATCATCAGCTTTTACATATAATTGTGGGTAGGTAGCTCTCATAATTAATCCCTTCAATTTAGCATTATCAGGATTTGATAACCAATTAATAGCTGAATCATCTGTAGCACCTAAAATATTATCATTATAGCAAAGTAAATTATCCTTTACAATAATAACATTCTTTTCACGAGCGTCAATTAAGAGAATACGCAACTTAGAACGAGCATCTTCGTAAAGATCAATGATCTTAGCAGGATTCTTCATAGCAATCTGAATCAAGAAGTCTGTAATATCTGCACTAGGCACATTATCCATTTTCTTACCAAGAACCTTAGCTCTAGTAATTTGACCTTCTCTACTATCATCAATAATATATTTTAATGCCTTAGATAAGGTCTCTGTTCTCTTAACTCTACGTACAGAATCAAGTCCAGGATGTTCAATATAGTACTCTGCTAAACCATAACGTGGATGAGGATTTTTCCATCCCATGGTGCCATCAATTAAATAGTTACCATTAGCATCTTTAGCATAACGGTCTGGAGCAATATATGAACAATTTTTAATACATTCCCATAAAGCTGCCTCTCTCATATTTTTAAGATTGAATTGAATGCCATCATAGATTTTAATTTTAGCATTTTCAGCTACTAAATAAATCTTTCCAGCACTTAAATTCTCTTTATCAGATTCTGATAGAATCATATTTCCTCTATCATCTACTCTTCTTACACAGTTAGGAAAAGAACCTGTCTTTTTATCTCTACATGGATTTATAGTAATATTAGAACCTACTTTACTATAAACACTACGTAAAATTACAATATCATCATTATATTCCTATGTCATATTAATTCTTATTGTCAAATACAAATATAAGTAGGCAGAATAACTGCCTACTTTTATCTTAGTAATTGTTGTTTACTATACTTATAGTAAAACTAACGTCGTCTTTATTATTAAACTTCACGAGCGATGAAGGACTTATATGGGTTAAATACACCAATACCTCCATAACCCCAAACAATAAGTTTACTAGCAGCAATAGCACTAGAAACTTCTCCAGAAGATAAACCATCTGCGCCACCTACACCAAGTACTTTATTCTGAATGAACTCACCATTCTTGAAAGTAAATTGTGCTACACCTGGCTTACCAGTAGAATCATCTGGACTTAAATCAATACAAGCAATAAATCCTTTCTCATTACCATATTCACGAGAGAAAGCTCTATCAACAGTAAAGACTAATGTGTTACCAAGATAGTTATAAGAAGTATAACCCTTAGCACCAACTTCTACTTCACCATTAGCTTTCATAGAATACAAGAATGTTCCATCGGTATGGAAGCTCTGCAGATATTCTCCTAAAGTTGTGGTAATGTCTGCATCAGCTTTTTCATTCATAATAAATATCCACTTATTTCCCTTAGGATTATTAGCCTTCTATGCCATAGTAGTAACAATAGTGTTAAGAACATCTACTGTCATCTTATTATAAGCATACTTATCAGCATAAGCTTCGATTTGTGGAATCAATCCTGGACCAATATAGATTGGTCTACCTGTTTGTGGGTCCTGAATAGTAGATTTTCCATTCTTATCTACAGAACTCTTATTAAATAACATACCGTTATTTTTAACGAACATAAAGTTCTCAAGCAGAACTTTTTCCTTCTTGTCCATCTTATAAACAGTCTCCTGCATAGCTCCATTACCCTTACCCTGAGAGATATTTACAAAAGTATCTTCCATAGCAGCATATAATGCTGAGTAAGTCTCATCGTTACGGAACTGAGTAATGTATCCACGGAAACGTGAGATATTGCTCTGATATTTGCAGTAGCCTTCTTCATGCATTTCTGGCATTGAGTTACTTTGGAATCTTGTCAACATACCAACCTGACAAGCATCCTTATCAAGTACTGAGCTATAATCATCATCAATTAAACGTCCTTGAATCTCCCAATAACTATCAGCACGTCTCTATGGTCTAGTAATACAAATAACTTGCTGTCTAGACTCTTCAATCATAAAGATATCATACTTTTGATAGTAATTTTCTTTAAAGGCAAAAGTAATTTCTGTGCCATTAGCACCGTCTTCTGTAGGTACAGCAGCGAATTCAATACGTTTAATTTGATTAGTTTGAATCTCGTATTCATACATTAATGAATTCAAACGCTAGAACTTGTTACCACTCTTAGTATTATTATAAATAACATTTTTAAGTGGGGTAGTTAAATACTCAGCAGTGTTCTAAGGATAGAGGTTTGCAACAATTCCCAAACGAGCAGGTTTTACACCTAAGAACTTATAAAAATCTTCATATGTTCTGGTATTACCCATAGTAGGGACTTGTGTAGTAAAATTTGCAACTAACATAATTTAATTAATCTTGTAAATCGTAAATATTTTTATATTTATTAGGCTTAGAGACCAATCCAGTCTTTCTTGTTTCATTAGGTCCGAATATTACGGTCTTTTTACCACTTTTGCCATCTTCTAAGCCCTTGGCATAAGAAGTACGGCGAATTTCTGTCATCTAATGTTCGTAGTAATTTCGCATATTATCAATAGCCTCGTCTCCATGAAGAGCATACCAAGACATTTTAGTAAGAGTTTGTGGGTCGTTAATTGCTCTATTAAGATAACTCATACCAGTAGCATCCTACTAAAACATAAAATTATATAACTCCTACTTATCAGCATTTGATAAATTAAATGCAAAGTCATTACTCTAATCTAGGTTATTTATGGAACCAATAATAGCTTCTTGAAACTACTAAAGTTGCTCAGAATCTTGAGCCTATTTTTGAGCCTACTCTTGTTCTGCTAATTCCTTCTCTTTTTGCTAGTATTCTGAACGAATGCCTTCTACCTATTTAGAGAACAAACTTTCATTTTGTTTAGCAGAATCTAGAGCAGCAGCGGCTGTCTCATCATCAACATCTGGAACTCGACTTTTTAAATCGAGTAAGAACAAATCATCATCAGAAAGTTCATCTACTTTATAAGAGACTGGCTATTCCTATTGATAATTTTTAACTGCTTCCTAAGCAATATAATCAGCATATTGCTAAGTCGTTAAATTATTATTACGGAGATAATTGATTAGTCGTATCTCATCCTCGTCAAGATCGTCAGAATCATTATGAGTATCTTCACGAGTTCCTTTTAAAATGTTTAACTAATCCTCTAACGGGAGAGAATCAAAAGGTAGTTCTTGAATCTAGCCATTTTCATCTTCATACTAAATCTTATCTCGATCAGTAATATTCTACTCTTTAAGTAATGCAGTGATTACATCCTCATCTTCCTAATGGTTATCTCCATTATTGTTATTATCATTATCTGGAGTATCATTATCTTGATGGTTGTCATTGTCTGTATCCTAATTATTAGGAAGCAACACATCATCCATTAAATCATCATTTAAATCATTAATTCCTATTGCCATATTGTATATTGTTTAATAATATTATATTATGTTAAAAAAAATAAAATTCAAAATAACAAAATTACTCAGTTGAAGAATTTAATTTATTCTATAAATCTTGCACTGCTTTTTGTAAGTTAGCTACCTAAGATTTTAATGTGGTGATATCATCGATATTTGTATTCACTTTATTAGATAAAGTATTTAAAATAGAAGTCCAACTATCTGTAACAGATAATATTCCCGCATTAGTAATAGATAGACCATCGCCTATTATCACTCCTCCCAAAATATTAGAAGTTGCTATAGGTAAAGTATATTTAGTAGAATTAACCCATTTAGTAGTAGCTAAATTTTGAGAATTGTCTTCTTTAGGCAATTCCCATCCTTCTTCTAATCTAGGAAAATTATCAGATTTTTTAAATACTACGTTTATTAAATTTGGATTATCTAAATTTGGAGATATTAAAATCTAATTTTTTGTTATTGCACAGTCAGAATAAAATCCATTTGTTAAAGAGTCACTATTATATTTTTCAGATATATCTCCTATTATTACTGAATAAGTATTATTATTATATATAAATTTTTTATAATTTGTAGTAAATCCATAAATAGTGGGATCTTTATATTTATAGTAGCAAATTGGCTAATAAGTTAGTGTTGGAATATCTTTATCACACTATACTTTAACAGAAGTTCCTGAAAGTTCTACTATAGTAACTAAATATTCTACATTCTAAGAAGAGCTTTCATCATAAATATTAAAATATAAATAATCCCCTATTCGATAATTATCTACAGAATATTTTAAATATAAAGTATAATAAAGATTTTCAGAGTTTACAGAATTATTTATAATATCTGTTATAATATTATTATAATTATAATGATACTATAAATTATCTAAATTATTAGAACTACTGGCACTGATAGTATCAGCAATTACATTATTTATTTTTAAAGTAGACTTACCTCCAGAATTAGTAATATAAAAAGAGTTATTAGTATCTTGTAGTTCACTTATATATAAAGGCTTTTCACACGATATTGAATTTTCCGATAAACTAAGTAATTTTGTATTATTAATTTTAAAATCATGATTCTTAGAATAATTAGTTATACCTTCAGTATACTAATCTAAACCTATATTTAAAGATGAAAACTAATTATTATTTGTAATCTAGATAGGTATGGAAGATTGTATAATATATAAACCTTTCTCTTTTATATATACATATCCATCATTTATATTCTACTGTGCCTCTTCTAAAGTGTCATAATATATTCCAATATTTTTTTGTGCCTATATTCTCTATTCCTAAGTAATATTTAACTATGGTAAATATGAAACTTGGTTTCCTTCGGTACTATTATTTAAAGGTAATACAGTATCCTAATATTTTACATATAAAATATCTTTGACTATATACAAACCATTATCAATAATATCATCTTTAGAAGAAACTTCTTTAATAATATCAATATCAACATTTATTTTTCCATTTTTTATTAGGTCTATAAAGCTGGAACCTATCTAAACTTTTACTCCTCCTCTAGTCTTTAACAATAAATCTCCACTAACATTACCAACTGTTTCATAAGTTCTTCCAAAGAATTTTTCCATATTATTCTATTGTTATTGTTATGTTATTAGGATCTTTTAATAGTTCTGCCATAATTTTATTAAAATAATATACAGAGTTAGTTACTTTGCCTACTATATCGTTCTTTCCAACTAATAAACAACCTAATGTATCCGAAGGAAGGTTGCCTGGATGCGTGAGTACACCATCAAAGCCAGGAACATTAATTAATCGTGGTAATTTTCCATCATAAGGTTTAGCCCAACTACGATTTTTAAACTTAGGGCTTACTGTATTCATGTCTACTTTATATGTGCCAGTAGGTATAGCAGTCTAGCCATAAATCTTTTTCTTTTTAATCTCATCTTCTGACATATTCTAAGTTAAACCTCTGTCAGTGTCCTCTAAAGTATTTGCAAAAAAAACACCATTGATAAATAACTTACCAATGGTGTAATTAGATTTCTTAGCAATTCTTTTTACTAAAATTTTTATCATTAATAAAATTATTAATAGTTTCTTGCTACTTCTCCATTAGTTTAGCTATCTAAGAAAGAGAATCTTCAATTTTATTAAATCTCTATTCATTTTGCTATTTCTCTTTTAATATTGGATTGAGTTCTAGAAGAAGCTTATCTGCCTTTTGTAATATTGTTTTCTATGTTTCTACAGAATCTATAATAAGTTTCGCATTAGTCTTCATTGTCTCAAGTTCCTATATTAAATCTTTCTAATCTGTTGCTAATACTAAATTATTAGCTCTAGTAACAGATAACTATTCAGGTATAGTATAAGTAGCTTGTTTATCTTTTACATTTATAGTAACATCAATTACTATTTTACCTTCCATATTAGGCTAAGGTATTCCTACAGCCGTAACAATACCTTCGTCAATAGTTACATTCATTTTATCAAGAATGTATACCTTGTTGTGTTGTTTAATGTCTCTAAATATCATATCGTGATAATAAAAAAGCCCAAGAAGTTAGACTTCCTGGGCTTATGTTTTACGCAGTAGTAGTTGTAGTTGTCTTCAACTGTGAAATTAAATACTAATTCTGTCTAACTTGACTAAGTTCAAGTCTAGCATCATTGTACTTCTACTGCAAATCTTGATTCCAATGTGTATTAAGAGTATCAATTATATGCTGAGTATTGCGTTGATTATCTCTTAATATTTCGCAAGTTTGTGTTTGAGTAGCATAGTTTGTAGATGCAAATCCTCTTTCTACTCCAGTAGCTAATGTGTTAATAGCATTGTTTAAAGAATAGTTAGTATCACAGATTTTGCCAGCTATAGTATTTGTCTGATTAGCAGTAGCTAATTGCTATTCATAACCCATCTTTAATAAATTCTGCTAAGTCTGGCAGCAACAATCTTTTAACTGCTATACTATATTTAAATCACCTAAGTTGGCAGCATTGATTACTTTCTCAGCAGAGAATCCAACCTTACCAGCTACATCCTGTATTCCAGAACGTACAGCGCATATAGCATTGTTAAGTGAATTAAAATCGCAGTTCAGATTACTTGCTAGTTGAGTAATAGCATTATTATTACCCTTAACAGCATCCATTAATAGACCACTATTCTAGTTATCTGACATTTGATTTCTAATGGCATTTAACTATCCCTAAATTTCTGCATTCTAAACACTATTAGCATTGTTACCCCATAATCCGTTTCTTCCAAACATCATAAGGAATACCAAATAAATAAAAGGATTATTCATCCACTAATTGTTGTTTAACATAGCAGCCATTGCCATTGGATCATTGTTGTTCTTACCCATAACTGAAGCCAATAAGGCGTCGTTGTTATCAGTACAATAAATTTTTTCTACAGTGTCGCTCATAATTAAAAATTTTACTCAATTTCAAGGAAAAACTCATCTATAAATACTAGTATCTAATTGTACTGTTAATATATGTTAAGTATTGTTCAGCCAAAATAAAAAATAAGGAATTATTAAAAATAATAACTATATAGTCACCACCTTTAATAATTCCTTATTAATTTAATTATAATTTAAATTTAAATAAAAGATTCCCAATCAATTTCTAAATTCTTATTCTTTACATCTGCCATCCATCTGCAAAACTAAATACCTTCATACCCATCTTTATCATTTGCTACTTCCATAGCATACATTACACAAGACTTAGCATCTTTTAGCAATAAAGGATAAAAATCTGCATGTGCCATGTTAGCAGTATAAATAATATCTCCTACAGTACTACTAATTGGGATAATATATCCTAATTCATCAATAATCTATTTTACATCAGAAACATCCCAATGTTTATTAGTCCCATCAGAATTAATCATCTATTCACTAGCAAAATCTGCCAATTTAATAGTAAAATGTTTACCATACTTTTCTAGGTACTACTCTTTAGGAGTAGAGGATTTAGAAATTTTTCTAATAATTTTCATAGCCGTAATAATTTAAAAATTTTATTGTTTATTCACTTTATCTGAAATAGTCTGTATATTATCTTTTATATAATTAAGTAAATCTTCCTCAAAATTTTTTGGGGCATTATAAGTTACATTAATATGATCGGATGTAATTGTTTTATAATAACTCATAGTTACAGAATTATTAGCATCTGTCATACTGATATTAAATGAGTAAGAATTATCTAAATTAATATTCAAAGATCCTGAGATATTATATTTTTCTGTAGAATCATTTATTTGATAAACTTCATTCTATTTTGTTATTTCCATTACTTAACAAATAATTCATAAAAAGCTTCCATAAGGTCAGCAGCTTTTACTTTCTGACCATTAATCTCATATTCACCATCAGAATTTACATCAAGAATATCACCATATTCATCTTCTGTAAATGTGTCTTCAGGTGCATCTTTAATATCTTCATTGCCCTTCTGCATAAGATATTCCTGATACTCTGAATTAGCTTTACTATTAAGTTCATTAAACTTAGTTTCCTCTTCAGGAGTACGTTCTGTCTTATTAGCTAAATCTCTCAGTTCATCTGAAACAATCTGCTTACTAAACTCTTGTGTATCTTCATCAAACTGCTTCTTAATCTTATTATAAGACATTCTAATTCTCATAATCTTTACTTTCAATCCCTTAGGGAGCTCTTTACCATCATTGGCTAAAAGAATCTTTGTAATAAGATTCTGTTTTGTTAAAACATCATTTAAAGTCATAAATCATTTATTTTTATTAAACATATATAATTGTATATTATTTTGTAAAATTTCAAAAGTTAAAAACACATAAAATATAGTTGACACGCTCCATTATTTAAAGATGCATCATCAGCTAAATTTAAATAGTATTTTGACCCATCAAAATATACTATAGTAGCATAAATACTGGAATTACTGGAATCATGGGCTTCCCAGTTTAAACGTCCCATAGCCCAAATTATTGTATTATAACTATTATAACCACTTGGGAATTGTAAAGTTAATGTACAAGATCCGTTAATACGAGGTTCTACTTTAGTTACAAAAGTATAATTACCGCCTCTATTCGTTCTGATAGCCTATGTAGGACCATGAATAACTATTGTTTCTATGCTCCAATATTTCACAGGAACTCCTTGAGAATATCCTCCACCAGCTAATAATACTGAATCATTTGAATTGTGACTTCTGTGTCTAAATCCCTTAGCAAATACATGGTCTCTAACATTAGAAGCACCCTATATAAACTCAGAACCATTTACAAATAATTTATTATTACCTGTATCACCTGTTGTATAAGGTCCTATTTGTACAGTTCCTCCTCCATTACATAAATTAACTCCTCTTGGAGAATAATAATTTAAATATAAGTTATTTCCAGTATAGCATTCTATTATAGAAGAATCATAAGTAGCATAGTCACTCTTAGTACATATATAAACATTGCCAAAATGAGCTGCTCCAGACTCTCTTACCCACCATTTATCAGTACCACTCTAAGATGCTATATTTTGAGTGTAAATCCAACCATCATTGCCTGAATTACCTATATAAAGATTTCCTGAACCATGACCTATTCTAGCATTTCCGTTCATAGTGCCTCCTGCTAAAGGAAGATATTTAGAAGATACTTTATTATCTATATAATTCCATAAACAACTTGCCTTTCTTTTATATGGAACATTAACAGCATTAGTATCTGCAAATCCACTATCAGATGCCAATGAAGTAATAAACATAGTGCCATCTGTTACTGTACTTGTACCTTCGGGTAGCTAGCTAACAAAAGTAGAGGTAGTAACTGTCTTAGCTGCTGAACCATTATATGATACTCCAAATATATTTAAAGAGTTACTTACAGAACCTGCACTTGTAGCATATGCCACTCTCTAACTACTAATATTTCCAGTGTCTATAACCTAAGCCCAACTAGTCCAGCCTCCTCTGTCATTACTTCTGCTTCTATAATACATAGCATTAGAATAACCATTAGCAGCTAACTAAAATTTATAACCAGAATTATAAGTATAATCAAAAGTAGTTATAATACCACAAGCACTACTAAACGGAGAATTTTTATGATTAGCATAGGCAAATATCATACCATTGGCATAATTAACATCCTATCCACTTCCATTAGCCCACCAACCATTATATGGAAAATAGGAACCATTGCCTAACTAAAACTCACTTAAAGGTTTATGTCCACCTCCACCTAATAATACGTAAGCATCAGATGAGCCTGCTTTCATAAATTTTCCAGCCATCCAATTCCACCAGCCTCCGGCACCATCCCAACATTCTATGTATGTAGATGCTGCTTTTTTGCTAAAATCAGGATTGTTAAAACTAGCACCTAAATAATTAGCATTATTATTATCAAAAGTTAAAACATTAGAAGTAAGAGCTATAGGAACATCATCAACGGCAAACTAACCGTCGGATCGCATTCCAAATCCTCTAGCGTGTCGCTATCCCCAATGGAAGGTAATTCTAGGAGCATATCCCCAAGCACTTTGATTATTTAGTACTCCATTTACCTCTCTGATTTGAATAGCTCCATCATAGGTTCCAGTGCTTGTAGAATACATATAAGACTAGGGCTTTCCAGGGGTATGATTTATATATCTAGAAGCTCCTGAGAATGTGCCATCAGTAGTTAAATAATACTAAGCAGTACCATTAACTCCTGCATTGAAATCAGAATCTGATGTAAAAGCAAATACTAAATGATTACCAAAAGCATCATAACTACCAATAGACCAATCTCCACCTTTTGTTTTAATGTCTAGAATAGGTGCAAAACCACCATAAAATGTAGCATAAAATGGAGCATAGTTTCTAGCATCCTTCCACATACAATATTTACCCTCTGCCTTAAATCTGTAAGCATATACGGAAGCCAAGCCTTTATTACCATTACACATATTATACTAAGAAATAGCGGCAGAACTGTTTCTATTATCTATAGGTAAATAATTAAACCATAACTAATTATTATATCCAGCATTGACTATATTAAACTCCTTTCCTCCTACTAACTTACTAGGGAGATTAGTCCAATTAAAATCAGAGGTATCAATTACTCTATATTTACCTTCATTTTGGTAAAAATAACCGTCTAACTACATATATAGAGCATTATTTTTACCGCATAGTCCATAAGCTCCCCTAGAACCATAATCATAGCTAGATACATTAGTAAAACCATTAGCAGCTGTTAAAGTTCCCCAGCCTGGAATATTACCTCCTTCCAGACGAGATGCAGAAGCTACATTACTATCAAGACAGGCTAATTTTCTCCAGGGACTCCAACTCTACGCACCTGTACCAACTCTTGTACATAAATCTCCTGACTGGAGGTATGCAATCTGAAAAGGATATCCTCCAGATAGATCATTCCCTACACCATAACTTCTCCAACTTAATAATCCATAATAACCTCCTGAGTTTAACCCATTATTATTTTCATTCTAGAATCTTAACCTTATACCTCTTGGTACTTCATAAGGATAATACTAATTTATTCTCTCATCATGAGAGTCTAATAAATTTGCTACATCAGATATAACTGCCTAATTAACACTAATATTACTAACACTTTTTGTGGTTCCGCCAACTGTTACACTAATACCATTATTAACATTAGATACAGAAGTAAGAAGACCATTTAAATGAGCCCCATCTAAAGTGTCAGCATTATTTACCTTAGTTATAGTAGTTCCATTAATAATTCCTTTACCATCTTTCACATAAGAATTGCCTATATCAAGTAATTTAATCCAACTTCCCCATTTAGTATTATCATTTAAACCACTACGATAATACATACCATTTCTATTCTATGTAGGGAAAGCTATCTAAGAGTTCCAACGATACTCACCATTCCAAGCTGCTTGTAAAATATGCCACCAATCTCCAGTGATACCGCTAGTAGTAGACATACCTAAAGCATTCTTATTTACAGAAGCTCCATCCATTTGGATTCCACCATAATTATAGACATATCTACCATCATGATTATGGTCTGAATCGGATTTACCATTAATTAATCCTGCTAAAACTCTACCCTAATTAGCAGAAAGAGAACTAGTAGTGGAATTACTAGTTAAGTTATCCACTACAGGTCTCCATGTATTAGTATCTGTACCTTTAAATTCAACCCCTCGTGCAAATATATTATGCCCCTTGAGGTCAAATATTATATCTTTGTTACTTTTAATAAGATCAAGAATGTTCTTATTAGAATTCGAGGGGTTAAATGATATTTTCATAAATTATTATAATTATTCATATTCATAAGTGCCAGTACTTACATTATACCAAGCAATTCCAAAGCCTACATCAAAGTCATCTGTATCTGTGTTCTAATCTCCTGTTTTTACATAAATATCTCCAGTAGGCATAAAATTAAGGGATTTATCCCCTATAGATGTTCCTCCAACTTTAATAGTTCTCCAAGCGGCGTTAATAGTAACTTGACCATTATTGTTAGTTAAAGTTATGTGAGTACCTTTTATCAAATTTAAAGTATTATTTCCAATACTTTTTCCATCTATCTAAATAGTTCTCCAAGTATTAGAAAATGAATTGCTAGGCAATTTATACCAACTAGGGGTAGCTTGACCATCTGTCGAAGCTAGTAAATAAAAATCCTAATTTATTAAATCTGTATTAGTATCTATAACTTTAGGGGCTAAACCATTTGTTTTATTTGAAACAACTCCGTAAGTAGTATTAGCCCAAGGCACATTTACGTACAACTATTGATTAGTATCAGTTTTTACTGCATAATTTCTATGTGTCGCATCAGTGGTAAAACCAACATTAGCATTTACTGATAAATTTTTATTATCATCATCCCAATTAAGAGAAATACCAGTGCCATTTACAAATTTAAGAGCAGTATTACTGGATGTAGCTAATACTTCTGTTGCATTAACACTTACAGCTCTACGTCCGTGTATAGTAGCAGTTTTAGTAGTGCCACCGATAGTAATAGTCAATATATCATTTGTATAAGTTAGAACTGTAAATAAAGCCTTCTTTGCAGCATCTGTTAGTCCCCCAGCAATAATTTCTGACTAATTTTTCCAAACTGGGGCACTATTACCTCCTGCACTAGTTAAAACCTATCCTAAGGCTCCAGCAGTAGTAGGAGCAAAAATAGAAAAAGTACCAGTATCATTAGAATAAAATCCTTTCTAAACTCCGTTTATTGTGTGATAAACCTAACCATTAATATTAGTCTAAGCTACAGTCCAAGCAGTAGTTTTACCAGTTGGGTCTGCCTTGATACAAATAAGCAAATCTCCTACTTCACACTTTATACCTGCATAATTTCCGGCAGTTACTACTCTATAAGTATCACCCACTGCAGCAGTTTTAGATGGAAATTCTGCAGCAACTCCATTAATAGTATAATTATCAATAGATGTTAAACCTATAGTACCTTTAAATCGCATTGCATCGTTAGCTGCAAATGACTAATTAATTTTATTCTATATAGTTAAACTATCCCATAAATATTTATCACTAGCCTCATTATTATTTATTGGTAATCTATTAATAGGAATTATTCCAGTAGCTCCCCAAGGAATGTAGTCAACTCCATGGGATATAATATGTCCATCCTTGGTGAAGTATAATTTAATATAATCGCCTTTACTAGACTATTCTAAAGACAAGTTACCTTTTACTTCATCATAAGTGGTTGCAAAATTTAATAATGCCATTTTATTTAATTTTTAAATTTAATCTCCCCAAGTGAGAGAAATTTTATTATCAATTACTTTAAAATCATCTCCGAATTCTATATTAGAATCTGTATTCCCATCATATTGAGAATAAACAGTATTATTTACTAATACTGTCTATGTTTTAGTAGGTTCTACTTTTATAATATGTCCATTCTAATCATACTATATTAAACGAGATTTTGGGACATCATTAGGGGTAATCTTATTAGCATGATTAATCATTATAGAAACCCCTTCCCTAGAAGAAACTAATCCTGAATCTTCAGGAGTAATTATTTGTTCTATTTTCCTAGGCAAAATTTTGTCTAGAGTAGTTACCTAACCATTTTTAATTAAGACAGCTTCTGCTACAGTCTGTGGAAATACCTGCTCTTTTGCTAATATTACTTTAATTAATTTATTATCCATCGTATAAAGTACTAGGAATATCATAATTTACAGTGACTGCAATTCCTGATGATGTAGTAACATCTTGAGCTGTTAATACTGTAGATTTTAAAGTATTAAATTCAACTTTAGTTACATAATTATCCAAATTAACGTCAGTTGTTAGAGAACCTATCTATTCCCAAATATAGACAGAATCTCTATTTATACAAATATATTCTGTAAAAATATTTCCATTTGTCCCATTAGAATTAGGAATTAAATATATAATATTTTCATAATCTTTTTTTGGAGGAGATGGCAGTATAGAAACTATTTTATACTGGAATCCTAAAGTACTGGTCTTAGTAACGCTAATAGTGCCATCAGGGGTAATAGTAATACCATCACCAGCTGTTAGTTTATCCTACTTATTCTATAAAGTATTATTAATAGTAACAAGAGTTTTATTAATTTTATCTATATTTAAAGTATTAGATCCAACAACTCCTAAAGTATTTTTTAATACTTTATCTAATGTAGTAATTCCTAAAGATTGTAGTCCTGGAATATTAGTAGTATTTACTACTACTGCCTCAGCTAAAGTAATAGGTACAAACTCCTAATTATTTTGATATAATCTTTTTATTTGTGTACTCATATTGTAAATAAATTTTCTGGTATATTATAGTCTATATTAGATTTTAGAGAAGATTTTACATAATCTAAATTCTATACAGCCTCATTAAAATCATCTTTAGTAATAAAAGATGATAAATCTACTCCTGATAAATTTTTTATAAACTCATCTATCTAAACTTTACTATATACATTTAAATTATCTCTAGCTAACTATTTTTCTAATTCTGTTTTAAATTCTCCTAAAAAATTTTCTTTGCACAAATGTTGATGCCACTAAGGTTTAGGGCACTCTTTATGCAAAGCATTATCACAGCCAAAACCAGTATTTATTTTATCAATAATAGAATCTTTATTTAATTCTTTAGAAGGTTCTTGTTTTATAACAGGTTGTTCATTATGAATTACTCCATAAGTCTATTTAGGAGGTTCTACTATTTCAGGAAGTTGAATAATCTCTTTATTATATATTTCCTATTTTTTCTATGTTACTGGAATAGTTATTTTAGGTTTTTTAATAAGATTTTCCTATTTAGGAGTACGTATAGAAACAGAAATGGGCTAAGAATCTTTGACTCCTAGCCCAATATCTTTCTTAATGCTAATTTTCATTTAAAATAATCTTATTTGGATATTTAGCAGTGTAGTCATAATTAAGTAACTCTTCGGTAGTATTTAACTATTTCATATTTTGAAGATGCTCTGCAGTTACTGCAAAACATTTTCCAGCATATATTTCTAACTAATTAAGAAATTCCCTTAATTTATTAGAAGAAATAATTAAATAATTATCATTTAGTTGTAAAGTAATCTGATTAGCGCCACTATCTATTAATCTAAATAAACTTATTCTACTATCTTTATTTATCCAATACTATTTATCCTAGTAATAAAAAGAATTAACATATTTAGAAGTATCATAATAATTAATAGCTTTTTTTAATATGCTTTTTAGAGAAGAAAAGTTTAATATTCCTTCCCTAATAGTTAATATCTCTGCCCACTACTAATTAGTAGGAAATACTTCTTTGTATAAATCAAATAATTCATTTAAAGTGCACTAAGAATTTTTAACTAAATTAATATTTAACTAATTCATTATTTTTGTTTATAATTAAATTGTACACAAGGAAGAGGTTTATGCTTATATAATCTCCAACCACGTATCTAAGCTCCACTCACATCATAACCACCATTATTTTCCGTAAAAGTTCCTGAAATCCATTGGTATGAATGATAATTAGAACTTCCTGACCAATAAGTTATTTCTTGATAAGTATAATTATGTCCGTCTGAAGTTACATTAGTACACAAATTATTAGAGTCTGCTAAAGTATTCCAAGCACTAGGCATGTAGTTACCAGCATTCTTATAGGCAATAGAGAAAATAGGATTCTTTAAATCACCTGAACCTTTAGTTATTGAATCAGAAATATTAGATTTCAATGGAATATCTCCAGTAGAGAAATTTTCACCGGCAGCACTATAACCTCTATAATAAATTAAAGTAGCTAGTTCTTGATAAGATGGTATATACCAATTACCTTTACTAAAGTATGTATTAAAAGCTTCAGTATTTTTTTCTTCTTCAGTTACTGTAGGCTCATATAAATATGTCTCATAAAAATACGGGAATAATAAACACTGCATCTATTCTAGATTCTAATTAGCAATGTTAGGTATATTAGTTAGTATAGAATTTAAATTTTCTATAGAAGATATACTATAATCACTGCCTGAAACTTTAATAAATGAAGCATACATCGGATATTTCTTAATTAATATAGGCAGAAAAACAGTATTTACGTTATCAATATAAGCTTTAGTATCATCTTTACCCTTAAATGTTGAAGGATTTTTCTAATTAAAAGAAGGAATTGTAATAGCCTTATTTGCATCATTATCAATGGTACTAGTTGTTCTACATTGGTAATAAGTTTCCCCTAAATTTGATCCTGGCATCTAATTATTTAGCCAATATTGTACATAATATAATTTCTTTCTATCATCTGTAGCATTCTCGTTACCCTCATTAGAATAACCCACATATTGGGGAGTTAAATATTCTTTACCTACAACATAAGCAGTTCCTGATGTAGAATCAGTCTTTTTTAAAGCAAAGATTAATCCCATTAAAGTTTTATTTGTCATGTAAGCACTAGAATAAGTTCCATCTGCATAAACAAAGTTTCCTATTTCCGGAGCTTTCCAAGCAAAGTAGACATTAATAGTTTTAGAAGTTAAAATATTACCATTTTTTAATCTTACAGTAATAACAGCTGTAGTAGTCTTAGTAGAAGAAGCCTATTTTAAAGTAATAACACCAGTCCTATTATTTATAGTAGCTACATCAGATACGTCAGAATTAAATCTATAAGTAATATCTGGAATTACTTTTCCTCCTTCAGTAATTAAAGCCACATTATTACCATCAAGACTTAACCCAAATGGATTTCCTGAATATCCTTGACCATAAACTGAAACTTCTGTCTCACAAGAAACGCTATAAGCAACAGTTTCTTTATAATTAATATATAAACTATTGGACTAAGAGTCTATATTGCCATATAAGTTTACTAAATTAATTTTATCAGTATAACTAATAGCTTCTAACTAATTTTCAGAATTAGTGATAATTAATTTACCAGTGAGTCTAGCCTATAATAATACTAACTTCTCTAAAGCTTTTAAAGAAATTCTATTATTTAAATTTCTTAAAGTAACTGACTTAAGACTAGGGCAAGTAATTAACTATTCGCAGAAATTTGAGATATTAAATTGTCCAACTTTAGCACAATTAATATCAACTGTTTCTAAGTTATTTAAACTTTCGAATCTAACTTCTTGTAAACCTTCATTATTAGTAATAACTAAACTAGTTAAGGCTGCTGGATAGTGTATTTTAGTTAATCTACTACCAGTAGGTAATGCTACTGTAGCTATATTAGTTCCTGTAAGAATAACTTCCTTTAACTTAGGAGTGTGCTTAGAATCAAGATTTATAGTAGTCAAAGAACGTACATTAGTTAAATCTAATTTCTCTAACACATTACAATTTAAAGTTAAAGAAGGTGGCTAGAATAAAGGTAATTTATCAGAACCTGTATTAGCAGAAAACTCTAATAATTTTGGGGCTGATAAAGAATAGTCTCCCTAGTTAAATAATACCTAGTTAAAATTATCAAATCTTTGTATATAATTACCTCCTAGTACATAATAAGAAGCATCATTTGTTAAAGATATAGTAACTTCAACAGTCTCTCCAGCACTTACTCTATTAGTAACATACAGATTACTAACACTACCAACTAAATATCCTAAATATAAATACTAGTAAGGAGTAATTCTTACCTTGTAGGTTTGATGATCTTGAATATCTTCCTTTACTTTAATAGGAATACCTGCACCTTCACGTCCAAAAGTCGCTATTCTAGCTTGACTTAAAAACATTGTAAGTCTTTTACGCATGAAAACTATTTCACTCTCTAAACAACTACCATGTTCCTAAGATACTGGAGTTTGTCCATTATTAATCCAAGTTACTCCGGCTTCTTTCTAGTTATCAAAAAATATTTGAGCACATTCATAAGCTAGTCTAGATACATAGTTATATGTTACCGCTGGATAATATCTCTATACATAATAGAAATACTAAGTCATCCAAGTATCTAAAGAAGATTCAGCAGAACCAAACTTCATCTATAATAACATTGTTGATAACATATCATCAATCTTATCTTTATAAGTTATATCTACTAGTTCAAAGAATGCACTTGATCCTCCCCACATCTACTTATAAGTTTTATCAGATTCTAGAGAAGGTTCTAGTAAGAAATAAGGTTTTTTCTATAAACCTCTATTATCAGTAGCTAAGATTGTATCCATATCATCCTATAGTAACTAGATTTTACAATCTTTATTAAATAATTTAAAATATGTATTCTTAGCTCTATTATCAGTACCTGCAAATAATCTAATAAAAGCTTGGTGATATATTATATCATCAACATGGAAGTATGTTCCAAATTTATTTTTGAAATCAGTTTTTAAATCTTCTATATAAGTATTAATATTCTCAACTCCAGAAGTGCCTAACTATTCATGGAATTTTTTCAAGTTAAAAGTTTTATACTCATAGACATTAGTGTTATAAGCACTTCTAACTGTGGATAATTTCTAAGAACCATCACTATTTAAAACTGGTAATCCAGCTGGAACCCATAACATAGAATATTTATCATATCTAAAGACATCCCACTAAGCTCCTTTAAAATAAGTATTATCCTAATAGTTAATACTTGTAATATAATACTTTTTAGTTATATCAAGAGAAGTATTACGAGGATCATTTAATGAGTAAGTTTCTTTATAAGGCAGTAAATTAATAGTATGCATATATACAAAATTATATGCTTCTATAAACTTATTTAAGGTTTTCTATCCATCAACAGACATTGTATTTCCCTTATCATCAGAACTATCTAATCCATAATCAACATCAAATGAATCAGATAATACATAAGAAGGCACTCCTTCATTTACTACTAACTATTGAGTTTTCCAAGTTTCGCCACTTAATGTAACTATACTAGGACTCCAAGGAGCTAACCAGTTACATAATTCTCCATTATTTTCAGCACCTTCCAGTAAAATATATTCAGGAGTTGTCTTTTTAGAATAGCCAAATGTATTTTTGTCTCCTTTTGCAGAACCCCAAGTCTAAAATCCCGCAAACATTATTTTAGAATCATCAAGCTAAGCCAAATCAGATAACTTATAATTAGATACATCCTTTAAGTCAGTTTCTACATAGAATGCTATAAATGTATCTTCAAGACAAGCTTTTCTTCCTTTTATTTCTTCAGGTGTAAAGTCTGACTTGTCTACACAAGCATCCCATAAATCATGGAAAGCTCTAACTGCTCCTATTTTATGAGACTACATAGAAGAAGCATAATTAAATTTACCACATGACTTCTAGATACCAATAGCACAATCTTTATCCTCTGGCATATAATAATACTCACTATTATACTAATACTTATTAGGATTATCGTCAGTAGGCTCAACATACTCATCAAGTTCCTCGTTATAACATCCCTACGAAGTGAATATAGGATTTTTCATCTAAATATTATACCAATAATACTTCATAGCAGAGGTACCTTGACCACTAATAGCTGCATTAGTAAATCTACCAGAGCAACGATTTATCTGTGCTTCTGATAAGACGTGGCTCTCATCAGTAGCTATACTATTTACATAATTTATAAATACCGTGCATCCTTTAATAGATACTCCTTTAACTAAATTAAATTGATGAGGATACTTATGGGTATTTGGCATTATATATACCAAAGTATTATACAATGGTTTAACTTTATTATAAGATATGTAAGTATCGTTATTAGCATCAGTAGCAACTAAATCATTTAACTATTGGAATTTAGACTTCTCAGTAACAGAAGACATAGTAGAGATATAATTATTTTCTATCTCTTTTAAAGTTAAAGCTCTATTATATATTCTAAGTCCATAAATATCAAGATCTGCAGATTCTGGGCTAACTTCTAAGTTAAATCCGTCATACTAGAAATCTGTCAAGTAATCATACTTGTATAAACGGTCAATACCTCCATTTATAAATATTCTAACTAAATTAGTTGTTTTGTTAGCTATTTTTTTAACTTCTGTTGGAACTTCTCTTGCAGGAGCTTTAAAATTAGGAACAACCTCAATTAAAATATGAGTTCTAGTATCACTCTAAAATATAGAACTTTTAGCAGTTGTATCTACTTGGGTCACGTCTACATTACCATATTGCCAGTTAAGTTCTGTAGGATATAATATAAATCTTCCTAATTTTAATAAAGGTTTAGTTTCATCACTAATATTATAAGATTTAAAATCTAATTCAAAAGTAAATCCCTAATTAGTTAACTAGTCAGATAAATCTAAATTAATAATATTATTAGGATAATTTCCAGCAGATAATCTAAATACTGTTAAAGCATCGTCAGTAATTAATCCATCAGGAGAAATTGTTTTATCAATAATTTCTTTAGTTATAATATTAGAATTATCAGGAGCATACTAATCAAAATAATAAGAACAATCAGAAGTATAACTGAAAGAACCTTTATTAGACACTTCAATAATTGTAGAGGTATTCCAAGATATTATATCTTCTCCATCTATATTTACTACTAATACAGTGTTAAATGTTTTTTGAGTGGCAGTTATTCCTAAGAAGTAACTAACATCCTATTCAATAACTCCGTCATCTCCAACTAAAGTTATTGTCTTAGTTTTATTTAACTTATAATCTTCTGAGTTACCAGTTTCAGTAAGTTTAGTAACTATAGTAGATTCTTCCTAAGACTAACCTTTGAAGTATATAGATAATTTATATAACTTACTAAATTCCCAGTTATTTACCCCAGTAGATATTTCATTTATAGCATATAATACTTTATCAAAAGAAGTTACACCTTTAGTATTTATTACCTAAACCTTTAAAATGTCAGATGTAATAGAAGCATTACTAGTTACTGATACCCAAGCTTCGATAGTATTTACTCCTGTATTAGTTAATGCTAAAATTAAATTATCCTAGTTTTTAACTGTAGAAGAACCATTTATTTTATAATGAATTAAATAAGAAGCACCTCCACCATCTTGTACTTCAAATCCAGCAGTACCTGAAACTATATAAGAATCTCCTGAATATCTAAGTTTAGGATTAACCACTTGAATCTTTTTAGTAGTAGTAGCTGTTACTGTTTTATCTTCTATATTTGCAGATGCTATAGCTCTAACAGATACATTAGAAGATGTTACTTTAGTATATAAATTTGTAATTTCTATATACTATATATCAGGAGAAGATTTTATTCCCTATTCTAACTATATAAAACCACTTCCAATATTTACAAATAATTTCTAAGTACTATTTACATGGGTAACTTTGTTAGTTAATGGGTTAGTAGCAGTATAAGTATATCTTATTCCTAAATATATTTTAGTACCTAATTTACAAAGTACAGTATCTTTATTTAACTAATTCTCGGAGCTAGTATTATTAAAATATACTCCATCTATCTATATAGAATGATTATATATTGGTTGGGCTACGCTTACTTCAGTTTGTACAATAGTGTCTCCATTAGTATTAGCAATAGTTAATACATTACTAGAACTATCGTATCCCATGCTAGCAGGAAGATGTCTAGATATTAAATCTTCTACCTACTAACCTGTAGTACCATCCCAATTCGTTGTTAGATCTAGCTAATCTTGTTTATTTAAATTCTAAATTGCCATTTGTATTAATTATTTTTCCAAAAATCATTATCTAACCAAGGTTTATCTTGTATCCAAGTACCACTGCCATAACAACTTTTAATAGCGTTATATACAGTTACCCAAATTAATTGAGAACCTTTATATATAGCTCCAATATCTTTCTAGACAAGCTACTATATCTAATCAATAAATTCTTTAAGATTCTAATGAACTTCGGTTATTAATTTACCATTTCTATATATCATTTGCTTAGATCTTTTTAAGCATTAGCTTTAAGCTCTTGCACTGATTTAGTTAAAGTTTCTACAGTAGATTTTAACTATTCTACATCAATTTTTAACTATGCTACTGTGCTTTTTTCTTCAGCAGAGTAATCATTAGTAGATAGCTATTTACCTTCTACCTTATCAACTTTATTTCCTAGCTATGTAGTTATAGTAGTTGCAAAATTAGCATCATTATTTAAAGCTGCAGCTAATTCATTTAAAGTATCTAATGTTTCTGGAGCAGAATTAACTAGCTCAGATATTTTCTAAGTTACAAACTCTTTTGTAGAATAAGTATCTTTAATATTGTTATCCTCAGCATCAAATTTCGCGGCTAAGTCATACACAGTGTCCCCAATTTTTAATTGATTTAATGTTTGCATTATTTAGTATTTTAATTAATAGTATAAGTTATAAATATAGGGGTATTAGTATTATCCCTCCATCTTTTTCCTGCTTTTAATATTACTTTAAATCTATAAGTTCCTGGTTCAGATCCTCCATCACCTACAACATTATAATAGTCTGTACTTTCTAATTTATGGGTATTTCCATCATAATCAAAAGTTTGGTCAATAGGTTTATCAACTAAAATAGTGTCTAAAACATGGATGCCTAATTCTAGAACTTTACCAGAAACAGTAAATAAATTTTGGAAAGCATTATTAAATAAGTCAACTATTTGTTCTTGATTATAGTAATTAGTTTCCAAGAATTCACTTGAAACTATGCCACCATTATTAGACTCAGTACCATGAGTCATATAATAAACATCAGGGTCTTTAGTCTCTAAGTCATCATATTCCTACTAATCCATAACTACTATTTTAGGAACATCTTTATCTAAAGCAACTTCTTCACCATTTACTGCCACTTTCTAACCTATACTAAGTGTAGTACCTTCATTGGATATAGATTTTAACTACGCTTCGGAATTAGTAGTTACTTTAGCATTTATCTAACTAGTAGTTTCTTCTTTATATTGATTAAGACTCTACTAATCAGAATCATACTATGATTTTGTAACAAATACGAAGTTATCTCCTTCAATTCCGTCACCTCGTAAACTTTCTTTAGTTACAAAGGTATCATCAACTTTCTATTTTGTGTAGTAGTTATCCAAAGTTTTAGATAACTTAGATTCAGGGTTAGAACTATCTATATCATTAAGAGTAGCGTAAACTTTAGCTAAATCTTGTAGTGCTTTATCAGTTTTTTCAGATAAACTATTTAAAGCAGATATAGTTGCTTTCTTATTTACTTGATTAGTTAAATCTTCAAACTAAGTATATGATACATAATACTATCCTTTATCACTTATACTCTCTTCATATATATAATAATAAGTATCTTGATGTAGCCAAGTTTGACTATCATCTTTTGGAGTAAAATCTGGGTTAGTATTATCCTACCATTTTTTATATTCCTACTCTGTACAAGTAATTATCTAAATTGATTCATAAGAAGCTTTCCATCCTACAGCTTCTCCTATCTTATTTTTATCTATTAAAGTATAAATATTACCATCAGCAACACATACTACTGGCATTCCATTATAAGCATACTTAGCAGGAATACTATATAAATCTGCTCTAGTATCTACAACTAACCTAGTGTCCAATGGTTTTGGAGTTTGCACAGTTAATGAAACTCCGATGGTTGAATCTCCCTAGTATTTAAATCCCATTACTACATTAATTTAAATTGTAACTAATGTGGAAGTACTGAAGAGTATTCATCGTTCTTTGACCATACCTTATAAGTAATTCCATTTATCTATTCAGTTGTCTATGTCCAACCATTTAAGTCTACATTTAAAAATCCAAGACCTCCATTTACTTTAAAAGACAATAGCTAAGAATTAGCTCCTGGCAATTTAATAACTGCTCTACCAGAAAGAGATATTTCCTATGTTCCAGAATCGGTATTAAATGCTACTAATTTCTATTTAAATGCCTAAGTATTTGTGCCCGCATACCATGGATAAGTAGCTATTGTAGAAACTGAAGTTGAGATACTGCCAGCTTCTATTCTAGAATCTGTTGTTTCTCCTTTATTATTAACTAAATATTCTCCTGCTTCGTAATTAACAGTTGCCTCATATTTATATACTCCTATTCCTATATAAGAAGCATTATCATAATGAGAATCATTAAATGATATAGTTTCCACTGTGGAGGTCTAAGACCCAGCATCATTCTATGTAAAAGTTAACTCAGGATGTAAAAGAGAACTTCCTACTTCTACTAAACTAGGTAATGCTGAATAAACTAAAGTTGGAGGAATTAAATTTCTAACGTATGCAGGAAATAACATTAAATCTAATATATCTGATATAGTTTTACCATTTAAAGATTCGGCAGTTGTTCCTTCTTTAATTCCACCTATTGTATAAGGAGAAGAACCTGTAGTTCCTGTAAGATATTTATCTGAATTTTTTAAAGATTCAATAGTAGTGGTGTTAGACTATACCTATTCTGTATTATCATTTACATAAATACCATCTTCTTTAATTACCACTGCATTTACTTCTTCATTAGATACTTTTACTTCTAAAGTATTATCTCTTAATTCTATAGTTTTAGAATTTGCTAAATGTTGATTGATTCTATTAGTAATTTTATCATCAACATTTAGTTCTTCTAATTTTTTATCAAATTCTAATATTGATTTGTTAATCTATTCTATAGAACTATTAATTGTTATAATATCTCCAGTATTCTATTGTATAGAAGTTTGTAATCCTGTAATATTCTGCTAAATAGTTTTGACATCTTCTAATAACTATTTAATATTTTTATCACTAACTTCATAAGACTAAATTAATCTTATACAATAGTCTAAAGCCTACTATACGGTCTTTATATCTTTATAACTATCTAACTATACATCTGAAGGATAAGTATATTTTCCAGTAGCTCCTAAAATACCTAGATTCTTTAAGACTTTATCTTTTTCAACCTAAGTTCTATATTCTCCTAAATAATTGTTTCTTAATAAAGGTATTTTGAATGGGAGTACTGGTTTACCTTTTTTACAAGGTTCTAATTTAGCATTATCTACCTAAGTGTAAATAGTCTGTATTGCCATAATTTAATAATCGCTATTTAATAAATTCCATACCTTCTAATTGAATAGGCATATTAATAAAGCTAATTAAAGCTAAAATATACTGATAGTCACTTTTATATCCTTTAATAGCTTTATTAATATACATATTATATTGCTTTATAGCCTCACATTTTAGAGCATCCACAATCAGAATATAATTTATTAGTATTAGTATTGGAAGCAGTACAAAATCCTCCACAAGTTTTAAATTGCTCTATAATACGTTCTGCTTCTAAAAACTATTTAAATCCTACTAAATAATCTATTATATTTAATGTCATCCATATAAAATCTCTAGCATATATATCAGAATCATATTCTGAAGACCTACATTTATTTAACAAAGAGTCATATATTTTTTTACAATAATTTATATAACATTGCTATAAGTTACCATTAAAAAATATATCAATCTTACAATGTAAAATATTTGTTCCTTCGTAATTACGTTCTAATAGTTCTTTTACTTCAGCTTCTACAATTTCTCCTTTTACTACTTTTTTTAATTTATCATCTTCAACAAAATATATACCTTCAGAAATAAATTCTGATAATTCAGTATCAGGGTTTTTTAAAAAATTATCATACCACTCACGTGTTGGAAGAACATAATGATTAACTACATAATAGCCATCTTCTTCAACATGAAAACTACAAACATCTACGTCATCTTCATGTTTATGAATTAATACATCCTATAATATAGCTTCTTCCATATTTACTTTAAGAATAGTATTTAGCGTTACTGTTTTACTATACTTATATTTTAATGTAGAGACTCCATCTATTTCTTCTATTCTAGAATCTGGATAATCATTTCCTTCTGGAATATAATAACCATATTCTTTAGAGAAATCTTCAAGTGTTATATCCCCCTATAAGGAGTTATGTATATCAATACTAAATTCCATTATTTAACAATTGATATTAAAGTAGGAGAACTCCATACCTTAGAACCATTTAACTAATATACGTCATTTACTACTGTAGCATTAATCATCCACAAATATCCAGTAAAAGATTCTGTAATCTAATCCTCCCATCCTTCAATTTTACTATAGTTATCACTATTTTCTGTTACCGAAGGAACATCTGCAGTATTAGTCACTTTATATTTATAGACAGGAATACTATTATATGCCCATTTAGCATTTTGGGCAATATTAAAAGCTCCCCATTCTCCAGTATTAGTTCTTGTTCTAGTAGCGATATATCCATTTGGATTAGTAGCTGAAATACTTACAGGAGACTTAGACCATAGAGCATTTTCAGATTTAGCTAATATATTCTCTAAAGTATCATTGTAATAAGGTTTAGATACTCCTTGTTCATCTATACTATTATAAACTATAGTTACTGCTTTAGTATCAGCAGACCTTGCTGTATATAAAGTTTGTGTAGACTAAGACGATATACTAGCTAATTCATAAGATACACTAGTTGCTGAATTTTCAGAACCACTACTAGCTTTTATTTCAGTCTTTTTCCAAGTATATGGAAATTCTGCATCTGGTTGTACAAAATTTTCTCCCCATGAGATGCTTTCATTATCTTTCACGTCACTAAGATTCTTGTATGTTGTCTGTGCATAGGAAATCTTTATATTTAATTTTATAGCATTTTCAGTAATCTAACCTATAGAAGTTGTTAAGTCACTTAACCACTACTACACATTTGTTTCAGTATTTCCATTAACAGCATCAATTACTTCAGCTTTAGATTTTGGATATATAGCTGTTTTAGTTTCGCCTTCACTGCTATAAAGTTGTGTTCCAATTATATCACTCATTAACTTCTTAACTATTTTACCTTATCATTATAAGGATTACCATCATATAACTACTATCTTTCTAATTCAGTACGTTTAGCATCTTCTTCAGCTTGTCTATCTTTAAACTATCTGTCAGTCTGAGCTTTAAACCATTCTAAGTCCATTTTCTATTTAAGCTCTTCCTATTTGAAGCTATCCGCCTATTTAGTTAACTATTGTATCTACTATTCATATTTTTGAATCTGTTTCTAGGATTCTTGTAACTACTACTATAACTATTGTACCTATTGCATAGCCTACTAAAGCTAATTATTTTCAGCTTTTTGCTTAGCTAAGGCTTTACGTATTCTAGTTTTTATAGAAGTAAGGCTCTTACAAGTAATAGTTTCAAATAATATATCTGCAGGAAGTAACTATGCCTATATAAGCTAAGGTAATATCTATTTCATCTACTCTATCTCCTAGGTAATATCAGAACTAGTCTTAACAGTTATACCATAATCTGTAACTGTGAAATTTTCAGGCAGTGCAGTAAATATTTTCTACTATTTGTCTCCTAAATTAATTATTCCTGTTAGTCCTTTTTTATAAACTTTCTTTCCAGTATTTAAACAATCAATTAATATTTCTTCAGTTAAAATATCCATTTGATGATAATACTATTTAGTTATAACAAAAGAATTATTAACACTAGTCTATACATTAGTTACAGCATCTTTCTAAGAAATACCATTTAATCTCTCTTTAAATACTCCAGTTATAGAAGACACTGTCTATTCAATATTATCTATAGCTAACTGAATAGCCTAAATAGATTGTACTTTAATAGTATCATCAAAGCCATTAAATATAGTATTTATAGGAGCCTATCCGCTTGCCATTCTTCCTTCCTAAGAAGTATCAATTAGTCCTAATCCAGACTTTTTATAAGCTAGCCATTTTTGTATTCTTTCAGAAAAATTTACTCCTAATTTTGCAGGGATTAATGATAAATCTATCCATTCTCCAGTAGTTCCACTAGTAGCTATAAGATTATCTCGATAATAGCATAGAAGATCATATTTATCCTATAAAGTCATACAAGCTTTTACTAAAGAATATGGTTCACTATTTTCATTTAAATAAAATACACCATTTACTGATAAAGTACACTTAGATGGATTATCCTAAGTACGTACAACATCTTTATCAACTTCATCTATTATGTAGATGTCAGTTCCTATTTTAGTAGCAGAATGTCTATGCATAACAAAGTCTGAATCTGTTTCAATCCATTCTACTTCATACACTTCTATTAACCTATGATTTAAATATCCTTCTTTAGGATAACCTGGTATTATTTCAACTCCTGACTATATTCCTGGATTTAATTTTCCATTAGTAGTTCTTATGTAGGTAGATGTACTAGAATAAGAATTTGTCCATCTATCTTTTATTTTTTCAATATCTTCTTTGGATAAATCTTTTCCATAAGTATTTAAAACTTCAGCTTCGGTTAACCACTTACGGATAACTATTCTACTGCAATCTTTTACATAAGGAGAATTTGGATTACGTTCAGGAAATGTATTTAAAGGGCTTGGAGATTCTATCTATATATTAGTACCACTAGCAGAAGGTTTTACTCTATAGAAGGTATCTCCAGATATAAGTAAGTCCAAAAATATCTTCCTTAATTTATTTATTAAATCAGTATTTCTAGACTGCATTATATACTCAATAACATTCTAAGCAGCTTCTTCATACTTAGAAATAAAAGAATCTTCTAAGTCTCCTACCAAATCTTCCATCTAATTCTAGACCATTATATCTGTGGGGTCTTTACCCTATATAACCTATATCAAATTATTTTTTAATTTCTACTAAAATATTTTCTATAATTCAGAATAAATATATACCTATTTTTCTCTAAATATAGTTGATACAGTTTTTTCATCTTTACAAGTTACTTTTGGAATAATTGGAGTGCCTAAATACTCACCTATTAAAGCATCTAAATGTTTTTTAATAAGTGGTGTAAATTCTACTGAAGTAGGCTATCCTATTCCATAATTATCTTCGAGATACTAAAATTGTTCAGCATCGCGAACACCATTATAATAATTATAACATTTTTGAATAGTAATTTTATCTACTACTAACTCTCCAATGTGTTTATTAATTAATTCTATTACTTCTTGTTCTGACATGATTTACAAGTATCATCGTGTGGACAAGTATTTAACTATCCAGGATATATTTTATATCCAGTAAAGTATTTTACTTTATCTAATCTTCGTATTCTAAGTTCTTCTTTTATATATTTAAGAAAAACTTCTTCAGTAGGTGAATCTGACATTATTGATATAGGATAATCATCATGTCTCCAACCTAACTAAAGTTTATATCCTACAGGTAATTTAGTAAGTTTTAACAAGCCTACATATTTACATTTATACATAGTCTCAATAGCCTCTAGGATTGCTTGTTCTAATTCCTAAATTGTCATATGATATACTATTTATAGTTGCTATAGTTTTTATTTTTTTAGGTATTATACCCTAACGTCTATATCCAGTTTCTGGGTCTATATAATATCCAAAATCCTAAAAAGAATCATCAATATTTTCTACCTATCTAGGAGTTACCCCCATCATATCTTCATCGCCTAATTCACATAATCCCATAGCAGCTATAATATCAAACTTACGTTTCATTTCGTCAGTATAACGGCTTAATTCATCAAGCATTTCTTCAAACCATATATTATGACAAAAATCATTTACGTAATCTCTAATTAAGTCAGTTTGATGATCAATAATAGCTACAGAAGCTGGAGTACCTATAGTTCTACGCTTAGGATTATTTCCTGCGGGATAAGTAGCAACTGGTCTATACATAAAATAATTTAAATATTTCTTTTCTCTAGCCCATGAAAGCATAGATACACGAGTTGCTTCTAGATTAGCTTTACAATTATAATATTGTAATAATTTTATAGCTGTTTTATAGGCATCACGAACATCATTAGGTCTAGCTTTATACATAGCTACGTAAGTAGGATCTTTTAATCCAAACTATCTTCTTTTAATTACAATACAGAAATTAGAAGGATCTTTAGTTAAAGCTGATGTATCTTCCATACCTAAGTCAATACTATCTATACCTGCTACATATAAACCATTCATTTTTTCATATTTTAATTCATTACCCTCTTCATCATAAGATACCTAAGTCCATATTGGATGTTCTATTATTTGTACATCACCATTATTATTCTTTATCCATCTTAACCCGGTAATGTTTTCTCTACTATGCTAACCATTCTTAAAAATATATTCTAAAGTCCCTCTTTCAGGTTTAGGGGAATCCTTATGAATTCTTATACTAGCTAGCTATTCAGCTATTAATATTTTATTAAATTTATTATTACCTTCTAAGGAAAAAGCTTCTTCTCCGTCAAAACAATACTCAGCACAGAAAGTAGTAAATTCTTCAGGGTCTTGAGCTTTTAAATCTCTAGTTTTATTAAAATAAGCTTTACCATCTTCATCATCTAACCAACCTCGGCTATCCAATAAAGATAATTCTTTTATAGTTCTAAATGCTGGTAAAAAGAAAGAAGTAATAGCATATTCTCCGTTTTTAGTAAAATTATGGCGATAAGGAAGTACTCCAAAGAGCTGAGGCTCGTAATACATTTTACGAAGACCTTCCATCTAAGGTCCAGTTTCACCTCCTGTTCCTCCCATTAATCTTAAACCCCACTATCTACCAATCTATCCAACTAGAGCGTCTGCCTAAGTATATGCTTTAGTAAATTGAGGCCAAAGTCCACACTCTTCAAACATTAATATATCTGTACGATCACCTCTTAATTTACCAGGTTTATCAGTAATAATTCCCTGTATCTAAGAACCCCAACCTACTTCTATTTTTTGTCCATCTCTAATTTCATAATGAGAAGCACGACGTAAGTAATTACTATTTTTAGCTTGGCTAAGATGAGCCATACCTCCATCAGTATTATAATACAGCCAGTTAATATTCGCCCAAACTTTCTCTAATAATTTATCTAACTGAGTTTGTGCGAAAGCTGTGCATACATTTATGGAACCTTTAATTACATTATAACTATTAGAAATTATACTAGCTTCAATTTCTGAATATCCTGCACCTCTGGCTTTCATCATACAGGCATTCATACGTAATTTTCTAGCTAATTTTAAATAATGAAACCATTCATACTATCCTTCTAGAAAATTAGGGAAAATTTCCTAACGTCCCATACCTGCTTCTTCAACATTATCAAGATCTTTTAATCTATAAAAGTTGAGGAAATAATAATGGTCTCCAGTAATAGTATAACCATGAGAAGTCATACCATATTTACATCGTATAAACTACTCTTTCCAAAAAGCTCTCCAGCTTCTAGAATTTCTTCTAAATCTGGTGTAATGTCCAGTTCTTACAAAAGTATCTCTAGCTTCAGTGAACCATGAAGGATTAAAATCTAAACCTCTGTATTTATTAATAGGTTTATATCCAGTTAATTCATAAGATAAATTGGCATCAAAATAAGGTATAGGATCTTCTTTTTTTACATCCCATCCAGACTAATCTCTAACTTTACCTAAGATAGCTTCATCAGTATCAGTCTCTTTTATTTCTAATACAGGTTTAGACTCTTCTACTATTTTCTAAGGTTTTAGACTTTCAACAGCTTCCTTCATAGGGTCTTCTACAGTACCATGTACTTTATTAATCATATCCTAAATTTCTTTAGGTATTTTAGGCTTCTTTTTAGGTTTTACATCGTCAATTACTGTAGGTATTTTCTTAGGTCTTCCTCGTTTACGTTTAATTTCTTCCGCCATAATTAAAAGTCTCCTGGGTCAAATCCTTCTTGAGCATCTCCTCTAATACTAGATGATTCTTGCATAGAAGATTTTAATCTTCCTTCTAGGGCTAATAATCCATCAGCAGTTTCATCTAATTTAGAAATTTCCGCCATAATATCTTTAGCTTTAAAAATAGGTTTTCCAGTCTAAGGATCTCTTTCTAGAGGGTCTACATTTTCAAAGTAGTCTATTAACTTATCAACAGTACTTTCGGCAGCTTTAACCATTCTAACTAATCTATTAGAATTTTGAATTTCCTAATACTTTCTACAAGCAGTTCTAAATACTGAATCATTAAATTCATTTTCTGTTAGCCCTGAATCATCAATAGCTGCTTCATGTCTATCCTATTCATCATAATTATGATATGGGGAGTTCCAATCAATAGCTAAATATATATAAGATAATTCTTTGAAAGCTCTTTCTTTATGTTCACCTTTAGGGTCAGTTTTACTTTTATTACGATTACTATCTAATAAATCTCTAAATTCCTTTATTAATAATAATTCAGTCTCATCAAGTTCGACCTTTCCTAAAGTCTAATTATACTAAAACCATTTACTCATTATTTCATATTAACATTAAATAAAAATAGCTAACCTCTAAAAAATTAGAAGTTAGCTTATATCTTATTAATTTCCTTCATCGTGATCTCTATCCCACTAACCACGCTAATCAGCTGTCCAATATTTTGGATATTTACCATTAGGAAGTGTCTTTAAATCTTTAGGTCCTGGGCGTTTATCAGTTGGTTTTGTAACTCCTGATTTAGGTCGAGGCTTTTTTACTAATTTAGACTTTTTATCATCTACCTCACCGCCTAATTCTTTCTTCTTAACCTTACCGCCACATTTCTATTTAAAAGCTTTAATAGGATCAGAACTTTCATTATGAGCATCAGCTTCACATTTTTTACATAATGTTCCTCCTATTCTATAATATGATAAATGTGTTCCCTAAGGGCATTTACCATTTAATTGATTTATATAATTAAGTTTTGCGCCATTCATAGCAGTTTGTACTCCCTATTGTTCTTTTTTAAATGTCTAATATAACTGTGCTAATTTTTCTTTATTTAAGTCTGATTCTTTTAATTCTCCTTTACGAAGTTTCTAACTAAGCCACTTTTTAAAATCCTCCATAGTTCCACCATCATCAAATTTTAAAAGACCTCCTTCAGCATTATAAGATATAGGTTGATTATTCTAACTCCACTATTTAAAGATAGCTTCAACATCCTATCCAGAATTTAAAGCTTTCCTTAAAGCCTTTCTCTAACCTCCAGTATAGGCATATGGATCTAATCCTCTACTAGACATAAAAGCTCTTACTTGTGATCGATTAAAATTATTAGGAACAAAAATTTGAGAAGTTTCAGTATTATTAGGTTCTGAAATATTAGGATTAGCATTAAAATTTTCAGAATGTATAATAGGACTTACAGAAGACTTAATATTATAATTCTACCCAGCATAAATACCTTCAGTAGGATTTGTAAATAATCCCAACATCTAGAATGGTAAATTTTTTTCTGCTTTTAAAAAATTAGAATTATCACCAGTGTTAGTATTAAGTTTTAAAAATCCTAGTATATTACCAGAATTTTTCTCCTCTTTAGTCATAGTATTATAATCATTTCCATTCCAAGAAAAATAGCGATTACCTGCTTTCCTAGCAGCATCAAATGCTTGTTTAAAAGAAATCATTACAATTTAATTAAATCCTTAGTGTTAAACACAGCTTCCTACAAAACTCCATCTGTAGTAAACCATCTACACTTTATTCCAATTAATACATCAGTATCTTTATTTTTAAATACAGTAGTTACTTTTTTAACTACTAACATCTTAGGAACATTTCCAATATCCTATTTTAAAGTAACAACCTCACCTGGTTGAAAATATATTTTATCTTCCATTGAATCTCTCTGTTAAATTGTCATTTACTATTGCTATTAATCTTGCTTCATTTACAAGCTCTAATCCTTGTTTATAGAAAGGCACTGGAATAATACTAGTTCTAGGATAGAATACACAATCTCCTATCTGTGCCCATTTACATTCAGGACCTACTTCTACAATTACTCCTGATTTGGTAATATTCTCTTCTTCCTCAATTTCTCCATTATCATTATTTTTATATTGAGGTTTTTGACCTCCTAAATCAATGATAAGTCCTCCAACTTTTTTAATACGTTGGAAAGGATTCTCAGCAAAAGGTTTTATGATAATATAATTACCAATAGGTCTAATCTCAGCTTTAGATGACATAGTAAATTCTTCTACAGCTTTCTCTAAAGCTTTAGCATGTTCTTCAAAACGATTTACATACTCATCTACTTGAGTATTAAACTTACTAATAGCTTCATTCTTTACTAAATCATCTGCTTGTTTCTCATTAACATTAAAGTGCATACCACCACTTTCTAAGCCATTAACTGTCATGGCTAACTTTTCATTCTGATTAAAAATTGCTCTGTCTTTACTCATATCACCATTTATTTACAGGACAATGTGCATTTACAAGTCTAGTCTTGGCATTAAGACGACATCCACAACCATTTTGATAACCTGGTCGGGCATTTGTACTCACATCTCCCGTTTCTACATTTAACCATAATCTACTATTACACATTCCGCCTAGAGCGTTACTAAATAACGGGCATCTATGACAGATTCTTAATCTAGCTTCAGAAATATCAGTATCTAACCCTAGGGCTTCTTTAGCATGACCTTCTATAATCTAAGCAATAGGTAATTTCATATTAATATACAATAGGTTTACGTCTTGCTGCTTTTAATTGTTGTTTTTTCTTTTTGTAGTAATCAGCAAGCATACGTTCTACTTCATCTTTTCGATAAATACAATGATATAGAGTATTTTTCATGTTATGATCATAATGATTAAGAATTAAATCTTTAATCACATACTCTGGATGTTTCTGTTGAATCATAAATGCATAAGTAGAAAGTTGCATCTCATAGTGACCATAATTACAATCTTCAATAGTGTTTAAAGGGTATTGCATTTTAGTAGTACCTCTAGTAACAGTGTTGAATCCTCCTTTTAAGTCTATTTTCTTATTAGTATTATGGGTAGGTATCATAGTATACCCAAAACAATAAGTATGAGAAGGGCTGTCCACAGCGATACATTGAGTAGGTACTTCCTTGCAAGGTTCACAAGATTTAATAACCCTAAATGAACATTTATCCAATTTAGGTTTTTCTAAATCTTGGTTTCTAGTTAAAAAGAAGTTAGTAGTCATGCTATTAAAACATACATTCCATCCTTTAAAAGATTTACCATTACATTTATTAATAGCATCAAATATAGTAGGTTTAACTCCTAAAGTTCCTAATAATTTTACTAAATCCTTATACTGCCACTCACTATCAGTATTCATAACATATCTATGTCTAGTAATATGATAGTAACCATCAGTATCCATAAGTCCTCTTAATAAATCTAAACGCTGTTGGTAGGAAGCTCTAAGATATATTTCAGGAATATGCTTATTATTAATAAGATTTAATTCTCTTAATTTACCAAGTATTCCTAGAATAGTTCTACTTTCAGTATTTTGTCTAGTAGGGTCATGTATTACATTATCTCCTAAAGTATATCCTCTTTTAATAATTTCATCCCATAATGGAGACCCTTTAGCTTGAGTTAACATTCCACAAGACTTTGCGCCATCCCCTAGCCAAGCTCCTAAAACATAAGGATCTATAGGAAGTTCTTTATAAGGTAATTCTATAGGTTTTACATTAACTATCTTAGGTATTCTATCTGCAGGTTTTTTATCCAGACTATTTAACCAGTCTAAATATCCTGCTAATTCCTCAGTAGTTAACACCTGTTCCCGATAAGCTCCATGCCATTTACTAGATTTATTAGTGGAGAAAGATATTAACCATCTGTGCTCACAATCTGCTATAATAGATTCTGAGTTATCAAAAGTTATTTTATAGCAAGGATTATGATGTATTTCAGATTTAACAGTCACATTACAAAGTTTACCATCCTTATCAAATACTTTATCCCCAACCTTCAATTCAGCCATAGTTTTAAATCCATTTTCAATAGCTATAGGGGTGTCTAGAGGCAATCCTTTATGGTCTACAATAGTAACTTCATTACCATATTTAACCATTAAATCAATTTGTCCTGCTAAATTTAAAATATTATCAGGAGTAGACCAGGAAATTAAATACTCCGGATATACGCCATTTTCTAAGTCTAATTTAGTATATCCTTCTTTACATATAAATTTACCTCCTAATCCAAATTTCTGTAAAGGTTTATCATCCTTCATATTATAAAAAGAATGCTCTAATTGAGAATGGATTTTTGTTCCTCTCTCACAGGACTCTACTTTATTAGCTTCCCATTCGTCAAGAATGTTCTGTTGTTCCTTATTAAGATCATTAATGTCTACAGAATAAGCTTCTAAAATTTCTTTAGTAATTCTATGAGTATTAAGTAAAGTCTTTTTTAAATCTTTCCATACATCTGTATCTAGAATTTTTTCTAAAGCTTTGTACTTAGACCAAAAATCTGAATCAAAAGGTTGTGCATAACTTCCTATTAAAGTAGTTACTGAGATATATTCTTTCTTTGGATTATTAATATCCCAATAAGCATGAGCAGAATCATTGAAAGCTACTCCATCATTTTCTTTATCAATCTTCATTGTCATTGTCATTTACAGTATCATCAAGTATTGTAGATAATCGTTGAATTTGTGGAGAAATAACTGTATTATAATAACCTAACTCATATTGTTTAGGCTATTTATATAAAACCACTATTATTCCTATAGGATTTCTAACTCCTTCTATAGGGTAAAAAGCGGCTGAGTATGCTCCACTCTATTCTAACTTTTTATATAATCTAGGGAAAGTGTTTTTAATTTGAGAAAGACTATCAACTCTTAAATAAGCAGTATCATCAATTTTACTTAATTCTTCTTGATAATTAGTATACTATAAAGTCTGCCAATAATCTCCAACATATTCATCAGAATATGATTTTACACTTTCTCTTATACAATCTAAATAAATATAACTAAAACCCTGTAAGCTATGTTTAGTATTGTGATAACTTAATAATAAAACATTACTACAATCAGGATCTTTTATTTTTATATTATCAATACACTAAGCTATATATGGAGCTTGTTTAAATCCATTATCTTCTTCTTTTCGTAATTCTTCTTTCTATTTTTTCATAGCATTAGAAAGAGTTTCTTCATAATAACTTCTAGGAATTGGATTTAGTATAAATATTAATAATACAAAAATAACTATAGTTTTAGTTTCTGAAGTTAAATTGGAAATAAAATTCCATAATTTTTTTAAATAATCTAAAATAACCATTACAAATTTTTTCATATTACTATAAGTAATATTTATATATATGTTATCTATAATAACATTAATACTATATTTAGTAGGTAAAGTTATTATTATTTTGTACTATTTAAGTATATATATAGGTTATTTATATTCAAAAGTATTTTAATCTTATTTATTACATTATGACTAATTCTGAATTACAAGAAGGAATTTATTCTGCTTATTAGAATTTAAAAATTAAAAATTAGTTTAGTTTTATAGATAAATTAAAGAAGGGCGGATAGATAAAAGATAAAAAAGATACTATTCATATAAAAGATAAAAATAAAGGTAAGTTTACTGCTGCAGCTAAAGCAGCCGGAGAATCTGTATAGGAACATGCTAGATCTGTATTAAATAATCCTAATGCTACACCTTTACAAAAACGTCGAGCTAATTTTGCTAGAAATGCTGCTAAGTGGAAACATGCTAATGGAGGAACTATTTAGAAAATGTAGAATGCTGGAGTAGTTTTACCTAAAGAATTAGTAGGTATGAATTATGCTAATGCTAAATAGTATTGGGAAGATTTAAAGGAACTCGATCCAAGAATGCGCGCAGGAATTATGGGTAATATGTATGTAGAATCTAAAATGAATCCTAATGCTTAGAATGCTAATTACATAGGACTTACTTAGTTGTCTAAAAAATAGTTATATCCTTGGGTATCTAAAACTTATGGCAGAGGTACACAAGGAGAGTTAGCATATATTAAAGATTATGTGAGTGGTAAATTAAATAATAATAAATATAGAGGCTCATATGGTTATGGCAGTTCTAAATATATAGCAGCACATACTGGAAATTATACTCCAACAGACTCTGCTAGGTTATTTTAGTAGTACTATGAAAGAAATGGTATGAGAGAAGCTAGAACTAGACAAACTGCAGCTGAAGCTATTTATAAATTATTTAACATGTAGAAAGAAGAACCTAAACTTGCAGCTTAGCCTATATCTCAATTAAATTTACCTCCAATAGTAACTTAGCCAGATGCTACGGCAATAACTAAGCCAGTACTTCCTATTTAGCTTAATAGATGAAAAAGAATAAATATTATAAAGAAAATAAAAAGATTTTGAATGAACATAAAACACAATGTGTAATATGTGGTGAATCAGCTAAATGTTGTTTAGAATTTCATCATATTGGAGAGAAATTATTTAATATATCTCAAGCTGTAAGTCATATACCTACAGATTTATTTATTAAAGAATTATCTCAAACAGTTTGTGTTTGTAAAAATTGTCATTCTAAAATACATAATGGTTTGATAAAATTATGAGTGAGTATTTTAAATATGAAGCTTTAGATATTCCTGATAAACCTGCTACAGAAGTACTGAAAAGTAAAGGTTTGGATTTAGATTTTACTCCTAGACAATATTAGTATATTCCTGAATTAAATACTGGAGATTTTCATATTAATGGTTTAAATTTAGATGGATATTTTTCTATTAATAAAGCTAAAGAGCCTGCACAATATAAATATACTCAACTTAAACTAAACCATAATACTCCTAGTAAAAATAAGTAGGTACTAGAATAGACTTTAGATAAATATGGTATCACTGGAGATAAGAAAACTACTTTAATAAAGATAGCTTCTGTAGAATCAGGATTTAATTCTAAAGCTTAGTCTAAAAATAGTTCTGCTGCTGGATGGTTCTAGTTTATAGATAGTACTAGAAAAGACTATTCTAGTTTATCTAGAGAACAATTTAAAAATAATGTTGATGCACAAGTATTAGCTGCTTCGTAGTTCTATGATGATAATGCAAGATTTTTAAGAAGTAATGGCATAGCAGCTACTGGAGAAACTATAGCGGCATCATGGTTAAATCCAAAATGGGCTAAGAATTATTATAAGTATGGTGCTACAGGAGGCTCTGATGCTAATGGTACTAGTGTTACAAAATATATAAATAAATTTAGAAATGCTTAAATTAATTCCTAAATATCAACGTGGTAATGTAGTTCCTGTAAGAGCAACTCCTACATTGAAAAAGAAAAATTGGGAATCCGAAGAAGATTACTAGGATAGAATAGCCAGGCAGTCTAAGGAAAATATAGATAGTATTAAATAGGAATAGTTAAAAGCAAAATAGCTAAATATAAAAAATCGGGAAGAATATCTAAATAGTAAAGAAGGATAGCTTAAAATGAAAAAAATTCAAAACGAAGATTCTTAGTTATTCTCTAATATAAAAGTCACTCCTAATACTAATAATAGTCTTTAGCAAAAAGCTAATCTTATTTAGAATGCAATGCAAGCTGACATAGATACTTCCCAGTCTATTAAAGTAGAACAAGCTGTTAGAAATCAAATATAGAAAAAACTAGATAAATGGAAAAATTATAAAAATGGTCTTGATGCTACTTTAACCGCTATAGAATTAGGTTTGTCAGGAGGTTCTATATTAGGAGCCTATTCTAATTGGAGAAAATGGGAAACAGCTACTTCTACCACTAAAAGAGCTGTAGCAAATTTTCTTTAGAAAGCTCAATTACCTATGTAGGTTGGAGGTACTTTAATAGACGGTTACTAGACTTATGATGCTATTTAGAATAACGATACCTTTGAAACTGCTTGGAATGCTACTAGTGGCACATTAGGAGTGGCAGGAACTTTAGGAGCTTCTGATGTAACCAGATTTCATAATCCTAAAATTGACTTAGTTTTAGATATGCTAGGACTTGCTGGAAATGCTGGAGATTTTATTAAATTTGGAATATCTACATACAATGACAAAAGATAAGCAACCTTTATATAATTATAATATTTGGAATAGATAGTTATCTCAAGCATGGGGTAATCAAGATTTGTCTAAAGACCATTACGATTATAGAAAATATTATAATGACCAACCTATAGTAGCTTGGTTATAGTTAAATAGTATTTTAGCACATAATTGGAATAGATATCTTCCAACTGGACATTTTCCTGATGAAGGAGCTTCAGGAACTTATAAAACTAAGACCCATCCAACTTATCCTGATTTAGGAGATAAATCTTGGAGTAGAGATAATAAGATATATTATTTAAGTAAAGATCAATATATAAAACCTAATAGTGGTAAGCCTTTAGATGATACTATGGACTATTTAGGTTCCGATTATGATTATAATAATGGTGGAACTAAAATAGTTTATGGTGGAGCTAATGTTCTTCCAACATTGTATGTTACTAAAACTAAAGGTAGTGGATTTAATTTAAAACCTAATAAAAATAATAATGGATACATATACTTTGACAGAAAAGATTGAGGAACTACAAAGATTTTTAGATTTTATAAATGAAAGAGATAAGTAGTTATGGAATAAATATTTAAGAAGATATGAAATGGATACCTAAATATTAGAAAGCAGGTAAATTAAATTTTAAAACCACTGGATTACCATGGCAACAATCTAAGTAGGATTAGGAGACAACTAGAAACGCTCAATCTATGGGAACTCTTAATCCTACTAATTTAAAAAGAAGATTATAGCCTGCTGCTAAAAATTTAAAAGCTAAATATAATAATTTATCAGTTAGGGAAAGGGCAGCTTTAGCTAAGCAAAGTATGCCTCATAGTGAGGTAGTTACAGTAAAAGATTAGTAGGGAAATACTAAAACTAGTATTAACCCTCAAGCAGGGGCTATGTCAGGAGCTGACCCAGTAGGAGAATTTATAGTAGGGACTGCTGCAGGAAATTTAGGATTAGGTTTAGGTAAAATGGCTCTTTCTAAGATGGGTCAGAATGCAGTTTCACATTGGGCTAGAAATAGTTTACTTAATGAGACTGCTGGAAATTTAACTAAAAATGTATCTTAGGGAATTACTAATAACTTAGCTGCTAAAGAATATACAGCAGGAGATAATCCTATTATGTAGTTATCTTATTATAAACCTACCAGAAAAGCTTGGAGTACTGGAAAAGCTGAAGGAAATGAAGCCACTTCTTATTTCTTTAAACAATAGCCTAATCAAAGATTTGAATTAGTAAAGGATATTGAACCTAATAATTATTCAGTCCATTTTAAAACAGATAGAAATGGCTTAAACTATGGTAATAAAATGTAGCTATTTGCTAAAGTTGCAGATGAGGTACCTGAAGGTGCTAATCTCTCTACTTGGGGTTCTGTATCTAAGGGAGGTATTCATGGTATAAATAGATTTGGTAAAGACTTTGGGTTTATCCGGAATGGAACTAGGCAACTTACTATGAAGGGAACTAAAGAACCTGTTGAAGTAGGAGTATTTTAGAAACCTTTAAACCATCACTTATAGGGAGATGATGCTATAAAAATGTTTAAAGAATACGGAGGAACTCCAATTCCTGAAGGGAGTCTTAATGGAGACTAGTTACGTAAATATGTAATGGAAGCCAGAGAACGTTATGGTTTAATAGATAACCCTAATATCTCTGATGAAGAAATAGCTCAAGCTTTATATAAACATACTAATGAACTTGGTAAAGGTAGCGCTGCTATAAATAGTCAGGGAGAACCATAGCTTTTATTTAGAGGAGATACAAAAGCTTATACTTAGCTAAAAGACCACATTTCTCCAGAGAAATTGGTAGAAAATAAGGGAACTATGGATAATTCTTTAGGCACTTTATTTACAGGAGAATTTCCTGGAACTTTGCAGGATAGGTTTGATACTATGGGATCATCTAGATATTTAGATGGCTGGAATTTTAACCCAACTATAAATAAATGGTAGTGGAGAGGTAGCGGAACAGAGTCTAACTTCAATAAACAAGAGGGTTATCTTATGTTCTCGCATCCTCATCCAAATTATAAACTTGCTTAGAGAGGTTAGTATGTAGGATTTAAAAAAGCAGCTTCTACTCCAGAACATCCAAATGATTTAAATGCTTTTATAGTTAAAACTCCTGCTATGAGAGATGCCACTCGTGAAATTAGTGTTTTAAATGATGATTTCTTAGTTTTATAGCCTACCTTTAAAACAAATAGATTTAAGTGGGATACGTCTAAAGAGAGAATAGTAGATACTTCTGGTAAAATTGATGATGTTATTGAGGATAATCCAAACTTAGGTTAGAGACTAGCTGTAGGAGAACATTATACGAATGTATTATAGGATGCATAGAAAAATAATTAGGGACTATTAAAATCTAGTAGAGTTGGGGAAAATGGAGTTACAAGTGATAATTCTTTAAGAGAGGAACATGCTCATTATTCTTATTTTGCTTTGCCTAATTTTAATAAATAGAACGCTAAACATATATTACCTTATGACTTACGTATTCCTAGAAATTGGTCAGATCCTAATATATTTAGAATAGCAGCACCTGTAGGCATGAGTTTACCATTCTTAAATAATTCTTAGAAATGAAATAGTTTTTAATTAAATTAATAACAGCACACACTGGAGTAAGTAGTAAAAGAGTGTGTGGAATATTAGGATGGATAGTTAGTTTAATTATTCTAATATACTGTTCTATTAGTTAGATACAAGCTCCTGATATGATAGATACAGTTTTATATTGTTGTATGGGATTACTAGGTATAGACAGTATAACTAGTATATGGAAAAATAAAGTATAAATATGCCAATAGTAGATGAAAGTAAACAAAATAAAGGAGTAAATAATAATACTCAAAATAAATAGATGGCTATAAATATGGAGTATTAGAATAGGTTAAATCATCCTAGGTTTAAATCCCCATATTTTGGTGCTAAATATTAGTAGAGAGTTATTCCAATTAGAACTTTAAATGGAATACGAGATGTATTTGTAGATAATAGAGGGACTATAAAATAGGGAGGACATACTAATTCTAAATTATATAATTATAGTAATAAGAATAGAAACCACCCTATAAAAGGAGCTTATGCTAGAGAAGTAGATAGTTGGAATAATAATACTAGTCCTATTAAAGCATTAGTTAATTCAGGAATAGGTTATGCTTTAGCTCCAGCTGCTTAGGCAGTATATGATTATACTAAAGGTGCTTTAGATATATCTAAAAATCCAACTAAAGCTAGTAATTATTTATTAATGCTTCCTGCAATAGGATATGCTGTAAAAGCTCCTTTAAAACGCGGAGTAGAAGTAGCTATGAGAACTTCTAATGATGCAAATCCTGTAGAAGATATATTATATAATATGCATAAAGCAACTCCTAAAAAGCATGTTGGAGTATTATCTTATATATCAACTGGTGTAGGTTACAATACTTACGCTCCCGAAGCATATACTGGATTTTAGAAAGCAGCTAAAGGTAATGATATGATTGATGCTTATTTATATAATAAAACTATAAATCCTTCTTATGGAGTAAAGAAGATAAATGTAGATTATGGTCCACATGAGAATTATGTAAGAAAGATATATCCTTATAAAGATATTCCTGTATATGAGAATACTGAAACTTTAGATTTCTTTACTAAGAAACCTATGTAGAAAGCTTCTAATGTAACTAATAAAACTTCTTGGAAAGGTGCTAATAACAATCTAGACTTTGGAGATAATGGGGTTGATGCTGCTGGGCATTTAGTTTAGGAAGGAATATCTAATGGTAAGAAAGTATATAGGGCACAAGATATTTGGAAGTTTAATCCTAATGAGTATAAGTAGAAATGGAGTTCATATGATTTAGACAGTAAGGCTGTGTTAGGATTAAAAATATTAGATAAATTAGGAACTCCAGTAATAATAAGAACACCATGGCTGTATAGATAAAAGATAATAATTATAAATAGTCCTGGGGAGGAATAAATTTATTTAATTCTAAAGATAATGGTGTTTCAGTAAAATCTTTATATTAGGGTCTTTAGAAAAGTGTTTAGAAATTATAGAGACCTTAGGTAGAAATTGTACCTTAGCATATTGAATAGAATAATAGTACTAGAGTAAAAACATTTTATGCTCCTACGTATAGAAAAAATAGATTAGTAAATACTGGAGGAACTAATAAATAGGAAGTAAACTAGGGTTTTAGTAATGCACATAAACTAAATATTAATAAAGCACGTGCTGATGCTGAGTTAGAGTCTTCAAAAAGTTCTGGGAGTAAAGTATTAGCTAAAAAAGCTAGGGATAAAGCTGAAAAATGAGTATAGAAGTACTTATAAAGTATCTCCCACTGTACACTCTGATAGGTCTATAGATTATAATCCTGAAGATCCATTTTTAAAAGATTTAGAAACCGGGCAATATTTAAAAGATAATAATGGAACCCTTATAAATAATTCTTAGTGGGATGCTCCCTTAGGTTATAGATTATTAAAATCTATACATGATATAAATACTGGTACTTCTATGGTACTCAGTATGTTACCTAGTGCTACTGCTAGAAGTATAGGTAATGCTATGTTTATAGGGCAAAATCTTGCTGACATACATCATGATATTAAAGATAAAAATTACGCAAGTGCTGGATTAAATACCGCTTTTACTTTTGTTCCTTATGGTATTAATAGAATTTATAAATCTTGGAAACCCGCTAAAAGATTATCTGATATAATTAATAAAAAATATACTTGGAGTAGTATAGGTGAGGCTAGATCTGCATCTAAAGAAGCTTATGAATAGTAGCTACAAAATAAAATGTCTGATTTAGAGGCGACTTATCCTAATGCTCTATCTGAATATAGAGGTATAAAATATACTAGAACTCGTAATCCTAGAATTGATTGGAAAGCTACTGCTGAAAGTGGAAAATAGTGGCATGCTAACTATGCTGCAAATTTAAAGACACTTAAAGACCCTAATGCAACTATTAATTTAAATGGTTAGGAAGTGACTATTCGCCCTAAGATAAATTATACTACTGGTAAAGTTACTTCAGGCTCTCCTGAATTAGGTCAATATTTAAAAGACTTAGAAACTACTTTAAATGGAAGTGCCCTTGTTGGAGGTTCTACAAGATTATATGGTTCTGGAATTATTAACGGAGTACCTCACGACTTAGAGTTATTAACAACTAAATCTAGATTAGGAGCAGTTTAGAAAAGTATTGGTAAAGAAGGATCTCAATATGGACCATCTAATGGTTTTAAATAGTCCTTAGAAGGTAATAACAAAGTATTTAACTCTGATGGGAATCATGTAATCGATGTTTAGACTATTGGAGAAGATGCTAAAGGATATGCTACAGGATAGTTAGCTCATAATTATTATTCTAGACTATACCCATAGAAATATAAATAGTTATAGAAATAGTGGGAATCACTAGGTAACACAGCTATATAGAAAGGTCAAGTATTTAATACTACAGAGTAGGCTCTACCTATAAAAGCTGAAGAATTATACACTCAATTATAGAAGCATCCTAGAATATACGATTTAATGGTAGCTATGGATAACTATAATGGTTTTAAACCTAAACAAGTAGGTAGACAAGCTCAAATGTTTAGTACTCCATGGTTAACTAATAGAATCTAGAAAATGAATACTAATGCTGTTACTAATGATTGGGCTAGACTAAAGTTAACTCCTTAGGAAATTCAAGAAGCTAGAACTATGTGGGGCATTCCATAGAGCTATAGTGACGATGCTGTAGAATCTATAGTTAATTAGAATTTAATAGCAGATAATATGGGAATAAGAACAGCATTCTGGTCTTCTAAATTTACTCCAAAATGGGATATTACTACAGAAAATAATGCTCTTCGTTCCGTAGTAGCTCCATTTAATGGATAGGCTTCAGGAATTGGAGGTAATTAGTTATTAAATTCTTCAAGAGGAGGTTTAGGAGGAGATGTTACGGCAATATTAAATAATAGAGTTGGCATTAATTCTTTTTAGGAATATGTAAATTCTATAAAAAATAGATTATAGAGAACAGACCCAAATTATTAGTTATTTGATGATATTAACAATAAAGTAGCTTAGGGCACTTTATCTATAGAAGAAGGTACCAAATAGACTACAGAGTTAGCTAAAAAATTAAATATAAATGGATATTATGGAGAGGCATATAATGGAGGTAAATATTTTGGTGCTTTGTAGTAGCCTACTATCGGATTAAAAAATTACTCTTCAGGATCTTAGTCAGGAGCTACTAATATGCTAGAAATAGGTTCAAATCCTAGATTTGATTTTAGAGGTTATACAAGCATGGGATTCCCTGAATATCAAGTTATTAACCCTTATACTGCTCCTATGAGATGGGGTAAATATGTAAAGTATAGTGGATTTGGACCTAAAGTAAAATAGACTACAGAATACAGTCCTCTTAATAATTATGTCTATTCTTCTAAGCCTCAGTATGATTATACTAAAGCTTATTATAAATATCCTTAGTATAGAAAATGGAATAAAAAACTTTAGGAAAGTCGCACACATGCTTGGCAAACTGATTTTTCTGTAATACCACAAAGAAAAGTTGATAATATTTAGTATTAGTGGAATAAATATGTCACTCCTATAGGAGTAAGTACAGGTACTATTGGAGGTTTTATAGATATATATAACAATATGAATAATCGGGAGTATTATCCTCAGACTAGTTCTTACCATTTTAGATAGTTTTTGTAGGGTTGGGACATTAAAACCACAATAGCCGAAGTTTCTCAAATGAGAAGCCTCGGCTATTTTTTTAAATTAATAAATATCCATCCCCAAATATTTATTAATAAGTAACAGATAATTCATTTAACTTATCACAAAAATCAAGAGTTAATTGATTATCTTGTAAATCATTATCTCCTATAGTATCAATAATCTACTGTACTTCATTAAGTACTTTGTTCATTTTAGACTTTAAGTCTTTTAATTCTTTGTTAGTCATTAATCAATTTTTATATAACCATTAACATCTAGATTATCATATATAGAAGTCATTGTATATCCTGTAATTGGATTTCTATAATGATATGTTTTAATTTCTATATCTTCCTCTTCTGAATTAGAATTTATATTTTGGTTGTCTTTAATCCATTGGTCTAAATCAGCTTCTGTTCCATTTTCTAATTGAAATAGAATCTTAGGTTCTGATTTTAATCGTTTTAATTTTTTAGTAAGATTAGTTGTTTTTAAAATCCTACCATTTAATTCATAAATTGCTGCTATCATGTTCTCCCACAAGGATTCGAACCCTGGCTAAAAGATTTCATTTTAACACCTCTGTAGAGGATTAGACTATCGCATCCAGTCCTAGGACCAGTCTCTTTATTTAGTCGTTCACGCTGTATTTAAACTTGCGCCCTGTCACTTTATACTAAGTATATACGCTTCCAAGTCGATTAAAAGAGATTCTACTTAAAGATTATGGATTATCCTTTAAGCATCCAATATTTCAAAGTAATAGTTTTTCCAAAGAATGCCAACATTTCTATTTAGAGTTGCTCTACAAGTTTTCATTAATTTAGTAGTTACCAAATTATTATCCATTAACCATTGACAACATTCTGCTATACATCCAAATCTTCTTATTTCATTATGAGAAGAGTCATATTGTATAACATACTTTTGATTTTGTTTAGTTAATCCAGCTTCTGATAAAACTTGTTTTACTGCTTTAGGATTTAAATTATATTTATCAGCAACTTTCTTTTGATTTTTTAATTCTATATAAGAACTAATAATTAAATTCTTTAATTCATCAGAAAGTTCGTATTTGGATTCTACTTTTTGTTTATTTTTAGCACCATAAGTAGTGGTTTGACTATGACAATTAGGACACAAAAATCTTAGATTTTCTATTCTATTATCATTATTTATACCATTAACATGGTCTAATTCTAGAGATAAAGTCTTACCTTGCCATTCTGTAATTCCACATATTGCACAGGTATAAGGAAGTAATTTGTTTCTTAATATATAGCTTCTTAATATATTACGTGCGTGTTTTGAATTTTCACATAATAATTTAGAAGCATCTATTTCTTTCTTTTCATTACAGTCGGCTATAGCTGATTTGCCTCTAAAATCTTTACCTGATAAATTTAAATCTTGCATTCTTTGTTTAACTTGTGAATATCCCCAACTGTTTCCAACAGTAGTATATCCAAGTTTAAATAAAACTTCTGAGATATTCAGACTTGACTTAACTAAGTCTGAAAACTCTTTATCCGTAAGTTTATAAATTTTATTTTCCATACTTTAAAATTTTTAAGAGTCTTCTGTGCTAACCATTACACCATAGGAGAATATTATCTTATAGATAACTACTAATACTAAAAGGATTTGTAGTAGAAGTAGTTTTATTATTACTAGTGTCTATTGCAATAAGTCCGTTATGAGGTATATCTTTTAAACCTTTTAAAACCATATCGTTTATAGTTAATTTAGGTTCATTAATAATATTTATTATTTCCAGTAATTGTGACACCGTAAGATTAGGAACTATCTTATTAATTTTTTGTAGGGTACTTGTTAAATCCATTTAAAAATTCCACTATATGTTTAAATTCTTGTTTATATTTTTTATACTTAGGATTATCTAAATTAGAAGAAAAATCTTCTAAAGATATGCCCGAAATAATTCCAAATATTAGACAAGCGTTGTTAAATATTTCATCATCTAATTTACTGCAATATTCTTCAAATTCATCTACCTTTTTAGTCATGGTTATATGAATTACATTATCAATAACCTATAAATTTATATTATACTAGTCAGGAAGGTCTTTAATACTTTGTATTAGTTGTTCTTTATTCATTTAATATTTCTTTTTGATTACACGAGTAATATAGTCGAGGAAGAGAATATCAAAAGTTAATTTTTGTAAAAGTTAATATTTTAAGAAATTAAAATTAAAATTTTAAAATTTTTTTGAGGAAGATTTTATATAGCCCCCTGGGGTTTAAAAAATGGGAATTTTTGTGGAGAATTAAGGATGGTGTGGGATTTTAAAAATTAATTTTTATTATGTGGGAGGGAGTAGACTACCTCCACAGTCCCCCCACCATATTTAGTCAAAAAACAAAACAAATTAATAACAATTAAAAAGAATTAAGATTATGAAAGGTACAAAGAACACAGTTGAATTGAGTCTTCTCGGACTTGAGAAGATGCTCAAGCAGGATGTTGGTGAAGCAATCGTGGAAGGCAAGAAATATGCTGTCAGCCTACCTGACAGTGTGGAATTGACCACACGTCAGATGACTCGTGAGGCTACACCGGAGGAAATCCGTATGCGTGTTGAGGGTCTCACCCTGGACAACCGCATACCGAGCGGCGAAGCTCCCATCTTGGTGGGAGTTGGATTCGTAAAAGATGCCAATGGTGATATTACCTTTGGCGGGGGCGGTCACGTATTGATTGCCGGTAACTTTGCAAGTGTGTTTATGGGACATACTTGCGAGGAGTGTGCTGAGACATACAACACGACATCCAAAGATAAGAAGGTTTTTCTTACTACACGTAAGTCTGCAAAGGGCAAATGGTGGGGTGAGTTTACCGTAGAGTAATTAAAGGGGACTTTGTCCCCTTTTTTTACTGTTTCTACTTATGTTTTTGTAGTTTTTGTATGTTTAAGACATTTTATGGGTTAGCATTCAAAAATTATTTCATCGATTCAGAAACGTATGAAGTTTACCATAATAAATATCTTTCAGATAATCTTTGTGGTTGGTTTCTCATTGTTTCGGTTGATGGAGGATCAACATGGGAAAAAGTGAGCTGTATTCAAGACCCAAAGTTTAGTAATAGATGTTGGAGTCAGAGTATAGATAGGTTATTTCAGTATATTGAACGAGAATCAAAATTGTAGATTGATGAGAGAGCAGACTAACTCCCAAAACTCAATCTCCAATTCTCAACAAATCTCAAATATTCACTACAAATTCATACCTAAAATCACTTTTAAACCATATTACAAATTCAATATTTATCACAAAATATAACACTTTATTATTTTATTTTAAATATTGAGTTAAACCAAAATTAAAACAACACAAACAAAAATAAACAAATGTTTTGTTTAATGACTTTTAAGGTTGAAATCCCTGTCTAAAGTTTACTTTAGACGAAATCCTATATCGTAAAGCATACCTCAACGTGGTTTATAGGTCTTAAAACTAAAGTGCTTAATTTACCCAACTCTTGAATCTCACGATGCTAAGATTAATCGTAAAAGAAATATGAAATTTATAGCATATATCTGGAAACCAGGTACAAAAACAGCAATGTTGTCAAAAGACAATGAGACTTTCAATGAATTTAAGGCTAGAGTGTACTCTTGCTATTCTTACCAGATGGGTTATATGGCTCAATTCTCAGAATTTAAAGAAATATATTGAGATAAAGATAAGTTCATTTAACACCTGAGCATGTGTATAAACTGCTTTTAACTAGAATAATAACACATTAACAATTAAATAAAAATGAAAGAAAATATCATAAAAAATGGTACAAAGATTATCCTCTTCGCCTTAGACGACGAGGATACCAGTGTGACTGGTGTTATCACTGGTCATTGGTCAACTATGGGTGGTGTACTTATGTATGAGTGTCATTATAAAGAACTTGATGGCACTGAGGGAGATCTCGACAATCTCCAAAGAAGAAATTTTGAGGTTATTCCTAATAAGTTTATTAACTTAACACCTCACACAATCACAATCAATAATGGTACAGAGTACCATCCATCAGGTAAGGTTGCTCGTGTTGCTAATAAGTTCAGCAACTTTTGCTGTGGTATTTCCACAGTGTTCTATGGTGAAATTGAAAATCTCCCAGAACCTGAAGAGGGCACGATTTATATCGTGTCAGCATTGGTACTTGCTGCGGCAAAGGAAAAAGGCAGAACGGATGTAGTTGCTCCTGCAACAGGACATCCTGATTGCAGGAGAGAAAATGGATTTATTGTATCTGTTCCGGGATTCGTAAGATAATTATCATTTTTCTCAACTCCAGTAAATAAAAACATTGTATCAGGGTTGTAACCTGACTGGAGTCCTATTGTTTAACACATTAACAAAAAGTAACAGAAATGGTAGAAATTTTGTTTAAATCAGAGGAGTTGCTTATAGCAGCAGACTCTGAGAGTAAGGTGATTTACGGAAACACCACAAAAAGTTCCGCAGTGGAGTACCTCAACGAACTTACTCCAAAAAGTGGTGAGGAAGCAATGGGTATTATCATGCTGATTGTGCTCATTACTAAGAGTAAGTATGTAGTAGCTAAGAAAATTAGCGTAACCACTACTACTGAAGTAACTGTTAAGGCAGTTAAACCTTCAGTAGTTAAGACTGCTGAGGATGCTATCCGCATTGCTTCTAAGTTTAATCTTGAAGTAGAAGTACAGAGAGAATTAGATAATGGTGCTACACCACTAGAAGCTCTTCGTGAGTGGGATATTGTTTAGTTCGTTCGAGTCCTGAGTAAGACTATAAACTGCTCACTTTTTAGTTAAAACATAAACTTTACAGAAATGAGAAAAAATATCTTTGTAATCGCTACTATTCTTTTAGGGATAGTAGTTGTAGCATTGTTATATACAATAGCTACTCTTCAGTCAGAAAATTCTGACTTACGTAACGTAATACGTAATCAATCTGCCCAAACTAGTGAGGTGGACAGATACTACAACAACCTCATAGCTAGAGGTATGCATGCTGATGATGCTATATATCGAGCATTGGATAGTAGTAATACGAAAATTCAAGTAAACATGAAATAATTCCATATAATATGTTAACAGGTCAATCAAGTCTCTTGCAGGTACACCAGTTGTATCTGCGAGAGATAAAAACTAAGGAACATTTACATTGGCGTAAGTTAGTCATTAAAACACATAATATGGCTATAGCCAATAGAAAGTCTCATAATTATGCAGTCCAACTTTTAATAAAGTCTACTAATATTCCATATTCAGTAGAATTAGCTAAGTTGATGAATCTTGTAATTAATGAGAAATTTACTCAGCGTAAAATGTATTGTACTTCTATTGATACTGCTGTGTTTAAATTGTCGAATAATTTAATAATTTGAAATAGAAATGAAAAAATACAACATTTGGAATAGAATTTTCCATAAAAGAGAATTAAACAAGAATGTTGCAGATTATAGACTTCAACAAGGTCTTGTTAATAGCTGTGAGTGTTGGCTTACTAAAATTGGTAATGCCAACACTTTAGCTGAATGTATGATACTCCATAAACGTATCTGGCGTAAAGGTTTTCGTAATGCTAATCTTGGTCCAGACATGTATGGAATGTTTCGAACCAAAGATATAAATCTCATGACCATAGATGAGGTTTATATTGGAGGAATCTATGGTCTTAATACTCTAACCATTGCACAATGGGAAGATTGCAAAGAAGAACCATATGATTCTGAACAAACTTGTTACGACATTATTCTGTGCTCTTATAAAAGATTGTTAAAATCTAATATTATAGCACTAACAGATAATGCTAAGTTATTAGTAGAGGAATACAAACAAAATAACTATAAGTTATGATCTTCTTACAAAATATTATTTTAATTATCCTACTTGTAGGAATAAGTAAAATAGCGTATGATGATTTTAAAAAAATGAACTCATGATAAATGTAATGCAAAATGAAAAGGAATACACAATTTCTGTATCTATTCCTTTTAAGAAAGTAACATTCTCTGAAACTCCATCAAAAAGAGATTTCAAAGAATTTGCTGAGAAAGTGTTTGAGGCTTATACTGAAGTTATAGTACAAGCTTTAAAAGATCGAATGAAGGCTTGTGCTAATGGTCTTATTAAGCATTCAGATAATATAAAATATTGTGATAGTAAATATATCACATATATTAGAAAGTCTGGAGGAGAACATACATTCTCTTTTAATGCTTATAATAATATGCAAGGCTTAATCAAAAAAGTTCAGCAGTATAAGTTGAGTGACTTAACTAGATTTGAACTCAAACAAATTATTAAAGCTCTTTATTGGGTTGAAGATAAATCAGATATTAAAAAGTATACATTTCAAGACTTAATTGACATTATTATAGATGAATACAAAGAATTTAAATAAAAAAATTGTATCAGGTTGTGAAAGTCTTGCAGGTAAGGCTCTCACAATAGACCATAAAACCCAAACATATCACATTGGTGATAGAGTAATTCCATTCTCTTCTTGTGTTATCAAGGAAGGTAAAATTTATTACTTAACACCTATGTGTAAGGTTCTTGTTGATATGGGTTTTAGAGGTGTAATAGATTTTACCTCTAATACCGTTACTTGTACTAGTTTTGATAATTGCAATCGCAATATTAAGACTGTAGGACTTGTAACTATCGACGATAAAGTCTTTATTAAGATTACTCTTAATTCAGAATTTCCAATGTATGAAGGTTACGAATCTTTAAGAAGTGAGGTTTATTAATAAAGAATGAAGATAATCTCTGCACTCTAGTACTATAGAGTATAAATAAATAGTTGGCATCTTGGAAAGTAAATTGGTTAATCATAAGACAAGACTTATGTATTTTTAAATAGAATAGTTAGTTATCAACAATATAATACAGTTTAGATCATTTCGCTAGTTCGGTCTGTGATAGATAG
>ERZ1023877.2-NODE-2-length-170803-cov-97.006718_pt1 | contig 170803 bp, 127 predicted proteins | sample MGYA00380392_ERZ1023877 | MGnify/ENA primary metagenome ERZ1023877 (study PRJEB33179, sample SAMN07449003) | human gut metagenome | biome: Human-gut; feature: Human associated habitat; material: Faeces | host: Homo sapiens | place: India: Bhopal | collected...
ATATAAAGATTTTCACCTCTTTATTTTTCCAAGTGCAAATATAATAGAAAGGGCAAAAGCAGCTGAAAGGATAAATGGCGAATTAGCTGAAGCTTCGTATGTGCTTCAAGCACGGGCTGAAGGTCCAAAAGCTCCTAGCCCAGGGCAGCGCCCTGGGCTAGGAGCTTTTGGAGTTTTTAGATACGGAATAAGTCATCCATTGTGATAACTTTCTGTATCCTTCCAGCATGCTCATTGAACTTCAAGCCGTATGTTGTGATGAGCGTAAGGTGAAGGGTGAAGAGTAAAATCTAGGGTAGCCTTTTCACACCCAAAATAGCTCTGGCATCTTGCATAAAAGTCTGGTTTGCTTCGAACAGGTCGGAAACAAAAAGGCTTTTCATGCTCATAGGGGTGCTGAGTATTGTATTATAGCCGTTTTAAATCCAAAAAAAAGTTAAAACGGGGGGGGAAGTGTAATCTTCGTTAATAGATTGTTGACACAACAAATACATTCGTACCTTTGCAAACACAAAAAGAAATTATTGTCAGCGAGAAGAGGATAAGGGGGAAGTACAATCATTTAAACAATAATAATAAATGAGATGATATTAAGAACTATATTTATAATAGTGTGTCTTGCGGGAAGCGTTTTTTATAGAGCTTGTGCTCAGGATGTTGCCATCAAGACCAATGCGCTGTATTGGATGACAACCACCACCAACGCAGGAGCCGAAATAGCCTTGTCGAACAAGACAACATTGGAGCTTTCGGCGGCCTACAATCCTTGGACGTTCAAGGACAACAAGAAGCTTCGCTTCCTCCTTGTGCAGCCCGAGGCTAAGTATTGGTTTTGCGAGAAGTTTGAGGGTCATTTTGTGGGCTTTCATGCCCATGCGGCACAGTTCTACAGCACTCTCGCCCACCGCCGCCGCGACGGCTATCTGGCAGGAGCAGGCTTTAGCTACGGCTACGACTGGATTCTGCAGCCCAACCTCAACCTTGAGGCAGAGCTTGGCGTGGGCTACGCTCATCTGTGGTATAAGGAGAGCGACTGTATCCCCTGCATGAAGACATTCGAGCGCAAGCACAAGAATTATGTGGGACCTACACGGGCAGCTGTGTCGCTTGTGTATTTCTTTTGAGAAGTCAGAAGTTAAGCCGTATGCTTTATTGCTATGGTTCTTAAAACATAGGTAAAAATGAAACAAAGCAAAACATATAAATCGCTCTGCGCCATTGGTCTTGGAGCCTGTCTGCTCACGGGATGCGCAGCTCACAACACAGAGCGGAGGATCAGCCTTACGCCCTCGCCTTGCATACTCACCCCCGACACCGACCGCAAGGCAATGCTCGACGTTACCTTCCACGTGCCAGGCAACTATATCTCAAGGCGCAGCCGCCTTGTGGTGGTGCCGCAGCTGACGGTGGGCGACTCGCTGCTCAGCGAATATCAGCCCATAGCCATCTATTCGCCCATCTACAGCAAGAAGATGGAGCGCCGCCGCGTGCTTGAGGATTATATCGACATTTACGACGGTCACATCGTGAAGGTGGACGACACCTCACGCGACACGGAACTGCGTTATTCTACGCAGGTGGAGCTGCCCGCCGATGTCGATAGCGCCCGCCTTGTGGCGATGGTTTCCACCGACGGCTGTGGCGAGTGTTCAGGACTGCAGACTGTAGATGTGGCTTCGGTAGTTATGCCCGCCCCGCCCAAGCGCAAGTTCAATCTCTTCTGGATAGAGCCAGAGTTTAAGGTTCGTCCTAAGGTGATGGTTGGCAAGGGTGTAGCCAATCTGCAGTTTGTCATCAACAAATACGACATCAACCTCTCTATGGGCAACAACCGCCGCGAGCTTGACAACATGGTGGCAAAGCTCTCGCCTGTGCTTGGCGACTCGCTCGCCACGCTCACGTCGCTTAAGATTTTCGGTATGGCTTCTGCCGACGGTCCGCTGTCGTTCAACACTCCGCTCTCGCGCAACCGTGCCAACTCTGCCAAGGACTGGCTTGTCGGACAGTTGGGTATAAGTGCTGATGTACAGCGGCTTATAAAGGTGGGCTCTCGTCCTGAGGGATGGCAGCCAGTCTATGAGGCAATGGCAGCTGACGCTCATCCTGACGCCGGCAAGGTGAAGGCCATCCTCGACCGCTACGCCGACCAGAACGATGACGTGGCTGAGCGCTACATCCGTCGCCTGGCTTGCTGGAAGGACATCCGCGAGCGCTACTTGCAGAAGGACCGCAAGGTGGAATACGTCTATACCTACACCATCCGCAGTTTCACCACCGATGCCGAGCTGCTCGACATGTACAGCAAGCGTCCCGACGCGTTCAACGAGGATGAGCTGCTGCGTGTGGCTTCGCTGGCTACCGACGACAAGAAGCGCATGGAGGTCTATCTCATTCTGCTGAAGCGGTTCCCGCAGTCGGCAATCGTGGTGAACAATCTTGCCGTGCTCTATCTGCGTGAGGGCAAGGAGGACGAGGCCATCGAGGTGCTGAAGCAATACAAGGCCGACGACCGTTTTGAGAAGATAATAAATCAGTAGCAGGACTCTCGTCATTGCGTAACTTGAGTCAGTAAGAAAAAAACAAGAAAAAAAGAAGATATGACAATATCGTTAAAACGCAGTTGGCTTCTGCTTTTGCTCTCGCTTCCCCTGCTTGCCTCATGCATCAGGGACGAGCTCGACGACTGTCCGCCGCTCCGTGTGGAGATAGCCGTGAAGGACAAGAATTACTTCAACGTGGACAAGGTGGATATGGAGGAGCGTAGGTCAGACGACCTTGCCTTCCGTGAGTATGTTCCCACCTTATTATATATATTGCGTGACGCCGCGACGGGCGAGGTGGTTGATGAGCAGGGAGTGTTCCCTGTGGAGGGCGATGGCAAGACCGTGCCTGTGGAGTTCTGCCCATGTCTGCCTCATGGCAAATACATCCTTACGGTGTGGGGAGGACTGAAGGACATGTCGGCTCTTAGCGACGACCACCTGACACTCAACTACCACCCTGGGCATGAAGAGGGCGACGATGTGTATCTCGTCAGCGACACCTTGGTGTATGATGCCTACCGCTACAACTACACCGTGGAGATGGAGCGCACCAAGGGCAAACTGATTGTTCAGGCCGAGAATCTGCCCGACAAGTATAGTCTTATAGAAGTAGATGTGAACAATCTGTTTGGAAGAGTCAACTCCAATTTCCTAAACTCCGCCCAAACAAGCGTCTGCCATAAGCAGAGAATAAATGGTGAAGCCGACGTGAGGACGGATGTCATGCTTGCCCCGTCGATAAAGGACCGAGGCTCTGTGCTTGATGTCAACTTCCTCAAGCAAAACCCAGAGGGTGGCGACAAGCATCTGTTGCCCGAGAAAGTGAGCATCACGATGTACCGCAACGAGATTACTGTTCTGCGCTATGTGTGGGACAAGGATAGAAACGACTTCATCGTGTATATGCTTGTAAATGACAACTGGGAACAGGTGCATGGAATGGTAATAGACTAAGAATACAATAGATAATATAATAGATTTTTTGTTTAACAATTTAATTAACGTCAAAATGAAAAAAAGTTATTTTTTCAGTGCGTTTGCAGCCGGAATGGTGATGTTTAGCGCATGTAGCAGCGACAACGACCTCGCAAACGGAGGCAATGGGTCGAATGATGCAGTACAGCAGATTGTATTGCAGGTGGCTAATGCAGGAGATGGAATGCAGACACGTGCTGGTCGTCCGCTCCTCAGTTCAGAGGCAAAGCAGACAATTGAGAATGTAAAGGTTATTATCTGCGATGAGTCTAATACAATCGTAAAAGTGAAGACTTATGACGACTGGAACAATGCTGATTCTAAGGAATATGGAAAGGGTGGGGGCGCTCATGGACGTGAGACAACTCTTACATATACTGGCACCGAAAAGTTGGGTGATGGAACATATACCATTTATGCTTATGGTTTCCACAAAGGAACAGCATATAAAAAACTGGATACCCAGATTGCCAACCTGGCAGAAGGTCAAACTCTTGGTCAGAACATTATTCTGGAATGTTCTGCTGTTGGTGAGGAAATCTTTGCAGGTAGCACAGCACAGTTTACAATTGATAATGCTCACCAGGGATTCACCCAGACTGTTGTGTTGAACCGTCAGGTAGCAGGTACATTCGGTTACTTCGAGAGTATTCCTTTTGTAGCTGGTGCTACAAAGTTACAGTTGGTTGCTTCTAATCCAAACAAGAGTCTTGTATTGGGAAATTTCAATAGCTTCGACCTTACAGGTAATGGCACAGGAAATGGCACTAATGTAAAGTATGTTGTTAATGGTACAAATCCTGCTGCAGATAAAGTTGTTTATACTATCGATTTGACAAAGTGGTTCAAAGTTATTAAGGATGGTGATAATGATGGCTTGATTGATGCAGATGCTGATAACTGGAATGTGCCAACCACTATTACAGGTGCCAGCTTCAAGACAGGTTCTGTATTTGGCGGTTCTTTCTTGATTCCGTTCCAGAAGAATGGTAACCAGACTTTCGTTCTGCAGTTGGTTAACAATGATGGCGATGTCCTGAAATCATGGGCTGTTAAGTTGCCTTCAACTGACGGTCAGCTTTCTGAATACACACTTTCTAGTTGGAATTCTTCAGTTTTCAATGACACACCAGCCACAAAGGATGCAGCAGACAAGTATAGCGTAGTTCGCAACCACCTCTATGGTATCGGTGAGAGAACCTTGGATGAGCCTACTACTCCTGGCACTGATCCTGACAAACCAGAGCCATTGAACAAGAAGCAGGAGCTCACTCTCCGTGTGAACGACAACTGGGAGGTAATCCACAAGATGGAGCTTGAATAATATTAATCGTATTTATTCAAATCCAGCTTATATAAGCAATATTTAGGAGGTGATTGGTGTCTCCGCAATAGCCTGTGGGGTAAAAAAGAATGTAAGAATTAATATACCACAGACTGTAGCGGAGACCCCATAGCCTCCTCTTTTTCATTATCACATCCATTCACATCATTATATGACAAAAACATCATCAACCCCCATAGTTCATTTCCTCCTTGCTGCTGGTCTGTTCCTCAGCTGCAGCGCAAGCGACGATTTGTCCATGTCGCGTCCGCAAGGCGAACCACATGCCGTAGAGGTAAGTATGCGTGTTGGTGTGAGTGCGGGCATAGCCTCGCGAGAGCTGAACATATGGGATGGAGCGCAACAGGTGAACGACATGCGCGTCTATCTATTCCGCTGCCCGCAGGAAAAATACAAGACAGATGAGGAAATATTCACCTATTATATACCCCAAAACATCAAGGACAAGGGATATTTCGAAGTAAAAGACTTCGATAATAAAACTCCCTACTATTCCTCCGAGCACAATGGCCAGCCCGAGCAGCACGCCTTTTATTTCAGTCCCTTACTCGAAAGCGGCTACTACTATCAGTTTCTTGCTGTGGGAAGAGACGACAAATACGTCGCCCCGCAAGACCGATTGCTCGAACAGTCTTCATTCAAGGAAGACTTAACCACCTTGCAGGTTGCGCAAATGTCGCTCGCCGAAAATGCCGTAAAGCAAGCAGAAAATGGGACATACAATTGCTCCGAGTTCTTCTCAGGCGTTATGCGCGACGAGACGACCAAAAACGAAACTCCTATACTCGTCACCGACGAGCCACCATATTTCTTCCGTGCCACCCTCACAGCCACAAGAAACGTAGCGGGACTGATGATCTACGTCACCAACATACCGTCGGTGGTGGAAACCAACACCCAATACGGCCAAACAGAGAAATTCACCCCAACCAAACTCTATGTCGAGGCTACAGGTCTTGCCACAGAGACGAAGCTTAGAGACAGGATAGCTCCAACGAGTACCAAAATATATAAAACACAAACATTAGGCGAAATCGACCTTACCGCAGCCAACGGCTGGACCATCGACAACGAGGATCACGTGTTCACCCGTCCTGCCGACGAGAAAAAGGGATGGCAGAAGAACAGCTACCTGGTGAGCAATTTCATGATGCCCACCCCCGAGAGCTTCATGGGCAACAGCCCTAATGCCGAAGGCTTAGGAGTGACATTCTATCTGCATTACACCGACGACAAGGGCCACCACCGCTACGACAACATCAAGAAGACAAAGAGTACAGGTGACCTTCGCCGCTTTCCCATCGAGGCCAACCACCTTTATAGCTTAGGCTCGAAAAGCTCTACATCTAACGACCCCTACGACCTCCAGAAGCATTATGAGCCGATAATGGTGGACATAGCCATTGAGATAGAGCCGGCTTTTGAGAAGAAGCACGAGTTTGAAACAGAATAATTGAACATTAAATATAAAGTATGAAAACAAAGATAATCATCGCAGCCAGTCTCTCTCTGCTCCTTGCCATTGCCACAGGGTGCAGCGACACCGACATGCTGCCCGAAGATAACAATGCCTCCACCACCGAGCAACCCATGCAGGGCGTAGTTCGTGTGCCCATCACCATTGCGTTGGGCGGATCGGGGGCAGAGGAGGGTAGCGGCGGCTCGCGCGTTGCCCCTCCAGGCATCGACTCGTCAGGCTCCGACAATTCGCATGTGGATGAGAAGGACGACGGACTCTCTGAGACCAAGGGTGTGAATGCCGTGAGAGTGGTAGCTTTCCGCCGCAGAACGTCTGATGCAACCCAAGATTTTGAGTACGACCCCAAAAACAATATCCTGCTCGAAAATCTCGTGGAGAAGGACGTGGGGAAGGATGACTACTACGAGGGTCTGCCCCACAAGCATCTTGTGGCTACAGGAAATGTCAGCATTAGCCAAGGCTACGACTACCGAATAGTGGCTATAGCTTATAACAAAGACGAGAAGGCACCTTATCCTTATTACGGTGGCAAGCTGATGGTTGGCACAAACATGCTTAATCTTTATAATGGCACTACGTATAATGATTTCTGCGCGAAGTTCGCGTATTATATGGTGGACGAGAATGAAGATAAGGAAAACAACTGGGCTGATTATCTGAAGAAAGAACCAGCCTTTTGGGGGGATCCTTTCCCAAAGGTGCATGATGTAGCTTGTCTCACTCGCCGCATCGCCACCATTCCACAGATATTCTTTGGCGTTATCCATATAAAGGATGATGCCACGAGGAATCCGATAGTCAGTTATACAGATTTTCTTCCAAAAGCTCCAGAGGAGAACACAAGCAAGACCGATCCTTCTGCCCCATCCCTCACAGGCACTCTCTACCGAGGAATGGCAGAGGTGGTAGTCAACATCAAGTCGACATCTTTAGACAAGAAAACTAATCCCGAATGGTATTGTCTGCTTGCCGACAACGTGCTCACCAAGGTGGGGTTACGTGACTATGACGACTTCAACCACGGCAGCGAGTCTGTGGAAAATACCAAAAATGAGGAAGAAACATACGGCACCTACACAGCCGTGGCTTATCAGAAATGCGAGAGCGTGGGCGACATAATAACGCTCAGAGCCTATCTGCTGCCCACCAAGACGCATCTTGCCGTAAGGGTGGGGCTGAACGCCAAACCCTTCGCCAAAAACCGACGGGTGAAGGCCAAGGACGTTTCGTTCGCCGACACGGCAACAGGCGTAATCGTGGTGGATGCTCTCGACGACCTTTTCTATCTGCGTAGAAACCATAAGTATGTGTTCAACTACACTTCGGATGCTGGATTGTCGATGGACTATACACTTGACTAACTGATAGGTGGTCGAGCGTTTTGTATTTTTGGATTAAAGCATAAGAAATTCATAATTTTACGATGAAACATTATTCTAATTTTCACCAATTTATACTCATGGTGTTGTTGGTTCTCATCTCTCTGCCCTCGTTCTCACAGGACGCGCAGCCAAGAACCGACAACACAAGTCCTTATTTCGAGAGTGCTGAGGTGCGCGACTTGTTTAAGGATTGCAAGAAACCCATCTGGACCGACGACTGGAAAGACCTGCCTTCCGGGCAGCCCGATGGCGTAGACTTCCATGCCGACATCAAATACTACAACATGAAGTTCCGCCGCTTGCGCAACCGCCGTGCCCTCACCGGCGATCCATGCAGCGTCAACAAGCTCATTGGTGTGGTGGGCGTAGGCAGCTGGGTTAAGGACCTTGGAGCCTTGACCGACGAGGACCTCGATAACTATGCCCAGGTGAACGCCATCGTAAAGGCGGGCGTGACAGCCGACCCTATGGTGAGCGTCAGAGACATAGACAACTACTACAGCCGTGGCACCGTGGCGGGCTTCGCCATTGTGGCAAGCTCGGGCAGCAGCGTGCTCAGCCTCGACATCATCAAGGCCCTCTCCATAGGTTTCTATCGCGACGGCAAGCTGCAGGGAGTGAAAGCCGTGAGAGAAGGACAGGACGGAACCCTGATCACCCTGAAGCTCATACAGATACCAGGCTCCTCGGCTGTGTGCGCCCTGCTCACAGCCAAGAGCGACTGGCTCTTCGACGAGGTGAGCCTCGACTGCTCGGGCGGTGTACAAGCCGACGTGGCAAATCTCTACAAGATAAAATACGCCTTTGTGGGCAGCGAGTCGGAGTTTCCCATCACCATAACCGATGATAAAGGCACAGGTGGAATCGACGCCTACAACGAGCACTTCAAGGACGAGAACAAGAAGATAGAGTTCGGCAGCATGAAGGGATGGAATCCCGTGTTGTTGGGTATACCATTCCCCTTCACGTCCGACCATGCTAAGAAGATGTACGACAGCGACACCACCAACGTGGCAGTCATCACCCCAATCCTCAGCGTGGGCTATCAGGGTGGAGCCAAGTTTATGGTCAACAACGCCGTTAACTCCAATGCCGAGGCATTCGATGCGGGCATGGAGGTGGGTTATAAGTATAACATGGCTGGAGTACTCGCCCTCAAGGCTGGAGCGTGGATCAACATCTTGCTCTTCGACCGCAATGGCAATAAGGTGCAGGAGGAGACTATCTCTGCTCAAGTGCTCGGCTTGTCGCTGATACAGGCCAACAGCGGCATGATAAGTGTCAAGTCGAAAGTGCCATTCTCGGGATGCGAGATAAGGTTTCTCACCGTGCTCAGCGTCGACGTGGGCGGCATCGGCATCCACTACGGATTCGTGAGAGCTGCTCCCGACGTCTATCACCATTGCGACATCAGGCCCACGATAAGCAGCAACGTGTGTGAGTCGCAGACATCCTTCCGGCTCCGTTCTAATTCGGGCGTGAGCGTCACGTGGGCTTTGTCGGGAGCATGGAGCCTGACGGGACAGGACATTATGAACAGCACCAGCGTGAAGGTTACTCCCGACGGTTACGTCTACAACATGACAAAGGGCAAATATACCTTCAGAGCCACGGCGAAAGACGGATGCAGCGACGAGACCACCATAACCGTGGGCAGCTTCAATGATGGCAACACGCCCTGTGGCAATCCCCTGGTCAACGGCATGGACAACCCGAAAGACAACATATATGCGCTCACCGACACGATCTACCAGTCGTCTGGCTCGCTGCTCTCCATATCCAAACTTACGAACCCCGAGAACATCCTCAACAAGAACGATAACACCTACGCTGAATATATAAGCGGACTGAACCTTGCTGACAACCTCTGCATCATCGGCATCAAGCGAGTGGACGGGAAGCTGATTTACGATGCCACCGACCGCCATGATGACGAGACAACCGAGGAGGCCGCAAAGCGGGCTGCCCCTAAGCGTATAGGCTTCGTGGTGGAGGCCAACGCCACGGTGCTCAACCTGCACGCCTTGCAGTTTCTGCAAATAAGGTGCTACAACAAGGGCAAGGAAGTCTACCGCCACCTCATCAGCGAGAACAACGCCATCGGCGCAGGTGTGGCAGGCTCCGACAGGGTGCAGAAGATAAGGTACTCCATCGAAGTGCCAGCCACCGACGGCGCTGGCAAACAGATACAGATGGACGAGTTTCAGCTCTGGAATTCGGGTGTGCTCAATCTGGGCGGCTCGGTGCTGCGCATCTACTACGCCTTCATCGAGGAAGCCTCCGACGACTGCTCCTCGCCATTGGCATGCGGCAGTTTGGTGTTGTCTAACCGCAACTCCCATACCGTGATCAACGCCGACGAGATCAAGTTTGGCAGCACAGTCAACGTGCTTGCCATCGACGACAACCTCGGCTATCTGGTCGACGGCGACCTCAACACCTATATGGCTGTTGCTAATACCGTGAGCGTGGGCGTGGGCCAGACCTTTGCCGTGAAAATGGGCAGAACGCTCGACTACCACCACCAGTTGGGAGTGATAATCGACAACAAGACCTTCCTCGCCTCCGTGAAGGTGGCAGGATGGATTACGTTCAGCACTTATAAGGACGGCAAGCCAACTGGTGACGAATACACCGACTGGAAGGTGATAGGAGCCAAGGTGGCAGGCTACGGCGACAAGAACATCCTCTTTTTCCAACCCAAGAATGCCTACGATGAGATCAGGTTTACCGTGGCAAATATCGCGGAATTGCTCGACGTACAGAAGTTCTATGGACTGGTGGTGCGCGGCGATGTAGATAATGACGGCATCCCCGACTGCAAGGACGACTGCTCGTGCACAGACGGAGTGGAGGACATCGCCGTCAACCAAGTGTGCGTGGGCGATGACATCACGGTGACGGCCTCAGGCCTCCCCGGAGCGCAATACTATCTCGTGTTCGACGACAAAAGTGCTGGAAAGAATGGTGTGGTAGATATGGTGGCTACATCTGCCACACAAAACAATATCGCCTACACCTACACCACGACCACTCCGGGCGAATACCAGCTCACCTTCTACGACGGCAGTGGCACGCCTCTGTCGTCGGTAGTGTACAAGGTTCACCCCTTGCAGACACGATGGCTCACCACGGCTTCAAACAACGAATGGAACAAGTGGGACAACTGGAGTGACGGTTCGCCTTACTGCTGTACTGATGCCATCATATCGTCGGATGCCAATGTGTTCCCAGTACTCGGTACGGCAGAACATCCTGCCGACTACTGCTGCAAGGACATCTTCTTCGAGCCGCGCACGGCTGTGGAGAACATCACTTCGCTCAACTATCGCAAGGCTTGGGTAGAGATGGAGCTGAAGCCCAATATGTATTACAACCTCAGCGCACCGCTGAAGCAGATGTACACGGGCGACATGTTTGTGCCGACAGGCGCTTATCCTGCCTGCTTCGAGACTCTCACCGAGCAGAACTGTGCAGAAAACCGCTTCAATCCGAGCATCTATCAGCGTCTGTGGGCAACAGCTGCTCCGGGCAAGATAGCCTTAAAGGACGGTAATGGAGGCATTACTCTCGGCGACAATACGCTGGGCGTACTCGAAACTAAGTGGTCGCGCCACTTCAATGCCGTAGCCAAGGAATATGCTGCGGGTGAGGCATTCTCGCTATGGGTGGATAATGGTACGCTGCCAGCCGACCGCACATTCCGCATACGATTGCCCAAGACCCACAATCTCTATCACTACTACAACGACTACGACCATGAGGAGATGGGGAAGGAACAAGTGGAGAAAGACCCGCTGCAAATCTATCGCTTCGTGTATGAGACGGGGGCAGAGGGCAACTTGAAAGCAGAGTATAAGTATAAGTCGGAAGGCAAGGAAGTTAGTGAGGAGCGCACGGTGTTTGTGGGCCAAGACCAGTATCAAATCACTCTGAAGAGCGACGTGCCGACCAACACTTTCATGCTGGGCAACCCATTTATGAGCCATCTCGACTTGGAGAAGTTCCTTGCCGTCAACACCAATGTGGCGAGCGTCAGCATGCAGTTGGCAAAGAGCGAACAGACAGTAGCCATGGTGGCAGGCACCACTCTTTCGACTGGCGGTATGCAGACGGTAGCCCCCATGCAGTCGTTCTATCTCACAACGAATACGGAACCCAGCACCTCAGCCACAATATTGCTGACCAAGGAGATGATCAACAATAAAGGAACATCCGAGGACAAAGGCGAAGGCAAAATGCCGGGGCTAAGAGTGAGGGTGGAAAGCCTTACCAACGGAAGCCAATCGGCAGCGTTGTTGCTGACCCACGAGGCAGTGGCAGCAGCCGACATCAACAGTGCTGCAGCCCCCACAATAATGGATGGCGAGGCAAAAGCCGATGTCAAGGTGTTCGGCATAAACAGTGGCAATGGTTTCGACATAATGCCACTTGCCGACATCACTCCGCTCGGAATCTACCTAAGTAAAAGCGACAGTATAAGTATAAAGGTGGAATCTGAAAATGGAGCTGATGCCAACGAATATGTGCTCCACGACAATCTGACCAATACAGATTATGCTGTAGGCAACTCCTTGACAGTGGCAGGAGCTGAGACATCGTTGGGACGATTCGTAATAAAGAAAGCCAATGCCATTGGCACATCTGTTGGCCATGTGCATGGCGACACGAGCATAATGCAGGAAGGCCAGTATGTGGTGGTGAGGTCGGCAGACAACAATCTCAGTGGAGTGGAAATAGTCGACACGAACGGAATACTGGTGAGCAAAGCGCATGGAGAAGCCACAAACCAATTGAGAACACGTATAGCACACGGCATTCAGGTGGTGCGCATCACTATGGCGCATGGCGAACGCAAGAGCTACAAAATGATGTTCAATTAGACGAAAAGAGTGTGTCACAAGTCTAAATAATGTAGCCGAGGATGGGCTGAAAGGGCAGAAGTTCACTTGATAGCTTTTGCCTACCCATCCATAAAAGTCGAGGAGAGAAAGTGGAGTGCTAAATTGCTCACTTTCTCTCTTATTTTTTTATATATTTGACAATCTGAAAAAAATACGTGCTCTTTTTACGTCCCTTAGAGACGTAAAACGCTTGGAAATACCACCGATTATTGCTAATTTTACACAGAAAATAAAAATAGCAATGGTTGAAGAGTCAAAAGAAATAGAAAAATCAGAATCTCCGGCTGTAAGGTTGATGAGATTATCATATATCGAGAGGATTGGAACTCTTCTCGGTATCATGATTGGTGAGGATATTTCTCCTCGGAAATCAATCGTGAATGAATTCCATGTCTCTTATGATACGATTCGGAATTTCCTGAATTTCGATTCTAAAATAAAGATTGAAACCATTCTAAAATTCTGCTATATAATAGGTCACTATCTGCATGAAGAATATGAGGCCGTAGAGAACTACAAATCTAAAAAGCATATTAAAGATAGAACCAAAAGACTTGGCCGCATCAATCAACTGCAAAGAGAATATAAAGAAATCTATGGCGCAGGAGCTGAAGCGGTGGAAGATTTGATAAAAAAGAAAGTAGATCTCCGCCAGTTTGTGAACAAGGCGGAGTAATAATACTAAACAACAACTTATTCAATTGCAAACTTTTAAAAACCAAAGAAAATGAAAGAAATAACATGAACCACTAGGGTTTTGCTGGTCATAAGTCAACAACGCCTTGATAGCTGCCTCACCTCATGAAAATCATGGGGGCTGCCCTCTCTAACTAGTAAATGGTAGTTTTTAGTCAATCCTTCAAAAATTAAAGATTAAGAAAGGGATTATTATGGCTAAATTATTTTATAAGTCGCTGATTAAGCTCGCCCAGCTGAGATTAATCGTCGTAGTAGTTAACGTGAATCTTTACGATCATAGTATCCTCGTGCAGATTCCAGGTAAATATAACCGTTTTCAAATATTGAACGATAAAAAGAAGGAGAAAGATGGCGACAAATGATACTTATAATTTCTATGACCAGTCTAGACTGGTTCGCATAGACCATGTTGACAATTTCAATGAGCTTATTAATTTTACTCGAAATCAGGCATCTCAGGATGATGTCTGCGAGGCTGATTTTGGGGAGGTGGTTGAAGAGAATTCTAATACGGATGATAAATCCAAAGAGGAGGTAGCGAAGGTTACGGTCATTCCCCAAGAGCTTTCTACGCCCCAAGGGATTGGCTGGCTTCATAAAATGCAGGATGCGGGAGTGTTGGATGAGAACTATCAGCCTGCTTCTCAACTGACTGTTGCTCAGATGGGTTGCCTTGTCATGAAGGCTCAGTTTGAGCTGAATCTTTCTTCCTGCTGGAAAGATTTTTCCTTGTTGTGGAACATTAATAGAGAGAAGTTGAGAATGGGGTTTGTGAATGGTCAGAATACCAAGCAAACTATAGAATATAACAAGAAGATTAGCAAGTATTAGTACTAGTACGCTGTACTACTCCGTACTATTTTTATTTCAAAATATCGCCGTACTTTTGCCCCAGATTTCAGAACGATACCGGTTCTGAGGTCTGGGGCTTTTGCGTTTTCTATCGCCAGGATGCTGGGATAGGTTTCCTGCCATGTTGTAAGTGGCGCAGCGTATCAGCCCATCGGTCTTTGACAAGGTTGATACATTTATTATTCAAGTTTCGCAAGTATGCTCCACACGCCCTGAAAGGGCAGAAGCTCCTAGCCCAGGGCGTGTGGAACATACTTGCGAAATTTCAGTTTATTAAATATTTGCGGAAACTTTTAGCGTGTATTTTTTGCAAAGGTATCCATCGGGTACCTTTTATATGTTTACTTAATTTTTTTTGCTTATGATGAATTCAAAGATTCAGAAGGCGGAGGATGGCAAGAATGCCGGCTCTGCCAAAAAGAGTGTGCAGACTGGTAAGAAGGTGGCCGACAAGAAGAAAGCCAATAAGAAACAGGCTGCACAGGTGGCTGTTTTTGAGAATCCGGAGTTCGGAACGGTTCGCACGGCTACTGATGAGAAGGGCGATCCTTGGTTCTGTGCAAAGGATTTGTGTGATGTGCTCGGGTATAAGAGAGCAGATAATGCTGTAAGACAACATGTTAACCATAGCGATGCACTAAAACAGTGCGTCGCTAGAATTGCTAAAAACCGTTATGGTGAATGTAACAGAAAGATGCAGGTCGTTCCGATGATTTTCGTCAACGAGAGCGGATTCTATGCCCTGGTACTCGGTTCGAAACTGGCTACGGCGGTGAAGTTCAAGGATTGGGTTACCTCGGTGGTGCTGCCGCAGATTCGCAAGACGGGCGGTTATATCCCGGTGCATGAGGGGGAGAGCGAGGAGGAGACGATTCGCAATGCCGAGGAGATTCTCCGTGCCACCCTGAAGAAGAAGGAGATGCTGCTGGAGCAGCAGAGAAAGCTGCTCGGGGAGAGCAGAATCCAACTGGCGAAAAGCAGAACTCAGCTCGAAAAGAGCAAGGTGATACTGGCTCAGCAGAAGAAACTCATCGGTGAGCAGGATGTGGAAATCCGAAGACTGAATGGCGTGGTGGATGAGCAGGTGGTGAATATCGCCCGAAAGGGTGAGAACATCATCCATCTGGAGCACCAGGTGGATGGGCTGATGCCGAAGGCTATCTACTCGGATAATGTCTTGGATTCTGTTTCCTGCTTCACTACGACTCAGGTGGCGAAGGAGCTGGGAGTTACGGCGCAGGAGCTGAACCGCTCATTGTGCGCCCTGCATATCCAGTATTACCAGAGCGGGCAGTATATGCTCTATGCGGAGTATGCGCACATGGGACTGGCGAAGAGCCGCACCCGATACAATGCCTTCCTGGATCCGAAATGCGATGGCAGAAAGGAGAAAATGGGCAAGGCGGTTACGCATACTTATCTCGTTTGGACCGAGAAGGGCAGGAAGTTTATCCATGATCTGGCCCACAGATTCTGGGAGCTTGCTGAACTGTATGAGGTGAAGAATTTGGGATAATCATTAAAAATGGAAATATGGCGATAAAGCAACAGGTAATGGCTTTAAATCCGGCACGCAAGGGCAATATGGGAAGATTGAATTCTTCCCAGCCCCTGTATGTCTATGACACCCTGATAGCACAGCCGTGGCTGAAGGGTGTGATTGCGCAGATACGTGGGGAGAAGGCGATTCCCGGCGTAGATGCTGGTGATGAAAAGGCGGTGAAGAAGGCACGCGAGGGGCTGAAAAGACAGCTGCCTATCCGTGCCATTCATTATTCTAAGTTCAGGAATAATCACCGCTCTAGTGAGGATGCGGTGCCTGAAAGTTTCCTCTTCCAGACGACTATCGATGTGGATGATGTAGAGTATGTGGATGCTGCACTGGAGAAGGCTCGTGAGCTGAACTGCAGCAACACGATATGGAAGGGGAAGCTGCTGCATCTGGAGTATTCGGCTAGAAAGAAGCTGCATATCGATATCCGCATGCCGATGGGTATGACCATCGAGGAGACGCAGAAGGCGTATTGCGAGGCGGCTGGGATTCCCTACGACAAGAGCTGCATCACGCCGGAGAGAATCATCTTTATCACGGATAAGGACTCGGAGATTTATCGCTCCAAGGAGTGGTATGGGGTGCTGCCGGATGAGGAGATTAAGGCCCGCAGAGAGGCTTTTCTCAAGCGTGGGCTTACGATTGACGGGAAGGGGACGGCTCGCTATAGCTTGCTTGCCGGGGATTGCAAATCCCCGGAACGCCTGGCGGTGGACTTTCAGGGGAAAGTACCTAATGATAGTAATCATAAAGTTCAAAGTTCAAATCTCAAAGTTCAAAGTAATGACGATGTTCAAGACAATCGATTTCAGGGCACTGACAGCCATTCTGCTGTTTCTTCTGGCGCTGCTATTCAGCCTGCCCAACCTGGTAATAGCCATCGTGCTGATGATGCTGATATCAGCAATACTGGAAATGCTCAGAAAGCTGGCGGACTGGCAGCCCAAGAAGCAGAAAGTGCCAGTGAGAAGAATCTGATAGCCTTCGACCTCTTCCAGGATTCCGCAGGACTGAAGGGGATGAATATTGATACCGTCGGGTCAAGGCATTCCTCCCTGCTCGCTATTATGAGCGCTGGCGCTTCTCGTGTGATGAGTGAGGAGGAGCTGATGAAGGTGGTGGCGAAGAGAATGCCGAGCTATTATCAGGAGAATGACTGCCATCAGCTGATTCATGACTTCTATGCGAAATATGGGGATAGCTCCAAGCCTTTTTCTAGGGATGTGATTCGCGTGAATGCCTTGGCGGAGCAGGCTGCTAAGAGCTTGCTTGCCGGGGATTGCAAATCCCCGGAACGCCTGGCGGGGGGCTTTCTTTCTGGACAAAATGGTTATAGCTTGCTTGCCGGGGATTGCAAATCCCCGGAACGCCTGGCGGGAGACTTTCTTGCTGGACAATATGGTTATAGCTCGCTTGCCGGGGATTACAAATCCCCGGAACGCCTGGCGGGGGCAAATCTCTATGTTCAAAGTAACGCCTGTGTTCAAAGTTCCGAAGAGGAGGAATATCCTGCTCCGCCTCCGATGCCCAAGAAGCTGCCGAAGCTGGTGGAGCTGCTGATATCCAAGACTCCGGAAATCTATCAGCCGGCCGTGGCTTGCGCCATTTTCCCTCCGCTGGCTACCCATCTCTGGAGAACGAAATTCAGATATATCGATAACGTGGAGCACGAAGCCACTCTGATGACCTGTCTGCTTGCAGGTACAGGTGCAGGTAAAAGTTGTGTGCAGAAACCTATCGATTTCATCATGGAGGACATCCGTAAAAGAGATGCCGAAAACCTGAAGCGTGAGAAGGAATGGAAAGAGGAAATGATGCGAAAGGGTGCCAACAAGGATAAGCGCAAACGCCCTGAGAATCTGATTATCCAGGAGATTGATGCTGATATGACCAACCCTGCCTTCGTGATGCGTACTGCTGAAGCCAAGGAACATTTCCTTTATACTTCGCTGAACGAAATCGACCAGTTTGATGCACTGAGAGGTATCGGCAATCAGCAGTTCCGCATCATGTGCCTCGCTTTTGACCCTAGTAATAAATTCGGACAGTCTCGCGTAGGAATCCAGAGCGTTACCGAGCGTGTCTGCGTCCGGTTCAACTGGAATGCATCTACTACCATCGACAAGGGACAGCGGTATTTCGCGAAGGTGCTGACCGATGGTCCGCTGAGCCGTATCAACTTCTGTACCATCCCGGAGCGGGAGATTGGCGAGGATATTCCCATCTATGGCACCTACGATGATGAATTCAGAAATTCTCTGAAGCCCTACATCGAAAATCTCTGTATGGCGTCGGGATTGGTGGAATGCCAGGAGGCGTATGATCTTGCCGTGGTATTGAAGAATGAGAATGCCGAGTTTGCACGTACTTCGCAGAACCGCATCTTCGAGAATTTCTCGTTCCGTGCCAACGTCATTGCCTACCTCAAGGCGTGTGTACTCTATGTTGCCAACGGCTACAGATGGGAGCCGGAGATGGATGATTTCATCCGCTGGAGCGAGCGTTACGACCTCTACTGCAAGATGCGTTTCTTCGGCGATATGATAGCCCGGGAAAACAGTGCCGGCGAGAAGAGTTCGAAGCGTGGACCGGAGAATCTGCTGCAGCTGTTGCCCGATATCTTCACCATGCCGCAGTTGGATGCCATCCGTATGGAGCATGGATTGAATGCGAAGGGTACCCGGAATGTGATCAAGCAGTGGATTTACCGTGGGTACATCGAGCGAATCTCTCCGCCCGGCGAGGATGGGAAAAGTGGTTACGGTTACAGTAGTTACAGTTTCAAGAAGCTGAAGTACCGCCATGACGGGCTGGTACTTTAAAGCTTTTGCCCTTTCAGGGCGCCTTGCTGACTGCTTCTATACCCAGGGCGATGCCCTGGGCTAGGAGCTTTTGGGCCTTCAGCCCGTACTTAAACCACATGCGAAAGTTCAGTTACTTATTAATTCTTTTACTTATAAAAAAATGCTTATGGAAATAGTATTGAAGCGTATAGCCAAGAAGAACAGCTATACCATTGGTCGCCTCTATATCCTGAAGGATGAGGAGGTAGAGAGTGTGGTTCACTCTTCATGGATGAACCCACAGTTGAAGCGTTGGTTCGAGCATAAGATAGATGCCGGAAAACTGACGCAGGAGTGTTATTTCTGCGATACCCTGGAGCCTACGTGGCGCAACCTGAAGGGCGTGGAACTCCAGCCCGAGAAGGTGAACGTGCGCCTGGGCAGGGTTTCGGGCAAGAAGGCGCAGAAGATGAAGGGCACTACGGCGATTCCCGAAGGCACCTATCCGTTGTTAGTCACCAAGTCGCCCCGCTTCAAGGAGTGGCTGCCGTATCTGCAAGGTGTTCCTGATTTCGAGGGCATCCGCATCCATGTCGGCAACTACCCCGACGATACCCAGGGCTGCATCCTGGTGGGCGAGAACAAGGTGAAGGGCATGGTGGTGAATTCCCGTATCTGGCTGCATCGCCTGATGAAATGCATCAGCGAAGCGAGAGAAAAGGATGAATCCGTCTGGATTACCATCATCTGATACTTGCAAATATCATCAGGATTCTCGGTCTTTTTTATAATATTAAGGTCGGGAATCCGTTATTATTATCGAAGATAAAAGTAATCAATCAAAAATAATAAAAAAAAGAAGAAAAGAAGAAACAATGCTCAAGATTGTAATGATCATGCTATGCGGAATAGGTACGGGGTACCTGCTCCGCAACAAGAAAATGAGTTTTATCGGCCGTGTCATCACGGCGCTTATCTGGGTACTCCTCTTCCTGCTCGGCATCGAGGTGGGAGCGAACCCTCGTATTATCAATGGTCTTCAGACCCTGGGACTCGAAGCCATCGTGCTTACGATAGCCGGAAGTCTGGGTAGTGCAATCTTTGCGTGGGCATTGTGGAGATATGTCTGCAGAAAGGAGGCTGGAAATGAAAGGTAGTCTGATTATCGTTGGCTTCTTCGTGCTGGGCATCATCGTGGGAGTGTGGGATGTGATTCCTGCCAGTTTCCTGTCGAGCGACGTGAGCTATTATGCCCTCTGCTGCCTGATGTTCTGCGTGGGTATCAGCATCGGTTGCGATACCTCTATCCTGAAGAGTTTCAGAAAGGTGAATCCCCGACTGATGATGCTGCCGGTGATGACCATTCTGGGAACCTTTGCCGGATGCGCGGCTGCCTCCCTGATACTGGGACACCGTCAGCTCTCCGACTGTCTCGCCATCGGTTCGGGCTTCGGATACTACTCATTGTCGAGCATCTTCATCACGCAGTATCGGGGTGCCGAGCTGGGAACCATCGCCCTGCTTGCCAACATCTTCCGTGAGATTCTCACCCTTCTTGGTGCGCCTCTGCTGGCGAAGTATTTCGGCAAGCTGGCGCCTATCAGCGTGGGTGGAGCCACCACGATGGATACCACGTTGCCTATCATCACCCGCTATTCGGGCGAGAGCTTCATCATCGTTTCCATCTTCCACGGCTTCTGCGTAGATTTCTCCGTACCGTTTCTGGTAACCTTCTTCTGTTCGCTCTAACGGCTTCCTTGCCGCTAGAGCTTTCTTGCTTTATCAGAATCCATCCAGCTCGATGTATTCATCATCGGCTTCAGATTCTGGGGCATTCGAGTCATCGAAGTAGATGCCGGTATCGGTATCTTCTGCGGGCTGGCCCTCGATATCGATTCCATTGTCTTCAGGATTCTTCTTCTGAGAATCATTTTCTTCCTTCAGAGCATCTTCCTCCTTCTGGGAATCCTTATCCACTACGATTTCCGTTGGCTCCATCAGCAGGCGCATCTTGCTGATCTTCAGCGGTGCAAAGTGGCGGGTATAGAACTTGTCGTAATCATCATACGAGAGATTCCTGTCCAGAAGCTCGAGGTTCGGCTCGCTGATCACGTAGCTTCTCGCCTTGGAAATCAGACGGAGGATGCCGGCTTGCTGATGCAGCTCGTTGGCATACTGGCGCGCCTCGTCGTAGTTCTGGAAACCGCTTACCTGCAGGCGATGCAACCCCTGGAGGTCTTCGATGCTGATGTCGAAATTGCGCGCCATATAGGTGGTGAAGTTATACTTGGCTACCTCGAAGAGCAGCTGGTTCTCGTTGACGGAATCTGGACTGTAGGCGAGCAGGAAGACAAAACGGTCGTTGCGGTCGGCTGAGAATCCTTTCTGCCGGGTGGAGTCCTGGGAACTGAGCACATCGCTGCGCTTCGCCCAGACATTGCTCAGGTCGAACTTTCCGCCGTAGAGTCGTCTTCCGGCATTCACGCCGTTTACGATCATTCCCGCCATCTCGCTCAACCGGCTGTTGGGATATTGCGCTATCACCTGGTTCATCTTTTCCAGGCATTCGGAAACCTTGCCCTCGTTGAGCTGGGTCATACCGCTGATGAAGAGGAACTTGTCGCGGTTGGCGCCAGTAGGGAACCGCTTGTCTGATATTTCCGAGTTGTGCATCACCACCTCGTACTTGCCTTCCTTGAATGCCTGATAGGTGAGGGTGTAGATGGAATCTTCGATGTGTACACCCATCCTTGCATTCTCCAGATAGTAAGGGTCGGAGAGGAGGGTGGTGAATCGGCTTTCGGGATAATCCTTCTTCAATTTTTCGACATAACTGTTCGCCATCTGAGTCTGCTTCTTTCGGGAATAAAGCAGATACAGATGGTAATAGGCTTCGTCGAGATGCTTGAAATCCGGGTAGTTGTCCACCAGCCGGAGCAGCATCTTCTCGCTCAGAGCCAGGTTGTCGAGCCGGTCCTTGAAGATGATTCCGGCATGGTATAAGCCATTCGCCAGGAGCTGGTTGCTCGCTGACATCTGCTCTGGGGTGAACGGAATCTGAGCCAGATAATAAGCCCGCTGATGAGGGTCGAGGCTGGCGCTATCGGCAGATGGTTTGCCAGATTCTTTCTGGGATAAAGAATGGGATAGGGCGTCTTGTAATGCATCAGGCTGGAGCTTGGAATCTTGATCAGAAGTCGTTCCTTGCTCGGAATCTGTTCCTTGAGCGATATCGGTATCCTGTGCAGAAGCCACAACAGTTTTGTTGATTCGCTGCCAGTTGTCGAGGTTCTTTCGCTTGCCCCAGAGTTTCTCGAAGAGCGCCTTACCCTGGCTTACGGCTACAGGGGAATAGAAATACCAGGTATTGGTGTTCCCGAATCCGTTTCCTGATGCATTCCCGAATCCGTTTCCGGAATCATTTCCGGAACCATTCCCATCAACTCCTCCTTCATATTCCGAATTCATCTCAGCACCGTCTTCCCATCTCCTTCTTTCTTCCTCTTTCTCCTTTCTTTTCAGGGCAGCTATCACACGGTCGATGGCAGCATTCCTGTCTCTCTCGTCCATTTTGGCAAGAGACTGCAGGGAATCCTGGAGGGCGATGGCATCGGTATAAGGCACCAGTTCGTCCAGCACCTTGGAGCGATGAGCCAGTTGCGGATAATCCTTTCTGTCCTGGTCGAGCAAGCCGATTGCTTCGCCATAGCAGCGCTTGGCATCAGCATATCGTCCGGTTTCCCAATACAGATTGCCCAGACGCAGCAGGAGTACACCCTTCTCTATACCGTTTCGGGTAGCCTTCCGGTTGCCTTTTTCGTAGGCATAGATGGCACGCAGGGTATCTTTCTGGGCCAGGTGGATGTTGCCGATGGCATAATATACCTGGTCCTGATATTCCTTGTTCTTATCCGATGCCGCCATGCGCTTGAGTCGGCTGATCATCTTCCTGCTGTTGCCCGAAGCCAAGACCTCGGTGATGGCGATGCGGGCATTAAACTCCAGTTCGTAGGGCGGATTGAGCCGGATGACGTGGCGGAAAGCCTGATAAGCCTCCTGCTGGTTGCCGATGGAAGCCTGCAACTGTCCCATCAGATACCACTGGCGGGCTTTCTGCTTGTGTCGCATCTCATGGCTTATCACCTTCCTGAGATAGGGAATCGCCTTCCGGGCATCACCCGTGTGGATATAGTAATCGGCGAAGGCATAATCCCATTCCTTCTGGGCACGCCAGTGGATGGAATCGCGCTGGATGTTTCGGATTACATCTTCTGCATCGTAGGTCCATCCCAGCTCGATATAGCATTTGGCAAGCCAGGCGCGCGCCTTGCCGTAGATGGCAGGCTGGGTGGAGTAAAGGCGGCTCATATAGGCGAAGGTGGCAGCAGCCCCCTCGAAATCCCCCTTCTGGAATTGCGATCGGCCCATCAGCATCCACGCTTTCCATAAAAACGGATTGTATTCCCTGCGACTGAGCCATTCGATATCTTTCGCCGTCTTTCTCTTGCCGGGTTCCCATACGGGGCGGCGCTTGATGCTGTGCTGGTGGATGGCTTTCTCGCATTTCTCGATGGCACGGTCGAAGTTGGCTTTACCCAGATCGCGGCTGTTCCTGTTGCCTACGGTATAGAGCGGAATCTGCTCCGTAAAGTTGTCCCGGTTGCCTTCTTCCTTCTCCAGCGCCCCTTCGATATAAGCCACGGTACCATTATAATAGGTATTGTATCGGGCATTAAAGGCATGCCACCACCTGCTCTGCGCCGTATTCTTCTGCGTAGAGCATCCCGTAAGGCTCGCTGCAATCACAGCGAGTCCTATCAGAAAAAGGAGTTGGATGGGGCTTTTGCCTTTCATGCTTTCTATTGTTTATCTGGCATCTTTCTCCTGATGCCCAGGACGATTTTGGCGAGTGCGAATACCACGATGCTGATGAAGATGATGGTGGCACCCGATGGCACGTTGAGCAGATAACTGATGTAGAGACCGGCGATGCAGTCTATCCATCCCAGGATGATGCTTGCCCATATCATCTGCCTGTAATTGTAGGTGAAGAGGTTGGCGGTCATCTGCGGAATGGTGAGCAGGCTGATGGCGAGCACGATGCCCACCATTTTCAGTGTAGCCACGATGGTCATGGCGATGAGCGTCATCATCAGGTATTCGATGGCTGTAACCGGCAGATGCTGCGAACGAGCGAAGGTACTGTCGAATGCGATGTTCTGGATAGGGCGCAGGAGAAAGGTGAAGAGGAGGGCTACGATGAGGGCGAGTCCGCCCAGCAGCCACAGGTCTGCGCTGTCGATGGCAAGGATGCTTCCGAAGAGGAAGGAGGGCAGGTCGGGCATGAATCCTGGAGTCAGGAAACAGCAGATGATGCCCACGCTCATTCCCAGGGTCCAGAACATGGCGATGGCGGAATCCTTTCGCACATCTTTCTTGCGTGATATCCATTGCACTCCGAAGGCGCTGAGGATGGCGAAAACCATGGCGGAGAGTATCGGATTGATTCCTGTAAACACACCGATGCCGATGCCTCCGAAAGAGGCATGGGTGATGCCGCCGCTGATGAATACCAATCGGCGGGTAACGATGTAGGTTCCGATAAAGCCGCACAGGATGCTTGCCAGAAAGGCGCCTATCAGTGCGTTTTGGAAAAATGTATATTGTAGTATATCCATGCGTTTACTTTGAACTGCAAATTTCTAGCTTAAAAAGCCGATGACTTCATCCTTCAGCTGGTTGGGCAGGTTGATGCCTCTCAGTATCAGGCTTCTGTTCCATCCAGCCACTTCTTCCGGCTGCATGGTATAGAGCACTTCCGAGAATTCCTCAACCTCCTCATCGGTATAGGCATCGGCATCCCGACCGGCAAAGCGGTCGAGATCCTCATCATCGTAATATTCTATTTCTTTGGTGGCGGCTTCCATCATGCACTCCTGCTCGCATTTCGAGTTCTCACCGTTGCAGGTGTTGCACGATACGCCTTCCTGCAGAGGCTCCTCGTCCTCTCCCCTGCGGTGAGATACGATTCCGAATATGGCGCTTATCAGGCCTAATGCCACCAGGGCTAAAACTAAATATAGCATAAACAATTAACTATCAACTATTAACTTTCAACTATCTCAAACCCTACTTTCTTCAGGTCTTCCCAATAATGAGGATAGGATTTGCTCACTACCTCCGGATTATTGATCTCAATCTGAGGGAACTTGAAGGCGAGAGGGGCGAATGCCATCGCCATACGATGATCCTCGTAGGTATCGATTGGAGCAAATGAAGGTTCGCAGGTTTCGCCATCCCAATACAGAGTGTTGTCGTTTTCATCGTGGATGACATAGCCCACCTTCTTCAACTCTGTCTTCAGTGCCTCGATGCGGTCGGTCTCCTTGATCTTCAAGCTGGCAAGACCCGTGAACTTGAACTTCACACCCAAGGCGCAGCAGGCTACCACGATGGTCTGAGCCAAATCCGGAGAACCGGAGAAATCGTAATCGAATTTCGGCAGAAGACAGCGGTTCGCCTTCAGCATAACATTTGAAAGATGGTCATGGTTCTCAAATTCGCTCTTCACTCCCAGCAGACTGAAGATGTATTTCACCACGGAATCTCCCTGCTTCGAGCAGTCCATCAAGCCTTCGAGCTGGATTCTGGAGTCGATGTTGCCATTCAGAGCCATCATCTCATACCAGTAGGAAGAAGCACTCCAGTCGTTCTCTATCATATAAGATGTCTCCTTGTAAGGCTGTGGCTTCACGGTGATGGTGTCCATATCCGTCCAGTCGGCATCGGCACCATATTCCTTCATCGTCCAGAGCGTAAGGTCGATGTAAGGGCGGGATGCAATCTCTCCTGTCAACTTCAGTTCCAGTCCGTTCTTCAGAATCGGACCGATCATCAGAAGCGCCGAGATGTATTGCGAACTGATATTGCCCACTACCTCCAGGTGGCCGCCTTCCAGCGCCTTGCCTCGGATGTGGAGTGGGGGATAACCTTCCTTCTTCTCGTAGGTGATGTCGGCGCCCAGATAGCGCAGGGCATCAACGAGGATGCCGATAGGACGGTTCTGCATGCGCTCGGTGCCCGTGATGGTATGTTCGCCAGGGGTGGCAGAGAGATAGGCGGTCATGAAACGCATGGCTGTGCCGGCTGCCTTGATGTTGATGACCTCTGGCATATTCTGAAGGGCTGCAACGATTACTTCCGTGTCATCGCAGTCGCTCAAGTTGTCGGGTTGGATATGGCTTCCAGCCATCGCACTGATTACGAGCGCGCGGTTGCTGATACTCTTGGATGCTGGCAAGTTGATACTTGCGTTCAGTTGGCTTGGTGCCTTGATGGTATATTTTATCATACGCGTACCTTATATTATATATATTTTAGTGCAAAAGTACAAAATAAAAAGTATATACGCTAGTTTTCTTGCGAAAAGTTTTCAAAATATCTCAAAAAAAAGCATAGGCTGCCGTGCTCTGTTTCTGTCTCTTGCTATCAATATGTAAACGAGATAGGGGTATTATGGGGGTATATTGAGATATACCTATTTCAAAGTGTAAAAATCGACCCCCTAAAATGTCAAATTGTAATTTTGTGTGCGTTTTCTTTCAAAAAGTAAAACCGACCCCAAAAATAAGATAAAATAGCGTTAAGGAATGATACAACTTACCGGAATTTGTAGTATCTTTGCATCAGAAAAAAGAAACAACAAGCAATAAGTAACAATCTAAAAATAAAGAATATGAAACGAATTATATTATTCTCATTGATGGCTCTCATGACCGTAGCTACTTTCGGTCGCAAGCGCGTAGAGAATGCAACAGTAGTAGCAGACACTATTTTCTATGCAGAAAATATGAGTAATGTGGCTAGTGCAGATCAGGCTAGTTATTACAGATTGCTGATGACTACCGGCGCTGGCATCAATAAGAAGGATGTGTTCCAGGACTTCTATATGAACGGTAATCTTCGTGCCGAGGGTGGCTACAGCTTCATCGATCTCGGTAACGACCGCAATACGATCTTCAATGGTGAGGTTACCACTTACTACAAGAATGGTAAGGAGAAGTGGCACGGAAAGTATGTTAACGGCAAGCGTGAGGGATACTTCACTCTCCAGCTCCGTGAAGGTGGCGTGGCTGTTGTTCAGTTCAAGAATGGCAAGTCTATCCACAATTACTTCATGATAACATACAAGGATGGTACCACTGAGAAGAGAAATCTCTCTGAGATTCAGTCTTTGATGTAGAAGATCCTCTAGAATAGAAAATCTCTCTTAAATTAATAGAAAAATCTCTCTTATATAAATTAAAATTTTATGTTGATATGACCAATATGGGGATGGCTTCCGGGAGGAAGGTACATCCCCTTTATTTTTCTGATATATGCATAACTGAAAAAAGGTCTGGCGAAATTCATCGCCAGACCTTTTTACAATATTTAGAGTGCCAGGTCAACCTCTACCGGGCAGTGGTCGCTGCCCATGATGTCGGTATGAATCTTGGCTTCTGTAATCTGTTCTCTCAAGCGGTCGGATACCAGGAAGTAGTCGATACGCCAGCCGGCATTCTTCTCGCGTGCCTTGAATCGGTATGACCACCACGAATAGGTAACCTCTTCGGGATGCAGATAGCGGAAGGTATCTGTAAAGCCGTCGTTCAGAAGCTCGGTCATCTTCTCGCGCTCCTCGTCGGTAAAACCGGCATTGCGACGGTTGGTCTTCGGATTCTTGATATCTATCTCCTGATGTGCCACGTTCAGGTCGCCGCAGACCACCACAGCCTTCTTGGCATCCAAAGCCTTCAGGAACTTGTGGAAATCATCTTCCCAGGTCATACGGTAATCCAGTCGCTTCAACTCGGTCTGCGAGTTCGGAGTATAGCAGGTTACGAGATAGAAGTTGTCATACTCCAGGGTGATGACTCTTCCTTCGTGGTCGTGCTCCTCCACGCCCATACCGTAGCTCACGCTCAGTGGCTGGTGGCGGGTATAGATGGCTGTGCCCGAATATCCCTTCTTCTCGGCATAGTTCCAGTAGCTTTCGTAGCCCTCGAACTTCAGGTCGAGCTGACCTTCCTGCATCTTGGTCTCCTGCAGGCAGAAGAAGTCGGCATCGAGCGCCTTGAATTGGCTCTCGAAGTCCTTGCCCACGCAAGCACGCAGGCCATTCACGTTCCAGGATATAAACTTCATATTACTTTGAACTTATTTAGATTCTCTTGCTCTCACCTCTGAGCAGGCTCATGAACTCCTGACGGGTGTTCAGTGAATTGAATACGCCGCTGTAATCGCTGGTAGTAGTGATGGAGTTCTGCTTCTCCACGCCACGCATCTGCATGCACATGTGCTTAGCTTCTATCACCACCATCACACCCTGAGGATTCAAGGTCTCCTGGATGCAGTCCTTGATCTGCTGGGTAAGGCGCTCCTGCACCTGAAGGCGGTGGCTGAAGATATCTACCACACGGGCAATCTTGCTCAGTCCGGTAATCTTGCCGTTAGGGATGTAAGCCACGTGTACCTTGCCATAGAAAGGCAGCATGTGATGCTCGCAGAGGGAGAAGAAATCAATGTCCTTCACAATGACCATCTGGTCGTATTTCTCCTCAAAGAGGGCATCGGTCAACACCTTGTGGGCATCCTGATAGTAGCCGCGGGTCAATACCTGCATCGCCTTGGCTACGCGCATAGGAGTCTTGACAAGTCCTTCGCGCTCTGTGTCTTCACCCAGGAGCTTCAATACTTCCTTATAGTGTCCTGCGAGTTCATCCAATCCCTCGCGAAATTCTGTTTCTGGATTCATATCTTATTTACTTTGAATTTTGAACTTTATGAATAGTAAGACTGTTGAATTCTTCACTCTTCACTTTAATATTGTACTGTAATCTGTCCCTTTACCAGGCATGCCTGTCTGTATCCCAGGGCTCTCACCTTGGCAAGCACCTTCTTAGCCTCGCCCAGTTCGCGGAAGTTGCCCATGCGGCAAATCCATCTTGGCGAGTAGAAGTGTACATATACAGGCTGGTCTGGGAACTTCATCTTGATGTTGTTGCCCGTCTGTTCAGCCTTCAGTCGGTCGTTGCGTGAGTTTCCTCCGGCAAAGATCTGTACTCTATATCCTGTAACCTTGTAGCTTCTGCGCATCACCTTCTTGCGCATGTCCACTACAGGCATCTCGGTTTCTTCCTGATGTGTCTCAGCCTTCTGTGCATTGTTTCCATGCTGTTTCTCCTTGGCAGCTTCGTGCTGTGGCTCTGCCTTCTTGAGCGAGTCTGGAGTCTGCTTGTGAGAGTCCGGAGTCTGCTTGTGCTGGGTAGCTGGAGTTACTTCTTTATGCTGAGTATCTGTTGGTTTCTTCTGTGGTTGTGGGGTAGTCTTAGTCTTATCGTCCTGTGGATTCACCTGATTCGTATGGGTTGGAACCTGTTTTCCGTTCACCAATTCGTCGATAGCCTTGCTTTGGTGTACGGTCACGACACCCTGTCCTGGATTCTTCTGCTTGAGATGATCCAAGTAAGTCTGCGCATTCATCTGGATAGATGAGCAGAGGATGAAAATCAATAATGTGACGAATTGTTTCATGACTATACCTTATTTAATATATATATACCTTTTATTAATATATAATGTGTCAGCAATCTGTTTCTGTCATCCTATTAAGATAGGGAAAGGGATGCCCCCAGGAAAGAAGGCATCCCCTTTGGTAAATATCCTTGTGAGATTACTTCTTCCAAGCGTCGATGATACCCTTGAAATCAGCAGCCTTCAAAGAAGCACCACCGATCAAACCACCGTCGATGTTTGGCTTAGCGAAGAGCTCAGGAGCGTTGCTAGCCTTGCAGCTACCACCGTAGAGGATAGATGTCTCCTCAGCAGCCTCGTTGCCATACTTCTCAGCTACGATAGAGCGGATGTATGCCAACATCTCCTCAGCCTGGTCAGAAGTAGCAGTCTTACCTGTACCGATAGCCCAGATTGGCTCGTAAGCGAGGATGATGTTCTTCCAAGCGTCAGCACTCAAGTGGAATACTGAACCCTCCAACTCAGCCTTAACAACCTCGTTCTGCTTCTCAGCCTCACGCTCCTCGAGAGTCTCACCGCAGCAGAAGATAACCTTCAAACCGTTAGCCAAAGCCAACTCTACCTTCTCCTTCAAGATCTCTGCAGTCTCGCCATAGTACTGACGACGCTCTGAGTGACCGAGGATAACGTACTGAGCACCTGTGCTCTTTACCATCTCAGCTGAAACCTCACCTGTGAAAGCACCCTTAGCCTTGTCAGCGCAGTTCTCTGCACCGAGACCTACTACCTTTGAATCCAAAACCTGAGCTACAGAAGCCAAGTGGATGAATGGAGTACAGATGATTACGTCACAGTTTGGCTTGTCAGCTACCAATGCCTCGTTGATCTCCTTAGCGAGAGCAACACCGTCCTGCAGGTTCATGTTCATTTTCCAGTTACCTGCTACAATTTTCTTTCTCATTTTTCTTTTCTTTTTAAAAGTTGATAATATTCTGTTTGAATTCTCTTTCTTTCTGATCCAGGCACCCCATGCCCAAAGCCGGTCGGCGATGGTAAGGAGTACCAGCGGGATGACAAACCAGGAGATGATGCCGGCTATCTTCTTGGCGGCACTTACTTCCGGCATCTTGCCGATTTCAGTCTTCTCCAGCGGCTTGCCTGCCAGGTCTGCCATCTTAGGCAGGTCGTTGTGGCTCCATTTCCGGATGATGGTTCCGTCTTTCAGCAGCAGGAGTCCCGGGTTGCTGCGTATCACGGTCTTCAGCGTCGTCTCGTCTGTGATATAGAAGGGATATTCTGCTCCCGTGATGTCTTGCCAGTGCCTGATGGCTTTCTCCGTACTTGCCGTAAGGCAGAGGAATGGATATCCATGGTCGGTGGCATACTCGTATATTTCATCGATGCTTCCGAAGTTGCTGTCATCGGCAAAGTCGAGATGTGGCGAGATGAGCAGGAAGGTGTAGCCCTTGCGGTGAATCACTTCCTGGGTGATGTCTTCGCCCGTCTTCATATCTTCTATGCTGAAGTCGTGGATAGGAGGCACGTAGCCTTCTTCCGTCTGCACCGTCTTGCTGTCGATGAAGGTCCAGGTAGAGTCGGGATAGTTGTCTATCGTAAACTCCTTCCGTTCGCCGTTCTTCTCCAGGATGAAGGTGGTGTCAAACTTCGGCTGCTTGGCTCCCTTCGGAATCTCCATACCCTTGGCTATGTTGGCGCCGATGTGATAAGGGCGGAAGTCGAACTGCGGCAGATACCACAGGCTCCAGGTGCTCATCACGATGGAGAAGAGGAAGGTGTAGTTGATTACCACCCACTGTGTCTGTCTCGAAATGAGTCTCGGCATCTCCAGCGGCTTTCTCCAGATCAGGATGGCAAATATCAGGAGGATGATGTTCTTGATGAATGTCTCCATATTGGTGAGCACTACGGCATCACCGAAGCATCCGCAATCCTTTACTGGGTCTGCGATGACGATCCAGAGTGTAATCAGCGTCATCACGATCATCACGGCAAGGGTAATCTTGCTCGTCAGTCTCCGCCGGATGGCGAAGAGAAGGAAGATACCGATGGCAAACTCAGCAGTGGCAAGCAATACCGACATCACCAGGGTGCTCCAGTCGGGAAACATCCAGTCGATATGCAGCGCTTCCAGATAGTCGGTTATCTTGTATTGCGTGCCCAGTGGATCCATTCCCTTCACGAATCCTGAGAAGATGAAGGTTACAGCCACGAGCAGTCGCCCGATATTCACCGCTGTTTTTGTTATAATCTGCTTTGCCGTCATATCATTTTCCTCTTTTACCTGATAGAATGAACCTTCTTATTATAGAATGAGCCTTCTTACTTTTCTCCCATTTTGATGGCACCGAAAACAGCGTAGTTGATGATGTCCATATAGTTGGCATCAATGCCTTCTGATACGAGAGTAGCTCCTGCTATATCCTCGATTTCCTTTACTCGCTGTATCTTGGTGAGAATAAAGTCGGTATAGCTGCTCACTCGCATCGATCGCCAGGCCTCGTCGTAGTCGTGATTCTTCTTGAGCATCAGTTCCAGGGCTTCCTGGGCATGCTTGTCGTAGAGCTTCATTGCCTCTTCCGGTGTCATATCTACTTCATCCACGAATGGCTTTTCCAGCTGGATGAGTCCTACGATACCATAATTAATAAGCGCGATAAACTCCGGACGGATGCCTTCGCCTACGAGAGATTCTTTCTTGATTTCAAGCGAGCGGATGCGCTTCGCCTTGATATAGAGTTGGTCGGTTAAGGAAGATGGACGCAGGATTCTCCAAGAGGCTCCATAATCGTGAAGCTTCTTCTCAAATAATGCCCTGCATTCTCCCATAACAACTTTAAACTGCTGTTCTGTTTTCAATAAATCTGCCATAATAATTTCGAAATTCGGTGCAAATTTACGCATTTATTATGAAATAGCCAAATATTTATTTTGTATTTTACATTATTTGCAGTAACTTTAGACAAGTTACGCTGCATCTCAACAATAAAAATAAAAAAAGTGCTTTTTTATTTTGTATTGTCTTCGATTTGCAGTAACTTTGCACCCCGAAATTAAATGAGTATGAGAAATTTGACCAATGCCGAACTGGCACAAATACTAGATAAGGATATTTTTCACGAGATTTCAGAGGCGGCGGATGCGCTGTCTGTGGAATGCTATGTAGTAGGTGGATATGTGCGCGACCTCTTCCTGGAGCGCCCTTCCAATGACATCGATGTCGTGGTGGTGGGGAGCGGAATTGAGGTGGCTTCTGCCCTCAAGAAGAAGCTGGGCAAGAAGGCACATCTCTCGGTGTTCCGAAATTTCGGAACCGCACAGGTTAAGTATAAGGATACAGAAGTGGAGTTCGTGGGAGCACGAAAGGAAAGTTACAACCGTGATTCGCGCAAGCCGATTGTAGAGGATGGAACCCTGGAGGATGACCAGAACCGCCGCGACTTCACCATCAATGCAATGGCGGTCTGCCTGAACAAGGACCGTTTTGGCGAACTTGTCGATCCGTTTGATGGTGTCTATGACCTGGAGGATGGCATCATCGCCACTCCGCTCGATCCGGATATCACCTTTTCTGATGACCCGCTCCGTATGATGAGATGTGTACGTTTTGCTACCCAGCTCAATTTCCAGATAGAAGATGAGACTTATGCCGCTCTCTCTCGCAATGCCGAACGACTGAAGATTATCAGTGGCGAGCGTATCTGCGACGAGATGAACAAGATCATGCTCTCCAAGCATCCCAGCAGCGGCTTCTATTATCTGAAGGATACCGGACTGCTTGATCTCATCCTGCCGGAACTGGTGGCGATGGATAAGGTGGAGACCCGCAACGGAAAAGCCCACAAGAACAATTACGACCATACGATGGAGGTTTTGGAGAATGTGTGCAAGCACAGCGATAACCTCTGGCTCCGCTGGGCTGCCCTCTTCCATGATATAGGCAAGCCGAGGAGCAAGCGATGGGACAACAACATCGGATGGACTTTCTACAGCCATAACATTATCGGTGCCAAGATGATTCCTAACATTTTCCGCCGCATGAAACTGCCGATGGATGCCAAGATGAAGTATGTGCAGAAGCTGGTGGAGCTTCACATGCGTCCTATCGTGATAGCGGATGAAGAGGTGACTGATAGCGCCGTGCGCCGACTGCTGAACGATGCCGGTGATGACATCAACGACCTGATGACGCTTTGCGAGGCTGATATCACCAGCAAGAACCAGGTGCGCAAGCAGCGATTCCTGGATAACTTCAAGATGGTGCGCGAAAAACTGGTAGATCTTCAGGATCGTGACTACAAGCGACTGCTCCAGCCATGTATCGACGGCAATGAAATCATGGAGATGTTCCAGCTCAAGCCATGCCGCGAAGTAGGCGTACTGAAGCAGTATCTCAAGGATGCCGTGCTGGACAACAAGGTGGCTAACGAGCGCGAGCCGCTGATGGAACTTCTGATGAAGAAAGCCCAGGATATGGGGCTGAATATGGCAGAAAACTTAAATAGAGAATAATTTTTGTTAAATAACGGCTCCCTGCGAGCCGTTATTCGTTTATTATTCGTAATTTTGCACCGCTTTTTAAAACTAAAAGCATTGTTTCAGTTTCCGTCAGAGGGCGGTATATATAATAAGGTATGACATAAAATAATAAATTATAATATAAATAGGTATGAAAATTAAAAACGTTTTGTTTGTTGCAGCAGTTTGTGTTCTTGCTGCTTTGACATCATGTGGTGGAAGTAAGAAGGGTGGTTTACCAGACTTCGGCGATGATGAGTTTGCCGTGGCTACCATCGGCACTTCCAGCGCCGCATTGCAGACTACCTATCCTGCTACCATCAAGGGTATTCAGGATGTTGAGGTACGTCCTAAGGTTTCTGGCTTCATTACAAAGGTTTTTGTACATGAGGGTCAGACTGTTTCAGCAGGTCAGGCTTTGTTCTCTATCGATAGCGAGACTTATCAGGCTGCTGTCCGTTCAGCTGCTGCCGCTGTCAATACTGCCAAGGCTCAGGCTAACACAGCAAAGTTGACTTACCAGAACAACAAGAAGTTGTATGATAGCAAGATTATCGGTGAATATGAACTTTCTACAGCAGCTAACGGCTATGCAACCGCTAAGGCACAGGTAGCTCAGGCAGAGGCTGCTCTGGCTTCAGCCCGTGAGCAGTTGGCTTGGTGTACTGTTACCAGCCCTTCTGCCGGTGTTGTAGGTAGTCTTCCTTTCAAGGTAGGTGCTTTGGTCAGCGCTTCTGGCCAGGCTTTGACTACCGTTTCCAACATCAGCACCATGGAGGTATTCTTCTCACTCTCAGAGTCTCAGATTTTGAGTATGTCTAAGACCAATGGTAGCGTTCAGGCTGCTATTGCTGCATTCCCTGCAGTTAAGTTGCAGTTGGCAGACGGTTCTATCTATAATCATCCAGGTAAGGTGGTTAAGATGAGTGGTGTCATCGATGCTACTTCCGGTTCTATCTCTCTCATCGCTCACTTCCCTAACCCAGAGAAGTTGTTGAAGAGTGGTGGTGCAGGTTCTATCGTTGTTCCTAATGATCAGAACAGTGCTATCGTCATTCCTCAGGAGGCTTGCTCTCAGGTGCAGGATAAGATCTTCGTTTACATTGTAACCAAGGATAACAAGGTGAAGTATTCTGAGATTAAGGTAAATCCACAGGATGATGGCAAGAACTATATCGTAACTGCAGGTCTTCATGTAGGCGACCGCATCGTATTGAAGGGTATTACTAAGTTGACCGATGGTCAACAGATCAAGCCTATCACTCTGGATCGTTACAACCAGAAGATTGCAGAGGCTGCCAAGTTGAGTGAATCTCAGGACAATGCTCATGCCTTCGCTACTGCTATGGGCGGCAAGAAGTAATATATATTAAGGTATAAAGAAAAATAGTAAATTATGTCATTTACAAACTTTATAAAGCGCCCGGTACTTTCGACGGTGGTTTCCATCTTCTTCGTCTTGCTGGGTATTATCGGCTTGGTATCGCTGCCTATCGAGCAGTATCCGAATATCGCGCCGCCTACCATCACGGTATCTGCTACCTATACGGGTGCAGATGCCCAGACGGTGTTGAACTCAGTCGTTGCTCCGCTGGAGGAAAGTATCAACGGTGTGGAGAACATGACTTACATGACCTCTTCTGCGTCTAACTCTGGTATGGCTCAAATCACCGTTTACTTCAAGCAGGGTTCTGACCCTGATATGGCTGCGGTGAATGTACAGAACCGTGTGTCTCAGGCACAGTCTCTGTTGCCTGCCGAGGTTACCAAGGTGGGTGTCACCGTTACCAAACGTCAGAGTTCCAACGTCATCATGTTCGCTCTGACTACAGACGATGGCCGTTACGATGACCAGTTTGTTACCAACTACGCCCTGATCAACGTCATTCCTCAGTTGAAGCGTATCAATGGTGTGGGTGATGTGCAGAGCCCTTCTACCCGTAACTACTCTATGCGTATCTGGTTGAAGCCAGAGAAGATGAAGGAGTTCGGACTGGTTCCTTCTGATGTTTCTCAGGCTTTGGCAGAGCAGAATATCGAGGCTGCCCCTGGTAGCTTTGGTGAGAGCTCTGATATGCAGTATGAATATACCTTGCGTTACAAGGGTCGTTTGAAGACTCCATTGGAGTATGAGAACATCCTCATCAAGAGCAATACTTCCGGTCAGACTCTCCGTCTGGGCGAAATTGCCAAGGTTGAGTTGGGTGGTTTGCAGTATAACGTAAACCTGCTCAATGATGGTCAGCCTGCCGTGCTGGGTATGGTCCAGCAGATTGCCGGTTCCAACGCTACCCAGATTGCAAGCGACGTAAAGAAGACGTTGGATGAACTGGAGAAGAGTTATCCTCCTGGGTTGAAGAATGTCGTCCTGATGGATGTTACCGAGTTCTTGTTCGCATCTATCGAGGAGGTTATCTTCACCTTGATTATCACCCTGGTACTGGTGTTCATCGTAGTGTATATCTTCTTGCAGGACTTCCGTTCTACGCTGATTCCTATGATTGCCGTGCCTGTGGCTTTGGTCGGTACGTTCCTCTTCCTTTGGATCTTCGGATTCTCCATCAACCTGCTTACGCTGTCAGCCCTGCTGCTGGCTATTGCGATTGTGGTCGATGATGCCATCGTGGTGGTCGAGGCGGTTCACGCCAAGCTCGACCAGGGTTACAAGAGTGCTTTGACAGCATCTATCGATGCGATGAACGAAATTTCCAGTGCCATTATCTCTATTACATTGGTGATGTCTGCCGTGTTCGTTCCTGTATCATTCATCGGTGGTACTTCCGGTTACTTCTACCGTGAGTTCGGTGTAACCATGGCTGTGTCTATCGTTATTTCGGCTATCAATGCGTTGACCTTGTCTCCTGCACTTTGTGCCGTATTGCTGAAGCCACACGAGGAGGGTCACGAGAAGAAGATGTCTTTCATCGACCGATTCCACGCAGGATTCAACTATCAGTTTGATAAGATTACCAATAAGTATAAGGGTGGTGTCAAGTGGGTTATCAACCATGGCATCATTGCTGGTAGTCTGGTGGCTGTCAGTATCGTAGGTCTGGTTGCCCTGATGGGTACTACCAAGACGGGTCTGGTGCCTGATGAGGATACCGGTACTATCTTCGCTTGTATCTCTACAGCTCCTGGTACTTCTCAGGAACGTACAGCAGAGGTGGTTAAGCAGGTAGATAAGATGCTGGCTAGCAACCCAGCCATCGCAACCCGTAACGCCATCATGGGTTATAGCTTTATCGGTGGTGCCGGTTCTAACCAGGGTACCATCATCGTGAAGCTGAAGCCATTCGAGGAGCGTCCGGGTGGATTCTTCCACCGTATCAAGGAGGCTTGTACCGGTGGCGGTATTGAGGCGCTGTTTGTCAACCCAATGGAATATACTTCTGTGTTGGGTATGATCTACAAGCAGACTGCTGCCATCAAGGATGCACAGGTTCTTGCCTTCGCTCCACCTATGATTTCCGGTTTCTCCATGCAGAATGGTATTACCATGACCATGCAGGATAAGACCGGTGGCGACTTGAATAAGTTCTTTGATAATGTGAAGAAGTTCCTGGCTGAGTTGAACAAGCGTCCTGAGATTCAGACTGCCCAGACTCAGTACAACCCTAACTATCCACAGTATATGGTGGATGTAGATGTTGCCAAGACCAAGCAGGCTGGTATCTCTCCATCAACAGTATTGTCTGTAATGCAGGGTTATCTCGGTGGTCTCTACGCATCTAACTTCAATGCCTACGGTAAGCTCTACCGTGTGATGATTCAGGCTGGACCTGAGAGTCGTATGCGTCCAGACGATCTGAGCAAGATTTATGTACGTTGTGCAGATGGCACCATGTCTCCTGTAAGCGAGTTCGTGAACTTGAAGAAGGTTTATGGTCCATCTAACATTACACGTTTCAACCTGTTTACCTCTATGGATGTTTCTGTAACTCCTAACAGCGGTTACTCTACCGGTGACGGTATGAAGGCGATTGCTGAGGTTGCCAAGGAGACATTGCCTGAGGGTTACGGCTATGAGTACTCTGGTTTGACCCGTTCTGAGGCTGAGTCCAGCAACTCTACAGGTTTGATTTTCGCACTCTGTATCGTATTCGTTTACCTCATCTTGAGTGCCCAGTACGAGAGTTACATCTTGCCATTGTCTGTAGTATTGTCTATCCCATTCGGTTTGGCAGGTGCATTTATCTTCACCAATATCTTCGGTCACTCTAACGATATCTACATGCAGATTTCGTTGATTATGTTGATCGGTCTGTTGGCAAAGAACGCCATCCTGATCGTACAGTTCGCCCTCGAGCGTCGTCGTACGGGTATGGCCATCAAGTACTCAGCTATCCTGGGTGCCGGTGCCCGTCTCCGTCCTATCCTGATGACTTCTCTGGCGATGGTTATTGGTCTGTTGCCTCTGATGTTTGCATCTGGTGTAGGTAAGAATGGTAACCAGACCCTGGGTGCTGCCGCAGTAGGTGGTATGTTGATTGGTACTGTCTGTCAGATCTTCGTGGTTCCTGCTCTCTTCGCACTCTTCCAGTGGTTGCAGGAGAAGTTGACTCCATTGAAGTTCGAGGATGAGTTGAACGAGGAGGCTGCTGCCGAGTTGGTGCAGTATGCCAACGCTGCTCACCACAAGAAGGGTATCGAGAAGAAGTAATAACGCAATGTAACTTCAAAGGAAACAATGAAAAAGAATTTAAATATCATCATATTGGGTCTCGCAGCGCTCTCTTTGAGCAGCTGCAAGACTCTCTACGGAAAGTATGAGCGTCCGGATGTGAAGACCAGCGGTATCGTTCGCGATGTAGCTTCTGATACAGATACTTTGGCTGTAAAGGATACTACTACCTTTGCCAACATCCCTTGGCGCAGCGTCTTCACCGACCCTCAGCTCCAGTCAATCATTGAGAAGGGATTGAACAACAATGTCAACCTCCTCAATGCGGCTTTGAACGTGAAGATGGCTGAAGAGCAGTTGAAGTGTGCCAAGTTGGCATTCGTGCCTTCCTTGTCTTTCTCTCCTCAGGGAACTATCTCTTCCTGGGATGGTCAGGCTGCCAACAAGACTTACAGCATGCCTGTCACTGCCAGTTGGATGGTTGACCTCTTCGGCAACCTGCTCTCTCAGAAGCGCAGTGCCCAGATGGCGCTGCTCCAGTTGAAGGACTATCAGGTGTCTGTCAAGACCAACCTCATCGCCAATATTGCCAACATGTATTATACCTTGTTGATGCTCGACAAGCAGGTGGAGCTGGTTAACAATATGGAAGGCTTGACCAAGGATACCTGGGAGATGATGAAGGTATTGAAGGATACCAAGCTTGGTTATCGCGGAACCTCTGTTCAGGCTGCCGAGAGCAACTACTATGCAGTGTTGACTCAGAAGACCGACCTGTTGCGTCAGATTCGCGAGACAGAGAACTCCCTGAGTCTTCTCATCGGCGACCAGGCTCATTCCATTGCCCGTGGCAAGCTGGAGAATCAGAGTCTTCCTACAACTTTCTCTACAGGTGTAGGCATCCAGTTGCTCAACAACCGTGCTGATGTTCACGCTGCCGAGATGAATCTGGCTCAGTGCTTCTATGGCGTAGAGACTGCCCGCAGCAAGTTCTATCCATCCATCACTATCTCTGGTACAGGTGCATTCACCAATTCTAGTGGTATGGGCATCGTGAACCCAGGTAAGTGGTTGCTTTCTGCAGTAGGTTCTCTCGTTCAGCCAATCTTCAAAAATGGTACTATCATTGCAGGTTTGAAGGTGGCTAAGATGCAGTATGAGCAGGCTTACAATACTTGGCAGAATGCCGTGCTGAAGGCTGGTAGCGAGGTAAGCAATGCCTTGGTACTCTACAACTATTCTGATGAGAAGAGTAAGGTAGAAGCCAAGCAAGTTGCGGTACTCGAGCAGAACGTGGAGGATACCCGTAAGTTGATGTCAGAGGCTGGCGGTTCTTATCTGGAGGTAATCCAGGCACAGTCTTCACTGCTCAACGTACAGCTTTCTAAGGTAGCTGATGACTTCTACAAGATGCAGGCAGTGGTAAACCTCTACTATGCATTGGGTGGAGGAGCTAAGTAATTTATAGTTAATAATTAATAGTTTATAGTTATGGCTAGTATAATAAGTCCAAAGGCAGAGGTTTCTCCAAAGGCTAAGATTGGAGACAACTGCAAGATCTATCCATTCGCCTATATCGAGGACGATGTGGTCATCGGCGACAACTGTATCATCTATCCCTTCGCGAGCATCATGAACGGTACTCGCATGGGTAATAATAATAAGGTGTTCCAGGCAGCCGTTATCGCTGCCCTCCCACAGGATTTCAACTTTACCGGTGAGGAGAGTGAGGTAGTGATTGGCGACAACAATACCATCCGTGAAAACGTGGTTATCAACCGTGGTACTCACAAGGGTGGCAAGACCATTCTGGGCAACAACAACTTCCTGATGGAAGGTGCCCATATCTCTCACGATACCGTAATCGGCAACGGTTGCGTATTCGGTTATGGTACCAAGATTGCAGGCGACTGCGTGATAGGTAACGGTGTCATCTACTCAACATCCGTAGTAGAGAACGCCAAGACCAGAGTAGGCGACTTGGCGATGATTCAGGCAGGTACCACCTTCTCTAAGGATATTCCTCCTTATATCATTGCCGGTGGAAAGCCTGTGAAGTATGCAGGTCCTAACACCATCATCATGGAAGCAGCCGAGGTTACCGAGAAGGTTCGCAAGCACATTGCGAATGCCTACCGACTGGTATTCCATGGTCAGACATCCCTCTTCGATGCCATCAACCAGATCAAGGATCAGGTGCCAGATGGTCCGGAGATTCAGAACATCATCCAGTTCCTGGAGAGTTCCCAAAAGGGTGTCATCACTAAGATGTAGTTTTGATTGGAAGGGTTTAATCCCTTCGTTTACTATTATGTTTAGTTAAAATTCAAGTCATACCTATTTGAATTTTACTCAGTATCTTGAAAGGGCTGGCCGTGAGGTCGGCCCTTTTTATGTGTGTATGGTATGAAATCTCCGTTCATAAGTTTTGAACGCACATTCAGTACTTTTGAATGTATGTTCAAAACTTTTGAACGGAGATTCAAAACTTGTGAACGAAGATTTCTATTAGGCTTGGCAACAAATTCTATTAATGGTAGTAACAGATTCTATTAATGGTAGTAATATCTTCTCTTCCCTTAATAATTAATAGAATAAATGCAAATAAATGCAATTTTATTTTGTTATCTCTTCGTTTATGTGTACCTTTGCAAACAATTTGGGTAATTACGCCCTTTTCTGTCAGAAATAAATAGAATAGAACATGAGAAAGAAACAATATAAGCCTCGCAATCATCGTGGATTGCAGGTCGTTACTTTATGCATCAGCACCGCTATGGTGCTTGTTTTGTTGGGATTGGTCATCTTTTCCGTATTGATGGGAAGAAACCTCTCTTCCTATGTCAAGGAGAACCTGGTGGTACAGGTGATGCTGGAGCAGGATGTTACCAATCCTGAGGGCTTGCAGATGTGTAAGCGCCTGAAGGCACGTCCTTACGTGAAAGGTCTGACCTATATCTCCAAGGAACAGGCTTTGCAGGAGGCTACCCACGATCTGGGTACCAATCCTAGCGAATTTGCCGGTGTGAATCCTTTCCAGCCATCTATCGAAATCACGACACAGGCGGATTATGCCAACAATGATTCCCTGAAGTGGATAGCCAAGGAGCTGAAAAGCTATTCGCGCGTGACGGAAGTAAGTTATCAGCACGACTTGATAGAACAGGTGAACAATTCGCTCACCAAGATAAGCATCGGCCTTCTTATCGTAGCCGCCCTGCTTACCTTTATCTCGTTCTCGCTTATCAACAATACGGTGAGACTGGGCATCTATGCCCGCCGATTCTCCATCCATACCATGAAGCTGGTGGGTGCATCCTGGGGCTTCATCCGTAAGCCTTTCATCAAGAGGGCTGTATTGGTGGGTGTAGTTGCGGCTTTGCTTGCCGATGGTTTCCTCGGTGGATGCCTCTATGCCTGGTCGCTTCACGAGCCGGAACTGGTCAATGTGCTCGGCTGGCAGGAGCTTGCCATCACGGGCGGTTCGGTATTCCTCTTCGGTATCATCATTACGGCTCTCTGTGCCAATATCTCGGTGAACAAGTTCCTCAAGATGAAGGCGGGAGATCTCTACAAAATTTAAACATTACACATTAAACATTATATATAATGGATAAGAAGAATTTAGCATTTGACAAGATGAACTTCATCTTGTTGGCAATTGGTATGGCAATTGTCATCATCGGTTTCCTCCTGATGAGCGGCGCTGGCTCTAACGAGCACTCTTTCGATGCTGATATTTTCAGTACTCGCCGTATTGTAGTGGCACCAACCGTTACCCTGATTGGTTTCCTCTCTATCATCTATGCAGTTATACGCAAGCCGAAAGACAATTAATAGTTTATTGTTAATATACATATTTAAATTAGATGGATTTTATTCAGACTATCATTATCTCTATCGTAGAGGGATTGACCGAGTTCTTGCCAGTGTCTAGTACAGGTCACATGATTATTGCCGAAAACTTGTTGGGTGTAGATATCCAGGATAAGTTTGTCAACGCCTTCACTGTCATCATCCAGTTTGGTGCCATTCTTTCTGTCATCTGCCTGTATTGGAAGAGATTCTTCTATCCGGATGCAGTGAAGACAGGAGAGAAGACCTATTGGAAGGCGATGTTCGATTTCTATGCCCGCCTGGTGGTTGGTACACTGCCTGCCGTGGTATTGGGTCTTGCCTTCAATGATTTCATCGAGTCAAATCTGGGAAATGTACAGCTGGTAGGTTGGATGCTTGTCATTGGTGGTGTATTCATGCTCTTCTGCGATAAGATTTTCAATAAAGGCAGCGAGCAGACCAAGCTTACTTACAAGCGTGCCCTGACCATCGGTTTCATCCAGTGTATTGCGATGATTCCTGGTGTGTCTCGTTCTATGTCAACCATCGTGGGTGGTATGTCGCAGCGACTCACCCGCAAGGCGGCTGCCGAGTTCTCATTCTTCCTGGCTGTGCCTACCATGTTTGGTGCCACTTGTCTGGAGGTTTATAAGCTGATTAGCCATGGTGGCGGTTCGTTGCTTACCCAGGGTAACAACCTGTTTACTTTGATTTTAGGCTCTGTGGTAGCATTCATCGTTGCCATTCTCGCCATCAAGTTTTTCATCAATTATGTCACCAAGTACGGTTTCGCAGCTTTCGGCTGGTATCGTATTGTTATCGGACTCATCATCATCATCTGCGGCCTTTGCGGTGTAGATATGCAGATGGTTGACTAAAATAAGAATATGGATTTTAGAAAAGGAGAAATTATAGCCATCGACAAGCCTTATCGCATGTCGAGCTTTGGAGCACTGGCGCACGTTCGCTATCTGCTCAGCAAGAAACTCGGCTTCAAGGTGAAGATAGGACATGCCGGTACGCTCGATCCCCTTGCTACGGGTGTGTTGGTGCTCTGCACGGGTAAATGTACCAAGCAGATTGAGCAATTGCAGACACATACCAAGGAATATACGGCAACGCTTCAGTTGGGTGCTACCACGGCAAGCTACGATAAAGAGCACAGTGTAAACCATACTTACCCTACCAAGCACATCACCCGTGAGCTGGTAGAGGAGGTGCTGAAGCAGTTTGTTGGCGAGATTCAGCAGGTCCCACCTACCTATAGTGCCGTGAAGGTGAATGGTGACCGTTCTTATGCCCTGCGCAGAGCAGGCGAGGAGGTGCAGCTGAAGCCTAAGACCGTGCGTGTGGATGAAATCGAACTCACCGACTACAACGATGAGGAGAAGACGGCAAGCATCCGAGTGGTTTGCGGTAAGGGTACTTACATCCGGTCCCTGGCACGCGACATCGGTCGTGCCCTGGATAGCGGTGCCTTCCTGACAGCCCTCCGCCGTACCAAGGCAGGAAGCTTCTCGGTAGAGAACTGCATCGACTTTGACCATTTCCAGGAATGGCTCGATGCACAGGAGATAGAAGACAGCCTTGCCAATAACTAGGCTCGAATTTCGAAAAATGACATTAATAGTAAATCATCTTAAGAAAGGAGATATAATATCACATGAAACTATCACAATTCAACTTTAAGTTGCCAGCTGCTCAGGTGGCACTTTATCCACATAAGACTAAGCGTGTGGTCAAGACTGCTAGTGGTGAACGTACATTCGAGATTACCCGTCGTGACGAGTCTCGACTGATGGTGCTCCACAAGAAGTCTGAAACCATCGAGATGTACAAGAAGGACGAGAATGGCAAGGATATGGTGGATGCTGATGGCAATCCAGTATTCCTGCAGTTCAAGGATATCGTCAACTACTTCGAAGAGGGTGATACCTTCATCTTCAATGATACGAAGGTATTCCCTGCGCGCCTTTATGGTACCAAGGAGAAGACTGATGCCAAGATTGAGGTGTTCCTGCTCCGTGAGCTGAATGCCGAGATGCGTCTTTGGGATGTGCTGGTAGAGCCTGCGCGCAAGATCCGTATCGGCAACAAGCTGTTCTTTGATGATGTCAACGAGATGGTAGCCGAGGTAATCGATAATACCACCAGCCGTGGCCGTACCCTCCGTTTCCTCTATGATGAGGATGGCAACCACGATGTCTTCAAGCGTTCGCTCTTTGCTTTGGGTGAGGCTCCGCTTCCTCGCTATATCATCGATGCCCGTGAGGATCATCACGCTACAGAGGATGATATGGACGACTTCCAGTGTGTATTCGCAGAGAAGGAGGGTGCCGTTACTGCTCCTGCTACAGGTCTTCATTTCTCTCGTGAGTTGATGAAGCGCTTGGAAATCAACGGCATCAACGAGGCTTACATCACCCTGCATTGCGGATTGGGCAACTTCCACGAGATTGAGGTAGAGGACCTTACCAAGCACAAGATGGATTCAGAGCAGATGATTATCTCTAAGGAAGCTTGCGAACTGGTGAATAAGACCAAGCTGGAAGGTCATCGCGTATGCGCCATTGGTACCAGCGTGATGAAGGCTACTGAAACTGCTGTAGGTACAGACGGAATGATGAAGGAGTTTGATGGATGGACCAATAAGTTCATCTTCCCTCCATACGATTTCGGATTGGCTGACTGTGCTGTTGCCAACTTCTATCATCCAGAGTCAACCTTGATGATGTGTACCGCTGCCTTTGGTGGTTACGACCTGGTGTATGAGGCATACAAGAAGGCTGTGAAGAATGGCTATATGTTTGGTTGCTACGGTGACTCACTGTTGATACTTCCAGACTAAATGGTGGAATAAACAGTTTTTGTACATATAAAAGTATTTGATATTCAGTAGATAAGCTGAGTTATCCACAGTTTTCGTAAAAGTGTGAATAAGTATGTATAAAGTATATTTAAGCCTTGGCACGAATCTGGGCAACCGGAAGCGTAATATTCGTGAGGCTATCGATAAAATAGGAGAGCAGATTGGCGTGGTAGAGCGCCAGTCTGCTCTTTACGAAACCAAGCCTTGGGGCTATTCTTCACCCAATGACTTCATCAATTCCTGCGTGCTGGTTCTCACCGCCATGGCCCCTCGCCAGGTGTTGGAGGCTACCCAGCGGATAGAGCAGGAGATGGGCAGAACCCTGAAGTCTGTAAATGGGGAATATCACGACCGCATCATCGATATCGACATTCTGATGATAGATGATCTGGTCATTGATGAGCCCGATTTCAAGATTCCTCATCCTCTGATGGAAGAGCGCGATTTCGTGATGAAACCGCTGAAAGAGATACTTATGTAATTTGCTATAAGTCAGGCAGAAGGAGAGAACCTTCTGCTTTTTTGTATATATTTTGCTTATTGTAACAATATTATGGGTGCTTTCTCTAGCTTTTTTGTTACTTTTGCACCCGAATTATAAAAAAATAGCAGTACTATAGCTTAATGATTCTGCAATTATATAACATAAAATAGTAAATAAATAAAAGTAAAAGACAAAGATAATTGTATTCAGGAGGTATAATTGAATATGAGAGTAAGTAAGTTTATGGCTGTAGCCATTCTGATGTGCCTTTGTATCCAATCAATGCAAGCACAGCAGATAGGCTTCAAGACTAATGCGCTTTATTGGGCTACTACCACCCCTAATATGGGAATAGAAATGGAAGTAGGCAAAAAGCATACAGCTCAGGCTTTCTTCGGCTTGAATCCTTGGAAGCAAAGTGGCGGCGACCATTCCAGTCTTCGTCATTGGATGGTGATGCCTGAGTATCGCTACTGGTTCAATCAGAACTTCGATGGTTGGTTTCTGGGTGCCCATGCCTTGGGTGGACAATATAATGTGGGAGGCGTGAAGTTTCCTTTCGGATTGTTGAAAGGACTGCGCAACCATCGCTATGAAGGTTGGTATGCCGGAGGCGGCATCACTGCCGGAAAACAATGGAATCTTTCTAAGCACTGGAATCTGGAGGCATCGCTCGGTTTGGGCTATATCCATACCGCTTACGATAAATTCGAATGTGGTACTTGTGGTGAAAAACTCAACTCTGCCCATAAGAATTATGTGGGACCCACCAAGGTGGCTCTTTCCCTTATTTATTTGATTCCGGGTAGGGCAGATGAAAAACGCTCAACAGATGCTCCTCAGATCATCGAGACCATTCACCAGCCTAAGCAGAATACTCTGAAACCGGTGTTGCAGTTGCAGGCTGTTGTTGCCGAGGCTCCAAAGATCCGTCATTTGGATAAGCGTGCCTATATCGATTTCCCTGTCAACAGGATAGAATTGCGTGCCGATTATCGCCGCAATCCGGCACAGTTGGATAGCATCATCACTACCATCAATGCCTTGAAGGCTGATAAGAATCTGCAGGTGATGGGCATCAATATCCATGGTTTTGCTTCGCCGGAAGGTTCGTATAAGCATAATGAGTATCTGGCAAAGAATCGTGCCATCACCTTGACAGAATATGTCCGCAAGATGGTAGAGTTGCCTGACAGCATCTTTGCGGTATCATCTACCGCTGAGGATTGGGACGGATTGCGTGAATATATCAAATCAAGCAACTTGGAGAAAAAGAAGCAGCTTCTTGCGATAGCCCAGGATGAAAAGCTGGATCCTGATGCTCGTGATGCGAAGCTGAAGCAGCAATATCCTGCACAGTATCGCAATTTGCTCACCCTCTGCTATCCGGCTCTTCGCCATAGCGACTACCACATTACTTATAAGGTTAAGCCTTTTGATGTGGAAGAGGCAAAGCAGATCATGAAGACCAAACCTCAGCTGTTGTCGCTCAATGAGCTGTATATGGTAGCCCAGACCTATGAGGTAGGTTCCAAGGAGTTCAATGAGGTGATGGAGCTGGCTGTCCGCATGTATCCAACGGATGAAACGGCAAACCTGAATGCTGCCATTATCCGTCTGAACAACGGAGATGCCGATGCAGCCAAGCCATATTTGGATAGAGCCGGCGATTCAAAGGAAGCTGATGCCGCAAGAAAGGCGTACGAAGTAATGACGATATCCAAGAAGTGATAAAGAGTATCTGAATGATAATAGCAATATCAAGTATCAGGATGATGACAGCGATATCAAATATAGTAATTATTAATTTTAAATAAGTCAAAATGAAGTTTTTTAGATCGTATTCCCTTGCATTGGCAGGAGCGCTGATGCTGGGAGCTTGTTCAAGCAGCGATGACTTGAAAGATGGTGGAGCTAATGTTAACGACAAGGCTTATCTCGCCATTAGAATTAACAATGTAGGTTCTGTGGCTGGTTCACGTGCCACAACTGGTGATTATGAGAATAGTACAGCAGATGAGAACTATATTCAGAGTGTAAGATTCTATTTCTTTAATTCTGATGGTACTCCTTATATCTTGAAGGAAAATGGTCAGTCAACAGGTAAAAACTGGTTGGAAAAGACCGAAGGTTTGAATACTGAAAAGAAAGATGAGCCAAATGTTTCTATGATATCCAGTCCTCTTTTGGTTATCGAGGGTAATACCGGTGCATCGCCAGCAGTTATGCTCGCTGTCATTAACCCAAATTCATTGGATGGTGATAAACTCGGTAATGGAGCCAAGACATTGGATGATGTGAAGCGTTCTTCTATTTATTCTCAGTTCCATACCAAAGATAACAAAAACTTTGTGATGAGCAATTCTGTTTATGTTGCTAATGGTGTGGAGAAATGTGCTTCTGTCGTAATTGGACATGTTGCTAACGATGCAGAAACAGCTAAGGGTAAGCCGGTAGATTTGTATGTTGAGCGTGTTGTAGCAAAGGTTCAGCCTACAATTGATGTTGATTATACTGCTAGTGATGGTAGAACATGGATAAAGATTGAGGGCAAGGATGCCATGAAGGTGGGTGTTTATGGTACCAATGATATCTATGCCGTAGTTGATGGCTGGGGTGTTGCCGATGAAAATGGCAAGGCCGAACTGGTAAAGCAGGTTGATACTAAATGGAATGATGCAAACTTGGGTATTGACGTATGGACATCTCCTGATTACCATCGTTGTTTCTGGACTTCTTCCGTAGGATTTGTTGCAGGAGGTGCAGCAGAAGGTAATGCTCCTGTCAATCATTCATACAAAGATTATGCAGCTCGCAGCTTGACAAATTGTACTTATACTTTACCAAATGCGTTAAAAGATGCAGCTTCTGATCCTTATAACAGCACTTTGACCAAGATGCTGGTAGCAACTCATCTGGTATATAAGGATGGTGAGGACTATAAGCCTGCTGAGATTTGTCAGTACAGAGGTCAGGAATACCTGCATATCGATGATGTGAAGGCAGAAGTTGCTAACAACTTTGCTGATTACTATATCAAGAAGGGTGAAACCTGCACTAAGTTGCAGCCATCTGATATCGACTTCACCACTAAGGCTACTGGAATCAAGGATTATGAGGTAGTTGCTACCCTGCGTGAATTGGCTGAAGACGAGACTTTGCAGAAGAAAGAGACCACAGAGGGTGCTTCTTCTTTTAAAAATGTAACAAAAGCTGAACTCCAAAATTTGATGAACGCAGAGCCTGCTCAAATTCGCAAGGATGGTATGGCTTATTACTATGTTCCAATCCGTCACCTGGGTACAGATCCTGAGAAGCCGGGCTATTATGGTATTGTTCGTAACCATATGTATAGCATCAACATTCAGAATATGTTCGGATTTGGTACACCGGTTTATGATCCTGAGAAGGTTATCGACCCAACCATTCCATCTAACAAGGCTACTTACCTCGCAGCTCGTATCAATGTGCTCTCTTGGCGTGTTGTTAAGTATGACGCTGATTTGGATAAGACAAAATAATGAAGATACAGACTCGTACCCTTACATGGGGCACATTCTTATCTTGGTTGTTGCTGCCATTGAGCATGATCCTCGTGTCATGCTCATGGTGGCATGACGACCAGGAGGGGTGTGAGGCAACCAGGCGTGTTCGCTTTGTTTACGATATGAACATGCTCTATGCCGATGCTTTTGCCTATGAGGTAAAGACAGTCACGCTTCATGCCTTTGACTCGGAGGGAAAGCTGGCCTATACCAAGACTGCTCCAACTTCAGAGATTCTTGCCAATGATGGAATGAATGTGGATGATATGCCATCGGGTGTCTATGATCTTCAGGTTTGGGCCGAAGGAGAAGAACGCCATGAAAACTCTTATATATATAAGGGTATAGAGGGTAAAGATGGTTTGGGAAAGACAAATATGGAAGATTTCCAGGTTCTCGTGAATCGGGATGATAACCATTTTGTAAACCATGATCTCACTTCTTTGTTTCATGGTATCAAGAGAAAGGTTGATCTTACTGCCGTATTGGGTGAAAACAAAACGGTAACAGTCAAACTCACCAAGGATACAAACCATTTTAAGGTCATATTGCAGCAACTCTCGGGAAAAAGTTTGAAGGCAGAAGACTTTGATTTTTCCATTACCGACAACAATGGCTATCTGGATTATGACAATACTCTTTTGGCGGATGATGAACTTACCTATCCCGCATGGAGTAAGTATGAAGGTGAGGCTGGCGTAAATGAGAATACAGGGGTACAAACCTCTGTCTCAGCTGCATTGGCAGAATTAACAACCAACCGACTGGTGAAAGGTCATCAGATGCGCCTGCATGTATATGAGCATTCCACGGGCAGAAGTATCATCAATATTCCATTGATAGATTATGCTTTGCTGGTAAAAGGAAATTATCATAGCAAGATGGGCGACCAGGAATATCTTGACCGTCAGGATTCATACAATCTCGTATTCTTCCTCGATGAAAAAGCTAATTGGCTGGCTACAACCATCTATATCAATTCCTGGAGAGTGGTGTTGAATAATTCCGATTTCGGAAATTCTAAATGATGAGTATAAATAAAATCTTTAAGTATTTGGCTTCTCTGGCATGGCTGGTTACGTTGATGGCATGTAGCGATTCGGCGGATCGTGTGGGGGATGATGGCTATGTGAGAGTCGTATTCCAGATATATATGCCATCCTCTACTGTTGTGACCCGTGCTAGCGTGGATCCGGCGAGCCGTACAGGTGATTCCGCTGCCGATTCGCTAGATGATTGGGAATATGCCATTGATAAAAACAGGTTGCATGTTGTCTTCTATAATAAAGACGGTCGTGCCATCGGCGGGATAGAGCAGCTGGTTCTTTTGCCTACTCAAAAGGAAAATGAATATAAGGTTACTGGCTCTATCAAACTGGATAAGTTGCAGATGTCCAATGGGGGATTCACCGGAAAGGTGATGGTCTATGCCAACATAGATGGCGTAGATGAACTGTCCGATTTCTCACAAGAATATCTGAACCGGTTGACTTTCTCATATCAGAATACGATACCGCATTTCATTCCGATGTGGGGAGTCAAGCAACTTGAAAACATTCCTTTCGTGGCAGGACAGCAATATGACATCAAAACCATCAATCTGCTCCGAGCCGAAGCCAAAATCAAAGTGACTCTTCGTCCGGATATGGTTGAACAGGGGTATAGACTCACACAAGTGAATCTTTTGGGACATCAGAAACAGGGCTATTGTCTGCCCCCTTTTGGCAGTATTGCCAATTTAGAAGATGCCAACCTGCTTACCGATGCGAATATCGGACATTTTCATGATGCTAATCCCTCTGTTGAGCCTATAGATATGGCACAAGGTGATGTTTATGTTCCTGAATATCAGAATAGCGGAGATGGAATCACAGCTCCGGCGATAATCAGATTAAGATTGAGCGACCGGTTCGGTAAGGAATTAGATTATCAGCTCAAGTTTGTGGATTATGATGCCAGTGGAGCTCCTACTTCCCAGGCCATCGATATCCTTAGAAATCATTACTATCAGTTTCAGCTATACAAGGGCGACAATGATATTTTGCATGTTAAGTTAAATGTGCGTAAGTGGTATTATACTGAGCATGAACATATTATCATGTAAAGTGTGGTCGTTCGAAGTGTTATAATGTAAATTTATGAAGAAATTATTATCATATATTTGTTTGGTGCTTGCCATCTCCTGTTTGTGGGGATGTGGTCCCGATGGTGGTCCGGAGATAGATCCGGAACCGGTAGCGGAATCACATGTTCCTGTGAAATTGCAGTTGGGGGTTGTTGCAAGCAAGGAAACTACCCGAGCAGGATATAGTGATAGTTTGAATACTTCGGGCGAATTGATGAAAAACTGGTTCGTGGTTATTGCCAGGAATCATCAGATAGATACCATCATTACCAATACTCCTTATCATTCGGGCGAACAGGAACGTGCCTTGGATGATTGTTGGGTAAGATTGCAGCCTGGCAAGTATGTGTTCTATTCCTTTGCCAATATCCAGCCTTCTGAATTGGGTTTGGAGGGAAAGAAAAAGGGAGATGAATTACCAGATGACTTTGAACAGTATAAGTATCATGTAAAGATACCGAAACTTGCTTTTGCCGACCATTGGACTGACTTTGGGGATGATTCTCAACCGTTTTTCAAGAATGGCATTCCTATGAGCAACCGGCAGGAGATTGCTATCAGCAAAGATACCCGAACGGTTGACCTGGAGGTGATTAGAATGGTGGCGAAAGTGCAGCTTAGCATTACCAATACTTCCAACCATCCTATTGCTATCAAGAAGGTGGTTCTCTCTGACCAGACTCCTAATTCAATAGAGAATCTGATGCTGTTCCCCGCAGCAGATGCCGTAGATGAACAGGGAATAGCTCATGTGGGAAAACCGAATCTCTGTACGCAACAAAAACAGGTGGTAACCTATGAAGGGTTGAATGACAAGAATGGATATGTTGTGAGTGCTCACGGAGGCAAACAGTATATCCGATTCTATGTCAATGAAAGTGAGGCAACTGATGAGAATAAATATTTCGTGCTTCAATTACATACGGATGATGGCAACGGGGGTGAACTGACCCATCGCTATGCGATGCTCAACTGGCGCCAGATGTGCCGCAACGACTTCCGGATGATTCCTATCCAGTTAGACGATTATGCCATCGAGTGGCATGTGGAGGCGTTTTCACCTATCGGTGTGTTGCCGCAAGTAGAGGAAGATAATAACAATCTCACGGTTACTTTTGGCTATTATGGCGAGTTTCATATCATCCCAAAAGTCAGGAAAATCAGCAATCAGCAGCTGGTAGATTCGTGGAACATCAGTAATCAGCAGGTGTCAGAGGTAGTTTCTACGCCAGCGGGTGATGCAGGTACTTGCATCTTTGATACCAAACCTTGTTGGAATTCAGTATCCAGGCGTATTGAAGGAGAGATGGGCAACCGCTCGGGAACTTCTGTCTATCAGCTGAAGATGACGCTGAATGTGAATGGCAACAGGTTGACTTTAGCCCGAAAGGTAAGATTCGTGATGAACCCGGTTAAATTTTAAATAGAGAATGAAAGGAAACAGTTTATTTTCAAAATACATATTGTTCATCCTGGGCATCATCTACTTGACGCCTGGGGTGATTTGCGCCCAAACCTTCAAGCATTTTGAAGGTATCGCCAATAAAACCGGCGATTACGAGGTGATAGATGCTTCAACAGACTGTCTTCGCCAGAAGACGCATGTGTATGATTATTATATCGCTATCCCTAGCGGCGGTAGAAAGGAATTGTCTTTGCCATTTTCCGAATATTCGGGCAAAGGTGCAGATTTGGAACCTAGAGGATATTTCAGATGGTATAATTACGATACAGATAAGGCTTCTGCTCAGTTGGAGACATGTTCTTACAGAAGCAAGTTGAAAAGTATGAAGGATTCCCGTGGCGTAGATAAAGGTTTGGTTGCCTGTAATCTTTCATCCAAGCCAAATCGAGATTTGGTGGGTGTAAGATATACCCGTCCATCTGATACTTCCTGGACTGGGGAGACCATCGCCTGCGATGTGAGCAGATACGTGGATGGCTGCAATGGTACCTTTACCCATGAGCCAACTCTTTCTATCCGATATATCTTCCATATCATGCCGGCAGAAAAGATGGCGGATGATATCAAGCAGAAACTCCTGGAAACGGGAAAAACCAGGGATTATTCTTATGAAGATGGAAAGGGTGTTTCGGCAGGATTGAAGGATGCCTCTGCCTCTATGACACTCCGCCTCAACCAGAATGATGTGACCAACTATTATTTCCATCCGATGAAGAATATCAATACGCATCATGTCTTCGCAGAGGATGAGGCGCATAAGATTAAAGAGTTGGATTTCAGTTCTGAGGTTGTTCAGACAAGTTACGTACAATGGCGTGTCTATAATTCTGAAAGAACCCAATGGATATATTATACTCATTCTAGTAGTACTGGTGTTACGCCCCGTTTCTTTGATTTAAGCCTGCAAAAATTGAATAATGCAGGTATTGACACATGGCGTGACCTGGACAATAAAGGAGTTAGCAATAAGCAGACCTTTAAGTATGGCGACCGCATTTATGTGGTGGCGCTAGCCGTTTCCAGCAACGGACAGATGTGCCCTATCGCTAATTTTACCTGTCAGATATTCAACCAGTACCCGATGACTACGGACGAACTGAAGACGGCAGGTCAGAATACCCGTTTAAATTCCTATCTCGACGATCATTATCGCTCTGTCAATACCGTCTCTTTTGATAATGATGATGATGAACAGACCCTTCTGGCTCCTACAAGCCCGAATGATAACCAAGACCGCTTGCCTTCTAAATGGAGCAGGCGAAGCTATGGCTTTGTCTATCGTAAATTGATGAATTCCGCTCCGGCAGGCAATATCTATGTAAATCCTAAGCATTCACCGCAGCATGGAGAGTACGGACTCTATAAGTCGGCAAATATAAAGGGAAAGTCTGGATGGGGAGAAACTGGTACAGATGGCTACCTGTGGTGGCCTACTGCCCAGCTCTACGACCGTACCTATGAAAATACGAATGGCACCCAATATGGACATTTCCTCTATATAGATGCCTCCGATGAAAGCCGACAGATTGCCGAAGCTGATTTCAAGGCCGACCTCTGTGTGGGTTCGCAGGTGATTTTCAGTGCTGCCATTGCTGATATGACCACTGGCCCACAGCGCCCGCAGCTGATGTTCAAGCTCTATGGCGTGAATTACGATGAGAATAACCAGGAAACGGAGCGCAGGTTGCTCCACTCGTTCTCATCCGGTAATTTCTCAGGAAACCGTGTGGGAGGGGATGATGACAATGTAGGAAAATGGTATCAGGTTTATGGAAAGATGGTGTTGCAGAAGGAGAGCGGAGTGAATAATTTCACCGACTTCAAACTGGTGGTGGATAACATGTGTCAATCTACCTCTGGTGCCGACTATGCCTTCGATGATCTCCGCATCTATACCAAGGCTTCCAAGGTGGATGTTATCCAGAGCTCGCCTATCTGTCCTGATAAGAACACTGCAAAGGATGCTTCTCTTTCCACCTCCATCCTCATCAAGTTGAGGGCTTTGCAGGAAACCATGGCGGCGCTTGCCGACAATACAGAAAAGAAACTCTACTTCCGTTTCGTAGATGCCGATGGCCATCCGGTGAAGAATGTAAACTATGGCACGACAGAAAAACCTTGCTACGATTGGGGAACCACCACCATTTATAATTATGTGGATCAAAGCCGACTGGTGGATGGAAAGCCGATGTATGAGAAACTCAATGACGAGTGGAACGTGGTGCTTGCCAACAGATACTTCAATCTGCAGTCGAACCAGACTTACTATGTAAGTTTTGCCTTTGATGACGAAGGGAAAACGGATAAGAACCAGCTTGCGTGGGGAAAGCCTTCGGAGGTATGTACTCTCTATAGCGAGAATTTCCAGATGGTGCAGCAGAAGGTGCTGGTTACCGATGCCAACGGAAGCATCACCACCACCGTCACCATTCCTTGCGATGATAAAGCTACGCCTGAATATCATATCAAGGCACAGTTGCAGACCGTTGACCAGAACAATGGCGGTAGCATCCAGTTGAATGGTGTGCTTTATAATTGGTATGTGGATGATGACAAGACTCCGAGATTGGAAAACAGCGCCGAGTTCAGAAACATCCCTCTGAGTGTGGGCGAACATACCATTCGTGTGATTCCTACCAAAACATCTGGCACTATCACCCAGGGCGGTGTGGATTATCAGATTTGTCTCGATGAGATGTCGTTCAAGCTTCGTGTCGTGAAGAACGGACCGCAGTTGGATCTGGGAGTTCCCGACGTGGCATATCCTAATAATTATGCCCGCACGGTGCGCATCGGTTTGCCGCAGGTAGCCCTTTTGGCTCAACAGGAAACCAAGGGCAAGGGTGGATACTTCTGTATTCCGGTTAGCGGCAAGAACTTTGTGGCAGATGATTCCAAGCGTCTTTACTTTGTTGTGGCTGGTGGAAAGGACCAGCTGGATCCTTCGCAATATACAAAGGTGATGTATCTTTCGGGTACTAACGACCCTGCCTACCAGAATAGGATAGGGGAGAACCTGACGCTGGCTACGCTTCAGGATAATTACATCGAGCGTAATACCAGCCAGCTGAAGCTGAAGTTTACGCCGCAGTCGGGGGATGCATCTTCTGCGTCAAAGAATGTGCAGTTGCATGAGGGATACTGGTATGAAGGTGTATTGATATTCCGTGAAAATGGCCACAAGGAAACCACGGTGCTCTGTTCGGGTGAAACCTATATCCGCTTTGCGGTGGTACCGGAATACGCCACCTGGAATCCTACTGCCAATAACAAGATGAGTGCGGCATGGAACAATGATGATAACTGGCGCCGTTCTGACCATGGCGAGCTCTATAAGGGAGCTGATGAATATACGGATTATCCGGGTGGCGGATATGTGCCGATGAAGTTTACCAAGGTAACGATACCTAATCTGAGCGGCTTGTATTTCCCGTCTTTGGGATACATTGCCTATCAGAAATCTACGGGCATAGCCACCAGGTTGAGCAATGCCAAGGGCGATGCGGCTACCACGAATATCCAGTATGATATGCTTGCCAAATGGGATGCCAATACCGAAAGCCACGGGGTGAATGCCGACGGCAATCTGGAGTGTGAACCCTTCTATGGCAACACCTGCGACCAGATTTACTTCAAGCCGGGAGGTGAACTGCTCAACCAGTGTTATCTGATATACAACAAGGCGTGGGTAGAGAAGGAGATGAAACCCAACACCTGGTATGCCCTCACTTCGCCTTTGCAGGATATCTATGCGGGCGACATCTATGTGCCGGCAGCATCGGGCAGACAGGAGTCGGAGGCATTCGAGCCTATCACGTTCTCCGCTTCGGTAAACAATCGCATTACCAGTCCTGTATATCAGCGAAGCTGGGATGATGCTTCTGCCCTGGAAGTAACCTTGGGCGGCAACTATAGCGCCTACGATTATTCGGGCACCGACATCTCGTTCGAGCACCAGAGTCTCAGTGCGCTTTCAGCCCACTGGAGCCATATATATAATAAGGTGGATAGGAAGTATCATCCATTAGAGGGTGTAGCCATCAAGATGGGAGATAAATATACGGTGGGCAATTCGGGAACTTCTGCTGGATCATCTGCATCGTCGGGTGCTGCATCCGATGTATTGCTTCGTTTGCCGAAGGCTGATACGCAATATACTTATGTATCAGCTTCGCAGCAGCAGAGTTCTCTATCTCCTTCTGTGGATAAGAAGAATGCTTATCGCCTGGTGGTAAATGCCGATGCCCAGGAGAATGCTTTGGGCAAGATGAGCTATTCGCTGGTTAAGTTGTCGGATGGCAACAACTACTATCTGGTGGGTAATCCTTATATGGCGACGCTCAGCATGTATAAGTTCCTGAAGGCAAATCCGTCGCTACAGTCCAGCTTCTATGTCTATGAGAATGGTGTGTTGAAGCTCTATGATAAGCTGGATATGTCAACCACCACGTATGAGTCGAAGAACGACGTGAAGATTTCGCCGATGCAGTCGTTCTTTGTCCGTCTGAAAAATGATGGGCAGAGTGCTTCGCAGCTTAACTTTACGTCGGCGATGACGGTAGATAGAGAAGTGTTTGGCGGAGTGAAGACGGCTTCGGATGAGGGGCAGGATCAGGTATCCTTAACCCTTACAGCTGCATCAGCTTCGGGTTATAGCAGTCGTTCGAAGGTAGTGCTTGATGCCAATGCTTCTGAGGATTACGATGAGGCTGAGGATGCCCAGCTGCTCTATGATGACCAGCTGAAGGAAGTTCCGGTGGTTTATACGGTGGCAGGCGATGAGGCTGTGGCGCTGAACTCCTTGCCAAGTATAGATTGGATGCCATTAGGAGTGGTTGGTGCTTCTTCTGGTGTAGAATCTGGAGATGCAGGAAGTTCCGCCAATTCAGCTTCTGTCTTGCTGGCAATTGATGGTGTCTCTCGTCTTTCTTCTCCTCTTTACCTCTATGATGCTGCCACCCGGAAGTATCAGGAGATAAAGGATGGCGAGGAAGTGAAGGTGCAGGCAAACGAGCACGGCAGATACTTCCTGACCCAGACTCGCAGTACCACAGGTATTGAAAATGCCGAGATGGGCGAGAGTGACGTGAAGATCTATTCTCCAGCCCGGGGATTGATCGTCGTATCCAAGGTGAGTGCTCCTCTATTAAATAAGGTGGAGGTTTATACCCTTGATGGAAGACTGGTGGCATCGAGAAAGGCTGAAGGTGCAGCATCTGTCAGCATTCCAGTAGTCTCCACGGCTTCTCCTCAGGAAGTATATATTATTAAGGTATCTATGCAGGATACCCAAGCTACAATAACCAGAAAGCTTTCTCTCCGTTGAGAGAAAGCTTTCTGGTGTTTACTTATCTGCTTCTTGCCAATCTATCAATCCTCTATTTCCTTTGTCGAAAACCAAAGCCAGGTTGATGAGCTTCTTTTTGCTGGCAGCATAAGCATCAGCGTAGTGGCGGGATGCAATTTGCTCCACAGCCGCTTGAGCTCCTCCATTGTCCGCCATCTTCAGCTCCATGATATAGATGATTTCTGGCGTCTCTATGGCGAGGTCGATACGTCCACCAGCTACCTGCTTTTCTTCTTCAACGTTAAAACCGCAGATGTAGAAGAGGTTCTTGATGATGAATCGGAAGTGCTCTTCAAAGACAAACTGTTCTTTCTTCTGAGTACTGTAAGGAGTGCTGGCGATGAGTTGCTTCAGGCAGGTTACGCCCTCCTCTAAATTGCCAAGGATAAAATGCTGCTTCAGGTCTTGAATAGCATTCTCTGTCTCTTCCTTGTCGGTGTTGAGCATATTGGGAACAACCAGCTCTAGAAGCGCTTTCTTTACTTCTCTGTTTGGAAATCCCAGTCTGTAGGTTTCTCCAATCACCCCTTTGATCGTCAGATAGCCTGATTGGTAAAGAAATAGCTTTGGATTGTCTTTGCTGATGTCTGCCGTTTCGATGTAATCCATGTCGATGAGGCTGCCGTCCAGTGTTTCTACATCTTTCTCAAAGTTGGTGAGTATTTTGGGCAGCATTTCTGTAGCACCGCTAGCAATCCAATAGGGTCTCAGGCGACGTTCTTTTAAGGCGCAGATTACACTGAACGGATTGTAAACACCCTGCAGACTTTCTGAGAAATGATAACCATCATACATATCTTTCAGTTCATGCATGGTCTGGTCGATATCCCACTTCTTTTGGACAGCTAATACCTGGATTTCATCTTTCAGATTTTCCAAGATTTCTTCTTTCGTTAATCCGCAGATGGTAGCATAGCAGTTGTAAAAGCTGATATTGCTTAATGTGTTGAGAACGCTGAACAGACTTATCTGCGTAAACTTGGTGATTCCTGTAAGGAAGACACACTTGATGCAATAGCCGTAGTCTTTTAGACCTGTGAAGAAGTCACGATAGAGATTGCGGCATTTTTCGTGTCTATCTGTCAGATAGGAGTGCTGTAAGGGTGCATCATATTCATCTACCAATACGGCAACTTGCTCTCCCGATTGTTGGTAAGCTCTTTCTATGATACCGGTAAAACGGTTGCTGAGCGTAGCTTCTGTGGCGCGTTTGCCGTAGATCTCTTCATATTTGGTTAATGTATCATCCAGATAATGGTATAATGATTCTGCATCTGAACCTCCAAGGTTCATGCTGAAATGGATGACAGGGCGCTTGATCCAATCCTTCTCCAGTTCCATGATCTTAAGTCCTTCGAAAAGTTCTTTCTTGCCTTCGAAGTAGCATTGGAGTGTGGATACCAGAAGCGATTTACCGAAGCGTCGTGGGCGACTTAGAAAGTTATACTTGTCACCATTGGCGATTTGCCAAACCATATCTGTCTTGTCTGCGTAAAGGTAACCACCCTTGCGCAGTTCTTCGAAATTCTGTATTCCTAATGGCAACTTTCCTCTAGTCATAATTACACCTTATTATATATATGTTGCAAAGTTAGCAATAAAAAATGAAATGGCGATATAAAAGCGGAGAAAAAATAAAATGAAAGCCGAAATAAGAGTAGAAAATGAAAAATCCCATCGTTCGGTTGCTACTTCTTAAGGATAAAGACAGATGGTGGTGTGTGTCATTCCGTAAAAATCAGCGTCAAATGATATAAAATTGCCTATTTACGCATTGGTACCTTTACTTTTCTAGGCAAAAAGCTTGGAAGTTATTGCTTAATTCCCTATCTTTGCAAGCAAGAATTAGTAAAGGCGTCTTTCTCTTTTTCTAAGGATAAAGGCTCTTTCTAGGAACGAACTGACAATTATTTAATTAATAACATAAACCGATACAATTATGAAGAAATCCATCATTTTCGCATTGCTGCTCTCTCTGTTGAGCGTACAGCAAATCCATGCACAGAAGTGGCTCAAGAAATTGGGCAAAGTGGCAGAAAACGTGCTTGCTGATGACCAGAAGACTACCAGCAAGGCGTCTGGCTCTATCCCTGGGTGTACAGTAAAATATACCAGTTGCGTAGCTAATGGCAACGATGTCCATATCAACTTCGTGATAACCAATACCACTTCCAGTGAACTCAAAATGTACTTCAATGCATTTGATGACGGTTCTTGTGCTTTTGATAGCAAGAATGTCAAACATCAGATGCACTTCTATTTGGGTGGCGATAAGTTAGGTCACTATTCTGATAAGATGCTTCCTCCTAATGTTCCTGTCAAGGGTATTATGGTGATAGAGGATGTAGATCGCACCATTAAGCAGATTAATTCTACTCTTGTCAAGGGTAAGGCTAATGATGTGGAGTTTGCTATTAAGTTGCCTACCCAGGTAGTGGCAGATGTCAAGAATACCAATTCCGATTTGGTTACCTGCTCATTGCCTGAGTTGCAGTTCAATTTCTTGAAGTGTGTTCGTCAGGGCAGGAATGTGGTGATCACTGCAACATTCAAGAATATCGGTAGCAAGGAATATGAGATTTCTGCTTATGGCAATACTCCTACTATATATGATGATGGTGGCGATGCTTACGAGTGTGATCCGGAAACAACCCTCTTGGGCAAGAATCGCTGGTTAGGCTATAATTTCTATACCTTGCTCGCAGGTATCCCGATGAAGGCTACGTTTGTCATCAAGAATGTCAGCACCAGTGCCACCGAGTTTAGCGTTGTCAAGATTCCATTCAAGTACAATTCTAATGGCGAGACCTATCAGTATATAGAGTTCCGCAATCTGCCTATCTCAGCGCAGTAAGTAGCAATCTTAATAAGTTGATATAAAAAGAAAAATCCCATCGTTCTTGCGAGCGATGGGATTTTTAATTCTGTTAAGCAATGTGTCTGCTTCCGCTGATTACTTACGAAGACCGAGGGCCTTGATGATAGCACGATAGCGATTGATGTCGCGATCATACAAGTAATCGAGCAATGCACGACGCTTTCCTACAAGCTGTGTCAACGCACGTGTTGTAGTATAATCTTTACGGTTCTTCTTAACGTGCTCCGTCAAATGAGCAATACGGTATGAGAACAATGCTATCTGGCTCTCAGCTGAACCAGTATCAGAGTTAGACTTTCCGTACTTGCTAAAGATCTCTTCTTTTTTTGCTTTGTCTAAATACATAGCTGTGATACTTAAAATTTAATTATTATGAATGAATGTTATGCACATTAGGACCTTCCTCACGGTGGTTTCCGTTAAAATGCGGTGCAAAGGTACAACTTTTCAGTGAATTATGCAAATTTTTCGGGATTTTTTTGTAATTTTGCACCCAAATTCATTAAGTATTTAAGGTAAAGGAAATGCAAGACATTAGAAACATTGCAGTTATTGCACACGTTGACCATGGTAAGACTACCTTGGTTGACAAGATGATGCTCGCCGGTAAGCTGTTCCGTGACGGCCAGGATAACAGCGGCGAAGTGCTCGATTCCAACGACTTGGAGCGCGAGCGTGGTATAACCATTCTTTCAAAGAATGTGTCTATCAATTGGAAAGGTACAAAGATTAATATTCTCGATACTCCAGGACACTCTGACTTCGGTGGTGAGGTTGAGCGCGTGCTCAACATGGCAGACGGATGCCTCCTCCTCGTCGATGCTTTCGAGGGTCCGATGCCTCAGACTCGTTTCGTGCTGCAGAAGGCTTTGCAGCTCGGACTGAAGCCTATCGTTGTGGTTAATAAGGTAGATAAGCCTAACTGTCGCCCTGAAGAGGTGTACGAGATGGTGTTCGACCTGATGTGCGACCTCGATGCTACTGAGGATCAGCTTGACTTTACTGTAGTTTACGGTTCGGCAAAGAACGGCTGGATGAGCGATGACTACAACAAGCCAACAGACAACATTGACTATCTGCTCGACAAGATTGTGGAGATTATCCCTGCTCCTAAGCAGTTGGAGGGTACTCCTCAGCTCTTGATCACATCTCTTGATTATAGCTCTTACACCGGTCGTATCGCCGTAGGTCGTGTACACCGTGGTACTTTGAAGGATGGTATGAACGTAACTATCTGCCATCGTGACGGTACCCAGGAGAAGACCAAGATCAAGGAACTCCATACCTTCGAGGGTATGGGTCATAAGAAGACAGACCATGTGGATTCTGGCGACATCTGTGCCGTTGTCGGTTTGGAGAAGTTCGAGATTGGTGATACCATCTGCGACTACGAGAACCCAGAGCCACTTCCTCCAATCGCTGTAGATGAGCCTACCATGAGTATGCTCTTCACCATCAACGATTCTCCTTTCTTCGGTAAGGAGGGTAAGTTCTGTACATCACGCCACATTCAGGACCGCCTGAACAAGGAGTTGGAGAAGAACCTGGCTCTTCGTGTTCAGCCTTACGAGGATACCACTGATAAGTGGATTGTTTCTGGTCGTGGTGTGCTCCATCTCTCTGTGCTCATCGAGACCATGCGTCGTGAGGGCTATGAGCTTCAGGTAGGTCAGCCACAGGTTATCTACAAGGAGATTGATGGCGTGAAGTGCGAGCCTATCGAGGAGTTGACTATCAACGTGCCTGAGGAGTTCGCTTCTAAGATGATTGATATGGTTACCCGTCGTAAGGGTGATATGACCTCTATGCTGAACATGGGCGAGCGTGTTGATATCGAGTTCGATATTCCTTCACGTGGTATCATCGGTCTTCGTACCAATGTGCTCACTGCTTCTCAGGGTGAGGCTATCATGGCTCACCGCTTCAAGGAGTATCAGCCATACAAGGGCGAGATTATCCGCCGTTCCAACGGTAGCATGATTGCGCTGGAGACAGGTACTGCCTATGCTTACGCCATCGATAAGCTGCAGGACCGCGGTAAGTTCTTCATCGACCCAGGTGAGGAGGTTTACGGCGGCGAGGTTGTTGGTGAGCATGTTCACGACAACGACCTGGTGGTTAATGTAACCAAGGCAAAGCAGTTGACCAACGTCCGTGCTTCTGGTTCTGACGACAAGGCTCGCGTGATTCCTAAGACCGTGATGAGCCTTGAGGAGTGCCTGGAGTACATCCGTGAGGATGAGTACGTAGAGGTAACTCCTAAGAGTATGCGTATGCGCAAGGTGATTCTCGATCACTTGGAGCGCAAGCGTAGTAATAAGGATTAAGCTATAGCTTATATATAAATGGATCCGTGAGAATTCCCCTCTAGCCGATTGCCTAGGCAGTCTGCTTGCAGGGGATTCTTTTTTTAATGTATGCGTATGTGGTTGTGGAAATTCTTTAGAAAGTTTTCTTTGCCCTGTTCCCTGGTATTGGGAGCCGTGGGCTATCTGATTTTCGCCAATGTTCCCTTTCTGGAACCTTTGGGCGATGCGGTGGGACCGAAGCTGGTGGATATGATGCCGGTGGTGCTCTTTGCCTTGCTCTATGTTACCTTCTGTAAGATTGAAATCAAGGAGATGAAGCCGAAGACCTGGCATTTTATCCTGCAGCTCATCCGAACCAGTCTGGCACTGATGATGGTGGTGCTTATCTTCGAATTCGGCGATGATTATGAAACCAAGCTGGTGCTGGAGGGAGCCTTTATCTGTTTTATCTGTCCTACGGCTGCTGCTGTGGCGGTGGTAACGGAGAAGTTGGGCGGAAGCATCGGTTCGCTGACTACCTATACGGTGATAGCCAATGTTTTTACGATGGTGATTATTCCTAGTCTTTTCCCGATGGTGGAGAAGGGGGCAGATGTGTCCTTTCTTTATATGAGTGCGATGGTGTTCAGGAATGTAACTACCGTCTTGGTGGTACCTTTGCTACTGGCTTTGCTGAGCCGAAAGTTCCTGCCTAAGTGGGTGGATAAGGTGAAGAGCGTGAAGGATCTGGGCTTCTATATGTGGTGCTTCAACCTTACTATCCTGATGGGCGAGACGATTCGCAATATCCTACATGCCGAGGTTTCGGGATGGATTCTTGCCTTGCTGCTCATTGTTCCGCTCTTTGTCTGTCTCATCCAGTTTGCCATCGGTAAGGCTGTGGGCAGACATTATGATGCGAGCATCAGTGCCGGTCAGGCTTTGGGACAGAAGAATACCATTGTGGGCATCTGGCTCACTCTTACTTTCCTCAATCCGCTTGCTGCCGTAGCACCAGGTGCCTATGTGGTTTGGCAGAACCTGGTGAATGGCTGGCAGCTATGGTATAAGGAGAAATACGGAAAACTGAAGTGGTAGATGTAAGAGAAAACAGAAATAATGGAAATATAAAAAAGCAGCTTGGAATTTCATAGGAGATTCCAAGCTGCTTTTTTAATATGAATGTATCTGATCTTTATTTACTTGTAGAAATAAAGATGCACTCGATGGTTACGTTGCCATCCATCCATTTTGCTGGAATGGTGAAGGTGCCATCCTTGGCGATAACTGTCTTCTTGAGTGATTCTACCTGATCACCATGGGTGATGGTAAAGTCGCCATAGGTAAATCCTGGTGCAGGAACCATCTTCACCTTGAAGTCCTTGCCGTATGCCACCTTGTGGTTGTTGAGGGTAGTTCCATCAGCCGCGGTTACCATACCATTGCGGTTGGCCTCGGTTACAGATACAAACTCGCTGTGAGCCTTCTTCTTTGCAGCACCTTCGGTCTTCAGCAAGGTGATGCGAGGAGCGTTGGTCAGGTGGATATTGATGTCATCGATATAGACCAGAGCATCCTCCTTCATCTCATGAGGAGACTCTGCGTGAGGAACCACCACCAGACTGTAGATATCCACACCCTCTGCACTCTTGATAGGGAACACGGCGTCGGCCCACTGTCCAGCAGGAACCGGAGTGGTTGACTTGATCCAGAACTGCTCTACTTCGTTAGACTGTCCGGCTCTGTCTCTTCTCTTTCCGAGACCTACCAGCATCACTCTTCCTTCCATCGGACGGTTAATCAGTACGTGAACCACTTTTCCGGATGGACCGAGTGCAATCGGCTTCTTCAGATCTATTCTTGCACCGAAGATGTTGGAAGCCAGTCGTGAACGCTGGAAGCCGAGCACCTTCTTGCTGGGATTGTTGGTGAGGTCTGGATTATCCACAACCTCGCAGTTGCCTGCCAGTTCTCCTGTGCGGAATGGGGAATGCTCCCATCTGTCGTAAACTCCCACGGATTTGTAATCCTGGGTGTCGAACTTAATTTCTTGTCCCATTGCAGCCAATGGTAACAAACACAATGCTATGAGTAATTTCTTCATGTTCGTAGTGTAGAGTCAAAGTTTAAAATACTTTAATGGAATGTAACAATGGGCAAGCCTTGCTGTCGTCGATGACAACCTTCAGGCCTTTCACCTGATAGCCCTTGCCGTAACTGTCTGATGTGCTGCCGTTCAACGGGATGATGCGCTTGTATCCGATGGTTGTGGTGGTGCACTTCTCTGCGATTGGTTTCCATGTCTTTCCATCTTCAGAGATTTCGATATGGAACTTTCTTACTCGCTGACCCTTGCGGATGTACTCCATCATATCCACATAGCGAACGGTCTGTGGCTTGTCCCAGTTGAAGGTGATGGTAGCCTGCTTCACGCCATCATCAGTAGCCCAATAGGTATTCTTGTTGTTATCGGTCAGGTTCTTGGCTGCATAGTTGCGGTTGGCACCAGCTTTTCGGGTGTTGCTTACAGTAACCTTTGCCTTCCGTGCCAGGTCCTTGCCCAGACGGGTACGAATCATATTGCCCATATCCTTGAGGACGCGAACGTCAATCTCTGGCAACAGACCACTCTTGTCTGGAGGGCAGTTGAGAATCAAGGTAGCATTTCTACCTACAGTCTCCAGATACATCTGGAAGAGGCGCTCTACAGAGAGAGGCTTCTCGCCCTCGTGCCAGAACCATCCCTTGTCGGTGAACTTGGCATCGCTCTCTCCTGGGTCCCACTGCCAGCCATCCTCGGTACCATACATACCGTTGCTTTCTGGTGCATAGCCTCTTTCGTCGGTGAGCCAGTTGGTTTCGCCAGCCCATCCTGCCTCGTTGCCGATCCATCTTGCCTCAGCTCCCACACCCCAGAGGATGATGTCTGGACAAACCTTGTGGATAGAGTCTCTAAGGTTAGGAATATCATAATAGGTAGAACGGTCTACGTTCACGGTGGTGTTGCGTCCGCCGTAGTATCCGTCACCACCGTTGGCACCGTCAAACCACATTTCAAACTGGTCTTTGCCATACTGTGCCAACTCCGCGCACTGGCGCAGGAAAACATCGTTTACATATTTCTCAGTACCGTAGTATTGGCTGTTTCTATCCCATGGAGAAACATAGAAGCCGTACTTCATACCCAGACTGCGGGCTGCCTTGGCAAAGTCGCGAGGAATGTTGGTAGTCTTGCCGTTCTCGTTGCCTGAATTCACGATAGAATGATCGGTTGTAGATGTAGGCCAGAGGCAGAAACCATCGTGGTGCTTTACTACGGCAATACCGCCCTTCATACCAGCAGCCTTTACAGCCTTGAGCCATTGAGCCGGGTTTGGCTTCTTGGTTGGTGCAAAAAGGGTTACGTCTTCACTTCCGAGTCCCCATTCTCTGTTGGTATAGGTATTCATGCCATAATGGAAGAAGGCATAGAATTCTGTCTCCTGCCATTTCATCTGGCGATCACTTGGAACCGGGAATACAGCTGTTGGCTCGTTGTCTGGATTAGGCAACGACTGCTGCTTTACTTGGAAAACACTCTGGGAGTGGCCAGCCATGGCAGTCATGACGAGGGACACCCCTATAAAAACTTTTTTGATGTTCATGGTTGTTGTATTTAAATCGATACACTTTAATCTTACCATAATAATAGATGTATATAATAGTTATTGATGCGATTGGTGATTGTTACTAATGATTCATCTGCAAAGATAGGAGTTTTATAAATAGTAACAAAACTTTTCTGGTTAATTAAATATAAACGCCCGCAAATTTGCTTTGCGGGCGTTTGTATAGGGTTAGTCTTGTGTAGGATAAATCAAATTTTCTTCGGTGATGCAGTTGAGCACCTCTTCCAAATATTTTTTCGATTCATACTTTGCCATAGGCAGGTCGTGGAGCAGATAGTTACCGCAATCCTTGGCTGCCTGTCCTGGAATTTCTCCTTCGAAGTCGGCGATGAACTGGAAGGTGCGCTTCATCAGTTCTACGATGTCCTTGCTCTCCAGGTCGCCCTTGATGAGGAGGTAGTTGCCGGTGAGGCATCCCATTGGTCCCCAGTAGATGATGCGGTCTTTCCACTCTTCGTCGTTACGCAGGTAGGTGGCAGCCAGGTGCTCGATGGTATGGATGGCACCGTTGTGGAGGCAAGGCTCCTGGTTAGGCACCTTCATGCGGATATCGAAGGTGGTGACTACTTCTCCGCCTACTTCGTCCTTGCGGCTTACGTAGATGCCGCGGAGCAACTTGTTATGATTGATAGTAAAACTTGGAATCTTATTCATATAGTTTATAATTTACAATTTATAGTTTACAGACTTTCGAGAAAAGCCTTGGTGACATTGAATGATCCTTCTGCCATTTTAGCCCAGAAGTCGAAGTACTGCTGTGCCTTGGTATCCTTCAGAGGTACATCGCTGATGATGCGGAAGGAGATGAAAGGAGTCTTGTAGATGTGGCAGGTCTGTGCGATGGAGCAGCTTTCCATATCCACAGCCATAGCGTGAGGGAAGTGCTCCAGGATAGAGCGCATCTTCTCCTTGCTATCTACGAACCATTCTCCGCTTACAATCTGTCCGGCATGAATCTTTGGATGCTGGTTGTCTGGCTGTTCATTGATGGCAAGCGCCTTTTCTACATACTCCTTAGGGGTCTTGAAGAGGGCAGGCATACCGAGAATCTGTCCATACTCGCATTCGTCACCGCAGTAAGCATCGTGATATACACAGTCGGTAGCTACCACCACTTCGGTAACATTGAGGTTGATGTCTGCGCCTCCAGCCACACCCGAAGAGATGACGAGGTCTGGGTGGTAATTATCAATCATTTCTACAGCTCCGATGGCGCTGTTCACCTTTCCGATGCCGCACTGCTGCATCACTACTTCATTCTCGCCGATTTTTCCGATGACGAAGTCCTTATGATTCTTTCGCTCAGTCTGCGATTCTGTCAATAATGTCTTGAGTTGCGTGAACTCCTTGTCCATCGCAACGATAATTCCTATTTTCATATCGATTTATTTCTATTCTGGGTGCAAAGTTACAAAATAAATCCCATAAAAAAACATTTCCCCACCTATATTTTATAATAGGCAGAGAAATGTTACATGATGATATTGCAAACTACGAAAAATGTAGGGTTCTGTTAGAAGTTCACTCCAAAATTGAGCAAGAGGGCTCCATTGTGCGATTTGTCAAAACTGTCGTGGCAGATGTTGGCAAGGCCGATGTCGTAGGTGAGGTCAGCATAGAACATATCGTAGCCGATGCCGCAACCGATGCGCAGACCGCCATCCAGACGGCGGAAGTTGTCGCTGCGGAAGGAACTCTGGGCCTCTCGCTCGGCAAAGTTCTTGATCTTGCCACCTACACCCACGGCGAAGTAACCGCCGAATTGTGGCTGGATGGAGAAGTGGTCATCTACATCATACTTGTATTTCAACACCGCAGGAATCTGCAGGTAGTTGAGGTCGTAGGTCATCTTCTTGCCGGAAACCAGATCCTTCTTGCCACCTTTTTCTATATAGGAGAGACCCGTCTCCAGATATAGAGGCGCTGTATCCGTGAGCGGAATGCCGGCAACAACGCCTACGTTGAGGCCCGTCTGCCAATCACCGCCATCCAGACGGGAATCATCCGAATTCACGTAGGTGAATGCCGGACCGATGCGGAAACCGAAGTATGGAGCACCATAACTGTGGTTGTATCTGTAGTCGAGATGTCCCGTTCTCTGGTTGTAATATCTACTATTCTTATAGTTCTGAGCTGTTGATGGAATCACTGCCAGGAGTATTGCCATCATGATAAATGCTATTCTTTTCATATTGATGTGATTTTAATTATTATCCGGTGCAAAGGTATGGATTTTCGGTCATCTTGCAGCGTGAGAATCCCTATAATGATAGGGGGAAAACCCTATTGCGTCTTTTCTTCGATAAAAAAAGTAAAAAGTTTCTTCTATTATTTTGTAGTGTCTTCATTTCTCATTATCTTTGCACCAAATTATAAACGTTTATAGAAAAAGATGAAATTATTGAAGAAGTATCTACTGGATATTCTGGTAGTGATTGTTTTTGCAGTGATCTCTTTCGTGTACTTCATGCCTGCCGACATGGACGGACGAATTCTGTTCCGACACGACTCGGCGGCGAGCAAGGGATTGGGACATGAGAAAGAGCTTTTCCAACAGCAGACTGGCGAGACAACCCGTTGGACCAACTCTGTGTTTGGTGGTATGCCAACCTATCAGATGTCGCCTTCGTACGGCAGTACCCAGGTGCTCAGCCAGGTAACGAAGGCTTATCATCTGTGGTTGCCTGATTATGTATGGTATGTGTTTGTCTATCTCCTGGGCTTTTATATCATGCTCCGTGCCTTCGATTTCCGACAATCGCTGGCGGCGCTGGGTTCCATCATCTGGGCATTCTCATCCTACTTCTTTATTATCATTGCTGCAGGTCATATCTGGAAGGTATGGGCTTTGGCCTATCTGCCTCCTATGATCGCGGGTGTGGTACTGGCTTATAGGGGTAAGTATCTGAAAGGTCTGCTCCTCACCGCCATCTTCTCGGCTTTCGAGGTGAATGCCAACCACGTGCAGATGACCTATTATTATCTCTTCATCATCCTCTTCATGGTGATTGCCTTCCTGGTAGATGCCATCAAGAAGGGGGAACTCGCCCGCTTCGGCAAGGCGACTGCGGTATGTGTCGTGGGTGCCCTCATCGGTATCTCGCTCAACCTCTCCAACCTGTATCATACCTGGCAGTATGGTCAGGAAACCATGCGTGGAAAGAGCGAACTGGTGAAGAAGAATACTGCTAACCAGACCAGCAGTGGTTTGGATAGAGACTATATCACCCAGTGGAGCTATGGTATTGATGAAACCTGGACGCTCCTGATTCCTGATGCCAAGGGTGGTGCTTCCGTACCTCTCGCCCAGAATACGCAGGCGATGGAGAAGGCGGATCCTAACTTCGTTCAGATTTATCAGCAGCTCGGACAGTACTGGGGCAACCAGCCTGGTACGAGCGGTCCTGTATATGTAGGAGCATTCGTATGTATGCTCTTCATTCTCGGTTTGTTTATTGTCAAGGGTCCGATGAAATGGGCATTGCTGGCTGCCACCATCCTGAGCATCCTGCTCTCCTGGGGTAGAAACTTCATGCCGTTCACCGATTTCTTCCTTGATTACATTCCGATGTATGCCAAGTTCCGAACGGTGGCTTCTATCCTCGTGATAGCCGAGTTCACCATTCCGTTGCTTGCCATGATGGCTTTGAAGAAAATCATTGATGAGCCGGAGATACTCACCAGTAAGATCAAGCTGGTATATGCCAGCTTTGGTCTGACGGCAGGCTTCTGTCTGCTCTTTGCCCTGATGCCGGGTGTCTTCTTCTCTGATTTCATTTCCGTTCAGGAAACTCAGGCGTTGCAGCAGTTGCCGGCTGAATACCAGGGACCGCTCATGAGCAATCTCATCGAGATTCGCAAGAGCATCTTTACTTCTGATTGCTGGCGCTCGTTCTGGGTCATCGTCATCGGTTCAGCCTTCCTGCTGCTTTACAAGATGAAGAAGTTGGGTGCTGAGTATATGATTGCCGGCATCGCCGTACTCTGTCTCGTAGATATGTGGATGGTGAACAAGCGTTATCTCTACGATGATATGTTCGTAGATAAGAACGTGCGCGATACTCCTCAGCAGATGACGGAGACCGATAAGATTATCTGCCGCGACAAGGCGCTCGATTACCGTGTGCTCAATCTCGCTTCCAATACCTTCAATGAGAACGAGACCTCTTATTACCACAAGAGCATCGGCGGTTATCATCCTGCCAAGCTCCGTCGCTATCAGGAGATGATTGATGCACATATCGCTCCTAAGATGCAGAAGACGATGAAGGCTGTGGCCGAGGCTGGTGGTGATATGACCAAGGTGAATGGCGACAGTATCTTCCCTGTATTGAACATGCTCAATACCAAATACTTCATCCTGCCTTTGCAGGGCGGTCAGACGGTTCCTGTACAGAATCCATACGCCTACGGCAATGCCTGGTTCGTGGATGAGGTGCAGTATGTCAACAATGCCAACGAGGAGATTGATGGCGTGGGCAAGGTCAACCTCCGTCATGTGGCGGTGGCTGATGCCAAGTTCAAGGAGCAGTTGGCTCAGAGCGTGAAGCAGGATGACACTTCGGTGGTGAAGATGATTCAGTATAAGCCAAACAACCTCACCTACGAGGTGAAGTCGAGCAAGGGTGGCGTCATCGTCTTCTCAGAGATTTACTATCCTGGATGGACTGCTACCGTAGATGGTCAGCCTGTAGAACTGGGACGTGTGGATTATATCCTCCGTGCCATCAACGTGAAACCGGGCAACCACAAGGTGGTACTCGATTTCCATCCTCAGTCGCTCAAGAATACAGAGATGGTAGCTTATATCGGCTATGGTGTTCTGGTACTCCTTATTATAATAGGTATAGGAGTGGAAATCAAAAAGCGCAAGAAGACAGATGCTGTTTCGAACAGAAATTGATATTCCGAAGGCCGACTTCGAGATACAGCCGGCAGAGCAGATGCTCTTCGTGGGCAGTTGCTTTGCCGACAATCTGGGTCGCCGATTCGTGGAGAATCGCTTCCGTGCTACGGTGAATCCCTTCGGTGTGATGTATAATCCGGCAAGCATTCTCCATACGGTAGAGAAATGCGCCGAGGTGCATCCTCGTGTGGCAGTCTTTACGTTGGGTACGAATCACGTGTATATTCTGAAGGAAACGGGCGAGATCGTGGATAACTGCCAGAAGCGCCCCCAGCGCCTTTTCGAGGAAAGGGAACTGAGTGTAGAGGAATGTGCTGCGTATCTGCAAAAGGCGATTGATTTGCTGAAGCAACGAGGTTTGAAAGATGAAACATCGGAAGATGAAACTTTCGATACCAGCTTGAAGGTAATCATAACCGTAAGCCCCATCCGTTATGCCAAATACGGCTATCATGGAAGTCAGCTTTCGAAGGCTACGCTTCAGTTGGCTGCAGACCGCTTGGTGAAGGCGAATCCTGGTGTGTTGAGCTATTTTCCAGCTTACGAAATCATGAACGATGAACTTCGTGATTACCGTTTCTACAAGGAAGATATGCTGCACCCGAGCGATCAGGCAGTAGAATATATCTGGGAGAAATTCCGGGAAACCTATTTCGGCAAGGCTGCCGAGCTGTTCCTGGAAGACTGGCGTCCCATCCGGGAAGCCCTCGGACACAAGCCCTTCAACCCCGATAGCGAGGAACATAAGAAGTTCATCGCCAGAACGGAAGAAAGGAAAAAATGGTTCGAGAAAAAGTATGGGTTAGTGACGGGCTGAAAGCCCAAAAGCATAATGTAGAACATTTAAAGTATTAAGACAATGACATATACTATTGAAAAGGTAACCACACTGATAGGTGCGCGTCGCTATGGAGACAATGATACCAACATCGGTTTTATCCTGACCGATAGTCGTTCTCTTTGTTTCCCGGAGGAAACTCTGTTTTTTGCACTCAAGTCTGAGCGCAATGATGGTCATAATTACATCCCTGAACTGTATCGCAGAGGTGTGAAAAACTTTGTGGTAACTGATGTCCCTAAGGGCTATGCTTCTGATTATCCGGAGGCTAACTTCCTGAAGGTGGTCAATACGCTGGAGGCTCTTCAGCGTCTGGCTGAGCGCCATCGTGATGAATTCAATATCCCTATCGTGGGTATTACGGGTTCCAACGGCAAGACGATGGTCAAGGAGTGGCTCTATCAGCTGCTCTCGCCAAGCATGTTCGTTACCCGCAGCCCTCGCAGTTACAATTCCCAGATAGGTGTGCCATTGTCTGTCTGGCTGATGAACGAGCAGACCCAGGTAGGTGTCTTCGAGGCGGGTATCAGTCAGCCTGGCGAGATGCTTGCCCTCCGTGACATCATCCAGCCTACCATCGCCGTTCTTACCAATGTGGGTTCAGCCCATCAGGAGAACTTCTCTTCCCTGGAGGAGAAGTGCCGTGAGAAGCTCATCCTCTTCCATGATGCTGAAACCGTGGTTTATGATGGCGATGATGAGGTGATTACCAAGGTGGTGGCTGAATATCCTGATTATAAAGGCGAGAAACTCTTCTGGTCGCTCCAGAACCCTGAGGCTCCTTTCTATGTCAAGAAGATTGAAAAGCAGCAGAGCGTGAGCGTCATCACCTATATATATAAAGGTGTAGAGGATAGCTTCTCCATTCCTTTCATCGATGATGCTTCCATCCAGAACTCCATCATCTGTGCTGCAGTCGCTTCCAAGATCGGACTCTCTGCGGAGGATATCGACAAGCGTATGGCACTGCTCGAACCGGTTGCGATGCGACTGGAGGTAAAGGTGGGTCAGCATGGCTGTACACTCATCAACGACAGTTACAACAGCGATATCAACTCACTCGACATCGCCCTCGACTTCATGAACCGCCGTCCTGATCATCGTGGCCGTCGTCATACTTTGATCTTGAGCGATATCTATCAGAGCGGTCAGACTCCTGAGGCTCTATATAAAGAGGTGAGCGATCTTGCCCGCAAGCGTGGCGTTGTGAAGTTCATCGGTATCGGTCCGGAACTCTGCAAACAGCATGATACGATTCAGATTTCAGAAAAGTTCTTCTTCCCGAATGTGGAGGAGTTTATCAATAGCGAGGTCTTTGCCTCCCTCCGCGATGAGGTCATCCTCCTGAAGGGTGCCCGCCAGTTTGGTTTCGATCAGCTTACCGAACTGCTGGTGCAGAAGGTGCATGAAACCACCCTCGAGGTCAACCTGAATGCGGTGGTTGCCAACCTCAACTACTACCGTGCCTTCATGAAGCCGGAAACCAAACTGGTCTGCATGATCAAGGCGGATGGCTATGGTGCCGGAGCGGTAGAGATTGCCAAGACCCTGCAGGATCATCGTGTAGATTATCTGGCTGTGGCTGTTGCCGATGAGGGTGTCACCCTTCGCAAGAACGGTATCACCAGCAACATCATGATCATGAACCCGGAAATGACAGCCTTCAAGACCATGTTCGATTACGACCTGGAGCCTGAGGTATATTCTTTCCGATTGCTCGATGCGCTCATCAAGGCTGCAGAGAAGGAGGGTGTCACCGGATTCCCTGTTCACATCAAACTCGATACCGGTATGCATCGCATGGGCTTCGATCCAGAAAACGATATGGAGGAGCTTATCGGTAAGCTGAAGCATCAGAATGCCATCATCCCTCGTTCTGTCTTCTCTCATTTCGTGGGAAGCGATGACGATAGTTTCGATGATTTCTCTGCCCATCAGTTTGAACTCTTCGATAAGGGAAGCCGACAGTTGCAGGCTGCCTTCGACCATAAGATCCTGCGCCATATCTGCAATTCGGCAGGTATCGAGCACTTCCCGGAGCGTCAGTTGGATATGTGCCGCCTGGGTCTCGGACTCTATGGCATCAACTCCCGCAACAACAAGACCATCAACTGCGTGAGCACCCTGAAGACTACCATTCTCCAGATGCACAACGTGAAGGCTGGCGATAGTGTGGGCTACAGTCGCAAGACCATCCTCGATAAGGATAGTGTCATCGCTGCCATTCCTATCGGATATGCTGATGGCTTGAACCGCCGTCTCGGCAATCGCCATGCCTACTGTCTGGTCAATGGTCAGAAGGCAGATTATGTAGGCAACATCTGTATGGATGTGGCGATGATCGATGTCACCGGCATCAACTGCAAGGAAGGTGATAGCGTGGAAATCTTCGGCGAGCATCTTCCTGTTCAGGTGTTGAGTGATATTCTGGAGACAATTCCTTACGAAGTGCTGACTACCATCAGCAACCGAGTGAAGAGAGTTTATTACCAGGATTAAAGATGAAATGAGTACTAGTTCAATTGAAATTTAATGATAGAAGCGCAACAGACTATTTGCCTGTTGCGCTTTTTCTTTGTATTTATAAGGCATTGGGTATTTTTTGCCCCTAAAATACGCAAGAATAAATAAATTGGTTTAAAATATTTGCACGTATGATTTTTTTTTGTAACTTTGCACAAAACTTAGTATATTACTTAAACTTAAAAAAATAATGAAGAAAGCAGTTGTGGTTATAGCTTTACTCAGCCAGGCTCTGGGCTTGACTTATGCCGACGATCAGACCGGGACAAGGGGTATCGGACAGTATCCGGGACGCCCGTCTCAGTTTACGGCTCCTCAAATGGTGAAGGATGATACCTATAGGAACATTGCCTTGAACCGTATGGTATATACTTCCTCGAATGCCGATTTCAATCTTACAGGTCATCTGGTAACAGATGGTATCATCACCAGCAAGGCTCCTTCCTTCCTGAGTGTAAGAACGAATGAAGGCGAGTTGTCCAACCGTGACAAGGAGAAGATGATCGATGGCAACACGGTCACCAGTCAGTATATCAAGGGCGAGAAGGCTTTTGCTGAGTTCAATTGGGAAGCCATAAAGGTAAACCTCAGAAACCTGAAGTTTACAGGTGAATTGGCTTACTATCAGGACAAGGCTACTCAGGGGTATGTGATTCGTGTGATGGGGTCACACAATGGTCAGAAATGGGAGGTGCTGGGAGAAGAGAAAGGTACCGGACTTCCTGGTGAGGCTACCAAACAGCAGGTAAGTTCCGACCCAAACAAGTTCCAGGATGTGGTGCGCCTGCCGCTCCGCAAGCTGAATGTTTCCATTCCTTTGAAGAAACCGGGCAACTACGAGCACGTACGCATCGAATTTAATATGCCGGGTGCTGCGTGGTGGCGCATCAAACTCATCGATAATACCACTTCATGGCGTCCATCCATGCACTTCTCCAGTGTATGGAAGTCTGAATTGGCAAAGAATGCCCAGTGGCTCTATGTAGATCTGGGTACTGTGGCTGATTTCGATCAGGTGAATCTCTTCTGGGTCAACAAGGCTCGCCAGGGCAAGATTCAGGTTTCCAGCGATGCTAGAAACTGGAGTGATATTGCTACCCTGGGTCAGCAGAAGGGCTTGACCGAGAAGGTGGCTTGCAAGGGGCATGGCAGATATGTGAGATTGCTGCTTACCCAGCCGGATGCTTCCGGTCGCTATGCCTTGTCTGAGATGCAGGTGATGGGTAAGGGCGGTTTGCATGCCGAGGCAGCCAATACGCTGGCTTCCAAGAACGGCAAGCAGATGCTTAACCAGTGGCAGCTGCGCCGTGAGGGAAGTGATGCCTGGATTCAGGCTACCGTTCCTGGTACCGTGCTTACCAGCTATATGAATATCGGTGCGGTGCCTGATAACCGCTACGATGATAATATGCGACAGATTTCCGAGTCGTTCTTCAACTCTGATTTCTGGTATCGTACTACCATCAACCATCAGCCATCTGCCAACAAGAACCAGCATACCTATCTCAACTTCGATGGTATCAACTGGAAGGCGGATATCCTTCTGAATGGTGAGAAGATTGGCAGAATCGACGGTGCCTTTATCCGCTCTCGCATCGACGTGACCAAGAAGTTGAAGACGGGTGCCAACAAGCTCGAGGTGCATGTCATCAAGAATGCCCACTTCGGCGTGGTAAAGCAGAAGAATCTCCAGAATACCGACCTCAACGGTGGTGAGTTGGGTGCTGATAACCCAACCTTCCACGCATCTATCGGCTGGGACTGGATTACCAATACCCCAGGTCGTGAAATCGGTATCTGGAATGATGTCTATCTCACCCACGATAACGGTGTGAGCGTTTCCGATCCGCTGGTAACATCTACTTTGAATCTGCCGGATACATTGGCAACCATGACTCCATCTGTCTTCCTGAAGAATGCAGATGCCGTGGCTAAGACCGTGAAGCTTTCCGGTTTTATCGGTAAGATCCAGTTCGAGCAGGAAGTTAGCCTGCAGCCAAACGAGAAGCGTGAGGTGGCTTTCGCTCCAGCTGATTATCCTCAGCTCAAGAACCAGCGCATGAATCTCTGGTGGCCTAACGGCTATGGTTCTCCTTATTTATATGATGCCGGTTTCAAGGTGTCAGACAAGGCTTCAGGCGAGGTAATCTCTGAGGTCAACTATAAGGCGGGTATCCGCCAGATGAGCTATGCCGACCTGGAAACCCAGACCAAGATCTACATCAATGGCAAGAGATTGAACCCACTGGGTGGTAACTGGGGATTCTCTGAGACCAACCTCAACTACCGTGGACGTGAATACGATGCTGCCGTTCGCTACCATAAGGAGATGAACTACAATATGATTCGCGACTGGGTGGGTCAGATTGGTGATGAGGAACTGTATGAGGCATGCGATAAGTATGGTATCATGATCTGGCAGGACTTCTGGTTGGCTAACCCATGGGACGGACCGGATCCTGATGACGACAAGATGTTCCTCGAGAACTCTGCCGATTACATCTCCCGAATCCGCAGCCATGCTTGTATCGGTATCTATTGCGGTAGAAACGAGGGCTTCCCTCCTGCATCCATCGACAAGGTGCTGAGAGAGCAGGTCAAGGATATCCATCCACAGTTGGGGTATATTCCTAGCTCTGCCGACCTGGGTGTGAGCGGTCATGGTCCTTACCAGATGAAGTCGCCGTCTTTCTACTTCGCTAACCAGAGCCATAAGCTGCATTCTGAGCGTGGTATGCCGAATGTGCCTACCTTCGAGTCTCTGAGCCGAATGATGGAACCGGAGCATCTGTGGCCTCAGAGCGATGCTTGGGGACAGCATGATTATACATTGAAGGGCGCCCAGGGTGGTGAGTCTTTCAACAACATCATGGAAAAACGTTATGGCAAGCCTCAGAGTGCTGAGCAGTTTACCAAGTGGGCACAGTGGCTCAACTATGATGGCTACCGTGCGATGTACGAGTCTTCTCAGCAGGACCGTCTTGGTTTGCTCATCTGGATGAGTCATGCCTGCTGGCCAAGCATGGTATGGTGTACCTATGATTATTACTTCGAGCCAACTGCAGCATACTTTGGTGTGAAGAAGGCTTGTGAGCCATTGCATATCCAGTATAATCCGGTGAAGAAGGTTGCCGAGGTGGTCAACTTTGCCGGTGGTGCCAAGAATGGCTTGCTTGCCAAGGCTCAGGTCTTTGATATGTACGGAAAGTTGATCAAGGAGGAGAGTAAGGAAGTGAATGTGGCGGAAGACCAGACCCTCGATGCCGTTAGCGTAAGCGAACCGGATGAGGAGGTTTACTATATCAAGTTGACTCTGGAGCAGAACAACCAGGTGGTTTCAGACAACTTCTATGTAATGGGTAAGGAAGAGGATAATCTCCAGGCACTCTCTAAATTGCCAAAGGCAGATGTTGCTGTCAGCGGCAAGCGTTTCGTTCAGCAGGGCGAAGAGTGGGTTGGCGAGGTAGAGATCCGCAATACCGGCAATGTACCTGCCCTCTTGGTTCGTCTGAACCTGAAGGGTGGTGATGGTGAGCAGATTCTCCCTGTTATCTACAGCGACAACTACTTCAGTCTGATGCCGAATGAGTGCAAGACTATCAAGGTATCTTATCGTGATGAGGATGGCAGAGGTCAGGCTCCATACGTGGAGATTACAGGTTTCAATAAGTAAAACTGAAAGTAAAATAAAAAAGCGCATCAGAATTCTGATGCGCTTTTTTATTTACTTGAGGAATCCCTGCTGCTTGAGGGCATCGAGGAATCCGATGCTCATGGCTTCGCAATCCTTCTTGGTATATCGGATATCGGTGAAAACCTGGGCTAATGTTTCTACGTTGTTGATGCGTACAAACTCCTGGTTCTCTTCCAGTGCTTCCTTCTCGGCATAGAAGTCATCAATCTTTTCTGGGGTATAATCCTCGAAATGCTCGTTGTGTATGATGCTTCTCAATGGCAGACGGTCGCTCTGGGCAGGCTGCTCATCCGGCCATCCGATGGTAAGGGTAGCCACTGGCATTACCAGCTTCGGCAACTTCAGGGTGTCGATGATCATTTTCGGCATATACACCGTGGTGCCCAGGAAGCAGGTTCCCAGACCCGCTTCTTCTGCCAGATTGGTAAAAGTCTGCGTGAAGAGCAGGGCATCGGTAGCCGCATTCATAAACGAGAGGATGTTGTCGTATCCCGGGGTTCCCTTGCGGTTTTCTGCCCAGAGGGTGGTGCGGCGGTAGTCGGCGCAGATGGTGAGTACCACAGGAGCGCCTGTCACCATCGGCTGGTTGAAGTGGGCAGGTGCCAAAGCCTTCTTTCCCTCTTCGCTGCGGGTTACCACTACGCTGTAGAGCTGCAGGTTTCCCATGGTAGGAGTTCGCATCGCCTCTTCCAGCAAACTGTTCAAAAGTTCATCTGTTACCTCTCTGTCAGCATATTTGCGAATCGAGGTTCTTTTCTTGATTGATTCCATATCTTGTTTCTTTTTTATATTTCTCTTATCTTCTGCAAAGATAATGAAAGTTTCCCAAAAAGAACACGGTTCTTTTATATTTTTTGCTTCATAATGAGCTTTTCGTGCGTTTTTTGATGAAATATCTGCCCAAACGTTTCATATTTTAGAAATATTGTTTTAATTTTGCAGCTAATTATTAAACGTTTAATATGGAATATACTGAAAATATGACTTTCGAAGAGGCGAGCCACGCCTTGATGAAAGATTTGAAGACCCGATTGGCTGAGCTGCACGGGCATTTCGATGCTCAGAATGTCGATTGGCATAAGCTCCATCAGCCATTGGCGAAACTTGTTTCCGAAGAAACACAGAAATCAATCGGCAGCCCGGAAGTGGTTGAGGTTCGACCTAAGGAATTGGAGTGCGATGTGGTAAGATACCAGAACAATAAGGAGAAATGGGTGGCTTTGGTCGGATTGCTCAATGGTCATCCCTACGAGATATTCACCGGTTTGCAGGATGAGGATGAAGGCATCATGCTCCCCAAGTCTGTCACCAAGGGCAGGATCATCAAGACGGTGCTCCCGGAAGGACAGAAGCGATATGATTTCCAGTTTGTCAACAAGCGTGGCTACAAGATTACCGTCGAAGGATTGAGCGAGAAGTTCAATCCTGAGTATTGGAACTATGCCAAGCTCATATCCGGCGTTCTGCGCTATCGCATGCCGGTTGCCCACGTCATCAAGCTGGTCAATCAGCTTCAGCTCACCTCCGAAACCCTCAACACCTGGCGGGTGGGCGTGGAAAGAGCCTTGAAGAAGTACCTCTATGAAGAAAATGGAATAGATAACTTGGAAAACGGAATAGATTATAAGGAGACTGAAGATGAAATTGATGAGCAGTAAGATATACCTCAGGAATGTGCGTTTCCACGCTTTCCATGGCGTATTGCCGCAGGAAGGAATCGTTGGCAACGATTATCTTGTCAACCTGGTGCTGGATTATGACTTCTCTTCTGCCATGAAAACCGATGATCTTCAGGGAACCCTCAATTATGCCGAGGTCTATCAGAAGGTAAGAGAGGAAATGGCGGTGCCCAGCAAGCTCCTGGAGCATGTGGCAGGCAGAATCGCCCATAGACTCTTTTCCGATTTCCCGGAAATCCAGAAACTCCAACTCTCTATCACCAAGGTGAATCCACCGATGGGGGCCGATAGCGACGGCGCAGGGGTAGAGGTTGTATTAACAAATGATAAAACTTATAGTTAGAATTAGGTTTTCTGATAATAAAGTAGTAATTTTGCAAAATCATCAGAAAGTATGTGTAAGAAAGTAACACTGATATGGGCTTTGATGTGCATATTTGTAATGACATCGTTAGCTGCCAATAAGCGGTTCACGCTGGTCATCGACGCTGGTCATGGTGGCCATGATGCCGGAGCACTCGGAGCCATATCCAAGGAAAAGAATATCAATCTTGCCGTTGCCTTGCGCTTCGGTAAGTATGTGGAGCAGAATCTCCCGGAGGTAAGAGTCATCTATACCCGCAAGACGGATGTTTTCATCCCGCTCAATGAGCGTGCGAATATCGCCAACCGTGCCAATGCCGATCTCTTTATCTCCGTGCACACCAATGCCTTGCCGGCAGGAAAGATAGCTCGTGGCTTCGAGACCTATACCCTCGGTATGCACCGTGCCAAGGATAATCTCGATGTGGCGATGCGGGAAAACTCCGTCATCTCGATGGAGAAGGACTATCAGCAGAGATATCAGGGCTTCGATCCCCGATCTTCTGAGAGCTATATCATCTTTGAGTTCATCCAGGGCAAGAACATGGAGCGCAGCGTAGAACTGGCTCGAATGATCCAGCGAGGTGTCTGCGATGGTGCCAACCGTCCCGACAAGGGCGTGCATCAGGCGGGATTCCTGGTCTTGAGAGAGACTTCTATGCCGGGCTGCCTCATTGAGTTGGGATTCATCACAACTCCAGATGAAGAGCGCCTGCTCAACAATGACAGCAGAGTGGATGATATCGCCCGTGGCATCTACGAGGCTTTCGCAAAATACAAGAATAAGTACGACAGATCGGTTTCCGTTCCTTATCGTGCCAAGGATTCCGAAGAAGTGAATCTACCGAAGATAGTTCCTGATCAGGAACCGGCACCTAAGACTCGTGTCGTAACGAGGGGAAAGCAGCCGAAGCGTGAAGAGGCAACGCCTGAACAGCCAAAGCGGGTGGAGAAGAAAGTGAAGAAGGCTGAGGTAGCCGATGCGCCGGTCTTCAAGCTTCAGATTTTCGTAGGTAGTAGAAACCTTCGCAAGGGCGATGCTCATTTCAAGGGCGAAACCGATTACGATAGTTTCCAGGAAGGCAATCTGGTGAAATACACCCTGGGTGCATCCACCAATTACAACGAAATCTATCGCCTGCGCAAGGAAAAGCTGGATAAGTTTCCGGAGGCTTTCATCATCGCCTTCAAGAACGGACAGAAATATGACGTGAACCAGGCTATCCGGGAGTTCAAGCAGAACCGCAACCGATAGTTCCTTCCCTTCTCGGGCAGCCTGTGATTCGCTCTATATAAATAGGTATAATAAAAAGAACAAAAATAGATAAATATGAAACTGACAAAGGAAATTAGGATAGCGTTGGTCGCTATTGTAGGTATCTTGGTGATGTATTTCGGAATCAACTTTCTGAAGGGCATCAACTTGTTCTCTACCAATAACACCTACTATATGACGTTTGATGACATCCAGGGTATGGGTGCTTCTACCCCTATCTATGCCGATGGCTACAAGGTGGGTACCGTGGATCAGCTGGATTTCGACTATTCAGGAAAGGGTCCCATCAAGGTCAAGGTGGATATCAACAAGGATCTGAGAATCCCTGCGGGTAGTACCGCAGAGATTTCTAAGGATATCATGGGCAATCTCCAGGTTAGTCTCCTGCTTGCCAACAATCCTCGCGAGCGTATCGAACCGGGCGGCATCATCCCTGGTATGGTGAATTCCGGTATGATGGGCAAGGCTGCCGAAATGATTCCGGTAGTCGAGAAGATGCTGCCTAAGCTGGATTCCATCCTCACCAGTGTGAATGCACTCCTGGCTGATCCTGCCCTGGCTGCTTCCCTCCACAATGTGGAGACCATCACCAGCAACCTCACCGTTTCCACCCGTGAGCTGAATACCCTGATGGCTGGATTGAACAAGCAGGTTCCGGGTATGATGAAGAAGGCGAATGGCGTTCTCGACAATACCAACCGACTCACCTCTAATCTGGCGAGCCTCGATGTGCAGGGCACACTCGACCGTGTGAATGCCACCCTAGATGGTGCACAGAAGTTCACCGAGCAGTTGAACAGCGGAAAGGGTAGCCTCGGTCTCCTCATGAACGATACCCGCCTCTATGAGAATCTGAACTCAACCATGTCGCATGCCGACTCTCTGGTCATCGATCTCAAGGCGCATCCAAAGCGCTATGTTCACTTCTCTGTTTTTGGAAGGAAAGACAAGTAGAGACTCGGATATGCCGTTTTAAAGGCTTCTTTGAGGAAAATGCCAAAATAAATTTTGTCTAAATAACAAAGGCAATGTTTCACGCCCCGGAATAGCTACAGAACTTGTTGTTTTTTAGCTATTTCGGGGTGTTTCAAAATTGTTTCACCGCCCCTAAAACGCAATTGTGGATAACTTTCTTAGTTGCTTGATTATGAGATAGTTATCAGGGGAGTCTTAAAATATTATAAATAGCCCGATTTGCTACTTTGGGCTTTTTTTTGTAATTTTGCAGTCGATTTGCATCAGGTGGTGCAATCTGATGTAGTGTTAAGGTAAAAAATCAATTAAAATAAGTAGTAAATAGTGTCAATGTTAGCAAGTCCAAAAGCGCTTTGGGACAATAGTCTTTTGCTTATAAAGGATAATGTGTCAGAGCAGCAGTATAATACATGGTTTCGACCGATAGTCTTTGAGTCGTACAAGCCTTCGACCAAGACTCTGTTGGTTCAAGTTCCAAGTCCATTTGTATATGAATACTTGGAACAGAACTATGTTGGCTTGTTGAGCAAGGTCCTTCATCGCAATTTCGGCGATGGCATCCGGCTCACTTATCGTGTGGTAACGGATAAGGAACACAGGTTGACCCAGGATGTGGAAGCTGATCCGGCTGATATTGATGAGGCTGAGCGCAAGAGATTGGCACAGCAGCCACAGACACAGGCTAACCCGGTAGAACCACAGCAGCCTGAAGACATTGACACCCAACTTGATCCGAAACTCACCTTTAATAATTATATGGAGGGTGACAGCAACAAGCTGCCACGTTCGGTGGGATTGTCTATCGCTGAGCATCCGAATACAACGCAGTTCAACCCGATGTTCATCTATGGTCCTTCTGGTAGCGGAAAGACTCACCTGGTGAATGCCATCGGTCTGAAAACCAAGCAGATGTATCCGCAGAAGCGTGTGCTCTATGTCAGTGCCCGCCTCTTCCAGACACAATATACCGATGCGGTGCTGCATAATGCGAGCAATGATTTCATCAATTTCTACCAGTCTATTGATGTGCTCATCGTGGATGATGTGCAGGATTGGGCAGGCAAGGCGAAGACCTTGAATACCTTCTTCCACATCTTCAATCACCTCTTCCGCAACGGAAAGCGTATCATTCTGGCAAGCGATCGACCTCCGGTAGAGCTCAAGGATATGCCAGACCGACTCATCACCCGTTTCTCTTGTGGACTGGTGGCGGAGCTGGAGAAGCCGAATGTGGAACTCTGCGTCGATATCGTGAGCAACAAGGTGCGCAAGGATGGACTGAAGATTCCGAAGGATGTGGTTTCCTTCATCGCACAGACCTGCAACGGCAGTGTGCGTGATCTCCAGGGTGCCATCAATGGTTTGCTGGCTTACAGTATCGTATATAACAGCAGCATCGATATCCGACTGGCTGAGCGTGTCATCAAGCGTGCCGTCAAGGTTGAGGAGAGCAACAAGGTGCTCACCCTCGATGAAATCGTGGAGGCGGTCTGCAATCATTACAAGGTAACGGTGGCTGCAGTCAACAGCAAGAGCCGCAAGCGTGAGTACGTGGAAGCGCGTCAGGTGGCGATGTTCATGGCTCAGAAACTCATCAAGATGCCTGCTTCCAGAGTGGGCAAACTCATTGGTAATCGCGATCATAGCACGGTTATCCACAGTTGCGCCAAGGTAGAGGAGCGACTGAAGATTGATGCCGAGTTCTTCGATGAACTCTCTAGCATCGAGAATGGATTGAGAGTGAAGAGATAATTAACATAGATAAGCACGGAACCTTGGTATAGTGGTTCTCGTTTATATAAATGAAACAAAAGGAAGTCGGACAAGTTTGTATTTGTCTTGGCTTCCTTTTTCCGTTTCTTCCAGCCTATACGCAAATTTTGCGTAAGTTTTCTGCTATTTTTACATCTTCTATCTTTCTTTTTTGTATATTTGCAGTTGGATTATGTTTTACCCAAATTACTGTAGATATGGTTATGAAGATTTCGCGTATTTGCATTTGGGTCCTCATACTGGGGACTGTCATGGTATTCTCTTCTTGTGCGAATGAGCATCCTAAGGAGCAGCTCGACGGGAATGCCATGTATGGTTCTGCGTCTGAAATCTACAACCATACCGTATCTTCTCTCTATCAGGACATAGACTTTGTAGAGCATAGTGAGGATGAAGACTCGCTCTATGCAGTGTGGAGTCATCTCTATCAGGTGATAGGAAAGGCGAATCAGTCGCTTGATATCATCGATTACAAGTCTGATTTGCTCTCTGTGAATCAAAAAGACCAGTTTAAGGCTGAGGTGCGTGCCATCAGAGCTATGATGTATTACGAGGCGATGGAGCTTTTTGGCAGGATTCCCGTGATTCTGTCTTCTGGCGAGGCGGCCATCTATGAGGCGGCTTCGGGCATTGCCGTGGCTTCGCTTACCGACGTCAACCTCTGTGCGCAAAGCGAAAGGAGCGAGGTGTTCCGCTTTATCTTCAGTGAGTTGCAGCAGGCGCTGCCTTACCTTCCGAATGAGCATAGCGCCAATGGTGGGGTGTATGAGGGAAGAATCACGCAACCGGTAATCAACTTCCTGTTGGCAAAGTTGGCTTTCAATGCTGAAATCTATACGTTTGATGATTGGACCAGAGGATATAAGAAACGTCCTAAAGGTAAGAAAATCCACTTTGTGGTTCAGACCGCCGATGGTGCTTCTCTGCTCAATGGTGGAACGGCTGGTGAGAATCGCAGCAAGGAATTGAATGCCTGGGAAACCTGTATCTTCTATTGTGATAAATTGGCCGCAGAAGGGTATGGCTTGGAGGAGAATGAGATATTTGATAGTTCTACTTATGCAAGGTTGCTTCGTGAGAATGGCGGTTCCCATCTGGTAGAAACGGAGCATCTCAAGCCGCTCTTCCGTTTCTGTTATCCCGAGGTATTGTTGATGAAGGAGAAGGCAAAGGTCTGCAAGGGTGATAAAGCCAGTATTCTTTTCCCGATTCCTCAGAAATGCCTCGACCTGAATCCCAAGCTCGTGCAGAATAAGGGGTATGAGAAGAAATGAAAGTTAAGGGAGTTAAAGGAGTTAACTCCCCTAACTCCCTTATAACTGATAGAACTTCGTGAAAGCCTTCACGCAGTATTCGTGATCCATCACGCTGCCGGTTTCGCGGCAACTGTGCATGGCGAGGATGGCATTACCCATGTCCACGCCCTTCAATGGAATGGAAGAGGCGAGGATATTGCCCAAAGTGCTTCCGCCAGCCACATCACTATGGTTTACGAAACGCTGACAAGGCACACCGGCTGCCTCACAGATATTCGCAAAGATGGCAGCAGATACCGCATCACTCGCATACTTCTGTGCCGCATTGAACTTGATGACCGGACCGCCCCCCAGCATCGGATGATTCGTAGGGTCAAACTTCTCGCTGTAGTTAGGATGCCAGGCATGCGCATTGTCCGCAGAAATCATAAAGGCACGCTCCACTGCCTGATAATACGCCTCCTTCGTTCCGCTCTGTGCAAGAGCGATGCGCTGCAGCATATAAGAGAGGAAAGGACTTCCCGCACCCTGCTTGGTCTGCGACCCCGTCTCCTCATTGTCGAAAATCGCCAGCACCTGGGTCGTATCCTGGGTATCAGCCGCCGTCAAAGCCTCTACGCCCGCCCAGCACATCGACAGGTCATCGAGTCTTCCCGAAGAGATAAACTCATCGTGCACACCGAAGGTGCAGGCAGGAGTGGCATCAGCCAGGTAGAGATCGAAGTCGAGGATGTCCTCCTTCTGGATATTCAGTTCGCCGGTAATCACGTTCATCAGCAGATTACCCTTCTCCAGTTCATCATGGATGATGCCGAGGATAGGGAGCACATCCTTCTGCTTGCTCAGCTTCACGCCATCGTTCACCTGACGGTTGAAGTGGATAGCGAGATTACTGATCTGCAGCAGAGGTCGCTGGATATGGAGCAGGAGAGTCTTCGGGTGCATCGCATCCTCGCCCTTTACGATCACTCTACCCGCCAGAGTGAGTGGACGGTCGAACCAGGTTGACATAATCGGACCGCCATAAACCTCGGTATTTAGTTTCACGATACCGCCCTCGCAAGTCATCTCAGCGTTAGGCTTGATGCGGAAGGTAGGGGAGTCGCAGTGAGCGCAGATCATGTGGAAGCCGGCATCCGCCAGCGCCTTCTTTCCGATTTGGAAAGCATAGACAGAAGAGTCGTTCTTGGTAACGAAGAACTTGTCACCCGCCACAACCTTGCCCAGCGGCTCCTGAGGGTTCAATCGTCTGAACCCATTTTTCTCCAATTCCTTGGAGATATTCTTCACAGCCAGGAAGTTCACTGGCGAAGCGTCTAAAAAGGATAATAATCTTTTGATCATAGTCTATATCTTATATATTAATTATGCTGCAAAGATAATGCAAAATTTTCATTTAATCTCATATTTCTACCTGTTTTTTCCATAATAGTTAAATATCTACAAGAATCCCCCATGATGTTTGGTGTTATGTTTTGAAAGTATTAATTTTGCACTTCATAATTTTTGCAGATATACAGAATCATTTAAAACAAAGATAAATGGAAATAGTAATAGGAATCGTTATAGGTCTTGCCATCGGATTCTTCGTTGGCAAACTGATGGAAGCCAAAAAGGCGGGAGAGGAGAAAACTCAGCTCATAGCAAAGGCTCAGGTGCTGGCGGCAAACATTGACCAGAGCAATCAGCATCATGCTTCTGAACTTCAATCCTTAAAAGCCCAGATGGAGAACGAACGGCTGTTTGCCGAAAAGCTCCGTGCAGAAAGCGACCAGCAGTGGGCGCAGAAACTCGAAAGCCTGAAGCAGGAGATGCATCGCATGACCATCGAACAGCAGAAGGCTGCTGCCGAACAGCTCGCTGCCAAGCAGTCTGCCCTCCAGGAAAACAACCGACTCCAGATGGATGAACTCCTGAAACCTATCAAGGAGCAGTTTGCCGATTTCAAGAAATCGGTAGAAGAGAGCAAGACCCAGAACGAGGTGAATAAGAAGGAACTGCAGAGTACCTTCGAGGCTACGATGAAACTCTTCCAGCAGGAACAGCAGCAGGCTGTAACAAGTCTGAAGGAGCAGACTTCGAAGATTGGTTCCGATGCCGCCAACCTTACCAAGGCATTGAAGGGCGACAGCAAGATGCAGGGCGACTGGGGTGAGATGGTATTGGAAACTATCCTGGAAAACAGCGGTTTGCGCAAGGACGAGGAGTTCTTTATCCAGGAGAACACCAAGGATGAGAACGGCAAGAACTTCCGTCCAGATGTCATCGTCCGCTTCCCGGAAGGCAGGAGCGTGGTGATAGATAGCAAGGTATCTCTCACCGCCTATACCGATGCCTTGGCGGCAGAGACCGATGAGGAGCGGGAGAGGCTGATGAAGTCGCATGCCCTGAGTGTGCGCAAGCATATCGATGAGTTAGCGGAGAAGGATTATTCGAAGTTGGTAGAAGATGCCATCGGCTTCGTCCTGATGTTCATCCCTAACGAAACGAGTTATATCGCAGCGATGAAGCAGCAGCCGGATTTGAGTCGTTATGCCTATCAGAAGAAGATCATCATCATATCTCCGAGCAATCTCCTGATGGCGTTGCAGTTAGCGTATAATCTCTGGCAGTATGACCGTCAGAACAAGAATGTAGAGAAAATAGTGAAGACGGCTGCCGATCTTTACGACAAGGTCGTAGGTTTTGAGGACACCTTCACGAGCATAGGCGATCTCCTCACCCGCCTCTCCGGTACCTATGATAAAGCGAAAAAGCAGCTTTATGATGGTACCGGCAATGTAATGAGAAGGGTAGAGAGCCTGAAGAATCTGGGTGTAACTCCCAAAAAGCAGATCAAGGCATTAGAGGAGTAATTTTAATAAGCGTTTTTGTCCGGGCAGATAATACTCTTGGCTGTCAGGAGGATAATACGGATGTCAAGCCAGAACGACCAGTTCTCGATATACCAGATATCACGCTTGATGCGCTCCTCCATCTGCCAGAGCTCCTTCGTCTCACCACGGAAACCCGTTACCTGGGCCCAACCGGTAATTCCAGGTTTCGAGAAGTGGCGAACCATATACTTATCAATCAAACTGCCATAAACCTCAGTGTGATACAACATGTGAGGTCTAGGACCCACGATACTCATGTCGCCCTTCAATACATTAATAAATTGAGGGAACTCATCAATATTCGTCTTTCTCATGAAGTTGCCGAACGCAAACTTTCTTGGGTCATTCTTCGTAGCCTGAGCCTTGTCAGAATCCTTGTTCACATGCATCGAACGGAACTTCAGACACATGAAGGTATCACCATTCAGACCCGTTCTAGCCTGACGGAAGAAGATAGGCCCCGGACTCTGAATCTTGATAATCAGCGCAATGATTGGAATGAAAGGCAAGAAACAGAGACAGATTACCCCACTCACGGCGATATCGAAAGCACGCTTGAGAATACGGTTTGAGATAGAAGACAGCGGTTCACGATGGTTCGTGTAAACCGTCTTACCCATAAAGTTCTTGGAATCCAGATGCAACTTATATTCGCCGATCAGACGAGGCAGATAATAGAAATGTACCACGTTCTTGTCACAGAAACGCATGATCTTCACAAACTGGTCAGATTCCTTATGCGACAAGCTGCAGAAAATCTCATCCAGACCATAACATGAACCGTTGATGGTATCGTTCATCTTGGACTCTAAAATTTTGTTAAGATCCTGCATGGTACCCAGTTTTTTCAGTTCCTGTGGCGCTCCGTCGATGTCATCATTGGCATAATAACCCTTTACGATATAACCCGCAGAAGGATCTTCTGTCATAGTAATGTACATTTCTCTTACGGCAGGATCGCTACCCACGAAGATCACGGTACGACTGTTTCTACCTCTGGCACGGTGATATTTCAGAACCTTGAGCTCGATGAATCGACTGATGATCAGAGCAAGATAGTAAGAGATGCCGAAGTAGAATCCGAACGTAAATATTTCTCCACCATGACTGAAGAATTTCAGGAAGACCATGAAACAGAAGGTAGTACAAAGTGCCAGGAAGAAAGTACGTTTGAGTACTTGCTGCAAACCGATTCGTCTTACATGAATGATAGTACAGTAGTTGTATTCGCCGATGGCGAGAGCAACGTTTGCTATAAAGAATGTAATCTTTGTTTTCAGATCTAGGTAGTCGGGAACATGAATGAATTCGATGTTGATAAAGCCCAATAGTAAGCAGTTGAGGATGATGAAGTCAACTAAGACCACCAACCTTCTAATCAGTATGTTTCCTTTATATATGTTTTTTTCCATAAGAAATTATATGTAATTTAAATTTTTCGATTTCTCTTCTTAGAATATAAATTCCTCGTAAATTCGACCGCAAAGTTAGCAATAAAAACTGAATTCCCCAAACTTTTCCCCATCTTTTTTCCCTCCGCAAATCCCTCCTGTTCTCCCCCTCAATAATTATTTTAAAATCAACTGTTTTTTTTTGTTAAAAATCACTTTTGTAAAGTGATATATTCTTTATTATCAATAAAAACCATTAATTTTGCAGCCGGAAAAAGCATTCTGGCTGCAAACCCGCTCAGAATCCTGGCGGCGCTATAGCAGAGCCAGCTACATCCTTCCCTTCAGAGAAAGGAAGGTTTGGTTAGAATGTGGAGCTCCCTTTGGGAAGGGATAATCTTCTATCATTTACAAATAGAAATATATAAAAGAAGAAAAGGATATAAGGTGTATGATTAAAAAAATGCATTATCTAGATAAAAAAATGAAATATAGTAAATTTTTGCTGTTAGGAGCCCTAGGGGTAGCGCTCTTAACTGCTACTTCTTGCGGCACACCGAAGGATGTAGCCTACTTTCAGGATTTAAACAACAATCCTGATACCGTTATCACCCTGCAGAACAAAGTGATTACTGTAAAGCCTACTGATAAGATCTATATCGGAGTAAAGAGCAAGGATCCGCAGATCTCACAGCTCTTCAATCTTACAGGCGGTACAAACAGCGGTGGTACTTACAATATGTCGCAGGATGCCTATTACTATACTGTAGATAGCAAGGGAAATATCGATTTCCCTGTAGTAGGAACCATTCAGGTAGCAGGATTAACCCGTGAGCAGATCGCAGAAAAGGTGAAGAAATCACTCCTCGACGCAAGTCTCGTCAAGGACCCAACAGTGACTGTAAGTCTCAGCAACCTCCATTATTCCATGATGGGCGAAGTGGCAAAGCCAGGTCAGTATGCCATTGATGAAGAAAAGGTAACCATCCTCGATGCTATCAGTAAGGCAGGTGATCTCACCATTCAGGGACGCAGAAACGATGTGATGGTACTCCGTCAGGAAAACGGCCACCAGAAAGTTTACAAAATCGACCTCTGCTCCGGCAAGGATATCTTCAGTTCTCCTGCTTACTATCTCCAGCAGAACGATGTGGTATATGTAACACCTAACGATACCAAGAAGAGAAGCTCTACTCTCAATGGAAATACTGTGCAATCTACGGGATTCTGGATGAGCATCTCATCTCTCATCGTTACCATTCTCACATTCTTGAAAGTTAATTAATATCAACAAAAAATGATACAGAATACAACTCCGGCGAATCAGCCAGCACAGCCAAATCCGATGGCTCGACCTAACCAGGAAGAGGATTTCATCCGTATTCAGGATCTCCTCTATCTCTGTCTGACACAGTGGCGTTGGTTCCTCCTCTCACTGGTTGTAACCTGCGGCATCGCCATTTATTACAACCTCACCACCCCTAATGTATATCAGCGCACTGCATCCCTGATGATCAAGGATGAGAGCAAGGCGCAGGGCATTGGCGGCGATGTAGCTTCCATGTTCTCCGATATGGGTATGGGAAACATGAAGAGCAATGTAAATAATGAACTCATTGCCATTCAGTCACCAGCCGTTCTCCTCGAGACTGGTAAGAGATTGAAACTTGATGTGGATTATGCCATCGATGGACGTTTCCATAAGGAGGCACTCTATGGCGCAGATCTCCCAGTCACAGTAGATTTCGTAGGATTCACCGATGAGCAGAGCGGAAGCTTTAAGCTCCAGCTCAAGGGCGATGGCTCTTATGTTATCAGTAAGCTCAAGGGAGTTACCCGTGATAATCTCCCAGTAGATGACAGTGATGAAATCACCGGTAGAATCGGACAGATCATTCGCACTCCATTGGGTAAGATTAAGGTGGATAAGGCTCCTGCCTTCACACAGTTTGTTTCTGGTGAAGACGAACCGGTACTCTATGTATCACGTTCCAATGTTTATGCAATGACCGACCGCATCAAGGGTTCACTCTCTGCTAGTCTGAGCGATGTGAAATCTACCGTCATCGACCTTACTTATAAGGATGTGCTTGCTAAGCGTGCAGAAGATGTCATCAACAACATCATCATCGTTTACCGCAAGAAATGGTTGGAGGATAAGAACCAGATGACCATCTCCACCTCTCACTTCATCACTGAGCGATTGGGTGTCATCGAGCGTGAGTTGGGCGATGTTGATAAGAATATTTCAGCCTTCAAGAGCAGCAATCTCCTGCCTGATGTAGAGGCTGCCGCACAGCAGTATATGCAGAAGAGCACCGAGGTTGATAAGCAGATTATGGATCTCAATTCCCGTCTCGCCATCGCTCAGTATATCCGAAATTATCTTACTGGTAAGGTTGGCAAGAACCAGCTTCTTCCAACTAATACCGGTATCGAGAGCCCTGGTATCGAACAGCAGATTACCGAGTACAATAAGAGTCAGTTGGAGCGCAACAATATCGTCGCCAACTCCAGCGAGCAGAACCCATTGGTAGCAGATTATGATCAGAGCCTTGCCTCTATGCGCAAGAGCATCTCTGCTAGTCTCGATAACTTCGTGGTAACCCTGAAGACTCAGTTGGGTACCCTCCAGGCTAACGAGGCTGCTACTACTTCTCAGATTGCCAGCAATCCTAACCAGGCGAAGTACCTGCAGACTGTTGGCCGTCAGCAAAAAGTTAAGGAGGCGTTGTATCTCTTCCTTCTCCAGAAGCGTGAGGAGAACGAGTTGTCTAAGGCGTTTACCGCATACAATACCCGTATCATCACCCCTCCAACAGGAGACAACACCCCTGTGGAGCCGGTTCGTCGCAAGATCTTGCTCATCGCTTTGGTATTGGGCTTCCTCATTCCAATGGTAGTCATCTATATCCGTGAGAAGGCAAATACCACCGTTCGTGGCCGTAAGGATCTCAAGAAGGTCAACGTACCATTCCTCGGCGAGATTCCATTCTCTATCAGCCGCAAGAACCGTCCAACTCTCGAGCAGCGCATCAAGTTCTGGAAGAAACCTAAAGAGGTTCGTATGATTGTGGTGAAGGCAGGCAAGCGCGATATCGTCAACGAGGCTTTCCGCGTATTGCGTACCAACTTCGAGTTCACCATCGGAACCCATCCGGAGCAGAATGTCATCGTGTTCACTTCATTTAATCCTGGTTCTGGTAAGAGTCATATTGCTGCCAATATGGCGATGTCGCTCGCTATCAAGAAAAAGAAAGTTTTGTTGATAGATGGTGACCTCCGCCATGGTTCAACCTCTATGTTGATTCATAGTCCGGGCGAGGGATTGAGCGATTACCTGAATGGTAGAATCGCCGACATCCACGACATCCTCTATAAGGGTGAAGAAAACGGATTGGTTAAGAATTTTGATGTGATTCCTATTGGAACCATTCCTCCCAACCCAACCGAGCTTCTCTTCACTCCATTGCTTGAGCAGATGATTAAGACCATGCGCGAGGAGTATGATTATGTATTCATCGACTGTCCACCTATCGAGGTCGTCGCAGATACCCCAATATACGAACAGTTTGCCGATCGTACAATCTTCGTGGTTCGTGCCGGCTTGATGGAGCGTAGTATGTTGCCTGAGGTGAATGCCCTCTACAAGGCGAAGAAGTTCAAGAACATGACATTGATTCTGAACGGAACCAAGGCACATGGCGGCAGATATGGCAGTCACTACGGTTACGGTTACGGCTATGGTTATGGCTATAACTATAATAAGGAAAAGAATGGGGGGGCAAAATCTTAAATAATTGGATTATAGAATAATAGAAACAAATGTTTAAATTCTTCCAGAAAATATTTAATCAGAGTATGCCATCAGGGGAGCGAGAGCTTCTCCCTGGTGGCATTGATTTTCATTGTCATATCCTTCCAGGGGTAGATGACGGATTTCAGGATCCGGAAAAGAGTCTGGAGCAGTTGAGAATCTATGAGGCGAGCGGCATGAAGGAAGTGTGGTTCACCCCACATATTATGGAGGATGTACCGAATGAGCCGGAAGAACTCCGCCGTGTCTTTGCAGATTTCCAGGAGAAGTATCTTCAGGATTTTGCCCAGCGACATCCTGGATATCAGGCATCAGGAGCTGAAGGAACGAAGCAATCTTCTGCGACCGATGCAGAGCCGTTGCAATTGCATTTGGCTGCCGAGAATATGTTGGATGCTCTTTTCGAGCGTAGATTAAAGGCGAACGATCTTCTTCCGTTAGCCGAAAAGTATCTCTTGGTAGAGACTAGTATATTCGCCCCACCGATGAATTTCCGAGGCTTGTTGGAGCGCATCAAGAATAAAGGCTATACCCCGATTCTTGCTCATCCCGAGCGCTATCTGTATATGAAGAAAGAGGATTACGAGGCATTGAAGTCTCAGGGCATCAAGTTCCAGCGCAACCTCTTCAGCCTGAAGGGGCAGTATGGAGAGCGAGTTCAGAAGCGTTGTCGTCAGCTTCTGAAGTGGCAGATGTATGATTTCGTAGGCACCGATCTCCACCGCCTCTCGCGATTGGAGTAAAAATGGCAGCCGAGGACGGGCTAAAAGCCCCCAAGTACCTAGGTGCCTCAAAGAACGTAACCCCGGCGGATTTGCGTTCTTGAAAAAGTAAAAAAGGGTGCGCCATAGACTTATGACACACCCTCTTCTTTTTATCCTCCGCAGGATTGGACACAAACTGCAGAAGCAATTGCAGTTAAAACTGTAATAATCAAATTGATAATCTTTTTAAGAGTTTCTTTTTTCATAGGCACAATCAGATTTATAGGAAAATAATTATTCATCATTAAGAATCATAAAGGAAACAATTCAGCCGCATTAAAGCACGGACACTCCTTAGGAGTGGCACCCGGCAAATCCCTATGCCCAACGATTTCAGCCTGAGGAAACAGAATCTTCAACTGTAGCAGCAGATGACGAATCACCCTGTACTGAGCATGCGTCAGCGTGTTGGCAGGGCGACCCTCCTCATCCAAGCCACCCTCGTAGCAGATACCGATAGAACATCTGTTGTAAGGTCTGGCATGAGCACCCACCTCCAGCAGTTTTCTGAACTGCGTCAGGCTACCATCCTTTCTGCAGTAGAAGTGATACCCCACGGTGCGGAAACCACGAGCCTTGTGGTCACGGAGAAGCTGCTTCTCCGTATAGTTGCGGTTGCATTTGGTTGCACTGCAGTGAATCACCAGAAAACGGACACTCTGGGGAGAATCCATCATTTTGCCGTCTTCGTTGTAGGCAAGGAGAAGGTGCTCATTGAGCACCTCCTCATCACCAATGGTCATAGGAAATTTTTCAGTTACCATCGTTTAGAGTTCTTTAAGATTCATTCAATCAATCAGTTAGTAAATCTAGAGACTTACGTTATCACCAGATTCGGAGCCGCCCTGCTGAGGGGTGTCGGAACCTCCCGATCCTCCCTGCGAACCGTTCGGATCGGTAGTAGTACCGCCACCACCATCATCAGAGGCATTTTTCTTCTTCTTCTTAGGTGCATGTCTCTTCAGGTTAGCATCCAAGTTCAGATTCACGAAGCGGAAGTCGCCGGTAGCACGTGCTCTCATTCTCACGCCCAGAACATTCTTGAGCACCGAGAAATCATCCTCAGTAGCTGCACCCTCCTTGTTCTTGATGCCAATGTAGAAAATGGCGAGGTTGTCCAGTTTCACGTTCTTACCAGCGAGCAGAAGCTCCTTGATGTGTACCACGGCATCAGTCAGGATGCCCTGAATGGTGCCGGCAGAGAAAGGCGAATTGAAGGTGTGCATCTGTTCTGCCAGAGCTTCCAGGTCAATCGTCTCAATAACGTGAGGCTTGGCATAATACTTGCCGTAAGCCTTCTCGTTCTTCTTGTTGTTGTTTTTCTTTAAATCGTACTCGATCATAAGGCATTAAAGGTTTGGGTTGTTGTTGTGTTTCTGTTAAGCGCTGCGCTATGAGACAGAGTACCGGCGGAAGGGTCCGATCCGCGAAGTGTTTCTGAATCACGATGCAAAGATACAACATTGCCAACCCCCCAAAGTACGATGGATATACGATGGTAGTACGATAGTCACCGAAATGGGCAAAACCACTTTTCTGAGTACGGTTTAAGGGTGGTCAGCCCCCTTATGGCTCGCCCAGATACTCGTAGATCAGCATCACCATCCGTAGGCTGAAAGTCTTGTCCCTGGGATGATAGCCTTCGTTCTTGAGCGCCGTTACCAGTGGAGTACAGTGGTTGATGAGTCTCATCAGATGATTCACAGCCACATGCTTGGATTGCATAGGATAGTAGAGCCATGCCAGCTCGAACTTATTGTATATTTTTATCTTCATGTGATAGGTATTTTTTAGAAATGATACTCTTCATTGTTCAAGACGTCACTGAGAGGTCGTCAGAACGTCTCCAAGAGGTCGTCAGAACGTCACTGAGCACCCCTCAGAAGCATCCTGACGCATCGTCAGAAGCATTCCGGCGACCTCTCAGAACGTCACTTACTTTTTCTTCTTCTTATCATCCTGCATTTTGATAGTCAGATCCATCAGATAACTATTCTTCTGGCATCCGTCCCATTCCGATGGCGAGATGATCGCCTCGATGTTGATTTCGCCCGGCTGCTTCTCTATCACCGCCCATCCGTTGCCGTAAGAGCGGTGAATCTTCCTGAATCCCAGACTGATCATCACGCTCGCCAGGTTCTGCTGAGCCAGATTGTGGTTCATCGCATTGCAGCAGCCGATGCGCTCCATGATCTCGGAAGAGAAGCGGAACTTGATGAGACTCGGATCCGTGTCAGGCTGAGGTACACGATAGTAGCGCAGGATCTGGTCGGCCATCAGGTTCACGCCCATGAACATCTCGTTGTGCGCCTTCATCTCCTGGATGTCCTCGTTGGTCAGCCAATATACCCAGCCGTCTTCCTTCTTCTTCTGTCGCTCCATCACCTCCTTGCCCAGAGCCACCGCCTGACTATATACGTGGGTATAGTCGATCGGGTTGCTGATAGGGCTCACGATGTTCTCCACCAGCCAAGGGCAGTAGCGGCGGTTCTCAGGGTCCGTAATCAGGTGCATCGTATTGCTGGTGCCGCAGAGCGCCGCACGGTGCATCAGTTCTGAGCGGTACTTGTCGTAGGGGCGACGGATGGAGAACACCAGTTTGGTGACGTTGCTCTTGAAGGCACTCTGGTTCTTGCCCGTCACCTGGTCCAACTCATCGCAGCACATCAGCGCCTTGCTGGCGAAGGCTTCCATCACATCCTTGTCGGTATAGTTGGCAGTAGATTCATTGATGAAGTACTTGCGCAGGATAGGAGGCAGGGTGTAGTAGAAGGAGGTAGTCTTGAAAATGCCGCCCCTGCCCACGAAGATGAGCATGGTCTGCGCCACCACGTTCGGCGTTACCCATGCCACCACCATCGCCACGAGCCATTTCTTGAAGTAATATCTGAATCGCTCCTGGGTATGACCGTAGCCCGGACAGTAAGCCACTGTCACTCTGTCGGCAAGTTCAGAGATGTAATCCTTCTTGCCGTCCCATTTAGGCAGATTCGAAAGATAGTCGTACATCGGATCCCAAGGCTCGCTGAAGTCGCTGTTGATCACGGAGTGCAGCTTCTGCGGGGTAATCGCCAGCCCCTCCTCATCCATTTTCGACCAGATGGAGTTCTCGATGTTGTCGTCTATCTGCGTCCAGTGATGGAACTTGCCTTTCAGGCTCAGGCTGAGGATCTCATAGTATCCGGTCACCATGTTGTGATGGAACTCATATCGCATGCTGAGCCACTGCTTGATTACCTTGGCAGAAGGGCGTTTGCCGTAGGTCTCACCCTTCTCGTAGAAGTGCCAGGTGCCTTTTCTCTCCACGTGCTTGTAGCAGGAGTTGATTACGCTCGCCGTATCGGGGTAGTCCTTGCTGAAGTGCTCGGTGGCATAGTTGAGCACCTCCTGCTGGTCGATGCCGTATCTCAGACAGATGTTGCCGAAATGGCAGACATACTCGTTGTGGCTGTTACTTTGGAAGATATAACCCTGTTCATCCATCATTTTCAGGATTTTTTCAGCGGCTTGTTCCATACTAGGCACACCTTTTGCTAATAGAATCATTTTCTGGGATGGCTTTTTGCGGGTGCGTTTCGCATACTTCGCCTGCAGCGCCTTCTTGGTATAGAGCTTCTTCAGGTCTTTTAGATTCAGGCTAAAGGTCAGGGCATTCCAGTTGAAATAGGCATGGGAGTCGTAGGCAAGTCCGCACATGCGGGTGATGTCCGTGCACTTGTCATCGGCAGTGATGCCGAGCAGCGCATTGTAGTACTCCATCGCCTTCTGCAGGTTGGCCTCGAAGAGTTCCAGAGCCGAGAGCTCATCATCATCCACGCTGTCGTAGCTGGCGATGATGCGGAATCCACGGCCGCTTGCCGTAACGAAGAGCACCTTGGTGTGCGGATCCGCCTTCGCCTTGCGGATGCACTCCTCCATGAGCTGTGCGTCCACGTGGTCGTAATCCAGGGCGATGTTGCGAAGCACCTTCTTGATGTTTCGCATCTCCTTGCCGTAACCATCCATCAGAGCAGCCACAGTGATGCCCGGCATCTGGATTTTCACCTCCTGTGCAAGCTGCTTGCTGATGGCGAGGCGCTGACGGTACTCCAGGGTACGTGCCTGGGTGAGAGGATCCTTGGTGATGATTCTCTCTAACTCCTCCCAGTTGGTGAGAGGACGACTTTCACTTGATGCGATAGCGTAGAAGAAAGAGGGCAAGATAGCCTCTGCATTCTCTTGATTGTTTGTTGTTGTTGGTATCATCATTACTATTGTTTAAAATTGTAAGTGTTTATGCTGATAAAGGCATCAAGGATACAGGTGTGTGAAGGGGGGATATGAAAAAACTAGCGTTAAAGCACTGTTAAAAACAGTATCTAACTAGTTGATATTCATTTCTTTTATCTTTCGCGTACGCTGTTATATCAAAGATGTTAAGCCACCCCCTTCACATAAGCGTATGATTTGACGTGATTGTCAACTGGGCACAAAGGTAAGACAAAGGTTTGAAATAACCAAACGCGGTTTCCGTATATCGGAAACCGTTAAAATTAATTTAAATAGTTATGAAATTATTAGACTTTTTTAGACAAGCAATGGCATCTGTCATTCAGTTTGCAGGGAAAAAAAAGGTGTAGCCCGTTCCCTCGAAGTGTTCAACCATTTACTCCGTCTGGTTCATGACTGGGTACAGAAAGCCGTCAACAACGGCAGTCTTCAGGATCCTCATCACACCTGGGTGTTGAACAACAAGGATCTTCCCGATGCTTATGGGGTATCGGGAGGATTCATACGTCGTGGTCTGAACGACGATTTTGACCCCTCATTGAGTGATGCGATCCGAATGACGGTCTGGTTATTGGATCATGCTTTTCCTGTGACGGATCATCCAACGGAGCGAGAGGAGAAGGAATCAGAGAAGCAGCGAGTAGAGTTGCTTTTATCTCTGACGGATGCGATGTTGTCAGACAGTGAGCACATCTCGCATCATCACCGTAAACTCTTCAGTGCCCCCTTGAAGGATTTGGTTCTGAAGTACTTCTCCTCACCAGGCGGAGCAAAAGATTAATCCTCCACGAATCCCTCCTCTCTCTCTCTCATGATTCCTTAGCTCCAGACAATCGCAACTCTGTTGCGTAAGCACTCTCAGCCAGGGATAAGGCAATCAATGAAATAAGTGGTGAAGAGCAGGTCGCAAGGAATTTGTTCTCCTGGACCGGGATTGTTTTTTTTGTTAAAATCGTAGAAATGCTTGGTTGTTTGGGAGAATTGATGTATATTTGCAATTCATTAGATAGCGTTTGATTATGGCAAGAAAATTATATCCTATAGGAATTCAGACATTTGAGGAAATCCGCAAGTTGGACAACCTCTATATCGACAAGACGGAATACATTTATCGTATGACACATACAGATGGAAAGTATTTCTTCCTGAGTCGCCCACGCCGTTTCGGCAAGTCGCTGCTGGTTTCCACCTTCAAGAGTTATTTCGAAGGCAAGAAGGAACTCTTCGAGGGGCTTGCCATCGAGAAGCTGGAGAAGGAGTGGACGGCTTATCCCGTGCTGCACTTCAGCCTGGCTGGAGGCAAACATATGGAGAAGGAACAGCTGGATCGATACCTCTTATATATATTGAAGGAAAATGAGGATAGGTTTGGAGTGGATTGTGATTCTCCAGACCCGAACGTCCGCTTGCTCAACTTGATAAAAACAGTTACTGCAAAGACTGGCAAGCAGGCTGTGGTGCTCATCGATGAATATGACGCTCCGCTTCTGGATGTGGCTCACGAGAAGGAAAAACTCGATGTTTTGCGCAATACGATGCGCAATTTCTACAGTCCCTTGAAAGATTGCGAGCCATTGCTCCGTTTTGTGTTTCTTACGGGTATCACGAAGTTCTCGCAGCTCAGCATCTTCAGCGAGCTGAATAACATCAAGAATGTGAGCATGGACGAGCCTTACGCCGGCATCTGCGGTATCACCAAGGAGGAAATGTTGACCCAGATGAGTGATGATATCGACGCTCTTGCCGAGCATCTGGAACTGAGCAGGGAGGAGACCATCCAGGAACTCAAAGACCATTATGATGGCTATCATTTCTGCTGGCCATCGCCTGATGTCTTCAATCCTTACAGCTTGCTGAATTGCTTTGCTGATGGCAGAATGGATGATTACTGGTTCGGATCGGGCACACCTACCTATCTCATCAATATGATGAGAAAGTATGAATTCCTGCCTGCAGACCTTGGCGAGGCCATAGAGGTGGGCAAGAAGGACTTTGATGCCCCCACCGAAACGATGACCACCATCGTACCTTTGCTTTATCAGAGCGGGTATGTCACCATCAAGGGATATGACAAGCCTACAAAATTGTACCTGTTGGCATTGCCTAACCAGGAGATTAGGGTGGGGCTGTATGGAAGCCTCTTGCCTCATTATCTGACGGATAAGTCGGCGAAGGCTAACACGACCATTGCCAAGATGTCGGTATTGGTAAAGAAGGGGGATATGAATGCTGCCTTCTGCCTGCTGAACGACTTTCTGGAGACGGTGCCTTACTGCGACAACACCCACTACGAGGGGCATTGGCAGCAGACGCTCTACATCATGTTCGCCCTGCTCACCAACTATCGCATCATAGTGGAATCGCATACGGCAAAGGGCAGAATCGATATCACGATGGAGACTGCCGACACCATCTATGTGATGGAGCTGAAGTTCAACAAGAGTGCCGAGGAGGCTCTCGCCCAGATAGAGGCAAAACACTATGCCGATGCTTTCAAGATGAGCGGCAAGAAGGTGGTGAAGATAGGCTTGAACTTCTCGGTGAAGGACGAGGTGAACTGCCTGGAATGGAAAATAGTATCTTGAATGAACATCCCCCATTCTTACTTTGATGTAAGGGTGGGGGATGCTTTTTTGTTCAAAATCAATTTCTATTCGTTCAGTTTTTGTTTTTTCTTGCGAAAATGTGTGGGAGATTCGAAGTTTATTCGTATTTTTGCAGGTGGATACATAAAACAACATCAAAAACATAAAAGTATGAAACTGAACGACATTCTTTCTGAAAACTTTCAGGCTGCAGAATGGGAAGCTAAAGGTTATCAGCTTCCTCATTATGATATTGCAGCAGTTGCCAAGAAGACTCACGATGAGCCTACTTGGGTTCACTTTGGCGCAGGCAACATCTTCCGTGCGTTCCCTGCCGCTATCCTCAACGATGCACTCAACACCGGTAAGTACGACCGTGGCGTCATCGTGGCGGAAAGCTTCGACTACGAAATCATCGACAAGGCTTATCGCCCTTACCATAACCTCTCGCTCCTGGTGAGCCTCCAGTCTAACGGCACCATCGAGAAGAAGGTCATCGCTTCTATCACAGAAAGCCTCAAAGCGGATAAGCAGTTTGGTGAGGACTGGGCCCGATTGGTTCAGATTTTCCAGGCACCAAGTCTGCAGATGGTTACCTTTACCATTACTGAGAAGGGGTATTCCTTCAATGATGCCGATTTGGCTCGTGGTCTCGATGCAGTCTTCGCCATGGGTAAACTTACCGCACTCCTCTACGAGAGATTCAAGGCGGGCAAGCTGTCGGTTACCCTTCAGTCAACTGATAACTGCTCTCACAACGGTGACCACGTGAAGGCGGGCGTGAAGGCGTATGCCGAGCGCTGGGTGAAGGATGGCATCGTGGAGGCTGACTTCCTGGATTATATCAACGATGACAAGAAGGTGACTTATCCTTGGTCTATGATTGATAAGATTACGCCTCGTCCTCATGAGAAGGTGCAGGCGATGCTGGCTGAGGATGGTTTCGAGGACAATGATACCATCATCACCGAGAAGCATACCTTTACCGCTCCTTTCGTGAATGCGGAGGAGGTGCAGTATCTCGTTTGTGAGGATACCTATAACAACGGCCGTCCGCCATTGGAGTTGGGCGGTGCGCTCTATACAACCCGCAAGACCGTGGATGAGGTGGAGACCATGAAGGTGACTACCTGTCTGAATCCGCTGCATACAGCGATGTCTATCTATGGCTGCATGCTCGACTATACCCTGATTTCTGCCGAGATGGCAGATGAGGACCTGCGTGCCTTTATCCAGAAGATCGGTTATATCGAGGCGATGCCGGTGGTTACCGACCCAGGCGTATTGAATCCATACGAGTTTATCGGCACCGTGATCAACAAGCGTCTGCCTAATCCTTTCATGCCAGATGCTCCTCAGCGCATCGCTACCGATACCAGTCAGAAACTCTCTATCCGTTTCGGTGAGACCATCAAGAAGTATATCGACCGTGGTCTCGACAAGAGCAACCTGGTTTTGATTCCGCTGGTATTGGCTGGCTATGCCCGCTATCTCAAGGCATTGGATGATAATCTGAAGCCTTTCGAGCCTTCTTCCGACCCATTGCTGGCAGAACTCCAGACCATCGTGGCTCCGCTGGAGGTAGGCAAGGCGGATCAGGACTATTCCTGTCTGAAGAAGCTCTATACCCGCAAGGATGTGTTCGGGCTGGATCTCTACGAAGCTGGATTCGGTGAGCAGATTGAGGGCATGGTGAAGGAACTCTTCGCCGGTAAGGGTGCCGTAAGACAGACATTGCACAAGTACGTTGCTGCAAGATAATTCATTTTTTTGATTTAACCAATACATTATATATAAAGATATATGGAAAGAACATGGAGATGGTTTGGCAAGAAGGATAAGATTACGCTTGCCCAGCTGAAACAGATAGGTGTGGAGGGTATCGTGACTGCACTGCACGATGTGCCTCTGGGTGAGGTTTGGACACGTGAGAAGATTCATGAACTGAAAGAGTATATCGAGTCTTACGGTATGAAATGGAGCGTGGTGGAGTCGCTGCCGGTGGTGGAGACCCTGAAGTACGGTGGTCCTGACCGTGACCATCAGATTGAGGTGTATAAGGAGAGTCTCCGTAACTTAGGTGAGGAAGGCATCAAGTGCATCTGCTACAACTTCATGCCGGTACTGGACTGGGCACGTACCGATTTGGCACACGAGAATCCTAACGGAGCCAACAATCTCTATATGAATTGGGGCGAGTTTGCCTACTTCGATATCCATATCCTCCAACGTGAGGGTGCCCGTGAGGATTGGGCTGAATTCTCTAAGGAGCACAAGTGGGGCAGAGACCTCGTGGCTGAGGCTGATGAAATCAAGAAAACTTCAACACCAGAGCAGGATCATGCCTTGGTAGAGAACATCATCATCAAGACCCAGGGCTTTGTTTCTGGTAACTTCAGTGAGGGTGACTCGGCTCCTGTACAGAAGTTCCGCGACCTGCTGAAGCTTTACGATGGCATAGACAAGAAGAAGCTGCAGGAGAATATGAAATACTGGCTGGAGGCAATCATGCCTATCTGCGATGAATACGATATCAACATGTGTGTTCACCCAGACGATCCTCCATATCCTGTTTTCGGCTTGCCTAGAATCATCGGCCGTGCCGAGGATATCCAGTGGATGTTGGATGCTGTGCCAAACAAGCATAACGGTTTGACTTTCTGTGCAGGTTCCTTCTCTGCCGGCGAGCACAACGACTGTGTGGCAATGGCAAAGCTGTTTGCCGACCGCACCCATTTCGTTCACCTTCGTTCCTGCTACATCTTCCCTAACGGTAACTTCACCGAGGCTTCCCACCTGGGTGGTCGTGGCCATCTGATTGAGCTTTGCCGCATCTTCGAGAAGGCAGAGCAGGAAGGCAAGTGTAATTCGGGTCGCCGATTGCCGATGCGTGTGGATCACGGTATGACCTTTACCGATGAGCCAGGCGGCGTATTCGATGAGAGCAACCACGGTCACAATGCCGGTTACACCCTCCTGGGCCGCATGTTTGCCATGGGACAGATTCAGGGTGTCATCGCCACTGTGGATGATGAGCTGGGCATAAAGTACAAGCAGCCGGGATTTTATGATTAGTTGATAGGCTTTAGCATATTACGAAAGTTCTGTTAAGTGATTTGAAATCCTGATTGGATGAAATATGAAAAAGGCTAGCGTGCGTTTTTGCATGCTAGCCTTTTTTAGTGCTTGGGGTGCTTTATTCCTTTGTTTTGAGCTCCACTTCCTCCACATATTTCACTAATGAATCCTTGCCGTTGAGCAGGTAATAATCCACTCTAACCACGTGGTTGATATCGGCATTACCCTTTACCTTGATGTGGCGGGTCTTGCTATATATCATTGTATCGCGGCGGGATGGATAGGAGACGAGCTGGATGATGTCCTTGGTGGAACCGCTGCCTATGTAGTAGATGCCCACACTATCCTTGCCTGCCTTGATTGCCGCCATCTTCGCCGTCTTCTTGGCATGAATGGCAGCGGTATCTTCCGGATAGAATTCGCTGGCAGCTACTGTGTCGCCGTCGTGCTGATCGGGTGCAAACTTGCAGCTTGTACTGGTTGTTGTGATAAGAGTTGTGGCAGCCAGAGCTGCCACAAAACATAAAATTTTCTTCATTATTATTTTGAATTAATCAGTTACATTTCTACAATCACTTCGTGCTTGCCTTCCAGGCAAGGAACGATGGTGCCTGCGATGGCTTTGCCATCCACCGTAATCTGCTTTACGCCTTTCTCCCTTCCTTCTGGGTTCTTTACCACGATGTGGTATTCGCCACCACGGAACTTGCGGGTTACCTCGTATTCATGGGCGGTGCTTGGGAGACATGGGTCGATGTTCAATCCCTCGTAATCCGGTTTGATGCCGAGGATGAACTCCGACACGGTGTACCACATCCAGGCGGCTGTACCGGTTAACCAGGAGTTCTTGCCCTCGCCTGGCTTGGCAGCATCCTTGCCGGCTACCATCTGGCAGTTGACGTATGGCTCCACCTTGTGCAGGGTCTGATATTTCTCCTCTACATAGCTTGGCAGAATCTTGGTATAATGGTTCCAGGCATCATTGCCACGTCCGGCAACGGTTTCGCCGATGATGACCCAAGGATTGTTGTGGCAGAAGATGCCGGCATTCTCCTTGTAACCTTCCGGATAGGATGAAATCTCGCCCATCTCTACATGATAGGTGGTGTAGGCTGGGTTGTTCAGCACCATTCCGTGCTCGCACTCCAGGCGCTCCTTGGCGCTATCCAGTGCCTTGGCGCAGAGGCCTTCTTCCAGTCCGATGCCAGCCATGGTACACCAGCCCTGACTCTCGATGAAGATCTTGCCTTCCTCGTTCTCGTTGCTGCCTATCTTGTTGCCGAAGAAATCGTAGGCACGCAAGAACCATTCGCCGTCCCAGCCATGCTGCTTCACGGCTTCGCTCATCGCATCTACTGCCTGCTGCATGCGCTCGGCTTCTACCAGGTAATCTTCCTCGGCAAGTCCGGCAATCTCTCCTTCACGGCTATTGGATGCCTCCTTGGCAAGCTGCTTGCACAGCGCCACGTAGTCCTTTCCGGTTACAACGAAGAGTCCGGCAATCATCAGGCTCTCTGCCTTGCTGCCTTCGCCCTTGTTCTCGGTGGTCTGGAAACTCTCGTTCGGATCCCAGGAGAAGCAGTTCAGGTTCAGACAGTCGTTCCAGTCGGCTCTTCCGATGAGTGGAAGCTGGTGAGGACCCAGGTTGTTGATGACGTGGTTCATCGAGATCTTCAGATGTTCAAAGAGACTCACCTCGCTGCCTGGCTGGTTATCGAATGGTACCTGCTCGGAGAGGATGGAGAAGTCGCCCGTCTCCTTGATGTAGGCTACGGTTCCGAAGATGAGCCAGCATGGGTCGTCGTTGAAACCGCCACCTATGTCGTTGTTGCCACGCTTGGTGAGTGGCTGATACTGGTGATAGCAGCCGCCGTCTGGGAACTGGGTACTGGCGATGTCGATGATGCGCTGGCGGGCACGGGTAGGTATCTGATGAACGAAGCCTACAAGGTCCTGGTTGGAATCACGGAAGCCCATGCCTCTGCCGATGCCGCTCTCGAAGAAGCTTGCAGAACGCGACATGCAGAAGGTTATCATACACTGATACTGGTTCCAGATGTTCACCATGCGGTCGAGCTTGTCGTTTCCGCTCTTCACGGTGAAGATGTTCAGCAGGTTATCCCAGTACTGGTTGAGTTCAGCAAAGGCTGCATCCACCTTTTCGGTGGTATCGAACTTCTGGATGAGCTGATGTGCCTTCTCCTTGTTGATCACCTTCTTGGCAGAGAACTTCTTGTCCTGTTCGTTTTCTACGTATCCCAGGAGGAAGATGAGGTCGCGGCTTTCGCCCGGCTTCAGGGTTACCTCTATATAGTGTGATGCGATAGGGCTCCAGCCATGTGCAAAACTATTGCGTGGCTTGCCTTCGAGTACAGCTTCCGGTTCGGCAAACTCGTTGTAGAGTCCGATGAAGCTTTCACGGTCGGTATCGTAGCCCTGAATCTCTGTATTTACAGTATAGAAAGCGTAGTGGTTGCGGCGCTCACGGTATTCCGTCTTGTGATAGAGGGTAGATCCTTCTATCTCCACTTCGCCTGTAGAGAAGTTGCGCTGGAAGTTCTCCATATCGGTAGCGGCATTCCAGAGACACCATTCCGCAAAGGAGAACACCTTGAGGGTCTTTACTTCCGCAGTCTGATTCTTCAGCGTCATTTTCTGGACTTCAGCCCAGGTGTGGAGTGGAACGAAGAAGAGAACGCTTGCCTCTACGCCGTTCTTGCTGCCCGTGATGCGGGTATAGTTCATGCCGTGGCGGCACTCATAGCTGTCGAGTGGCGTCTTGCATGGTTTCCAGCCTGGATTCCAGACGGTATCGCCATCCTTGATGTAGAAGTAGCGACCACCGTTGTCCATAGGTACCCCGTTGTAGCGATAGCGGGTGAGACGACGGAACTTGGCATCCTTATAGAAAGAATACCCACCTGCTGTGTTGGAGATAAGCGAGAAGAAATCCTCGTTACCCAAATAGTTGATCCAAGGCCATGGAGTTTTTGGATCTGTAATCACGTACTCGCGATTGGCGTCATCAAAATGACCATACTTTTTCTCTACCATTGTTTTTTTAATGTTTATTTTTAGGATTTTTGCATGAATTTGGTGCAAAGATACTAAAAAGTTTCAGTTTATAGGTTAGAAAACAGATATTTTTTGTATTTTTGCATTGAAAAGTTAGATGTTTAACAATTTGCGATTAACATAACATACAATTGGCTTATGAAAAGAAACATTATAACACTCCTCATAACCGTGTTTGCCATGCTGCAAGCAACGGCTCAAACCTACGACAACTTGTGGAAACAAGCTGATATCATCGCTCAGAAGGACCAGCCTAAGAGCGAGATAGGGGTGATGAAGAAAATCATCTCCAAGGCTACGGCGGCTAAAGACTACGGCCAGCTGCTGGCGGCTGAGATAAGGCAAGCTATACTCTGGAGAGAGATTTCGCCCGACTCGCTGACACCCAATGTGAAGCGGATGGAAACGGAAGCACTGAAAGCGAAAGACCCCGTGCTGAAGGCTGTGAGATATGCCGTGCTCGGCAAGGTGTATAGGGAGGTGAATGGGAAGAAGAGCGAGGAGTTCTTCAAGAAAGCCCTGGAGCAGCCTGAACTTCTTGCCAGAAATGCTTCTACCGGGTATGTGCCGCTGACGCTGAAGGGTGTGGATGGCAGTTCCTTCAACAACGATTTGCTGCATCTCATCGGTTTCGAAGCTGACAGCAAGGAGGCGTATCTGCTGATGTACACCTATTATAATAAGGTGGAAAATCGGGGTGCAGCCTGTCTCTGTGCCTACAAGCTTATCGAGAAATACCGCCAGGATGACGTAAGAGAGGTCAGAAAGTCGAAGTATCTGAATACTATTGACTCGCTCATCCACGTATATCAGGATATTCCGGAGGCAGGCGAACTTGCCGTGGAGCACTTCCGCTTCATGGAAGGTGCCACCGATGCCAAACCGCAGGATAAGCTCAACTATATCAACTATGCACTGAATAGATGGGGCGGATGGTCGAGAATGAATGTGCTGAGGAATGCGCAGAAGCGACTCACCGAACCGATGTTCCAGGTGCAGGATATGCCATTGGTGCTTCGCCCTTCGGAAAAAAAGTGGGTGCATCTGAATGTGCGCAATCTCCAGAATCTGAACATTCGGCTTTCCCGTCTCAATATCACAGCGGATAATGAATATGATGCCCAGAATGAGGCAACCTATAAAATGCTCCTGAAGAAGACCACGAAGCTGCATCAGAAGGATTTCAGCCGCAACTACTATGGTCGCCCGGATTACGAAGAGGTAAAGGATTCCATCGAAATCGGTGGCAATCTGCCATTAGGCGCCTATCTGATGGAGGTGACTTCGGATAATACAGGCATTGCTCCGCAGCGAGAACTCTTCTATGTCAGCAATCTGGCGGTGATGATTCAGCAGTTGCCTGATGACAGGCATCGCTATGTGGTGGTGAATGCTACCGATGGACAGCCAGTACCGGGTGCGAAAATCATGCTCTATGACAGGGATTATGATGTGAAGACGGGCAAGTGGAAGAGGCTGGTTCATGCCCGCTTGACTACCGATGAGAACGGCGAGGCTTACTTCAAGAATGTGGATGGAAACGTCTTGATTTCCACTAGCAATGACAAGTTTACGCCTGCCAAGGATATCTACCTCTCACGTGCCCGCTATTACGAGAAGAAGGATGATGAAACGAAATATCAGCTGTTTACCGACCGTGCCATCTATCGTCCGGGACAGAAGGTGCATGCCACTGCCGTTTCCTATATCGTGAAAAAGGGCCTGGATGCCAGTGTGCCGGGAAAGAGCATGGAACTGAAGTTTATCCTGAGGGATGCCAACTGGAAGCAGATGGCTGAGCAGAAGGCTACAACCGACGAATATGGTACGGCATCTGTGGATTTCGAATTGCCTCAAGGTGGACAGACAGGCATGTATCATGTATCCGTGAATAACCGAGCTAACAGTTCCTTCCGTGTGGAGGAATACAAGCGTCCAACCTTCGAGATTACCTTCCCAAAGGTGAACGAGAAATATAACTGGGGCGACACCGTAGTGGTGAAGGCTTCGGCAAAGACCTACGCCGGTGTACCAGTGCAGGGCGCCAAAGTGGAGTATCAGGTAACCCGCAGAAACCAGCTCTGGTGGTGGGGCGCAGGTTCTGCCGGACAGTTGGTGAAGACTGACAGTTGCGTGACTCGTGAGGACGGAACCTTCGACGTGGAGATTCCGCTGGAGGCTTCCTTGTCAGGAAAAGACGAGGCTGATATGAGCGATTTCATGCGCATCGCCCGTTTCTTCAACTTCGAGGTCTCAGCCATCGTTACCGACATCAGCGGCGAGAGCCACGAGGGCGTGATGAGTCTGCCTCTGGGCACCAAGCCAACCATCCTCACGGTGAATCTTCCTAAGCGTATTGAGGCAGACAGTCTGAAGACGGTGACTTTTGCTTACCGCAATGCCAGCGGTATGGAGATATCCAGCAACCTGAAGTACCGCATCGACAAGGGCGAATGGAAGGATGCCGAGGCGAATGCGCAGATTTCTATGGCTGTATTGCCATCAGGTGTGCATGAGATGGAGGCAATCTGCGGACAAGACACCCTGCAGCAGAAGTTCACCCTCTTCAGCATCAAGGATACCCATCCGATGGAGCCAACCACTGAATGGTATTATCAGACGGCGAAGACCTTCCCGCGTGATGGAAAACCGGTATATGTGCAGGTGGGTTCTTCTGAAAACGGAGCGCACATCGTTTATTCCATCATCGCTGGCAACAAACTGCTGGAGAAGGGTGCCTGGGAGTTGGGCGACAGCATCGTTACCCTGCCATTCACCTACAAGCCGGAATATGCTTCGGGTGTGGTGATTAATTATAGTTTCGTGAAGAACGGCGAATGCTATACCAGAAAAATCAGCATCGCCCGTCCTTTGCCGGAGAAGAAGTTGAACATCACCTGGAAGACTTTCCGCGACCGTCTCACTCCGGGACAGAAGGAGAAGTGGACCTTGCAGATTACGACTCCCGACGGCAAGCCAGCCAAGGCACAGCTGATGAGTGTACTTTATGATAAGTCGCTCGACCAGTTGGCTGACCACACCTGGAAAATGTCGCTGGGATTCAGCCAGTGGTTGCCAGACTGCTATTGGAAGAGCAATCTGAAGTATTATGAGATGGGATTGTCGGGTACTTATCCTACCAAGTATTATGATGAAAAGGAGCTGGATGTGGATCAGTTTGATGGCAAATACTTTAGCTTTTCTGCTTATATGCAAGCGGTGGAACTGAGCAAGTTGGAACGTTCTTCTGGCGGAACCGTTGAGTCTGTTCGTATACAGAAAGACGAGTTGGTACGAGAAGAAGCGAAAGTCATGAGAATTCGTGGTTCTAAGATGGCTCGTGTCGGTGCTTTTGCTCCATCTGTCAACAAGGTTTTTGATGTAGTAGAGGAGATGCCGCAGTTTGCTGGCGGTTCTGGCTCAGACGCAGGACAGTTCCTCGACAAGGTACAGGTGCGTGAGAATATGAACGAGACCGCCTTCTTCTATCCTGCCTTGGAGAGTGACAACAATGGCAACGTAGCCATCAGGTTTACCCTACCAGAGAGCGTGACTACCTGGAAGTTTATGGGCTTGGCCCATGATAAGGAGATGAGAAACGGCTGTCTGGTTGATGAGGCTGTGGCTCAGAAGACCGTGATGGTGCAGCCTAACATGCCTCGATTCCTGCGTGAGGGCGACAAGAGCTGCATCGTGGTAAAACTCTTCAATACTTCTGACAAGAAGGTGAACGGCAATGCCCGCATGCAGATTCTGGATGCCGAAACCCAGAAGGTGGTTTGGCAGAAGACCCAGGGCTATCGTATCGATGCCGAGGGTTCTGCTACGGTAGCCTTCGATGTTCAAGGTCTGAAAGAGGGTGTATATATTAATAAGGTGGTGGCAGCCGGAACGGGTTACAGCGACGGCGAACAGCACTATCTGCCTGTCTTGGACAATCGTGAACTCGTGGTGAACACCCTGCCTATCACCCTGCATCAGAAGGGTGAGCAGAACTTCGACCTGAGCAAACTCTTCCTGAACAAGGAGGGCAAGCAGGCGAAGGGCGCAGAGGATGCAAAGGTGACCGTGGAATATACCAACAATCCAAGTTGGCTGATGGTCAAGGCGCTGCCTGCCATCAGCAATCCTACCGAGGAGGATGCACTCTCCTTGATGGCTGCCATCTATGCCAACACCCTCAGCCGCCATATCCAGAAGACCTTGAACGTGAATGCCAAGGACATCGACGATGCTTCGGGCTTGGCATCGGCTTCTGATACCTTGCAAAAGAAGGTGAACAAGTATGTCGCTCTCCTGAAGAAACTCCAAAACAAGGATGGTTCCTTCTCTTGGTGGAAGGGCATGAGCGGTAGCAGATATATGACCACGGCTGTGGCAGAGATGATGGTTCGTCTCAATGCCATCGTGGGCAGACAATCCTTTACCGCAAGTATGCTTTCGGGAGCAATCGACTATCTGCGTCAGCAAACGGCTCGTGAGGTGAAGGCGATGAAGGAGGATGAGGCAAAGGCTGCGCAGAAAGCCGCTCGGAATGGCAAGGCTTACCAGGCTACGCCAAGCGAGATGGCTTTGCATTATCTCTATATTGTCGCAATGGATGGGACTTGTGTGAAACTCAAAGCTCCTGCTTTGAATGACATGGATTATCTCCTCGGAAAACTGAAGAAGATGACGGGTTCGTTGACCATCTATGGCAAGGCGAAGGCTGCTGTGATACTCGCCCTAAACTACGATTACAAGACGGCTGCCGACTACTTGAAGAGCATGGAGGAATATTCCGTCTATCGTGAGGATATGGGCAGATATTATGATACTCGCAAGGCGTACTATAGTTGGAGAAACTATAAGATTCCAACGGAGGTGGCTGCCATCGAGGCTCTGCAGGCTTTGGATGCTCAGTCTATAGCTGCTATTTCATCAGCATCGTCTGCTATTAGCAAACAGCAGACCATCGAGGAGATGCAGCGCTGGCTCCTGATGTCGAAGCGTACCCAGGTTTGGGATACGCCAGTGAACACCGTGGATGCCGTCTATGCCTTTATGAAGGGTAATGAGAGCAACTGGAACAGAAAGGCTGAGAATGCCGTGCTGAAACTGGATGGCAAGCTGTTGCCAATGCCGCAGGATTCTACTACGCTGGGTTATGTCAAGACCGAAAAGGCGGGTAAGGCATCTACCCTGAGCATCAACAAGAAAAGCGATTATACCAGTTGGGGTGCCGTGTATGCAGAGTTCAAGCAGCCGCTTAGCGAAATAGCCTCTGCCGAATCGGGCATCAAGGTGCGCCGTGTCATCGTTCCTGCTGAATCGCAGGGCAGGGGCAAGGCTCAGGCGAAGGTGGGAGAGAAGGTGAAGGTAACACTCATCATCACCGCCGACCGTGACTACGATTTCGTGAAGATTGTGGACAAGCGGGCAGCCTGTCTGGAACCTGTCAATCAGCTGAGCGGTTACCAGTGGGGTATGGAATGTTATGTTTCTCCTAAGGATAATACAACAAATTTCTATTTTGATCGTTTATCTAAAGGTAAGCATTTCGTAGAAATGGAATATTATGTCGACCGTAAGGGCGACTACCAGTCGGGATCCTGCACGGCAGAGTGTACCTACAGTCCGGAGTTTGGAGGTCGTACGGAGGCATATAAGATGACAGTTAATAATTAATATAAGGATTGATAATTACGAATAGAATAGTATGAAACGAATGAATATATTGATGCTTTCATCGCTGTTGGCGGTGTCTGCGTCGGCACAGAAGATAAGTACTCAGAACGAGATCGTGGATTGTGGACAGGTAGTATTCCGCAAGCCGGTGACCGCTGAGTTCCTGATGAAGAATGAGGGCAGCAAACCGCTGATCATCCATCAGGTGTATAAGAGTTGCGGATGTACAGAAGTGGTGTATCCGAAGAACAGTGTGGCTCCTGGCGGCAGCTTCTTGGTCAAGGCGGTGTATGATGCGAAGCAGATGGGTACCTTCCACAAGCAGATATGCCTCTATAGCAATGCATCGGAGGAACCTTTTATCCTCTCCATGCGCGGTAGGGTAGTGAGCAATGTGGTAGATTTCGCAGGTCCATATAATGAACTGCTTGGCGAACTCAAGTCGGATGTCCAGGAGGTGGAGTTTGATGACGTAAACCGTGGCGACCGTCCGGTACAGCGCATCCATATCTTCAATCCTACAGAGGAGATGATGGAACCAGTGGTCATGCATCTTCCTAACTATCTCCAGGCGGCGGTTTCGCCTTCCAGGGTGGCTCCTCACCGTTCCGCAGAGATTACCTTTGTGCTGGATTCGAAGAAGTTGCGTGATTTCGGCTTGAATCAGACTTCTGTTTATCTGGGTGAGCGTCCTGGCGACAAGATTGCTCCAGAGAAGGAAATCGTGGTTTCTGCCGTTCTCCTGCCAAGTTTCGACAAGTTGACTGCCGAGCAGAAGGAACAGGCTCCGAAGGTTGAACTCTCTACTACCGATCTGAATCTGGGTAACTTCAACGGCAAGAAGAAGCGGAAGGGAGAAATTCTGGTTAGCAACCAGGGTAAGTCCGTTTTGGATATCCGAAGCATGCAGATGTTTACCATGGGCTTGCAGGTACAGTTGAAGAAGAGCAAGATTCAGCCGGGAGAGACCGTGAAGATGAAGGTGACAGCCGTGGCTGCCGATCTGAAGAAGTCGCGTGCCAAGCATCCTCGTATTCTCATGATTACCAATGATCCGGAGAATGCCAAAGTAGTAATTAGAATAAATGTAAAGTAATGCAGATAGAAATAGATCATGGTAGTGGTTTCTGCTTCGGCGTAACCACTGCCATCAAGAAAGCTGAAGAAGAGTTGGAAAAGGGCAGTACACTCTACTGCCTGGGTGATATTGTGCATAATGGTATGGAGGTGGAGCGCCTGCATGAGGCAGGGCTGATTACCATCGACCATGAGGAGATGAAGGAGCTTCACGGTGTGAAGGTGCTGCTTCGTGCCCATGGTGAACCGCCTGAGACTTATGCGCTGGCAGAGAAGAACAATATTGAGATTATTGATGCTACCTGTCCGGTAGTACTCCAGTTGCAGCGCCGCATCAAAAAGCAGTATGTGAGCAATCCGGAGGCGCAGATTGTCATCTTCGGCAAGAAGGGACATGCCGAGGTGCTGGGACTGGTAGGACAGACCGAGAGTCATGCCCTCGTGGTAGAGAAGTTTGAGGATGTAGAGCATCTGAAGGAAATAGGTAAGTTGGATTTCAACCGTGATATCTATCTCTATTCCCAGACCACCAAGAGTCTGGATGAGTTCCATCGCATCATCGAGTATTGCCAGGAGCATATCGTAGAGGGCGCAACCTTCAAGAGCTTTGATACCATCTGCCGCCAGGTGGCTAACAGAATGCCAAACATCGCATCCTTTGCCAGCAAGCATGATGTCATCCTCTTTGTCAGTGGCAGAAAGAGCAGCAATGGAAAGGTGCTCTTCAAGGAGTGCAAGAGCGTGAATGCCAACAGCTATCAGATAGAGAGTGCCGAAGAAATCAATATGGATTGGCTGAAGGGGGTGAATACCGTTGGCATCTGCGGTGCTACCAGTACTCCTAAATGGCTGATGGAAGAATGCAAGGAGAAAATCATCAAGGATACCTTATCATAAAGAGAAACAGGTAATCTGATGATTCATCTCATCAAATAAAAACAGGTGATAAATCTTCTCACGAGGACTTATCACCTTCAAAAAACAGTAATTAACTCAAAATTTATAATCTATATCATTACTACCTTGTCATTATGTCTGCAAAGATAAATAAAACAACGTTTTTTTGCAAAGCCAATTCTTTAAAATGGCAGTTTTTTTATATTAAACTGAAATTTTAATATATTTTTGCAATCGTCTTTGGACATTCTACGACAGAGTAGCTTTTTGTTACTTTTCTGCGGCTTTTTGATACTGTTTCATCAACCATTCCTTCTGTTCCGGAATTGTCATCTCACTGTTGTCGAGTGTGATGGCATCATCAGCCTTGCGCAAAGGAGAGGTCTCACGATGGGTGTCAATATAGTCACGCTCCTCTACGTTTTTCAGAATAGCCTCGAAGTCGGCAGGCATTCCTTTCTCCTTGAGCTCATCGAAACGGCGCTGTGCTCTTACCTGAGAGCTTGCCGTAACGAAGATCTTCAGTTCTGCGTTAGGGAAAACGGTGGTACCGATGTCACGGCCATCCATTACGATGCCCTTGTCTTCGCCCATCTTCTGCTGCTGGGCTACCAATGCCTCTCTTACGAATGGGATGGCTGCCACTGGACTTACGTGATTGGAAACCTCCAGCGAGCGGATCTCCTTTTCTACCAACTCACCGTTGAGATAGCAGTCTGGGCGACCGGTTTCGGCGTTGAACTTGAAAGAGATGTGGATGTTTGGCATCTCAGCCTCTAACGCTGCTACCTTTACCTTGCCATCCTCATCGAAGAGCTGGTGGCGCAGGGCGTAGAGCGTAACTGAGCGATACATGGCACCTGTATCTACATACACATATCCGATTTCCTTGGCAAGATCCTTTGCCATGGTACTCTTTCCACAAGAAGAGTAACCGTCAATTGCTATTGTAATCTTCTTCATATCTTTAAATCTGAAAAGTTTATCTGTTCTATAAATCTGTATTCTATAATCTGTATTCTATAATCTGTAGTCGATATTCAGCAGCAGACTATTACTGCTGACATGGTATTTGCCGTAGGCGATGTTGAGATGGAAGCGCTCCAGATTGATACCGCCACCCAACGACCATCCGGCTCCATGACTGCTGGTTTCATCTTCTCCGTTTACGATTTTCATCTCATCGTGGCGTCGGAAGTTGTAGCCGGCTCCCACCCAGAGGCTTTCGCCCAACAGCAGATCGGCACCTAATACCGCATGGTTTCTGAGTCCCTTATCCCAATGATTCAGGTTCACCAAGGTGGCTGAAACGCGGAAGGGAGTATTGATGAAGTGCTTGCTGACACCCACCTGCAGGTCTATCGGCATCTTCTCGTATTCTTCATCATAAGCCTTGAGCTGTCCACCCAGGTTTCTGGCTACTGCGGAAACCGACCATTCTTCTTCCGAATCGTAGTAGTTGAGTCCCAGATCCACCCCCATGGCGATGGAGTTGTAGTCACCGATATACGAGGTGATGAATTTGGCGGTGATACCACCCACGAGGCGTTCGCTGAGCAGGTAGGAGAAAGTACCCGCCAGGCAGATATCCTTAGCCGAGAATTCACCCATCTGGATGTTGTTCTCATCGGTCTGTTTCATCTTGCCATAATCCACATATTGGGCCGATACCGCCCACGAAGCTTTCTCTCCGGCGATGCGGTTGAATGAAGCTGATGCCATATTCACCCCCTTCATATAGTTCATGTAGTTGAAGTTGAGGGTACGGTCGTTCACCGACGCCAGCAGGGCTGGGTTATGGAAAGCAAGTGCCGCATCATCTTCTATCAAGGTGATGTTATCGCCTCCCAACGCAGCAGCATGGGCACTGACGGGGAGTCGGAGGAAGTTATACCCCGTCTGACTCTCTTGAGCCCCCATTTTTGTCGCGAAAAGCGTCAATATAATGGAAAAAACAACTTTTTTCATTTAAAATATCTAATTCTTTGGCAAAGATACGGCTTTTTTGAGAAATAAGACGTAAATTTGCAATGTTTTCGTAGAAAATAACGAAAGAGAATGTAAAATATTGCAGTTTGGACCCCAAAAACGGGTGAACAAGTCTGCAAATAGTAGATAATAGATATTGTGGAAATAAAGAAATCAGATCGTGCACAATTGGAGGACAAGCGGGTAACCTTTTTCCTGCTGGGACTCCTTATTGCCTTTACGCTTCTTTTTGTAGGATTGCAGTATTCCAGAAATCCGCAGGGAGATGACGACTGGGCAGAGAACTTTGAAGATCTTTCGCAAGATATGGAAATGTCAACTCCGCCCGATCAGAAAGATATGGTGAGTGCGGAGGCTATGGCGAAGGCACCTGCCTCGCAGGCTATCACCCAGGAGGTGAAACCTACCGAGCAGCAAATGGTCAAGAAGACACCGGAAAAGATCAGCACTACTACCAGCAAGCTGGTAATCGGTGATGGTTCGGGCGTGGTAGAAGGGGCTGACGTCAAGGAGGCGGCTCCTGAGACAGCGGTGGATCCGGCAGATACACAGGCTGAGGCTCCTATCAAGTTTACCGTGGTGCAGAAGATTCCGGAGTTCCCGGGAGGTTGGTCGGCATTTATGCAATGGCTCACCAAGAACCTGAAGTATCCGCAGGTGGCGCAGAACAACAAGGTACAGGGCACGGTGGTGGTAACCTTCATCGTGAACAAGGATGGAAGCATCGCCAATACCAAGGTAAGTACCTCGGTGGATGCTGCCCTTGATGCTGAAGCGCTCCGCGTGATGAAGATGATGCCCAAATGGAAACCGGGTATGGACAAGAACAAGGTGTGCCGTACCATGATTGCTATTCCGGTGGTATTCAAGTTATAAAAGACAAGTTATAAATCAGATATTATAAATTAGAAATATGATAGATATGAAGACATCAGAAGAATTATTGGTAATGGTGAATGATTTCCTGGCAAATCTCCCATACAATCGTAAACCATTGTCGCTTTACGAACCGGTGAAGTACGTACTCTCTTTAGGTGGAAAGCGTATTCGCCCTGTTTTAATGCTCTTGGGATACAATCTCTTCAAGAATGATCCTGAGAAGATTCTGATGAATGCGATAGCTCTTGAGACCTATCACAACTATACTCTCTTGCACGACGACCTGATGGATAATGCTGACCTCCGTCGTGGTCATGAGACTGTACACAAGAAGTGGGATGCCAATACGGCTATCCTCTCTGGTGACAGTATGTTGGTGTTGGCTTACGAGAGAATGGCACAGTGCGACGATCAGCATCTTGCCAAGGTGATGAAGCTCTTTACTACTACAGCCCTTGAGATTGGAGAGGGACAGCAGTATGATATGGAGTTTGAGAACCGCAATGATGTGAAGGAAGAGGAGTATATCGAGATGATTCGCCTCAAGACCAGTGTGCTTCTGGCTTGTGCCCTGAAGATTGGTGCCATCCTGGCTGATGCTTCTGCTGAGGATGCTGACAATCTCTATAAGTTTGGCGAGCAGATCGGCTTGGCTTTCCAGCTGCAGGATGATTTCCTCGATGTATATGGTGATTCCAAGGTGTTCGGTAAGGCTATTGGTGGTGATATCACTTCCAACAAGAAGACTTTCATGCTCATCAATGCCTTCAACCATGCCAACGATGCCCAGCGTGCTGAACTCCAGAAATGGGTGGATGCCAAGGAATTCGACCGCAATGAGAAGGTGGCTGCTGTTACCCGTCTCTATAACGAGATCGGTATCGACAAGATGGCACAGGATAAGATTGCCTATTACTTCGAGCAGAGCAAGAAGTATCTTGATGCTGTGAATGTGCCTGCTGAGCGCAAGGAAGAATTGGCGAAGTATGCACAGAAAATGATGAAGCGCCAGTACTAATCATCAAGTTTAAAGTTCAAAGTTCAATGTTCAAAGTAATAGATACGCATACTCATCTCGATGCAGAAGAGTTTGATGAGGATAGAGCGGAAGCTTTCGCTCGTGCCAGGGAAGCGGGGGTAGGCAAGGTGTTCTTGCCTGCCATTGACGTGAAGACCACGCACGCTGTCCTGGCATTGAGTCGGGAATATCCGGGTTATGCCTATCCGATGATCGGTTTGCATCCTGAAGAGGTGAAGGCAGACTGGAAGGATCAGCTGGCTGAACTCCGAAAGATGCAGATTTCTGACTTTATCGCCATTGGCGAAATCGGACTGGATTATTACTGGAGCCGTGAGTTCGAGCAGGAGCAGTTGGAGGCATTCGAGGAACAGGTGAAATGGTCGGTAGAAACCCGACTCCCCCTGATGATTCATTGCCGCAAGGCACAGAACGAGATGGTGCACTTGCTCCGTCAGTATCAGAAAGACCTGCCTGGCGGCGTGTTCCACTGCTTCACCGGCAATCAGAAGGAGGCTGAAGAGCTTCTCTCTTTCGATAACTTCGTGCTGGGTATCGGTGGTGTATCCACCTTCAAGAGCAGTCATCTCAGAGAAGACCTTCCGGCTGCGGTTCCGATGAATCGCATCATCCTGGAGACCGACAGTCCTTATATGGCTCCCGTGCCTTATCGTGGCAAGCGCAATGAAAGCGCTTTCGTGATAGAAGTGCTCAAGACTCTGGCGAAAGCATACGGAGTGAGTGAGGAGGAATTCGCTGAACAGACGAATAAGAATGTAGAAAGCATCTTTCAGCTGAATTAAATCAGAAAAGCGTCTTTCCCCTATGAAATAATAAAAATTATAAGCTTAATATTAAAACCAAACTATTCATTATGACTAGAAAAGTGATTTTGGCTGCTATGTTGATGGCAGCATTTGCACAGGGCACTCAGGCACAAGACCTGAGCGGCCAGCGTTCTGAAAAGCAGGACGTGCACATGATTCCTGGTAAGAAACTGGATCATCACGGACTCATCGTGAGTCCTACACCACATCTCCTGAATGTGGATGCTGCTAACCGACTCGACCTGCAGAAGGGTGTCAAGGTGATTGACAAGAAAGGTAAGTTTGCTGATGATGTGAAATTCCTGACCGCTAACGCCAAGGGCATTCGCCTGACCATCGATTTCGGTGAGAAGCTTGCTGCTAAAGCAGGAGTGAAGCCTGTATCGGGTGCTTACAGCCTGAAGGCTGATGCCAAGGGTATCCAGATTGTGGGATACGATGAGCGTGGTGCTTTCTATGGTTTGCAGACCTTGCGCCAGATTGTAAACAGCGAGATGGCTAAGGGCCAGATGCCTTATACCACTTGCAACGACTATCCTGATCTTCCTAACCGTGGTGTGGTAGAAGGTTTCTATGGTGAGCCTTGGTCTCATCAGGTGCGTCTTTCCCTCATCGATTATTATGGAAAGAACAAGATGAACACCTATCTCTATGGTCCAAAGGATGATCCTTATCACAGCTGCCCTAACTGGCGCTTGCCTTATCCTGAGAAAGAGGCTAAGAACATCAGCGAACTCGTACAGGCTTGCCGTCGCAACCGTGTAGATTTCGTATGGGCTATCCATCCGGGACAGGATATCAAGTGGAACGAGGAAGATTATCAGAACCTGGTTCACAAGCTTGACTTGATGTACGACCTCGGTGTACGTTCTTTCGCAATCTTCTTTGATGATATTTCCGGCGAGGGTGCCAACCCAGTGAAGCAGTCTGAACTCTTGAACCGCTTGGCTAAGGAGTTTGTGAAGGCTAAGGGCGATGTTACACCGCTCGTGATGTGTCCTACCGATTATACCCGTCTCTGGGCGAATCCAAAACCAACCGGTTCTCTGGCTATCTTCGGTAATACCCTTGATCCATCTATCAATGTATTCTGGACAGGTGATGTGGTATGTAGTGACTTGACCCGCGAGACTCTCGACTGGGTGAACTCCCGTATCAAGCGCCCTGCTTATTACTGGTGGAACTTCCCAGTAACTGATTATGCACGCCATATCATCATGCAGGGTCCTACCTATGGTTTGCAGACCGACCTGACCAACAAGGATCTCTGTGGTTTCGTGAGCAACCCAATGGAGCATGGTGAGGCTTCCAAGCTGGCTCTCTACGGTGTAGCTGACTATGCATGGAATATCGCCAACTATAATCCGCTCGACAACTGGGAGCGTGGTCTGGTAGATCTGACTCCAGAGGCACACGAAGCTTATCGCACATTCGCTATGCACTCATGCGATACAGAGACCGGTTATCGCCGTATCGAATCATGGGAAACCAAGAGCTTCCGCATCGATAACTTCACTGATGCTGAGTTCAATGCCCTGCAGAGCGAGTTTGTAAGAGTGAAGAATGCGCCTGCTCAGATGGAGGCAAACTGCAAGAATGCCCTGTTGATGAAGGAACTCCGCCCATGGCTCACAGAGTTTGGCAAGTTGGGCGACCGTGGCTTGAAGACCATGCAGCTCATCAAGGAGTACAAGGCTGGTAATGACCAGGCATTCTGGGATGGCTATGTCAACAATCGTATGAGCAAGGAAGATGTGGCTGCTTACGAGAAGCACAAGTCTGGAACCATGGTATTGCAGCCATTCTACGAGCAGTCTATGGATGATATGGCTTCTGGCTTCTTCAAGAAGTTGACTGGCAAGGTGCCTGCTTTCTATAAGGGTATCGGTACTTACGCAACCTTGAGAACTACCCAGAGCAAGGCGATGTTTGACAATGATTCTACCACCTATTATACATCTGGTAATGGTCAGAACACTGGCGACTGGATTGGTGCAGACTTAGGTTGTGTTCGTTCTGTTTCTGAGGTAAGAATCCTCCAGGGACGTAACTCTGTAGATGATGTGGATTACTTCGACAACACCGTTTTGGAGTATTCTCTTGACAAGAAGGAGTGGAAGGCGCTGACCGGTGAGTTGAAGAAGCAGTATGTCATCAACTGGAAGACAGATTCTCCTGTTGAGGCTCGTTATATCCGCATCAGGAAGTTGAAGTCTGACAAGCGCAACTGGGCTGCAGTCCGTACCTTCGAGGTGAACCCAACTACCCCAGAGCGTTTGAGCTTCCCTGTTGAGGCAGGCAATCTGCAGGCAGCGATGTATGGTTTCGATGAGAACCCTTGCACCTCATTTATCAACGAGGGTACCCTTACCATGGGTGTAGAAAAGAATGTAAAGGGTTACACCCTGCTGTTGAAGTTGGCTCCAGGCAAATCATTGGTTTGTCGCCAGCTGAATGCCAAGGGCAAGGTATTGGCAACAACCAACATCGACCAGTCATTCTGCAAGATAGAATTGGTGAAGAAGGCTGCCAAGCTTCAGCTGGATGGTTCAGCCGAAATCTTCGAGATAATTCCTGAAAAGTAAAGGACAGAACTTTCGCAAGTGGTGAAGTCCGCTAGGTGTCTCGCCGAATTTGCAATTCTGCCGGGACGCCATACGCCCTGAAAGGGCAAAAGCTCCTAGCCCAGGGCAACACCCTGGGTTAAATATGCAACCAACAAGTCGCCCTGAAAGGGCAAAAGCTTTAAAATAGATGCTTTTGTCCTTTCAGGGCGCTTGTTTTATGTCATCTCTAGTTAAAGAAATGTAAAAAGCAAGCAAATATGTGGTGTTTCGAATAAAAAGTGATAATTTTGTACTCCGAAACTGGAAAGGTGCTCGAGTGGCTGAAGAGGCACGCCTGGAAAGCGTGTATTCCCCTAAAGGGAATCGGGGGTTCGAATCCCCCTCTTTCCGCTTTTTTATATATATAATAAGGTATATATGATTATGAAGAAAAATACAGCTATTGCGCGTTTCGCAATATTCATTTTCACAGTAATGTGTTCTTTGCCTGTCATGGCGCAAGACGAGAATATCGGATTTCATCAAGCTCTTAAGACGAAGTTCATAGAGGGTAATGCCGGCTTTATGTCGCTCGTTGCCATCGCTCTCATTGTGGGTCTGGCTTTCTGTATTGAGCGCATCATCTATCTCAGCCTTTCTGAAATCAATGCCAAGAAGCTGATGCAGGATATCGACCAGAAGGTAGAGGCTGGGGATGTGGAAGGTGCCAAGGAACTTTGCCGCAATACCCGTGGACCTGTAGCTTCTATCTGCTATCAGGGATTGATGCATATAGATGAGCATCTCGATGATATCGAGCGCTCGGTAAGTGGATATGGTACCGTGCAGGCTGCCAACCTGGAGAAGGGATGCTCCTGGATCAAGCTCTTCATCGCCATGGCTCCTTCCCTCGGATTCCTGGGTACGGTGATTGGTATGGTGATGGCTTTCGACCAGATTCAGCAGGCGGGAGATATCAGTCCTACCATCGTGGCTTCGGGTATGAAGGTGGCGCTGATTACTACCATCTTCGGTATCATTGTTGCCTTGATTCTGATGGTGTTCTATAACTATATCCTTTCCAAGGTAGAACATCTGACCAGTCAGATGGAAGAATCGGCTGTTACATTGATGGATATCATTGCCAAGAGAAAATAGCTTTATCTTTGAATCTATGGTTAAATTTCAATTTTCAAAATCGAATTCAAAGGCGAAAAACAAGTCTGCCGAACAGATATCTCAGAAGGTTTTCCGTCTGATGATAGGTTTGGCTGTGCTGGTTTTCGGTCTGTTCTATCTGATAGGCTATGATTTGCCTTTCGATGAGAACCCCGACTTCAATGCCCCTCTTTTTACCGATGTGCTCATCATCCTGATGTGGCTTTTCCTGATAGGAGGAGTAGGCTTGGCTGTCTATTCGATGGTGAAGGATTACCGGAGTAGCAAGTCGGAAACCGTGGTGAATGGTGTGCCGGTGCGTCGTATCTTCCGTATCACCTGGCTTACCTTGCTGGCAGTTCTGATTCTTACCTTCCTCTTGGGAGGTTCCGATCCGATGCTCATCAATGGCGAGAACTACGCCGACTGGTTGTGGCTGAAACTTTCTGATATGTTTGTCATCACCTCGCTGCTGATGTTGCTGGCAGGCATTGGAGCCGTTTGCTTCGGTGCCACCCGATATATCCGAAAGAAGCAGTAACTGCCTGTAATTATCAATCAAAAAAATAGTTAGTATCATATCATAAAGCAATGCTGATAAGAAGGAATCGTAACGAAACCCCGGGATTGAATACCACATCAACAGCCGACATCTCGTTTATGCTGCTGATATTCTTCCTTGTAACCACATCCATGGATGTGGATAAGGGATTGTTGCGCCAGCTGCCTTCGCCTGAACCTCAGAAGAAGGAACAGCAGGAATCGGTGGTGGATAAGAACAGTCTGATGGCGATTCATCTTACGGCTGGAGATACGTTGCTGGTGAACAACCAGCCGATGAAGCTGGAAGACCTGAAGCAGGAAACCGTCCGCTTTGTACATCGCCTGGGTAAGAAACATCTGATTTCCATCGAGAGCGACCGTGATGCCAACTACAACCTCTATTTCCAGATGCAGAATGAGTTGATGGAAGCCTATGCGCAACTTCGCAATGAGGCAGCCCAGAAGAAATATCATAGAGACTTTGCGCTTTTGAACAATGATCAGAAGGAGCAGGTGCGTAAGCTCTGTCCTCAGCGCATTACGGAGTCGTATGCCAATGCGATGACTCATGAAGACAAGAGTGTAGATGCTGATGCGGAAGAGAAACAGGAAGCCCAGTCTGCTCAGGAGAAAGGAGGCGCCAAATGATGAATTTTCGTAAAAAATCGCATTCGGTTCCGGAATTGAATACGTCATCTTTGCCGGATCTGATTTTCTCGGTACTCTTTTTCTTTATGATCGTTACCCACATGCGACAGGTTACCTTAAAGGTGGAATGCCGTATGCCGGAAGGAAAGAATCTCACACGCCTGACCAAGAAGTCGGCGGTAAGTCATATTTATATAGGAAAGCCAACCAAGGATCTGCAGGGCAAATACGGCTCAGGTACCCAGATACAGATGAATGACAAGTTTGCCAGTGCTTCTGATGTGCAGGATTATATCTCTGCCGAGAAGAAGCGGATGTCGCCTGAAGACCAGAAACTGATGACCGTTTCCATCAAGGCAGACCAGGATACCAAGATGGGAGTGATTACCGATGTGAAGCAGGCACTGCGCCAGGCAAAAGCATTGAAAATAAGCTATTCTGCTGTTGAAAAAAGGAAATAATATGCTCTAAAAGGAAAAATAATATTAATTTATTATTTTTTTTATTAGAAAAGTTGCTTTTTTATTAGAAAAATGCTACCTTTGCAGGCAAATAATAATTAATTATGGCAAAACAAGTATTAGATTCATTAGATAGGCATATTCTGAAGCTGATTTCTCAGGATGCCCGAATTCCATTTCTGGAAGTAGCACGTGCTTGTAATGTAAGCGGTGCTGCCATTCATCAGCGTGTAGCTAAACTCACTAACCTTGGCATTATTAAAGGCTCTCAATTTGTTATCGATCCAGAGAAGATTGGTTACGAAACCTGTGCATATATGGGACTGTTCCTCAAGGAACCTGAGAAGTTTGATCAGGTGGTAGAAGAACTCAAGAAGATTCCTGAGGTAGTAGAGTGTCATTATACTACGGGCGGTTTTGATATGTTCATCAAGATTTATGCAGTCAACAACCACCATCTCCTGGAGATTATCCACGATAAGTTGCAGCCATTGGGTCTTTCCAGAAGCGAGACCATCATCTCCTTCAATGCAGCCATCGACCGTCAGCTTTCTCTGAAGGATATTCAGCAGGTATCTGATGAGGAAGATGAAACAACAGAAGAATAAGAATTTATTCAACCGTACTGGTCGAATTTATTTTCTGATATAGGTGAGGAATGAGAACGACAATCCGTTTTCATTCCTCATTTCTTTTTCCGTCACTTCCCAGGCAGAACTGTCGATGGCAGGGAAGAAGGTATCTGCCTGTTCCGGCTCCTTATCTACGATGGTGAGATAGAGTTTCCTGGCTGCAGGAAGAGCCTGGCGATAGATGCTTTCTCCGCCAATGATGAAGATTTCTTCCGGACTGGCTATTCCTGCATCTTCCTTGGGGGCAGACAAGGTGTCGCCTTGCGCAGCCCTGAGTGCTTCTTCCAGGGTAGGATATACTTCGCCCCCATCTATCTCTTTCATACTTTTAGAGACAACGATGTTGCGGCGATGTGGAAGAGCACCGTTAGGGAGAGATTCAAATGTCTTTCTGCCCATCACGATGGTATGCCCCGTGGTAAGTTCACGGAAGCGGACCATATCTGATGGTAAATGATAGAGCAGTCGGTTCTGGTAGCCGATGGCTCTATTGTCTTTAGAGATACAAGCGATGATGCTGAGCATATTCATTCCTGATGATTGGTTCTTCTTGATGAATTCTTATCTTGTTTCTTGATATTTATTTCTTGCTGATAACACAGGGTTCTTCTGGCACGTGGCTGCTTTTGATCTTCCACTCTTGAGGATAGAGGTTGTTGGCACGGTTGCCGATGTTCTTCTCCCAGCCCAGAGGCATCTGCTGATAGGTTACGAGCACGTAGCCTTTGGGGGTGTCAGCAGGAAGATTCACAGCCTCTTTGCGCAGGTAGCGGATGGCATCCTCGTAGGAGAGTTCTACCTGTGGGAAAACCTCAGTGTTGAGTTCGGTGGAGAGTGCCAGACTCTGGTCGGGAATGATGTCTTTGCCCTTGCTTGTTCCCAGTTTGATGCCGGCATGTATCACCTTCAGGTTTCTGGCAGCATCCTCATAGATGGCTTTCCATCGGCTTGGGATGGCATAGAAGTTATCGTCTTCGGCTATCGTTTCATAGTCGGAAGACTTCAGCCAGTCTGTTGGAACCTGCAGACCCTTTCCCTTGTTTCCTCTATTCTTTCCTTTATCCTTGTTCTTGTCTTTTTTCTTCTTTTTATCTTCCTTCTCCATTTCCGGTTCTCCCTCTTTTCTGAGTACAGCGAGGAAGATGCCTTCTCCGCGGGTCTTGCCTGGGAGGAAACGATAGACAGGGATGTCTGTGCCTATGAGATTGCCCGTGATATTCCAAGCTTCATCAATATCGTTGAGTGCGATAGGATCAGCCCCCAGCTCCTCACAAATCCAGGCGATATTCTCTTCGTCTTCGTGGGCATTGAAGGTGCAGGTAGAGTAGATGAGGAGACCGCCTGGTTTCAGGCAGTTCCAGATATCGCTTACGATTTCGCGCTGCAGATGCCAGCAGTTATCCACATTCTGCAGACTCCATTCGCTGATGGCGCCATCATCCTTGCGGAACATACCTTCGCCGGAGCAGGGAACATCAGTGAGGATGACATCAAACTGAAGCTTCGACTTCTTGTAGTCGCGTGGATAGTTGTTGGTGACGATCATATCGGGATGACCGAACTTCTGGATATTCTCTGCAAGAATCTGCGAGCGGGTGCGCATCGGTTCGTTGCTGAAAAGAAGACTCCCTTCCGGCAGGGCAGCACGTACGGCGGTAGATTTTCCACCTGGAGCCGCACAGAGATCGAGCATCATCACGGGGGCGTGAACGAGTTGTCGGATCACCAGATCCACGAACATGGAAGAAGCCTCCTGCACGTAATACTTTCCGGCATGGAGCCATGGGTCGAAGGTGAAGTTAGGACGGGTGGAGAGATAGCGACCGGTGGAAGGGCACCATGGAATCGGTTCGCCCGCAGCATCTTCTCCCTCCTTGCATTTGAAAGGATTGAGGCGGATACTGGTAGGTGCTTCTCCCTCGATGATGCCCTGTTTCAGTTGCTGGAACAGTTCATCGCCCATCAACTCTTGGGTATATTGGATGAAATCTTCTGGTAATGTCTTCATATAATGCCTTTATTTTTGATTTTGTTTGCAAAAATAAGAAAAATTTCGTTTCTTTGCAACTAATTTCCCAAGAGATGCGTCTAAGACATAGAAAAAATAATAAATAACAAGGTAAAACTATAAAAATATTGTTAGATATGAAGAAAGCGATATTAACATTGGCGCTCATCATGAGCATCGGGGCTACCCAGGTATCTCTGGCATCTTCTGCTCCAAAACATCGTTATCATCCAACTACCCAACAGGTGGATAAGCAGGCTTCTCCTGCCGCAGCAAAGCAGGAAGATAAGCAGGCTGCAGCTGAGCAGGCATCCGCAGCTCAGGATGATGAGGCTATTGCTGCCTATTCTGATACAACCGCAACGGATACTTCCGACTATGCTGATGTAGATGACAATGACAACCGTGCTTATCATTCCAAGTATAGTCTGGGCAACTATGATGATCCTTTCGATTTCATCGGTTCGGTATTTGGTGGCGGGGCGTTGTCTGTTATCGTCATCTTCTGTATCATCTTCGGTCTGCTGTTTGTCTTTGCTCCGCTGATCATCGTGTTCCTGGTTATCAGATATCTGATTCGCCGCCACAACGACCGGATGAAGTTGGCGGAGATGGCGATGGAGAAGGGCATCAATGTTCCGGAAAGCGACCGTCCGATTGACAAACAGAGCGATGAATATCTGGTGAAGCGAGGATTGAGAAATGCCTTCCTGGGAGCTGGCTTGTGCGCCATGTTCGCATGGTGGGAGGCTGACTTCCTGGCTGGTATCGGAGCCCTGGTTTTCTTCTATGGATTGGGACAGACCCTGATAGGTTCGCTTCCAGCCATCAAGGATTGGTGGAGAAACCGCCATGGCGATCAGGGCACAGGTTATAATGGAACTCCGGTGTAAAAATCAAACAACAGTTATTAGTTAATATATATAGTGGAAAAGTTATCCGATATTTCTCTCGTCACGAAGGTGGTGATGCTTCACGACCGCAAGTCGTTCGACTTGCTGGTCAAGAAGTATCAATCACCTGTTCGTGGGTTCTTCCTACGGCAGACGCTGGGGGATGCGCAGTTGAGTGACGACTTGGCGCAGGATACCTTTGTGAAGGCTTATACCCACCTGTCGGGTTTCAGGGGTACAGCCAGCTTCTCCACTTGGCTTTATCGTATCGCTTATAATGTGTGGTATGATTATACCCGCAGTCATAAGGAAACACAGGATATTGATACACCGGCGGTTGCCCGGCAGAATGCGCAGGGAGTGAATACCGGACTGAAGATGGATTTGCTCAATGCCCTACGGATATTGAGCGAGAACGAACGGACATGCATCACGCTGCAGCTGATGGATGGTCTCTCTATAGATAAGATTGCAGAAGTGACGGGAATGGCGCAAGGCACCATCAAGTCGCATCTCTCTCGTGGAAAACAGAAACTTGCAAGTTACTTAAAGCATAATGGTTATGACCGATAAAATGATTGATAATAGAAATGGTATGGAGCTTGAACCGCTGAGCGCCACAGACGATCAGCTCCTTCAGGCTTTCTTTGCTGATAACAGGATGGAGGAGATTCCGGATGATGGATTCTCTGATAGGGTGATGCAGGCATTGCCGGGTCTTGAGCCGGAAAAGACCGTGCTGTCTCTTGAGCAGGAGCAGGCATTGGCTAAGCGTCTCCGATTGGAACATCTGTGGACGGCAGCCTGTGTAGCTGTCGGCGTAGTGGCTGCTGTAGTTTGCCAGGGATGGGAGCAGATACAGGGCTGGCTCTTCTCTATGAAGATAGATTTCCTGCTTACCGGTTCACGTGCCCTTACCCATGTGCTTGATGCGATCATGCAGACGCAGAATCTCCTGATGATGCTCGCTGGCATCGTAGTCCTTGTGATGGTCTGGGGATATAATGAAGTGGCGGATGCCAGATAAGAAAAAACTCTTTCTGCTAGTAGAAGAATGTTTTATATCCGTTGTCTTCGGATACTTTCTCTTGTCTTGGCTTTGACTTTGGCGGGTTCTGCAGGTTACCTTTATTGTCGAACATCTTGTAGGTGGTACGAAGAACCGTAAACTCGGTGCGGCGGTTCAGCTGGTTGCATATCTCCTGATGCTCCCTGGTCTGCTTGAGGATGAAATCCTGGGTGAGCACATCGTCTTCCTTCAGCCAGGGATATTTCTCCGTGAGCTTCCTGCGGATTGTCTTCGGGCGTTCCTTGCCATATCCCACAGGGGTAAGGCGCTCTTTTTCAATGCCGTGAGCTATGAGGTAATCCACTACCGACTGGGCGCGGCGCTGAGACAATCGCTTGTTGTACTCGCTGTTGCCTTTGTAATCGCAATGGGCACTCAGTTCGATGGTTACGTGGGAATTCTCTTTCAGCAAGGCTACGAGCTTATCCAGAGCCTGGGTGCTGGCTGGCGTCAGGGTAGCTTTGTCAAAATCATAGAAGATGTTGTCGATGAGTACTGGGGCTGAGATGGAAGCCAACGGGAACTGGAGCACGTACTCCTTGCTCTCCTTTGCCGAATCTATCCGCAACTCCTCCTTGTGGTTGAGGAATCCCTTGCAGGTAGCCATCACAAGATAATCTACCTCAGGATGGATAGGCAGCGTAAACGAACCGTCACTCTTGACCGGCAGTTTCCTGTAGGTGCCATCGTTGCCTACTACCATCACCTGTGCGGCAGGAAGTTCGTAGCCGTCTTTTTCGTAAACCCATCCCTTCATCGTGGTGACAATTTCCGGATTATTGAAAGAATAGATATGGTCGTAGCCGCGGCCATCCTTTCTGTTGGAAGAGAAGAAGCCACGGTTGTGCGGTCCCTCGAAGGTCATTCCGAAATCATCTGCTTCTGAATTGAGGGGATAGCCGGGATGCTCTATCTTATACTGCTGGGTCTTTTCGTCTATTCGGGCAATGTAGATGTCGAGACCGCCCATTCCGATATGGCCGTTACTGCTGAAATAGAGGTCGCCGTTAGGGCGGAAGGTAGGGAACATCTCGTCGCCCGGCGTATTGATGGGGGCACCGAGGTTTTCCACACCTCCCAGACCTGAAGGAGTGATGCGCACACGCCAGATATCGTAACCGCCCATTCCGCCCGGCATATCGGAAACGAAATAGAGCCATTCACCGTCAGGACTGATGGCAGGGTGGGCGTAGGTGCTCAAGGTATCCTGGGTGATTTCCAGTTTCTGAACCTTTCCCCAGGCAGCATCCGAACGGGAAGAGGTGACGATCTGGGCAAATCGGGGAGAGGCTGGATCGGTGACGCATTGGGTGAGATACATCTCCTTGCCATCGGGAGTGAAGCAGCAGGCTCCCTCATCATAGTCGGTATTCAGACCAGTGGCGATGGCTTCCGGTCTGCTCCATTTTCCCTTGTCGTCTTTTTCTGAATAGAAGATATCGCCAGCCTTGGTGCCGGTGATTCCGCTGAGTTCATCTCCCTGTGCGTCGTTGCGGGTGGAGGTGAAGTAGATCTGTTCGTATTCATCGCCCAGGAGCATCGGTGAATAATCGGCTCTTCGGGAGGTGAAGACATCCATCTTCTTTACCTGATATCTGCTTCCGGCTTTTTTCCAGCCGGGAGTCATCTGGGCAGATCTCAATCCGTTCTGGGCTAGGATATTGTCGGGCATGGAATCCACGAGGATTCTGAATTCCTTTTCTGCCTGCTTGTATTCGCCGTTTTTCAGGAGCAGACGGGCGTAAGCCAGACGGTCATCGAGTGAAGCCTGGTTATAGCGGATGGCATTGCGGTAAGCATTCACAGCCTTGGGGGTAGCATTGATCTTGTTGTAGCAGCGAGCCATCTTCAAGGCAAGCTTTCCCCGGTTTTCACGCTCCTTGGGAGGTGTCTTGGTGTAGGCTTGCTTGAATTGGTCGGCAGCATCATAGTATTCGCCTAAAGAAAGGAACTTTTCTCCCTTCTTCAGGTTCTTGTCAATGCCGCAGCTTATCAGAAGGAGGCAGCAAAAGGCTGTTATGATTTGGTAATATCTAATCTGCTTCATACTGGAACAACTTAATTATTTTACTGAACTTTCGCAAGCAACTCTCCACACGCCCTGAAAGGGCAGAAGCCTCTAGCCCAGGGCAACGCCCTGGGTATAGTAGCAGTCAGCAAGGCGCCCTGTAAGGGCAAAAGCCTTATAAATTGCCTCGTTCTTTGAAGCTTTTGCCCTTACAGGGCGACAGGTTTGCGTCCATAATGACCCAGGGCGTTGCCCTGGGCTAGGAGCTTCTGCCCTTTCAGGGCGTGTGGAGCTTATATGCGAAACTTGAGTTATATCTTATTACATCTGCGAGAATGGCTGGCGATATTGGCAGCCGGATTTCCAGTTGCTGCAACCATAGGCGGTCTTACCCTTGATGATGACGCCCTTGCCGCAGAGCGGACATGGTTTGCCTACCATTGGGTCGGCTGGAGTCTGTGATGTTGAAGCAGGCTGTGCTGCATCTTGAGTCGCTGCATCCTTTTTCTTTGTTTCAGCCTTCTTTGTTTCAGCCTTCTTTGCTGCCGTTTTCTTCTTTTCCGGTTTTTTCTTGAGATCTTCTTCCGTCATGATGGTGACTCTTCGGCTGCTGTTATCCGATAGAACATCGATGACAATCTGATTGATCTGCTCTTTCAAACCATTGATGAATTCGGCAGGGTCGTAGGTCTTGTGCTCGATGTCGCGAAGCTTTTTTTCCCAGATACCGGTCAGCTCACAGCTCTTCAGGAGTTCCTCGTGGATGGTGTCAATGAGTTCGATACCTGTTGGTGTTGCCATCAGGTTCTTGCGCTGGCGGCGGATGTAGTGGCGCTTGAAGAGGGTTTCGATGATGCCGGCACGGGATGATGGACGGCCGATACCGTTCTCCTTCAATGCCGCACGAAGCTCCTCGTCTTCCACGAATTTACCCGCTGTCTCCATCGCACGGAGCAGGGTTGCCTCGGTGTAATACTTCGGTGGAGTGGTCCATTTCTCCGTCAGGGTAGGCTGATGGTTGCCCGATTCGCCTTTCACGAAAGAAGGGAGGGTTCTTTCTTCTACCACTTCCTTCTTGGCACCGTTTCCGGTTCCGTCGCCTGCATTTCCGCCATCGTTTCCGTTGGCGTTATCTGCATCGTCGTCATCGGCATTCTTCGCATCCTTGGCATAGACTACTCGCCAGCCTGGTTCCAGAATCTCCTTACCGCTCACCTTGAACTCTATCTTTTCCGGTTTGGGTCCGTCCTCGTTGATAACCTCGCCCAATACGGTGGTGGTAGAGAATTTACAATCCGGATAGAACACGCTGATGAATCGCTTGGCGATGAGATCATACACGTTTGCCTCCATATCGGTGAGTCCGGTTGGCGGAACTCCGGTTGGGATGATGGCGTGGTGATCGGTTACCTTGCTGTTATCGAAAACCTTCTTGCTCTTCGGCAACTTCTTGCCGGTGGCTGCGAGCTGCTGGATGAGCGGCAGATATTTCTGCTGACTGGCTATCTTTGCCTGGCTCACACCATTCAGAATCTGCGGACATTTCGGATAGATGTCGTCTGTGAGAAACTGGGTATCTACACGAGGATACGTGGTATATTTCTTCTCGTAGAGACTCTGGATGAGCTTCAGCGTAATATCGGCAGAGTAGGCAAACTTCTTGTTGCAATCCACCTGCAGTGAGGTGAGGTCGTAGAGATGAGGTGGCGCCTCGTTTCCCTTCTTCTTGCTTACGTCGGTAACGGTGAAGGGTTTTCCGGCGATGGTGCTGAAAGCCTTCTCGCCTTCCTCCTTGCTGGTAAACTTGCCGCTGGTAGCCGTAAATTGGGTGTCGCGATAGATGGTGGCGAGTACCCAGTAAGGTTCGGAAACGAAGTTGTCGATTTCCTTCTGGCGGTTTACGATGAGGGCAAGGGTAGGGGTCTGCACTCTACCGATGCTGAGCACCTGTCGATTCTGACCGTATTTCAATGTATAAAGTCGGGTGGCGTTCATGCCGAGAATCCAGTCACCGATGGCACGTGAAAGTCCGGCAAGATAGAGCGACTGATATTCTCCCTGGTCTTTCAGTTCCTGGAAACCCTGCTTGATGGCTTCATCGGTCATGGATGAAATCCACAGTCTCTTGACGGGGCATTTCGCCTGCGCCTTCTGCATCACCCATCTCTGGATGAGCTCTCCTTCCTGTCCGGCGTCACCGCAGTTGATGATGCTGTCGGCAGCCTGCATCAGTTTCTCGATGGTGGCAAACTGTTTCTTGATGCCTTCATCGTTGATGAGCTTGATGCCGAAGCGTTGTGGAATCATCGGCAACGCCGAAAGGCTCCAATGTTTCCACATCGGAGTATAATCATCCGGTTCCTTCAGCTCACAAAGGTGGCCGAAGGTCCATGTTACTTGGTAACCATTACCTTCCATATAACCGTCGCGTGCCGTGGTAGCTCCGATGATTCGGGCGATATCCTTAGCCACGCTAGGTTTCTCTGCTATACAAACTATCATTCTTTATTCTTATTTCTGTTTGCAAAGGTACAATAAAATAATGAGATAGCCATCATTTCAGCTTCTTTTTCTCATGGCAGAGAATAAAAAAGCCCCGTAAGGCTTGGGCCTTACAGGGCGTATTTCATATAAATCTGCGTGCGATTACTCGTACTCCTGCCAGCTCTTGATCTGAAGCTGGTCCTGGCTCAATGTGCAGAATGCCTCGATGAAGGCGGAAGCCAGACGGGCATTGGTGATCAGAGGAATGTTGTGGTCGATGGCACCACGACGGATTCTGTAACCATTGGTCAACTCACGTTTGGTGTGATTCTTAGGAATGTTGACAATGAGGTCGAACTTGTGGTCGGCAATCATCTGCATCACGTTAGGGAGATCCTTGTGGTCCTCATCAGGCCATCCTACGGCTGTAGCCTTCACGTTGTTCTCGTTCAGGAACTTCGCTGTGCCGGCTGTAGCATAGATGGTGTAACCGTTCTTCACCAGCGCCTGAGCAGCGTCGAGCAGGGAAGCCTTCTCCTTCGCACCACCGCTTGAAAGCATAATGCCCTTATCCTTTGAAGGAATCTTGTAGCCGGTGGCAATCAATGAGTTGAGCAATGCCTCCTCGAAAGTATCACCCATACAGCCTACCTCGCCGGTAGAACTCATATCTACACCCAAAACAGGGTCGGCGTTCTGTAAGCGGGCGAATGAGAACTGTGAAGCCTTCACACCCATACGGTCGATATCGAAGGCAGACTTGTCTGGTTTCTGATATGGCGCATCGAGCATGATGCGGGTAGCAGTCTCGATGAAGTTGCGCTTCAACACCTTGCTCACGAATGGGAATGAACGGGATGCACGGAGGTTACACTCGATCACCTTCACATCGCGACCCTTAGCCAAGTACTGGATATTGAAAGGACCAGAGATGTTGAGCTCCTTGGCAATGGCACGTGAAATCTTCTTGATCTGACGGGCTGTAGCGAAGGAAATCTGCTGAGCAGGGAAGGTCATGGTAGCGTCACCTGAGTGAACACCTGCATACTCTACGTGCTCTGAAATACCATACTCAACAATCTCACCGTTCTGAGCCACACCGTCAAACTCAATCTCGTTGGTCTCTGTCATAAACTGAGAGATAACCACTGGGTACTCCTTGGAAACCTCAGAAGCTGCCTCCAGGAAGCGACGCAACTCGTCATCGTTGTGGCAAACGTTCATGGCTGCACCGGAAAGAACGTAAGATGGACGAACGAGCACAGGATAGCCTACCTCGTCGATGAACTTCTGAACATCCTCCATTGATGTGAGGGCGCTCCACTTAGGCTGGTCGATGCCCAGCTTATCGAGCATGGCAGAGAACTTACCACGGTTCTCGGCACGGTCGATGTTGACAGGAGATGTACCCAGAATTGGCACAGACTGGCGATGGAGTTTCATAGCCAGGTTGTTTGGAATCTGACCACCTACAGAAACAATCACACCACGTGGTGACTCCAGGTCGATGACATCGAGTACACGCTCGAATGAAAGCTCATCGAAGTAGAGACGGTCGCACATATCGTAGTCGGTAGATACGGTCTCCGGGTTGTAGTTGATCATGATTGACTTGTAACCCAACTTGCGGGCTGTATTGATAGCGTTTACAGAACACCAGTCGAACTCTACAGAAGAACCGATGCGGTAAGCACCCGAACCGAGAACGATGACAGACTTCTCGTTCTTGTAGTAGTTGATGTCGTAACCCTCTACGGCGTAAGTCATGTAGAGATAGTTGGTGAGGTCAGGATGCTCGCTAGCCACGGTAGGGATGCGCTTCACGGCAGGAAGAATGTTCAGCTTCTTGCGCAGGGCACGAACAGCCAGCACTTCCTTCTCCATATTGGTATCCTTGGTCTTCAATACGAAGCGGCCAATCTGGAAGTCAGAGAAGCCCAATACCTTAGCCTCGCGCAATACCTCGGCTGGAATCTCCTCCAAAGTATTATATTCAGAAAGCTTGTGCTTGTAATCTACGATATTCTTCATGCGCTCGATGAACCAAGGGTCAATCTTGGTCAGTTCCTCGATGCGCTCGATGGTGTAACCTTCCTCCAAAGCCTGGGCGATGGCGAAGATACGGAGGTCGGTAGGGTTAGAAAGCTCCTCATCCAGGTTGTCGAACTTGGTGTGGTCGTTGCCAACGAAACCGTGCATTCCCTGACCAATCATACGGAGACCCTTCTGGAGCATCTCCTCGAATGAACGGCCGATAGACATGATTTCGCCTACTGACTTCATGGAAGAACCAATCTTGCGGCTTACACCAGCAAACTTGGTAAGGTCCCAACGAGGAATCTTGCAGATCATATAGTCGAGTGATGGAGCCACATAAGCAGAGTTAGGAGTACCCATCTCGCCAATCTGGTCGAGTGTGTAACCGAGGGCAATCTTAGCTGCAACGAAAGCCAAAGGATAACCTGTAGCCTTAGAAGCGAGGGCAGAAGAACGGCTCAAGCGAGCATTGATCTCGATGATACGGTAGTCGTTGGTCTCAGCGTTGAAAGCATACTGGATGTTGCATTCACCCACGATGTTGAGGTGACGGACGCACTTTACGGCGATGTCCTGCAACATCTTCACCTGCTCGTCGGTGAGAGAACAGGTAGGAGCCACCACGATAGATTCACCGGTGTGGATACCCAGTGGGTCGAAGTTTTCCATAGAGGCAACGGTGAAGCAACGGTCGTTCGCATCGCGGATGCACTCAAACTCAATCTCCTTCCATCCCTTCAGGCTCTCCTCAACGAGTACCTGAGGTGCAAAAGTGAAGGCAGATTCAGCAATCTCCTTAAACTCCTCTTCGGTCTTGCAGACACCGGAACCGAGACCACCCAGCGCATAGGCAGAACGGATCATGATAGGGTAGCCGATGTTGCGTGCCGCAGCCACAGCCTCCTCCATGTTCTCGCAAGCGTGGCTTACTGGAACCTTGAGGTCAACCTTGTTAAGTTCCTTTACGAAGAGGTCGCGGTCTTCAGTGTTCATGATAGCCTCTACCGAGGTACCCAATACATCCACACCATACTCCTTGAGCACACCGCTGAGGTAAAGCTCTGTACCCACGTTCAAACCCGTCTGACCACCCCAAGCCAGCATAATGCCGTCTGGGCGCTCCTTCTTGATAATTTCAGTTACAAAAAAAGGTGTCACCGGCAAGAAATAAACCTTGTCAGCAATACCTTCACTCGTCTGAATTGTAGCAATATTAGGATTGATAAGGACGGAACTGATACCCTCCTCGCGCAGCGCCTTGAGAGCCTGCGAACCGGAATAGTCAAACTCACCTGCCTGGCCGATCTTCAAAGCACCGGAACCCAGAACGAGGACTTTCTTAAGCTGTTTCTTCATCATGTTATTTAACTATAAGTTTATTCTTAATAATAAAAAGTCTCTTCTGAAAATGTCTTGTTTAGTATCTATTTAGTTTCTTAGTCAGATTACTACGGAAGATACACTATTTCGGGCAGCAAAGATACGCTAAATATCTGAATCATCCAAATTTTCTGCCATTCTTTACAGTTAAATAACATCAATTATTTAAAAATCCTTTCGGGATTGTCTCATTTCTGCTATTTTTTTGTTACTTTTGCAGCGCCTACAGAAAATGTAGCAGAAAGTTTCGATAATAATAAAACAATAGATAACAAGAGTATTATAAAACAATGAAAGTCGGATTATTCGTCCCTTGTTATGTGGATGCTTTATACCCTGAAGCGGGTGTGGCTACATACAAGTTACTAAAGCACTACGGACTGGATGTCGGTTATCCCGAAAAGCAGACTTGCTGTGGTCAGCCGATGGCTAACGCGGGTTTTCAGGACAAGTCGGAGAAGGTCATAGAGACATTTGATGAGCTGTTCAAGGATTACGATTACATCGTAGCTCCTTCAGCTTCATGTGCCGCTTATGTTAAGGTGTATTACCCTAAGATTCTGGAGGGTAAGCACGAGTGTATTTCATCCAAGAAGATCATGGATGTTGTGGAGTTCCTTCACGATGTGCTGAAGGTGGATCATGTGCCGGGAAAATTCCCGCATGTGGTGAGTGTGCACAACAGTTGCCATGGTGTGCGAGAACTGGGTTTGTCGTCTCCATCTGAGCGACACATCAAGCCATTCAACAAGATTATCGACCTGTTGAATATGGTGGAAGGCATTACCATCCACGAGCCGGAACGCAAGGATGAGTGCTGCGGATTCGGCGGTATGTTCTCTATCGAGGAGCCGGCCGTTTCTACCCGAATGGGAGAGGATAAGATCAAGCGCCACATGGCTACGGGTGCCGAATATGTCACCGGACCGGATTCTTCCTGTCTGATGCACATGGCGGGTATTGCCAAGAAGGAGAATATGCCGATCAAGTTTATCCATGTTGTTCAAATTTTAGCTGCAGGATTATGAGTACAGAACATTCCAAGAGAGCTGCGAAGTTTACGCAGAACGTAGAGAAGACCACCTGGCACGACGCTACCTTCTGGTCTGTTCGTCAGAAGAGAGATAAGATGGCGCAGGAACTTCCTGAGTGGGAAGACTTGCGCGAGCATGCGTCTGAAATCAAGATGCACACCATCACCCATCTTGCCGATTACCTCGATATGTTTTCCAAGAACCTGGAGAGCCGTGGGGTAAAGGTGCACTGGGCAAAGGATGCACAGGAGTTCAACGAGATTGTGCTCGGTATCCTGAAGGATCATAACGTGAAGAAGATGGTGAAGTCAAAGTCGATGCTTACCGAGGAGTGCGAGATGAATCCTTATCTGGAGCAGCACGGAATCGATGTGGTAGAGACTGACCTGGGTGAGCGCATCATCCAGCTCCTGCACCAGAAGCCAAGCCACATCGTGATGCCTGCCATCCACCTGAAGCGTGAGGAAGTGGGACAGATGTTCGAGGAGAAGGGAATCTCCAAGGAAATCGGTAACTATGATCCTACTTATCTGACCCGCTGCGCCCGCCATCATCTCCGCGACCAGTTTATGGAAGCAGGAGCAGGTATGACCGGCTGCAACTTCGGCGTGGCTGCCACAGGCGATTGCGTGGTCTGCACCAACGAGGGTAATGCGGATATGACCACTTCCATGCCTAAGCTCCACATCGTGGCGATGGGTATCGAGAAGTTGGTTCCTGACTATAAGTCACTGGCTGTATTCCAGCGTCTGCTCTGCCGCTGCGGAACCGGTCAGCCTACCACCGCCTTTACCTCTCATTTCCGCCAGGCTCGTCCGGGTGCTGAGATGCATGTGGTTCTGGTGGATAATGGCAGAAGCGATATTCTCGCCGACAAGGACCACTGGCAGACCTTGAAGTGCATGCGCTGCGGAGCCTGCATGAACACCTGTCCGGTTTATCGCCGTTCAGGCGGATACAGCTACACCTATTTCATTCCGGGTCCTATCGGTGTGAACCTGGGAATGCTGAAGAATCCTCAGAAGTACAGCGACAATGTTTCAGCCTGCACCTTGTGCTTGTCTTGCGACAATGTATGCCCTTCCAAGGTAGGTCCTGGTTCGCAGATTTACGCTTGGCGCCAGAGTCTGGAGAGATTGGGCAAGGCTAATCCTGTGAAGAAGGCGATGTCGAATGGCATGAAATATCTCTTCGATCGTCCTGCACTCTACACCACAGCCTTGAAGTTTGCGCCACTTGTCAATCTGATTCCTGAGTGCTGTACGCACTTCAGCAACTGGAATGCGTGGGGTATCGGTCACACCATGCCTGAGTTTGCGAAGAAGAGCTTCCACCAGCTTTGGAAAGAAGGAAAGGTGAAGTAGTGGCTAATCATAAAGTTCAAAGTTCAAATTTCAAAGTTCAATGAATAAAGAAGATTTCCTGAACAAGTTGCGTAAAAATACGCACGTTCAATTCGATATGCCTGCCGTAGATGTCAAGGGAATCCAGTATGAGGATACCTTGAAGCAGTTTATTGAGATGACTGAGTCTGTGGGTGGACACGTGATAGAGGCTGAGGCGGGCGAGAGCCTGGATGAGCTGGTGAAGAAGGCTTATCCGGAGGCGAAGGTCTTTGCTTCCAACCTGCCTGAGATTACCATCGCGCAGAAGAATCCTGATACCGTGGCTGAAGCCAACGACCTGAATGGTACCGATGTGGGTATTGTCCGTGGAGAAGTGGGGGTTGCCGAGAATGGCTGCGTCTGGATTCCTCAGACCATGAAGGAGAAGGCGGTGCTTTTCATCTCCGAATATCTCGTGATTTTCCTTCAGAAAGATAAGGTAGTTAACAATATGCACGAGGCTTATGCCCGTATCGAGATGGATCCGAAGTATAATTTCGGTATTTTCATCAGCGGTCCTTCCAAGACTGCAGATATCGAGCAGGCTCTGGTAATGGGTGCGCAAGCTGCCCGTGGTGTGACAGTTGTACTTTTGTAAAAGGCAGAAATCCCGAAGCTCACTATCGTGTGAACTTCGGGATTTCTCTTTATACTGTCCATTCATAGGTGTCGTAAACCACGCCTCTTCCTCCATAACCTTCCTTATGGGCGATGAGACCCTCATTGATCCTGGCTCCCTGCTGTTCCGTAGAACTGCCGAAGTCCAGATAGGGATAATCGGGGTAATCATGATACATAATCTGTTCGTAGATAGCCTCCATGGCTCCGAATTCCTTTCCCTCATCGTTGGTAGAACTGTATTGTCCATGTACCACTTGCTGGGTAATATAAAAGGTGAGGCCTCCTATAATGTGCCCGTTGCGATAAGCATTGTATTGGATGATATTTTTGGGAAATCGACTTTTCAGAAGTTCCATTTCCTGAAGCGTGTGTACCGGTTTGGCACCAAATCGCTTTTCCAGGTTCTCATTCAATACCTCCCAGAATTCCGACAGACTTGCATCTCTCACTACGGTCACTCCATTCTGATGAGCCTTTCTCAATCGGCGCAGGTGGTCTTTTCGCCAGCGCAACTTCTGCTGCATGAAGATGGTTGTGCCGATATTGCGGAGCGAAAGATGAGCCTTGCATTTCCAGAAGATGGCATAGAGATCTTCTTCTGAAGGATGAAGATGATAGATCCAGGGAATAGGACGATACTGTACCTTCTCGAATCCCTGAAGACGCAGATAGACATTCAGTTCCTCAAAGAGTTGGCAGACATCTGAAATCGTGACGTGAATGTTCATGATCAGTCCGCCATAGGTGAGTCCGAAATGCGAGCAGAGGGTTTTGCCTACCTGATGGGCTGGCAGGATGGAATGGAGCTTTCCCTTCTTGAAGAACAGGAGAGAATAGTCCTTGAACCTATCGGAATGGTAATCCATATAGTTGCGGTAAAAGAGAAACGTAGCGTTTCGGGCTTTTGCCACATACGCATCCCATTGCTGGCGATATTCGGGAGTATATTTGATGATTTCAAACATGATGTCTTGCGTATTTGAGAAACTCATCGTAGTCATAGATATAATCAGCTTCTTCGTACAATTCCGAAGCCAGGACCAGACAGACCGAACCGGCTGAGAAGTTTTCCAGCGTTCGCCAGATACCTGTGTTGACGAGTAGTCCCTGGTCGGGGCGGTTGAGAAGATAGGATTGCTTCCTGTTTCCATCATCCAGCGTAACCGTGAAGGAACCGCTGGCTGCGATGATTACTTCCAGGCATTCCCTGTGGGCGTGCCCTCCGCGGGCAGCACCTGCCGGAATATCGTAGGTCCAGTAGGTGCGCCTGATGTGAAAGGGCACATCCTTGAAATCCTCCACATTCGTAGCCTGGAAGTCTTCGGATTGATGCGTGTTCTGGAAATGGATGATTTTTCCTATTTCTTTCATGAATCTTATTTCTTCATATAAGGGTCGGTGCCCAGGACGGTCTTTGCCAGGCGCTTTGCCTTGTCGCGGAGCGCATTCAGGTCATCGCCCTTCTCGCCGTAGCAGAGAACGACACCCATGCGGCGACCTACGTGAGCCTCTGGCTTTCCGAAGATGCGGATGCGGGTATGATCCTCCTTCAGCGCATCGAGCATGTTGTAGTTCAATGGCTCTGTGCTTTCCTCAGGAGAGAGGATGACGGCAGAACAGCCGATGTGCTCCAGATGGATTCCGGCGATAGGCAAGCCCATCACGGCACGGAAGTGGAGCTCAAACTCGCTCAGGTTGGTGGTGTGACCGAGAGTAACCATACCTGTATCGTGTGGACGAGGACTCAACTCTGAGAAGATGACCTCACCCTGCTTGCTCAGGAAGAACTCTACGCCCCAGAGACCAGCACCGGTCAGCGCCTTGGTTACTTCGCCGGCAATATGCTCAGCCTTCTTCAAAGCCTCCTCTGGAAGCTGGAATGGCTGCCAGCTCTCACGGTAGTCGCCGCCCTTCTGTACGTGTCCGATAGGTGGGCAGAAGAGGGTAGGACCATCCTTCTGGGTTACGGTGAGGAGGGTGAATTCTGAATCGAAGTCGATGAATTCCTCGATGATTACTTCCTTCACGTCGCCACGACCTTCCTCCATCGCTTCCTTGTAAGCCTCCACCAGCTCATCATCGTTGTGAACATAGCTCTGTCCATGACCGCTGGAACTCATCAGAGGCTTTACTACGCATGGGAAACCAATCTCATCGGCTGCGTTCTTGAATTCCTCGAAAGTCTTTGCATAGAAATACTTGGCTGTGCGCAGACCCAGTTCCTTGGCAGCCAGGTCGCGGATGGCACGGCGGTTCATGGTGTAGTTCACGGCACGTGCCGAAGGTACAATCTGAATGCCCTCCTTCTCGAAGTCGAAGAGACGCTCGGTGCGGATAGCTTCAATCTCAGGCACGATGATGTCTGGGTGATGCTTCTCAACCACAGCGGTCAATGCGTCGCCATCGAGCATTGAGAACACTTCTCGCTCGTCGGCTACCTGCATGGCTGGTGCATTGTCGTACTTGTCGCAAGCGATGACATACTGTCCTGCTCGCTTTGCGGCGATGGTAAACTCCTTGCCCAGTTCGCCTGAGCCCAAAAGCATAATCTTCTTCATTTATATGATGTTTAATATTTTATGTCCCTAAAATGAATCACTAATAATTAATCACTAAGTCCGAATTTCTTTCTGATAAATTCTGCGATAAACTTCTCTGTCTCTTCGATTCCCAGATGGCTGCTGTTGATGCAGAGGTCGTAGCTCTCGCTGTGTCCCCACTTCTTGCCGGTATAGTAATCGTAGTAAGAGGCTCGCTGCTCCTCATGGCTTTCGATAAACTTGCGGGCGCTGGCTCTGTCGATGTTCTTTCGCTTGCACACTGCCTTGATGCGGTCGTCGATGTTGGCGGTGATGAAGATGTTGATTACATTCTTGTAATCGCGCAGCACATAGTCGGCGGTTCTGCCCACAAACACGCAGTTGCCCTCATCGGCAGCCTTTCTGATGGCGTCGCTCTGGAACTTGTACAGACCTTCCTGCGAGAAGTCGTTGTGATAGAAGTTGTTGTCGCTCAGGAAAGGCAGATGGGTATGGAAGAGAGACTTGAAGAATCCCTTCTGCTCATCGTTCTGCTCGAAGAATTTCTCAGAGAATCCGCTCTCCTTGGCGGCAAGGTTCAGCAGTTCCCGGTCGTAGCACTTGCAACCGAAATCCTTCGCCAGTCTCTCGGCGATGATATGGCCGCCGCTTCCTATCTGGCGACCTACGTTTATGATAATCTTGGTCATAAGCTTAAAATTTTAGCTGTTAACTGTTAACTGTTAACCATTAACCGTTAACTTTCATATTTTCTTTATGTTGTCTTTTCAACTTGTTCATGTACCATGACATTACGATGGCAGCGATGACTGCGGCTGAGAAATCGGAGATAGGCATACTGTACCATACGCCATCAATATCCCACATCATCGGCAGGAAAGCCAGGAGCGGCAGGAGGATGAGCAACTGTCTCGACAAGGAGAGGAAGATGCTGATCTTCACCTTTCCGATGCACTGGAAGAAGTTGGTGATGACCATCTGGAATCCGATGATCGGGAAGCAGAACATCACCACTCTGATTGCCTTGATGCCCAAGTCTATCAGCGTTTTATCCGTAGTAAAGAGTCTTGCGCAGTAGTAAGGCAGGAACATCGCTATCAGCCAGCCCGTCACCATGATGGCGGTGGCGGCGATGATGCTCAGGTTCAGCACGCGCATCAGTCTATCCAGCTTCTGGGCGCCGTAGTTGTATCCGGCGATAGGCTGCATTCCCTGGTTTACGCCGAACACGAACATCACGAACACCATCGCAATACCGTTGGCTATTCCGTAGGCACCCACGGAGAGGTCGCCTCCGAATTTCACCAGCTGGTTGTTGATGAAGATGACGATGATGCAGGCGCACACGTTCATCAGGAACGGCGAAATGCCGATGGCGAGGATGTTATCCACGAGCTTCCTCTTCAGTTTGTAGATTCCTTTCTTGAAGTGGAGCAGTTCGCTCTTGTTGCTGAAGAGCTTGAACTGCCACATCAGCGCCATCAGCTGCGATAGGATGGTGGCGATGGCGGCACCCTGTATTCCCCATTTGAAGACGAGGATGAAGAGGGCATCCAGTATCACGTTCATTATCACCGTGAAGATGGTGGCGTACATCGCCTGCTTGGGCTTGCTCGCTGCTCGGAGCAGGGCGTTCATGCCGAAATACATGTGGCTCACCACATTGCCCAGCAGGATGATGACCATATACTCATGGGCATAGATGAGCGTCTGGTCGCTGGCTCCGAAGAATCTCAGGATAGGGTCGAGGAAGAGCAGACAGATGATGCTCAGTCCGATACCGATGATGAGATTCAGTGAAATCGTGTTACCCAGAATATTCTGCGCCGTGGCATAATCTTTTTGTCCCAACTTCACGCTGATGGCGGTAGATGCTCCTACGCCCACGCCGGCTCCGAAAGCGGCGGTGAGGTTCATGAAAGGGAAGGTGATGGCGAGACCTGAGATGGCCATGGCTCCTACACCCTGACCGATGAATACGCGGTCAACAATGTTGTAGAGCGAGGCGGCTGTCATCGCAATCATGGCTGGCAGGGCGTACTGAACGAGCAGCTTGCCCACCGGCTTCGTACCTAATTCTAATGTCGCTTGTTTATTTTCCATTTATATCTGTTTTTTCCTCATAGCCGCTCGCTCAGCTTCTTTCAGAAAGCAACTGCGGCGGCTACTTGTCTGCAAAATTACAAAAAATATCTGATACCTTATTATATATATAAGAAAAACTTGCATTTCCCGATAAAAACTTCCCTTTTCTTTTGGCATTCTCGTACAAAAACTGTACTTTTGCAGCTTAGTATAAACAATAATAATCTGATTGGGCAACAGCAGTCAGACGAGAATGTAACAATATAACAATCGTACTACCGATAAATGATGAAAAGATATTTGATGCTTTATGCATTTATTCTGTCCACCTTGACATTGTTGGCTCGCGATGGCAAGGTAACTGGCTTTCTGGAGGCCGATATGGTGTCTTTCCCAGGTGGAAAATGCCAGATGTATCGTCTTTACCTCAAGGATAAAGACCTCGACCATACGCCCTTTTCGGTGAACCGCCCTTCGGAGTTCCTCTCCCAGCGCTCCATCGACCGACGTAAGCGCCAGGGCATTCCTGTAGATCTGACCGACCTTCCCGTGGCTCCGGCTTACGAAAAGCAGGTGGCTGAGGCAGGCATCGAGATTGTGGGGAAGAGCAAGTGGAACAATACGCTGCTCATCCGCATCCATAAGGACAAGGAGCTTCGCAAGCTGGAAGGCCTGGAATTCATCACCAAGAGGAAGAAGGTGTTCCAGGCTCCCGATTCCGTAAGTCAGCGTATGCGCTCGAATGTGCGCAATGGACTGAACGAGTGGAGTCAGGGCGATGGATTCTATGGCGCAGCTGATGCTCAGCTGAAGTCGCTGAACGGCAAAAGACTCCACGAAAGTGGCTATAGAGGCAAGGGAATGATGATAGCCGTATTCGATGGCGGATTCATGAATGTGGATAAGATTCCTGCCCTGCACAGCATCAAGCTGGCGGGTGTGAAGGATTTCGTGGTTCCTGAATCCAAGAATGTCTTCGGAGAGATGGAACATGGCACGATGGTGCTCTCTACGATGGCTGCCAATGCGCCCGATTTCTATGTGGGTGTGGCTCCTGAGGCGCAGTATCTGCTGATAAGATGCGAGGATGAACGCACCGAGAGCCTTGCCGAGGAGGATTACTGGGCAAGTGCTGCGGAATATGCTGACAGCTGTGGCGTGGATGTCATCAATTCTTCGCTCGGCTATCATGGCTTCGATGATTCCTCGATGGATCATCACTATTATGAGCAGGATGGCAACACCGCCCTCATCTCCCGAACCGCATCGATGTGTGCCGACAAAGGAATCGTATGCGTGAACTCTGCCGGAAACGATGGTATGGGTTCCTGGAAGAAAATCAATTTCCCTGCCGATGCCAAGGATATCCTCACGGTGGGTAGCATCAACGAACATGGCATGAATGCTGCCTTCAGTGCCGTAGGACCTACGGCGGACGGCAGAATCAAGCCTGATGTGATGGCCTTCGGAAGTCCTACCTGCGTGATTACGGGCAGGGGCAGCATCATCAATGATAATGGAACTTCGTTTTCCTCTCCGCTGGTAGCGGGTATGGTGGCTTGCCTCTGGCAGGCGCTGCCTGGCAAGACTGCCAAGCAGATCATCAAGCTCGTAAAACTGGCAGGCGATAACCAGCAGCATCCCGACAATGTCTTCGGATACGGTGTGCCTGATTTCTGGAAAGCTTATCAGACGGGAAAAGCGATTAAGTAGTTAATAGTTAATAGTTTATATGGCAAACTTGCTCTGCTAGCTATAAACTATAAACTGTACACTTTAAACTATAGACAGTATGGAACGACTTCGATTGTCCCTTTTTGAATTAAACTCGATAGTCAGCGAAATCATTTCGATGTCCTTACCCGACAGCTATTGGGTGGAAGCGGAACTCTCCGAGGCTCGCGAGGGTTACGGCGGGCACTGCTATCTGGAACTCATCCAGAAGGATGAACGCTCCAATACGCCGATAGCCAAAGCTCATGCCAACTGCTGGCGAAACCGCTGGATGCTCATCAAACCCAATTTCGAGCGAGTGACGGGGCAGCGCATCCATACGGGCATGAAGGTGCTGCTCAAGGTACACGCCCAGTTCCATGAAAACTATGGCTTCTCTTGGATCGTAGATGATATCGACCCCAACTATACGATGGGCGATATGGCTCGCAAGCGGTTGGAAATCATCAATACGCTGAAGGCTGAGGGCGTCTTCGAGCTGCAGAAGGAGCTGGTGCTCCCGATGTTCTGCCAGCGCATCGCCGTGATTTCGAGTGCTACGGCAGCCGGATATGGCGATTTCTGCAATCAGCTTGCCGATAATGATTACGGCTTGCAGTTCACCACCCGCCTCTTTCCTGCCACGATGCAGGGCGAGGGAGTGGAGCAGAGCATCATCGCTGCCCTGGACAGCATCAATGCCGAATATGAGGAGTTTGACTGCGTAGTCATCATCCGTGGCGGTGGTGCTACCAGCGACCTTTCCGGTTTCGACACCCTGGCGCTTGCCGAGAATGTGGCTAACTTCCCGCTGCCTATCATCACGGGTATTGGACACGAGAGGGACGAGAGTGTACTGGATATGATTTCCTTCCAGCGGGTGAAGACACCGACTGCCGCTGCCGCCTTCCTCATCAATCATCTCGCCGAGGTTTATGCCCGGGTGATGGATGCACAGGAAACCATCGTGCAGAACGTGAAGCACCGGTTGCAGGTGGAGAAGATGAGGATCGAGAGATTGAGCAGCACCATCCCCGTGCAGTTCTCGCTGGTGAAGACGAAGCAGGGGGCGTATCTCGACCGTCTGATGACTCGCATTACGACGAACCTGCAGTCGAAGGTTTCGGATGCGCAGCGCCGTTTAGAGATTCTCTCGCAGAATATCCAGCCGGTACTGGAGCGGAAGATGCTCAATGAGAATCATCGACTGCAGCTTCTCCAGCAGCGCATCCAGGCGCAGGATCCGGAGCTGCTGCTGAAGCGTGGCTACAGCATCACGCTGAAAGATGGCAAGAGCATCCGTTCTGCCTCGCAGCTGAAGGCTGGCGACATCATCGAAACGAGATTCGCCGAAGGCAATATTAAATCGGAAGTGAAATAATTCCCCACATGCCCTGAGGCAATAGGAATTTCCCACACGCCCTGAAAGGGCAGAAGCTCCTAGCCCAGGGCAACGCCCTGGGTAATAAAGGACGCAAACCTGTCGCCCTGAAAGGGCAAAAGCTTTAAAATATCCACTGTTAACTGTTAACTCTGTTAACTCCAAAAACAATAAAATTATGGCAAAAGAAGAAATGAAATACGAGCAAGCTGTAAGAGAGCTTGAGCAGATTGTAGAAAGAATGGAGAATGATGAACTGGATATCGATCAGCTCTCCGAGCAGTTGAAGCGTGCCAAAACCTTGGTGAAGCTCTGCAAGGACAAACTCACCAAGACCGATGAGGAAATCAAAAAGCTTCTCAGCGAGGATTGATTCCGCTTCAAGTAACGGCGCAAGAACGAAAAAGTACCCATAAAATGGTAAAATAATGCCTCAAAACGGCAGAAATACGTAAAATAATAACGTTTCTACTAAATTTATCGCAAAATAGTTGCAGATTAATAGAATATTTTGTACTTTTGCATTCAAAATATTAGTAGAACATTAAAAAATAAGATGTTATGAAAGACTTAGATTGGTCTAATTTGTCATTTGGCTATCGCCAGACTGACTACAATGTTCGCTGTTACTATCGCGACGGCAAATGGGGCGAAATAGAAGTTTGCTCTGATGAGTATTTGAAATTGCACATGGCTGCAACCTGTCTGCACTATGGTCAGGAGGCATTCGAGGGTCTGAAGGCTTATCGTTGCCCAGACGGCAAGGTGCGCGTGTTCCGTATGGACGAGAACGCTGCCCGTCTGCAGAGCACATGCCGTGGTATCCTGATGCCAGAGGTGCCTACAGAAATGTTCGAGGAAATGGTGAAGAAGGTGGTTCGCCTCAACCAGGAGTGGATTCCTACCTACGAGAGTGGTGCTACGCTCTATATCCGTCCTTTGCTCATCGGTACAAGTCCTCAGGTGGGTGTGCATCCTTCTAAGGAGTATTGCTTCCTCATTTTCGTAACCCCAGTAGGTCCATACTTCAAGGGTGGATTCTCTACCAACCCATACGTCATCATCCGTGATTTCGACCGCTCTGCTCCTCTCGGAACAGGTATCTATAAGGTAGGTGGCAACTATGCTGCTTCTCTCAGAGCCAACAATATCGCTCACGAGAAGGGGTATGCCTGCGAGTTCTATCTCGATGCCAAGGAGAAGAAATACATGGATGAGTGTGGTGCTGCCAACTTCTTCGGTATCAAGAACAATACATACGTTACTCCTAAGAGTACATCCATCCTCCCATCTATCACCAACAAGAGCTTGATGCAGCTGGCTGAGGATCTCGGTATGAAGGTAGAGCGCCGTCAGATTCCTGAGGATGAGTTGGATACATTCGAGGAGGCTGGTGCTTGCGGTACTGCTGCCGTAATCAGCCCTATCAGCTACATTGATGACCTGGATACAGGCAAGCGCTACAACTTCGGTGAGAAGCCAGGTCCTGTCTCTAAGCATCTGTATGATACCCTCCGTGGCATTCAGTATGGTACTGTAGAGGACAAGCACGGTTGGACAACCGTAGTTATTGAGTAAAAACCAATAAGAGATAATATTAAGTTCTGAGCACTTTGAGGAGTTTTCGCTTCTTGGAGTGCTTTTTTTATGTTTTTCCCTTGGAGTTTCATAAAAATATCGTATCTTTGCCCACAGAAAATATAACTTCTTAAAAGAAAGAGGATATGAGTCCTAAATTCAAAGAATTAAATGGGTTTGTGTTCAAGATTTATTCCAATGAGGAAAAAAGAATGCATATTCATATCATAAAGGCCGAAAATGAAGCTAAGTATTGGCTTGAGCCAGAGATCGAACTAGCAGAAAACTTCGGATTTAATAGTAGGAATTAAGTTTTATAGAAAAAATACTTCAAGAATATGGAGACGATTTTAAAATCAAATTCGCAAGACACACAGGTAAGCGTCTTGATGATAAATGATAAAGGCATTATGCTTTCTGTGAAAGGAAACGATTATTTTATATCTTATAATCGGATTCCTTGGATGAAGAATGCATGTATTTCTGATGCTCTTGATGTACAGATGAGTGGAAGAAACGCTATAGAGTGGCCTAAACTTGATGTCGATTTAGAAATTGAGAGTCTAAAACATCCTGAGCGTTATCCTCTTATTATGAAGAGAAATGAACTGGAAGTTTTATAGTGGGGGTTAACAGGGTTAACAGTTAACAGTCGATTTTTCGATAGTCCCCCTCGCGTACCTTATTATATTATAATATATATATACTTCTTTTTATAGATATGGGGTGGGGACCATGCATTTTTCGGCTGTTAACTGTTAACCTGTTAACCCTCCCCATTTTTTAAGCCAACTCTATGCTTCTGGATAGAGAACTCATAGAGTTGGGGGATAAGAAACTATCACTTAGCTTCTTTAACACTTTCCGGGCTTCATAGATGGCAAGGATCGGTCATCTATTAAGCCTCCAGCTTGCCATCTATTAAGCCTCTTTTTAGTCGTATTTCCCTTTATCTCGTAACGGGGAATACGTAGTATTCTCTATCTACATCGAAATCAAGCACCCACTGGTCAACGATGATATTGTCATCCAGCGCCTTGATTTCTACAGTATGATAGCCGTCGAGCAGGGTTACGTAGAAGCTCTTGAGCGCCTGTCCGCGCCAATGATTCATCTTCCATTCCTTGGAGTTGTAATCCTCCTTCATCTGGCAGATTACCGGCTCTGCACCGTCGATGCTCACGCTTACCCGCATATTCTTCTCGTATGGCAGATAGCTCGGGATGGTGGCGAGGGTGAATCTCGCGTCTCCTATGCTGCTGCTTACGAATCTGTATCTCAGGATGGCTCCCTTTGGCAGCTTCACGGCGTTGCTGCTATGACCCAGCAGCGGTTTCAGCTGGATCTTCTCCGCAGTTCCATTTTTGGCAGCAGGTGCCTGGAAGGCATTCGTCCAGTCGTATGCATTCTTGGCGGTGATGTTCTTGGTGAATGTCACCAGCGGCTGGAGATCTTGATTTCTGTCGAAGGCATCCTGCATCAGAAGCTTGATATCCTTGGCAGGTAGGGTGCCCGGCAACTGCGGAGCCTGCATTTCTGCTCCATCTGTAGCGATGATGCTGCTCCATTTGCCTTTGCCCAGCTTCAGATAGTAGGCGTTGAGCTGCTTCAGGGTGTTGAAGGCATTGAGGCTCACGGCAGCCGAAGCCTTGGCTTCATCATCATTCGGGAACAGTCCCGGACGGGCGATGTCTCTGGCTTCCTGTGCCTCCAGCTCCTTTTCGGCGATGAGGGCAGCAGAGAAGATAGGATATTTCACGATTTCGAAGAAACCGTCTCGCTGATCGGCAGGAAGGGTTCTTTCCAGATTGGCAGTCTTGGTCTTCAGCAGGTCGTAGGCGTAGAGATAGCGCTCCAGCTCATTGCCGAATTCGCCCGAATGAAACTTTGTATCGCCGTATGGCATTGCCATGAAGGCTGGCTGTCGGATACTGGTCAGGCGATAGTATTCCTCCATCAGAGGCTTGATTTTCTTGGCTGCCACGTTGCCGAAGAGACTGCCGAGCCAGTTCTGCAGGTAGCTGCTGATGCCTCCCTGCAGCGCCTCGCTGTTCCAGGCGAGATCTGAAATCATGGCAAGCTGCAGCGAAACCATCTTCGGATTGGTTACGTTGGCAATCCATGCGCAGTCTTCATCATGATGCATCTCCGAGCGATGGGATTTCTCCCGGTGCTCCGACTTGGTTTCCAGATAATCTCTGTTGTTGAGCATCTCGAGCACCAGGGCAGGGGAAACATTCTCCAACTGCATCTGGTTGCCGGCACAGATCATCTTCACGTTCTCCAGGGTCTTCTTATGCTTTTTCTTGTGTTTCTTGCCGGTGATTTCCGTCACCTTGTAGTTTTCGGCAATGCAGATGTCGAAGCTATCCACCACCGCCTTGTTGTAGGCAGCCTCGTGCTTGCCGTCCACCTGCCAGAGGGTGTTGGCTCTCAGTCGCAGCATCAGTCGCGCCAGCTGACTGTAGTTCTTCTGATTCATCCACTTGCTTCCGTTCAGGGCAAGACCTCTGAATTCGATTCTCGGGATTTCTATCTTCTCCGTTCCCACCTGGGTAGAGAGATTCTGACGTGTCTGTGGCTTCAGGTCGTTCCATCCTGCCATAGGTGAAACGCCAGCCATGCGCGAGAGTTCCATGATGGCGTAGGCAGTGCCTCGGGCGTCGCTTCCTATCACGATGATCTTACCCTTTCGGGTTCCGATGTAGAAAGCATCCTTGGCTGTGATGAACTTGTGGAGAGGAGCGCCGAGCTTTTCTACGGCAGAAAACTCCTTGTTGGTGAGCAGGTTGAGCTGGTAAATCTGGATGTTGGCACTGGCTTTCTCCTTCGCCTCGTTGCCGGTTACAGCCTTCATGTCGTTGGAAAACATCCTGAGGGCAATCTTCACTACAGGCGAAGTGGTGGCGTTGATAGAGTAGCTTACCTTGCCCGAAGCATCCGCCCAGTTGATGCTGGTAGCTGCAGTCACATTCTCTTTCTTCTTACTCTTGCTGAAGGTTTCAGCACCTGCCTGCTGCACGGAAAGACAAGCCAGGGAAAGGGCGAAACCTACTATGATTTTCTTATAATTCATTTTTATTCAGTTTTGTCGTTTTGAAGGTGGAGGGGGAATCCGAAGTTCCTGATGTCGCTTCATCATCTTCTCCAATCTGCAAAGATACATAAAAGTGTTTAATAACTGAAATTATTTAGTTTTTATTTGCTTATTACATTATTTATTGTTACTTTTGCACCAAACAAAAAAATAATTATGACATTATATCCAAAATTAATTGAAGAGGCTCTTGCTACTGTCATCTATCCCGGTACCAAGAAGAACCTTATAGAGAGTGAAATGCTGGCAGATACGCCTAGCATCAATGGTATGAAGGTGAAGGTGGTTCTGCTCTTCCCTAGAGATACCGATCCCTTCCTGAAGAGTACGGTGAAGGCAGCTGAAGCTGCCATCCATTATCATATCTCCAAGGAGGTAGAGGTGGAGATCGTTACTGAGTTCAAGTCGGCTCCTCGTCCTGAAGTAGGAAAAATGCTTCCTCAGGTGAAGAACGTCATCGCTGTAAGCTCTGGTAAGGGTGGAGTCGGTAAGAGTACGGTTTCTGCCAATCTTGCCATCGCACTTGCCAAGTTGGGTTACAAGGTGGGCTTGCTCGATACCGATATCTTCGGTCCTTCCATGCCAAAGATGTTCGGTGTAGAGGAAGAACGTCCTTATTCAGTTCACAAGGATGGCAGAGATCTCATCGAACCAGTCGAGAAATATGGCGTGAAGCTCCTGAGTATCGGTTTCTTCGTAAGTCCTACCACGGCTACCTTGTGGCGTGGCGGTATGGCTTGCTCTGCCCTGAAGCAGCTGATTGCCGATGCTGACTGGGGTGAGTTGGATTACTTCATCCTCGATACTCCTCCTGGCACCAGTGACATTCATCTTACCCTGCTCCAGACACTCGCCATCACGGGTGCGGTGATCGTAAGTACTCCTCAGCAGGTGGCGCTTGCCGATGCAAGAAAGGGTATTGACATGTATCAGAATGATAAGGTGAATGTACCTATCCTCGGTCTTATCGAGAACATGGCTTACTTTACTCCTGCCGAGTTGCCGGAGAACAAGTATTATATTTTCGGTAAGGAGGGTTGCAAGAACCTGGCCAAGGAGATGAATGTGCCATTGCTTGCCCAGATTCCTATCGTGCAGAGCATCTGCGAGGGTGGTGATGATGGTGCGCCTGCTGCTACCAAGGTTGATTCTATTACCGGTCAGGCTTTCCTGAGCCTCGCCCAGAGCATCGTGACGGTAGTGAACCGCAGAAATGCGGAGAAGGCTCCAACCAAGATTGTCAGTACGCATTAATAGTCCCCGTACGCCCTTTCAGGGCGTATGGGGCTATCAGGGCGTATGGGGCTAGCTTTTTTCTATCAGGGGTTAACAGGTTAACAGTTAACAGCTGTTTTTTGTATGGTCAACCCCTGCTTCTTGAATTCTAGCTCTTGATTCTTTAGCCACCGGAAGCTCTTGATTCTTTGCCTCCAGAAGCTCTTCTGCCTCATCCTCTTCTTCTGCAACTTCGGCTGTAAGATTGGCCTTGAGTCTTGCTGAGCGCAACTGCTGCCTGAAAACCAGGCAGGTAGCGAGGAAATATACGCCCGTCTGTATCCAGAGCGCTCTGAACTCCGGCAGAATATCGGCAAGAGATGCACCCATGCTGCTGATTCTCAGGAATCCTCTGATACCGAAGGTAGATGGGAAAACCCAGGCAAATCCCTGCCAGAAGGCTGGAATATTGCTCTGTGGCCACGAAATACCCGTCATGAAGAGCAATGGCACAGAGGTGAAAACCACCAGAAGCATTACATTCTCACGGTATCTTACCAGGCACGATAGCATCAATCCGAAGAATACACACGACAGAATATAAGGTAGGAGGAAACCCAGAATGGTGGTCCAGGTTACCATGCTGACAAATCCGAAAAGTTTCGGAACCACCAGCGTCAGGTACATTCCCATCACGGCGTAAACCATGAAATAAACCATCGACTTTCCGAATACAATTCGGAAAATGCCGCCATAATGCTCGCTTACCGGTATCAGTTCGTGGTTTCTGTTCAGCTCTCTCGATGTTCCTGCTGCCATTCCGATACCCAGCAGCATGGTTTGCTGCAGAATGAGTACCAGTACACCCGGAAGAATCGCATTACCATATCCCCCGGTGGTATTGAATATCGGAACTTCATCGAATTCCAGCGGATGGGCGGTTATTTCATCATCCCGATCCGTGAATCCTCCTCCCTTCGAAATCTGGATTCCCGAGTTGATCTGGCTCGCCACACCCTGCGCGGTCTGGAAAATCGCCTTATAGGTCAGCATCAGACTCATATCGCAATATACGCCCACATGCGCCTGTTCACCACGATTCAGCTTGGTGTCGAAATCGGCTGGAATATAGACGATTCCGTGCACCGCCTGCCTTTGCACCAGCTGCTTTGCCTCGTCGAGACTGTTGCAGTAATAGGTGGCCTTGACATCCGGAGAAGCATCGTAATCGCGGATAAACTCGCGGGAAGTATGGCTGTGGCTCAGGTCAACAATCGCCGTATCCACCTCTCTCACCACCTCGTTGTTGTAAATCCACGAGTAGAGCAGCGGATAGCCCAGCGGTACCAGGATGCAGAAGATGAGCACACCCTCATCGCGGAACACATTGCGCATCTCCGTCTTCCAGATGAAGCACATATCCCAGATTCCATTGATGATCTTATATAATAAACTACTTTTCTTCATTATGGTAGGTATTTATATACTAACATTGCCTTCTTGATATTCCAGACGGTGAGCATTGGCAGGGCACAGAAGAGTACCATCGCGCCCCAGTGGAGCACAGCATCGCTCATCGGGAAACCATTGAAGATGTTCATCTGGTAAATCATATAATAGTGGCGCATAGGGTAGAGCTGTCCGATGGCCTGGATTGGCGAATCCATGGAGAAGAGTGGATAGGTGGCTCCGCAGATGGAGAAACTCACCACACCCCAAAGCGAACAGATACTCATCGACATGCGCAGGGAAGGCATCAGTCCGAAGGCAAAGATACCGAAGCACTGGCAGGACAATACGCTCAGAATGCCCAGCAGTATGATGGGTGCTGCACCTCCCGGATGCGGGAATCCCAATACATAATAGATGTAGAACTCGAAGAGCAGGAAGATGCTCAGGAAGATGAGCGTCTGAGGCAACATCTTACCCGCGATGGCGAGATAAGGATTGTTGTTCGCCATTCGCATCCAGTCTCTGGCTCTGTTGAACTTCAGTTCTGTTCCGATGGAATAAGGGGTGATCAGGAAGATGAACAGCATGATGAGGCCCGGCACCATCACGCTCGACAGATAATAGTTGTAGTTGGCGTAAGGGTTGCCTATCATGTGCAGATCCACGGCGATGGGCTGCAGGAAGGTCATGATTTCATCGTTCGTCTTTCCCAGTGCCGACAGCTTCGCCATTCCGGCTGCAGCTCCTCCCAGGGTGGAAATGGTCTTCAGATCGCGGAAGAGCAGGGAGCCTGCTGCCAGCGAAACGCTGCTGTAGTAGAAGGAAATCTTCGGCTGTCGGGAAGCCATCAGTCCTGCCTCCGTTCCGTTAGGAATCACCAGAAAGGCGTAGATCTCGTTCTTCTGGATAGCATGTCTTGCCTCGGCAATGTTCTCATAGTGAGCCACCACCTTGGTGGTCTGGAAAGCGTCGAGCTTATGTACCAGCTGGCGGGAGGTATGAGAATTGTCCTGGTCAACGATGCCCACAGGCATGTCGGTAGGCACACCTCCCTGCATCAGGGTAGTGAAGAAGATCACCACCACGATGGGGAAGATGACCATGCAGAAGAGATAGATGGGATTCTTCCGCATGATGCCGCACTCTCTACGGGCAATATGATATAATTTCTTGAACATTGAAAATCTCAAAGTTATTTAATGATGAGTGACATTCCCGGGCGCAATCCCTCCAGCTTGGTGATAGGACGTGCCTTCACCTCGAAAGTCTTGCGGTCGTAGTCGCCATTATCCTTGGTTGCCTTCCAGGTAGCGTATGAACCCTGGTCTTTCAGGTAGTAAACCTTCATCTTGATTTCCTTGTTGAAGGCAGGAACGAAAGCGGTGAACTCATCGCCCTTGTTCAATCCCTGGAGGTGATCCTCGCGAACATTGAAGGTTCCCCACATATCGCTCATGATAGAGATGCTCATGATAGGAGAACCGAGACCCACCAGCTCGCCTACCTTAGGATAGACATTGCTGACCTCGCCTTCGCACTGGGCCACCTGAACGGTCTCCTTCAAGAGATTCTTCACTACATCTACAGCGCTCTTGGAAGCCTGTGTGTTGTTGGCTGCCATGCGCTTCTCCTGCTCGCGGGCACCATTCTTCGCCATCTCATACTGGCTCTTGGCTGCAGCCACCTGAGCCTCTGTAGCCTTGTAGGCAGCAAATGCTTCGTCGCGCTTCTGACCGCTGATCACGCCGTCGTTATAGAGGTTCTGCATGCGGTCGTAAGTCTTCTTGGCAATGGTTGCTGCTGCTTCTGCCTGCTGAACCAGCTGGAAGGCACCCTGAATCTGCTCCTTGCGCGCACCGGCATCGGTAAGATCCTTCATGGCCTCTGCTGCGGCATTGGTTGCCTGGAGCATCTGCTCCTGCGATTTCATCTCCGGAACTTCGAGGATGGCGAGGGTGTCGCCCACGTGGACGTAATCGCCCTCCTTGACTCTCAGTTCTACGATGCGGCCTGGCAACTTGCAGGATACTCTGTATTCTGATACTTCTACCTCGCCCTGGATGGTGTCGTCCTTCTGCTCAAGCGTGAAGAAGCCAATGATTCCCACGAGTATGACAACTGCCGTAAAACCGATAACGGCAAGCAGTATATTGTTATGCTGTGATTTCTTAGACATGTTTTTATCTGAATTTGAATTTTGAAAAATGTTTCTATTGTTATTGCAGAATACCGAGCGCCTTGTTGAGCCCTACCTGTGTCAGTTTCACGTCGATTTCCGCATCGATCTTCTGGCTCTGTGCCTGCTGCCAGGCAGTCTGGGCTGCCATCACATCAGTTACCTCCATCACTCCTTCCTTGAATCCTAGGTTGGCGCATCTTAGGTTCTCGTTGGCGCTGTCAATGTTCTTGATGGCCATGTTAAGCTTCTTCTCAGCTTCCTTCACCTTGAACTGGCTCTGGGTAATCTGGAGATGGATCTTCTCGCGGGTATCGTCGAGGTTCATCTGGGCAATGTTGGTGGCTGCCTTGGATGCACGCACCTTATAGGCACCGTCAAACCAGTTCCATACCGGAACCTGCACGATGACACCAATATTCCATACACCGGTAAACTTCTTCTGGAAACCATTGAATACATTTGGATTCGAAATGGTGTAGCCGCCGGTCAATGCCACATGAGGCAGATAGACGGCGCGAACCAGATTGGTGGCTTGCTTGGAAATATCGACCGTGTTCTGGAGCATGCGCAATTCCGGACGGGTATTCATCGCAGAATCAGAAGCGGCTACTCGCTGCTGCTCTGTATCTACAGGAGTTCCCGAAAGAGCCAGTGTCTCCTTGTCTTCATCGGCAAGAGTCACTTCCTGGTTCATCGGAATGCCGCAAAGCTGACAGAGAAGCATCTTGGAGAGCACCAGACCGTCTTCTGCCTGGGTAATCTTCATCTCCGCCTCGTTCACCTTTACATCTACCTTCAGGCCATCTGCCTTGGTGGCTACGCCCTGCTGAATCATCTTGTGAACATCGTCGTTGAGCTTTTTCACCAGGTCTCTGTAGCTGGTGGCGAGCTTGTACTTCTGCTTCAGCGAAACGGCAAGCCAGTAAGCCTGGTCTATGCTGTAGAGGGTCTTCTGGGTCTGCATGTCGAGATCATTGTCGGCTATCTGCTCACCGATGTCTGCAATCTTGTTGGCTGCCAGGATGGCGCCGCCCATATAGATAGGCTGGCGGAGCATCACGCTACCAGCCCACATGTTGCGGGTGTCGGTGCGGAAAGCATCCACCACGCTCTGTCCGATGGCATTGCCCTGCTGCTGGATAACGCTTCCTTTCTCGTTGAGCAATCCTCCGATTTTCTGTGCCTGTTCAGGGGTGAGCATTCCCTTGCTTACCAAATCGGCCATCACGTCGTTGGCATTGCCGGTGATTCCACCAACGATATTGGAACCTAAATTACTGAATGCTGACTTCTGACCGTCATTGAGCAAAGAGATCTCCTTGCTGAACCATTCATATCCGCCCATGGCATCTACCTTTGGCAAATATTTCGTGCGCGCCGATTTCTTCAGGTTGGTCGCCACGTCCTTCTTGAGCTTAGAGGCATTGATCTGCTTGTTGTTGCGTAGCGCCATCGCACGACAACTGTCGAGGTTCAGAACCATCGTTTGAGCCTCGGCTGCAGTCATTGCTCCCATCAGCATGATAAGAGTTAATATTTTTTTCATTCCTTTACTATAATATTATAATATCGGTGCAAATTTATGGAAATATTCGCAAACCACAAAGGATTTTTTATTATCAAATCTTTAAGAATCGAAAAATACCTTACATTATGGAAAAATGGAACATTCTTCTATTCAAATTCAACAACGATTTCTCCTTCCCAGTCGGGATTTACGGTGAATCCTAATCCTCCTTTCCCTGGATCATCATCTTCTTTCTGGTCGGGGTCGGAGATAGTATGGTCTTTGATGCTGATATTGGTCTGGGTGATGTTGTTGCATTTCACCGGGACGACTTCCTTGGAATATTCCTTGATGCTCTGAGCATCTGCATCCAGGATGTTGATGGTCATTTTCAACCCCTTATTCTCTTCGCGTGGGAAGGTATAGACCGAATAATCCCTTTTGCCTTCCTGAAGCTTGAAGCTTTCGGTCTGCCGGCTCTGCACGCATCCATAACCCGTTACGGCGTCAAGGGTACTGCTGCCTCCGGTATAGTAAAACTTGATGCTGTGCGCCTCGGCTGGGATGGTGGCGTCGGTAATATGGACCTTAAACTGTGCCACGGCTCTTTTCAGCAGGATGTAGTCATCTGTATCTTCTCCATCTATCACATTGAAAGTGCCGTAATAGAAGAAGGTATCGGTCATCTTGTTCTTGTAGAATTTCACTTTCTCAGGGGAACTGATCGTACAGTTTCCGCTTCCGTTATGGCCGATGGCAACCATTCGGTATTTTCCCGCATCCAGATTAATCCCGATATCTTCGTAGCCATCTTCTGCTTTCAGATTCAGGGTCTTCACCTTTTCCTCTCCATCAAAAATGGCGATGGATAGTCGGGAGCAGTAATCTTCCAGAGGCTTTCCCTCTACTTCCTTATCTCCTTCATCCAATCCGTCTTCATCTCCTTCATCCAATCCTTCCTCATCTTCTTCTCCGCTTCTTGTTCCCGTAGAATTGTTTTTTGCCACGGACGCATGGATGATTACGTTGGCGTTTGCGTCATGTGAATTGGTACCCGAATCATCGAGTGCAAACTTTTCGCATGAAGTAAGCGTAGCTACCAGCATCAGCAAGAGGGATGCCAGCCAGACATAGGTCTTCTTCTTCATATCACTAAGTTTTTAGTTTGCTTTCTATGCGTGGTGCAAGACGTTTTCTTGCGCATGAAAGTCGCAGCAAATATACGCTTTTTCTGCGAAAATGGCAAGGATATTTAAAAAAGAATGCATATTTTTGGCTAATTATCTGTTTTTTCGTATATTTGCACCCGTTTTTTCAGCGAGATGAATTATTTGTATCTGTATATAATAAGGTACGCGCGTGAGAAATGGGTAAATATGTTATGGTATTTACATGAAAAGGAATTGGATTTAAATAATAAGGAACAAGATATATTTATGGATAAGAAGATAAAAGCATTGTTTTTCGACATCGACGGCACGTTGGTGAGTTTCAAGTCTCACAGGATTCCGCAGAGTACTGTGGATGCTTTGGAGCAGGCTAAGAAGAATGGGGTAGAGGTGTATATTTCTACGGGACGCCCTAAGCAGATTATCAATAACCTCGGTCAGATAGAGCATCTCATTGATGGTTACATCACAGCCAATGGTGCCCGCTGCTTTGTGGAGGATACGCTGGTGAGCCAGCACGCCATCCTTCCTTCAGACGTGAAGAAAATCATCGAGGCTGCTGATAGAGACAACTATCCTGCCATCGTGGTAAGCGAGAGCCGTTTTGCCATTCATCATTATACCGACGAGGTTTATGAAATCTTCTGCAAGGGATTGGGAGTAGATAGCAGCGTTTTTGTTACTGATCTCAATCGTTTGGGCGATGAGGCCATCTTGCAGGTCACTCCTTTCTGCACCGTAGAGCAGGAAGCGCTCCTGATGCCTACGCTCGAAAACTGCACTTCCGGCAGATGGCATCCTGCCTTTACCGACATCACGGCGCGTGGAGCCGACAAGGGAAAGGGACTCCAGGCAATGGCTGATTATCTCGGCTTGAACATTGAAGAGACCATGGCTTTCGGCGATGGCGGCAACGACATCTCTATCATCAAGAAGGCAGGTGTAGGTGTAGCAATGGGCAATGCTGGTGATGAATTGAAGCAGGTAGCCGATTACATTACGACTCATGTGGATGAGGATGGAGTGAAGAATGCCCTCATCAAGTATGGTGTGATTGCTGAAAACTAACATTTTGTTGTCTTTAGTCATAAAAATCTGTCTAAAAGTTGGGAAATATACAGAAAATATACAAAAGGAATAAGAAAATAGCTTTTTAATAGCATTTTGTTAGCTAAAAATTTGTTTATTTTATAAAAAGTATGTATCTTTGCACCCGATATTTGTAAGTTGTTTAATTTAAGAGAGAGAAATTATGACAAAAAGACTAACCATGTTAATGGGGGGGCTTGTTCTTTCAACAGGAATGGCTCTCGCACAGACTACTGTTACAGGTAAGGTTGTTTCTCAGGAAGACGGTGAGCCAGTGATTGGCGCCTCTGTAAGAATTGTAGGAACTAAGACTGGAACAGCGACTGATGTCGATGGTAATTTTACGCTTCCTAATGCCAGCAAGGATGCTGTCTTGGAAATCAGTTACCTCGGTATGCAGACCAAAACTATGAAAGCATCTGCTAAGATGAAGATCATTTTGGTTTCTGATGCAAGAAATCTTGACGAGGTGGTTGTTACTGCCTTGGGTATGAAACGCTCAGAGAAAACTTTGGGTTATGCTGCCAGTACAGCCAACGCTTCTGAGTTGACTGTGGCTAAGTCTGGTTCCCTGATGAGTGGTCTTCAGGGTAAGATGGCTGGTGTGCAGATTTCTGGTGGTGGTGTTACAGGTACCTCTCAGAAAGTCGTAATTCGTGGTATTTCTTCTGTTTCTAGCAACAACCCATTGTATATTGTTGATGGTGTGCCTATCAACAATGACCGTTTGGGTGATAACTCTGTTGACTTTGGTAGTGGTGCAGGCGACATCAACCCAGAAGATATTGAATCGGTAACTGTATTGAAGGGTGCTTCTGCTACCGCTCTTTATGGTTCCCGTGCAGCCAATGGTGTTATTATGATTACTACAAAGAAGCCACAGGGTGATAAGAAGGCTTCTATCACTTACGATGGTTCTTTGACATTTACTGATGTGCTTCGTGTGCCAATGACTCAGAATCTCTTTGGTCAAGGTTGGGGTTCCTGGTCTAATGAGGAGAACGGTTCTTGGGGACCTCGCCTCGATGGTCGTGAGCACTGGTATGGTTCTACCGGTCTTTCTAACGGCGAGACTTTAACCAAGCCTTTTTCTTATGTTAAGAACAATATCCGTGACTTCTATCAGGTAGGTAAGGAATGGAACAACAACGTATCTCTCCGCTATGGTGATGAGAAAGTAGGTATTGTTGCATCTTACGGTAATGTAAGTTCTAATGGTATTACTCCTAACAATGGTGATACTTACTATCGTAATACCTTCTCACTCCGTGGTTACGCCAATATCGACAGATTCCATCTGGACATGTCCCTGAACTATGTTCGCAAGGATATGCGCCGTTCTCGTGATATGTATATGGAGTTGCTTCAGGGTGCTTCTGATGTTCGTTTCACAGATATGAAGGATTACAACCTTGAGCGTAACAATGTAGATAACTACTATACATTGTATGCTACCAACCCATATTATATGGTAGATAACTTCTATTCTACTTACCAGGACGACCGTATTTATGGTAAGCTGGAGTTGTCATACGATATTACCAAGGATATCAAGGTAATTGGCCGTTTCGGTGGTGATTATACCAATTATAAGACCGAGCGCATCGAACCACGTATTCTTTATACCGAGGGTTCTTATCAGGCAAATGGTAATGGTACAACTGTAGGTAACCAGGGTTACTATTCTAAGTATCGTTCTCAGCGTGGACAGATTGATGCCAGCCTCTTATTGACCGGTAATCATACTTTCGGTGATTTCTCGGTAGGTGCAACCTTAGGTTGGAACTTGAACCAGAGAAATTATGATAATGTAGGTGGTTATAATGAGCAGTTGGATATTCCAGGTTGGAATTCCTTGAGTAATACATCTTCCTATTCTATTACAGATACAGACTCATGGAATAGAAGATTGTTGGGTCTTTTGGGACAGGTTGAATTAGGTTATAAGGATTGGGCATTCTTGAACCTCTCTGCCCGTAACGACTGGTCTTCTACTCTTCCTATGGGAGATAACAGCTTCTTCTATGGCGGTGCCAATGTGTCTGTGCTTCTGAATCAGGCTATTCCTGCTTTGAAGAATGTCAAGCAGATCGACTTGTTGAAGGTTCGTGCAGCTATAGGTCAGACAGGTAATGATGCAAATGTGTATATGACCAATTCATATTATGTACCAGCTCAGTATTACTATACTTATTTGCCAATTTCCGGTGTTTCTGGTTTGACAGAGTATAACCGTTTGCCAAATAAGTCATTGAAGCCTGAGATTACAACTGAGTATGAGCTTGGTTTGAGCGGTACATTCTTTGGCAACCGTTTGAGCTTCGATGTGGCTTACTATGATCGTACGACCAAGAATCAGATTATCTCTGCTACTTTGGCTCCTGAGACAGGTTATACTTCTAACACCCGTAATGTAGGTAAACTTCAGAACAAGGGTATTGAGGCGATGGTTAATTTTACTCCTATCCGTACCAAGGATTGGGAGTGGAGTGTAGGTGCTACATACGCTAAGAACTGGAGTAAGGTGAAGGAACTTTGGGATGGTCTTGATGAATATACCATTCCTGTAGGTACTACAAGTACTGGCTTGTATTCTTCTATGCGTGGTGTATCTTACGTATTGAAGGTTGGCGAGCCTATCGGTATCTTCAAGTTGCCAGCAACACAGAAGGTAACAGATAAAAACAGTCCATATTATGGTTATAGAATCGTAAATGGTAATGGTTTCTTGCAGGCTAGTACTACAGACTATGATTATCTCGGATCTTCTCAGCCAGATTTCGTAATGGGCTTCACCACACATCTGAAGTGGAAGAACTTGAGTCTTGCTGCAACGGGCGACTGGCATAAGGGTGGATTGATGTATTCTGAGACATCTTATATTACTCACTTCAATGGTAACTCTACAGAGACCGTATTCAATGAGCGTGATGCTTTTGTTTATCCTCATTCTGTAAAGATTGTTGGTGGAGAGTATGTCGAGAATAATATTCCAGTTGCTTCCAACTATATGAATTATGTTCAGGGTAACTATAGCTACAACCCGGAGGTGCGTCGTGATTTCGTTGTAAGCCGTTCTTACTTCAAACTTCGTGAGTTGGCTTTGACATACGATTTTCCTAAGACAATCACAAGCGCATTGAAGATGCAGAAGTTGTCTTTGAGTCTCGTTGGCCACAACTTGTTGCTCATCACTCCAAAGCATCAGAATTATATCGACCCAGAGTCTTCTAACTTTGGTAATGATATCAGCTCTGAGTTTGGTGAGACTATGGGTTCTGTGTCAACTCGCAACTATGGTATTAACTTGAAGGTTGTATTTTAATTAAAGGAGATTTCTTATATGAAAAGATATAAATTTTTAAGCGCAGCATTGCTGGGAGCCGTCTTGACAATGGGTACTGTTACTTCTTGTAGCGATTCTGGCTATTTGGATATCAACTACAACCCTAACTATCCTTCTACAGCTTCCTACAAGCAGTTGCTTCCGGCTGCCGAAGGTTCTATCGTAGCTGTCAGTGGTCTTTATCAGCAAATTACTGGTGACTTCTGGTGCCAGTATGTAACACAGGGTAATAGTACAAACCAGTATAATACATTGGCTAACTATGCTGTAACAACATCAGGTTCTATTCCTCCTGTTACTACGGTTTGGCAGAATACATATGCCAACAGTCTGGAAGATTTAAAGCTGGCTTTGGCTTCTGCTGAAGAAAGTAAGGCTTGGAACTATTGGATGGTTGCCAAGATTCTTCAGGCCTATAATTTCTTGGTATTGACTGATACTTATGGCGATATTCCGTTTACAGGTGCTCTTGATATTGAGAACAATCCACATGCTGCATTCGATGATAGCAAAACCGTAGTTTATCCAGGTATCCTGGAGATGCTGGATGCTGCCATTGCCAAACTCGATGATGCTAAAGCTGCAGAAAAAGCTTCACCTTTAGGTGTTGTTGACTGTTTCTTGGGAGGCAGTATGGATAGCTGGGCAGGCTTTGCAAAGAGTTTGAAGTTGAAGATGTATCTCAAAGATTTCGACGCTCATAAATCTGATATTCAGGCTTTGCTTAGTGCAGGTGGTCTTTTGGAGCAGGATTGTGCTTGGGTAAATTGGGAAGATGGCGCTAATAAGGGTAATCCTCTTTATGAGTTTAATATCCGTCAGTTGAATACTACTGAGAATATTCGTGCTTGTCATACTTTCTTGGAGTATCTTTTGGATAAGAAGGATCCTCGTATCATCAAGTTGTATGAGGTAACTGCTAATGCCAAAAAAACTCTCGGCTATTCTTCTGATGAGGAACTGATTGCTCACATGGATGAATGCTATGAGGGTCTTCCTTGTGGAACAAAACCAAATACTGATGAAACTACAGAGGGTGGCATTGCAATCTCTAAGTCTTCTCGTATGAAACAGGCTTATAATGATGCTGTCTATCTGATGAACGAGGCTGAATGCGAATTGATGATTGCTGAGGCTTATGCTCGTTTGGGTAATGCTGAAAAGGCTGAGGAATATTATAATAAGGGTGTTCTTGCTGGCTTCAGCCGTTGGGGATTTGATGGTACAGCATTCGTTGATGGTGCTTACAAGTTCGATAAGGCCGATATGCTTCATAGTATCGCCATGCAGTATTGGGTAACTTATGCTGGTGCGAATGCTTATGATGGCTGGATGACCCGTAACCGTTTGGGTATTCCTGAGGTTCAGGCTAATATTACTGTTCGTAAATCAACAACTGCTTTACAGCGTGAATTGTCTGATGGTTATGTGTTAGGCAATTTGGTTGATCCAGGTGCTAGCAATATGAATGCCGGTGAGTATCCTATGCGATTGCTTTATCCTACAGCTACTACATTGTATAACTCTGCTGCTGAAAAGTATGTAGAAGAGAATGGAAACTCGCTGACCAAGAAACTTTGGTGGGAGAAGTAATGATTATTAATGTAATAAACGAAAAGTCATGAAGAAAATATTATATTTTTTGAGCTTTGTTTTCGTAGCATTGTTTACTGCATGCTCTGAGGGAGACGATTTCGATATCGATTATACTCCTATTGCTCCTATTGGTGGTCAGTATAGAATCAATGTGGAGAGAGGTTATGATGCTTCTAAGACAGATGCAGAGTATTGGGCTTCTAATCCCGCGGATGCTGAATTCATCTTTAAGACTGATGGTACAGGAACCACTTCGGGTGTTCTCTATGCCTATCTCAGCAATACTACCGATTATGATAAGGATAAGGCATGGATTCGTGTAGGCTCAACTGCCTCTAAGGCAGCTTACGCCATCAATGCTAAGGTATCTATTGATATGAGTGCTTATACTTTCGGTGGTGAGAATGTGGATGATTTTATAGGTAACTCTGCTACTGCTACCGACAAGGTAACTGTTAGCGGTAAGTGTGGTCACAATACTTATACTACTGTATCTGGTTCTGTGACAGATGAAATCAGTTTCACCTATTCACGTTCAGACCAGCCTGGATATCATTACAGAGTAACAGGATTTAAGTCTACGGGTTGGGCTGAGGATAACAAGTAATATACTTTTGCTATACATGAACTATTCCTAGATGATGTTTCTAATGATATTGTCTAGGTATAGTATTAAAGATATAAGGCAAAGTGATTTGCCTCGTTGTTGACCAAGTCAACACTTATATCTCTCTCGTCTTGGGGACTGGCAGTGGCCGGTCCCCTTTTTTTTGTTTGACTATAGCATGTATGTTGTCTAATTCTATCTCCCGACGTATCGTTTCAACATAAAGTCACCTTCAGAAATAGCTTCTCAAAAACAGCAATTATAATTTCATTCTCCTTTCACAATTGTTATAGTATACTTATAATCAGTTCTTTAAGTGTGAAAGGATAATTCTCGGAAGCAACAATAATAATCAGCAGAAAGAACTATTAATATAAGGAGAAGGCAACTTAGTTTAAAGGTGAAGACAACTTAGTCTAAAGGAGAAAGCAACTATTACAAAAGGAATAGAAAAGGCTTCTTTGTATCGGATGACCAGGGTCATCTATATAGATGACTGGAGTCAGCCATATAGATGACTAGAGTCATCCATATAGATGAGCCTAGTCATCCAGTCGATAAATCGTCCCTTTTCCCCTGCCAATATCTATCCCTCATCCTTCTGGTTACTATGCTTCATCCCAACATTCATAACAAAGACACCCACTATTCATTATCAAAACACCCACTATTCACTATCAAGACGCTCATTATTCACTATCCACATCGCCATATTTAAGCTTAGCCATCAATTACCATCTCAAAATTAAGTGATTTTTCCTTTCACATTTAACTCTCTTATTTTCAGTATAATCCACATTCCGTGAAAGGAGATTTATGATCCACCTTATTTTTTTTCAGCAAATTTATCCCCTAGAATTTGGTGGATTTATAAAAAAGTAATACCTTTACCCTATTAAGAAAACTGCTGGTGCCCCGATAAACATCTATGATTAGTGTTTACCACCTACTCGATTTTATAGGATGGAAGGTACTAAATCGTTCAAAAAGGAGTACTTTTCTACATTTTGATGACTATAAGGGTTTAGAGTTTGGTAGTTTCTGGAAAATGTTGTAATTTTGCAGCATCATCTTGTAATTATCAACTAGCAAATTAAAAATAAATGAAGAAGAAATTATCAACAGTACTCCTGGCTTTGGCTGCTTTCATGCCAATGACAGCACAGAATTTAGTAAAGGGTGATTATGGTTATCTCTATTGTCACATGAGTGATAAGGGAGAGTGGACCGCGTATGCAGTATCTCGTGATGGCTACAACTATCAGGACATTAATGATGGTAAGCCTATCTTCGATCCTGCTGAGCATGCGCGTATCGAAGGGGGAACCCGCGATGCCTATATCACCCGTACCCATAATGGAAAGGGATATATTATGGTGACCACGGATATGTGTGTGGCAAAAAGCCATAAGTGGGATAACTATGGTATTGATCTCTTGAAGAGTGATGATCTCATTCACTGGACCAGTGTAACTTTCGATTATCGTAAGGGTATGCAGAATTTCTGCGATGCAGCTACCGCTCAGTCTCCTTACAAGGATTGGAGTACCATCAACCGTGTCTGGGCTCCTCAGATTTTCTGGGATCCTGACTATCGTTGGCAAAATGGTGAGAAGGGTGGATACATGATCTATTATTCTATGCTCAATCGTGCGGAGGAAAAATATGATCGGATGTATTATAGCTATGCAGACAAGTCTTTCACCAAGATTACTACCCCAAAGCTTCTCTTCGATTGGGGATATGCTACCATTGATGCTGACATCAACTTCTTGAAGAGCGATGGTCTTTACCACATGCTTATCAAGAAGGAAGGTGGAAAACCTGGTATCTATACTGCTACCAGCAAGCATTTGAACCACGGATGGGGCGAACCGGTAGAGAACGACTACGTAAGTTTCGAAGGAAAGAAGAATTGCGAAGGTAGCTCTGCCTTCCAGTTGATGGGCGATGATACCTGGCGTGTTGCTTATATCCAGTATAGCGATCATCCTAAGCACTATCGTATCTGTAAGGCAGATAAGTATCTCCGCAATTTCTCAGATCCAGTTGATATCAAGGGCGTAACGGGTCCTCAGCATGGTAGCTTTATGCGAATTACCAAGAAAGAGTATCAGCGACTCCTGAAATGGGACAAGGAGTTGAAGGCAAGTCATTGATAGATAAAATAACTTCCCCCGCTGCTCTTGCAGTATTTGCTTAAGAGTTGCAGAATGAACTCGGCATTCTCACGTACGTGTTGTTCGTCACCATCATATCCGTTGATGAGAACCACGAGGTGAGTGGTGCCGAGTGTCATTTTTGTACGTTCGTGGTCGCTGGTAGGAGTTCCTACACCTCCCATTTCATCTCTATATACTGGTAAGCCTTCTATATTGATCATTCCTCTTCCTATACCTTCGTAAGGCTCGCCTTCTTTGCCAACTCCTAAAGTAAGCGTGTCGCCTTCGAACTTGTCGGCATCAAAACCACCTATGCTATAGCCATAGGCTATGCTTGCCAGGTTTACCAGATCAACTAAGGTATCTCTCTGATAGAGTTCCTTGCCCTGCAGTATTCTGCGGATAAGGGCTTCAGATGCCGGGCGATAGCGTGAAGGGTCCTTGCCGCATGCACGATATACCTTTCTTGTTGCAGCAATACCGCTTATCTCCTTGAGCGATTCTGTTGTGAGAGAACTTTTAAACTTTTCTCCGAGCGCATTTATATCATCCCATAGTTCCTTGCAGTAAGGTGAGTTCTCAACATAAGCTTCTACGCATGCACCTACAAAAGTAGGACATACGGATTCTATTTCTTGTGAAACGATTATCTTCATGATAGTTTTCTCCTTTTATATAATTAAAAACTCTTGAATAGACAAGGCAAAAATACGAAGAAATACTGTAATATCCAAATTATATGCCTCTTTTTTGTGGAAAGTACCAGGATATCTCTTCTTTTGTTGTTGGAATTTGCTGAAACATAGTAAAGGTTTTAGTTTTGCTGGCATTAAAATGCGCATGTGTGTCCGAACACAAATGCATTTTATGTGCCTATATATAATAAGGAGAAAGATCTGTTTTAGAGCTTTATTATGTTTATAAATGTTAAATTCGGAAGAAAAATGCAACTTTCTTCTCGAAAAATTTGGTGGAATGAAAAATAGTTAGTA